>JAABUJ010002229.1_pt1 | contig 24674 bp, 24 predicted proteins | sample 5559131 | NCBI WGS metagenome assembly JAABUJ01 (sample SAMN10711875, study PRJNA513366) | rock metagenome | isolation source: Antarctica rocks | place: Antarctica: Victoria Land, Mt New Zealand nord | collected 2016-01-07
GCGTCGTCCCCCGTTTAATGACGACGCGCCCGCGACGTGTCGTCACGACCACGACCTCAAAGGCGCTCCCTTGTACCGGCGTATCCACGGCCAGGATCGGCCCAAGAGTTGCAGCTAGCTCTACGGGTAGTTGAATGTCCATCTGCTCTATCCTCCATCTCATTCTGGCAGGTGGCAGCGCGAAACGTACTCTCGGGGGTAGAAAGAGCGAAACTGTCACTGAGGGCAAATTAGCTTTATAGAGCGAGACTCAAGGTTGGGTTGCGAGTGCCGGAAAACGGTGGTGTCGGTACTTGTGCGCCATCCAGGGCACCCACTTGAGCGCGTCCATCGTCCAAACAAGGGCCGAAAAACGGCGAAGTGCCCAACCCCTCACCAGAATCGGCACTTAACTGGCAGATACGGCTTCTAAAACGTGAGGTTGAGCTTCCTCTTGTTAAGTTACTTTGCCCTCAGTGACAGCTTCGCTCTTTCCACCCCTCTCGGCCACCAAGGGAGCACTATCCGAGCATGTTATGTTCTGTGGCCCAAGAAATCAGGAATCTGTAGTGGGCAAAGACATGTTGCACAGCTACCCGCCCGTCTACATGCCAGCCGCAGGGACTGCTGAACGCGGCGTGTGTGTGCCCCGCGGATAGACGTGAGGCCCACGCGCTCTAACTCGTGTGCAACATGTCTTTGCCCAATATGTCATTGGCCATATCTTTTTGGCTCTGCGCCACTCTTGATGATGCAGGCTGAACGACGAAGGTTAGGTAATAGTAGGGTAAACTATAAATAAACGGTTGTTCTATGCGTGTTACCTCTTTCATGGATGCGTAAGGCGTCATATATCGCTCGAATCGAAAACGGCTAAGTGGATAGGGAAGTTGACCAAAAAGGCTGTTTGCCTGGAAAATTATCGGCTCTGCGCCATTCTCGATGATACGGATTCGCCCGTGTGAGCCCGATTTTAGGCGCGGAAGGGGCTCGTTGCGAGTAGCCCGAAACGCACCCTATTTGACGATACGGCATGTTGGCACCAACGGGTGCATAAAACGCTAGATGTAGATGCGAAGCGGGATAACACGCTATATATGGTAGATAAAGAGCTAAAACAGGTATCATCGAGAATGGCGCAGAGCCAAATTATCATGGCCGGCGACACCCAATACAAAGAAATCAGGAATCGTTACCGTATACCACAGTTGGCTATTCCCAAGCGATAATGCGGTAGCCGTGGCGTAGGCGGCGGCGCAGGATCGCCTCGACGTGCGCCTGCGCCATGGCGCGGTCGGGGTAGTAGTCGAGGCGCGTCCGCTCGGAACCACCGGTGCGTCCCCACACGCGCAGGAGCGCGCCACCCTCGAACAGGGCCGGGGTCCAGGTCAGCGTGTAGCTGCGGTCGCGGTTCTGGGCGGGATCGACGCTGCGCAGCCGGACGTAGGCGCGGAAGTGCGCGGCGGCGGGCGGCAGCGTCCGGCTCAGGCGTCCCAGGCGGCGCATCGCCGGCCGCCTACCGCGCCTACGTCCGGGGCGTCGCCGGCGGCATCGGCAGTATCGTCGTCGAGCGTGCCTCCCGTGCCACGCGCCTCACCACCGCGCGCCTCGTCGTAGGCCGCGCCGATGCGCGCCAGGCCCGCCTTCAAGGCCTCCTGGCTGTCGGGGAGGAGATACTGCGCGACCTTGATGCGCTTGTCGGGGGAGGAGTCCGGGTCGGTCAGCAGCAACTCGATTACGGCGCTGTCCTTGGAGCCGCATAGGATCAGGCCGATCGGGTCAGCCTCGCCCTCGGCATGGTCGTGCTGGCGCGTCCAAGCCAGGTAGAGCTGCATCTGCGCGATGTCGGCCGGCTCCAACTCGCCGATCTTCAGGTCGAGCAGGACCGGCGCCCGTAAGAAGCGGTGGTAGAAGACGAGATCGACATAATAATCCTTGTCGCCGATGGGCAGCCGCCGTTGACGACCGACGAAGCAGAAGCCATGGCCCAAGGCGAGCAGGAAGTGTTCGATGTGGGACACAAGCGCCGCCTCCAAATCGCGCTCGGAGAAGGCGCCGTCAAGTCCGAGGAAGTCCAAAACGTAAGGGTCACGGAAGGCCTCACCGTAGTCGGAGGGGGCGACCGGACGGTTGGGGTGGGGGAGGGACGCGGCCAGTTCTTCGGGGCGGCGTGACAGGCCGACGCGCTCGTAGAGCATCGAGTTGACCTGCTTCTCCAACTCGCGCGAACTCCACCGCCCGGTCACGGCTAGGCGCTCGTAGAACGCGCGCCGCTCCGCGGTGTCCAGGCGCATCAGGTTCCGGTAGTGCGTCCAGGTCAATTCCCTCCGCAGTGCGGAGGATATTGGGTAGGCGAGGTAGAAGCGCCGCATGTTCTGCAAGCTCACCTCTGCGAAGCCGCGGCCGAACTCGGCGCCGAGGATGCGGCCCAGGCGCGCGAGCAGCCCGGCGCCGTACGCGGCGCGCGCCGCACCCCCCTGCTCCTCGCGCACGATCCGCTCGCCGACGCTCCAATAGGTCAGGACCAACTCGACGTTGACGGCCGTCGCAGCGCGCCCGCGTCCGGACGCGATGATGGCGCGCAGGTCGACCAGCAGCGCCTCATAGGGGTCATCCCGCGGCGCCAGAATGGTGCTCTCCTCGCCCATCGTCCTACAGCCCCAGGTCGGCAGCGTTGTCGCGGAAGAGTTCGCCGTCGCGGATGTAACGGCGCACCATGTCGGCGCTCTTGTGGCCGGTTTGCGCCATGATAGCGCGCTCCGACTTGCCGGCGGCGGCGGCGGCGGTGGCCAGCCCCGCGCGCAGGGAGTGGCCGCCGTACTGCGTGGGGTCGAGCCCGAGCGCCCTCGCCTGACGCTGTACCAGGCGGGCGACGCCCTTATCGGACAACCGCAACGGCAGCAAGCGGCCCTGGCGGTCAAAGCGGCGGAACAGCGCGCCGTCGGCGATCCCGGCCGCGGCGAGCCAGGCGTGCAGGGCGCGCGCCGGGCAGTGGCGGCCACCGTAGGGGATGCCCACCCGGCGCCCCTCTCCCTCCTGATCGGTCTTGGAGCGGCGGATCGTCACCACCAGACCCCCGGACGTCTCCTCCACGTCGTCGACGTCGAGGGCGACCAACTCGGAGCGGCGGAAGCCGCCGGCGAAGCCGAGCAGCAGCAGCGCGCGGTCGCGGCGGCCGCGCAGGGTGTCGGGCAGGGCGTCGGCCATGGCGCGCACCTCATGTGTGACGGTGGGGCGCTTGCGCTCCTGCTTCGTCCCCTTGGCTCGCCGGACGCCGGCGAGGAGCGTGCGCACGGCGGGGTCGGCCGTCGGCGAGGGCTGGCCGGCCGCCTTGTGCGCCCCTGCGATGCTGCACAGGCGGCGCGCGAGCGTGCTGGTCTTGCAGCCCTTGGCGCGATCGGTGAGGTAGAGCGCCACGGTGGCGGCCGCCGCCGGCAGGGCGGCGAGCTCATGCGCCCCGCACCAGGCGGAGAAGTCGGCCCAATCGGCGCGGTAGGCGCGTTTCGTGTTGGCGGCGTGTAGATCCTGGGTGTAGGCGTGGGCCTCCTCCACAAGCGCCACCAGCGCCGCCTCGATCACGGGGTTGAGATCAGCCAAGAGTCCGTCGTGAGCGTCGCCTGCGGCTGAGAGGGCGACTGGCAGCGTAGATGCGAGTGTAGATCTCATGGGAGCGAAGTGATCGTCACGGTGATTCGGTGCAACCACATCGCGGTGTCAACGCGCCACGCCAAGGATTTAGTCAACAGGACTGTTAACTCGGTGAGAGCCTTGCGGCACTGGCTCATCTCCAAGTTAGGGCTAGTGGGTGGGAGCGATTGTAGTAAGGCGCGTACCCGCGCGTCGCAGTTCGGGTGCAACATGCGCCCGGCTACCGGCAACGTTTCTAGCCATGAGTCGAGTACAGGTCCGGCGCCGTTTTTTATCCGCGGGACACGCGCGCTCAGTACATCCGTGTAGATTTTGCTGAGATCTTCGCTCCATAACAAACCGGGAGTTGCGCATAGGGCGGCACGAAGGTCGCGTGTCAACATGCCGTGCTGTTCCCCCAGTCGTGCCGCTAGAGCTGCCTCAATGTCTTGTCTTTGTGGCCGCGCTCGTGCTATAAGGCGCTCTCCTACGATCGGTAGCAGATCGCTACGCTTGGCGACGCGCAGGGTGCCGATAATAGGCCACTTGCCGAAAGGTTGGCGAACGCATCGACGAATGGCTCGACGCCCTTGTGGCTGTACCCATGCACCCCTAACTGGTTGACGTTGAGCCTTTATCGCCATTGCACCCTCCCGCTGTCCTACGGACGGCCCACGCGCCGTCGGTTCCATTGTACCACTGCTACGGGCGATAATATAGGACTATCGGACGTACGAGCGACGGACGAGGGCTGGCGGGCACGGCGGGAACTGGCCTGGCGCCACGATCGTGCTGCCCCGTCCAGGGAAGCCGCCGTGTTCCCCATCGGGCGATCGGCCCTTACTCATGCGCCGCCCGTCGCGGGTCCTGCGACGGGCGAGGCAGGCAGGGCGCGGACGCTCTGGTTCGCGGATGCTGCGCTGACCCTTGACCTTGGCATCTGGGCCATGCACTTCGTCGTCATGCTCGCCTCTCGCCTCTCGCCTCTCGCCTCTCGCCTCTCGCCTCTCGCCTCTCGCCTCTCGCCTCTCGCCTCTCGCCTCTCGCCTCTCGCCTCTCGCCTGCCGCTCCCCGTGACCTACCACCCTGCGGATATGGCCGATTTCGCACTAAACGATACCGATGGGCACCCACGTAATGAGGTCCGCGGTGAGTTTAGCGTAGAGGGGAAACGTGAGCAGGGCTGCATGCACATTGGGCTCGCCAACGGGGGCAATAGCCTTGGGGTGGCCAGCGTCGTTGCGCACGAGTCGGGCTTGCCCGGCAAAGGGAGCCCAGTAGGTGGTGTATGACTCATACAGCGCCTGGTCCATGGACATAGTATGCGAATCGATCACGTTATGCGAATTGATCACGCGCTGGATGGCATCAAGCACGCGGCTGATGCGATAGTTTTCCAGGTCCTTCCGCGTACCCTGGTTGAGACCACCCCATTTGTTCGCTACGATGAGCTGATCCTTTACGGCGGCGCACAGCACCAACGCCAATCTTTCCGCCGCGCCCCCCACCATGACTGCCGTTGCCTTCCAACATTGATTGCGAAAGGTTTCTAGTGCCTCTTCTATATAGGATTGAGCGATGGGGTCCACCGTGGTTAGGCTTGCGAGGTAGGCGAGGTACCCGGGCGCGTTGAGTGGGTCGCGACTAATGTTCGCAAAAAGGGTGACGCCTCGGTCAGTCAGGTGACAGTGGGGCGGATTCGGATACTCTAGGTCCGCTCCCCATGCCACCACTCCTTCCCGAAATAGTTGCCCCCAAGCGGTTAGTAGCACTCTCTCATCGTCTTTGGGACCCGCCTGACCCGTCTGCTTGACACCGAGGGCCTGCGCCGCGCGTGCTATAACCTGTGTCGCATTCATCGTATATTGTTTTATGGTCGATAGCATCTGTAATTGGTTGAGCAGTTCTCGCCGCGCGCGTTCCTCGTCCACTTGCCCTCCTTCGCGTCCTACCGTACATATGTGCTCGTTATCACGCGCTGCCCCACGCTCGCATGCGCTATGTATCACGCGCGGCTCAGGCCCTCACAACGGCTCGTCGTCCTCGTCCCGTTCCGCCTCGATCTCATCGACAGCCAAGCGCCGGACCTCCACCACCGTCAGCAACGCCGCCCGCGCCCGGTGCAGTTCCACCTGCAACTCCGCACGCCTGGTCGCGCCGCCCTCCTGGGGCGGCTCCTCGGCGGCCGCGCGCACCAGCGCCTCGTACTCCTCCCAGCACGCCCGCGCATCGGCTGCGGCCGCGAGCAGGCACCGCCGCCGGAAGTCGTTATCCTGATCACCGGCCCCCGCGCCCTCCGTCGCCATACGCTATGCCTTTTCCCCTATTCCCCGATATCCGCGCCCGGCGCGGAACACTTGCCCTGTTGGATTACACCGCGGCTTGCCTACTAACAATACCTTGCCGACTATGACGCCATGGGAGTGGCTGGAAGCTAGTGGATACGCCCGAGACCGACTGAGTGTGGGCGTCAGCATCTGGTCCAGGCACATCGTAGGTTGTGTTCGCAACTCAATCTTATCCGGTATTTTCGCCTCCGCAAGCCCTTTTGTCCATCGTCTCGCCAAGGCCGCGAATCACTGAGATCCAATTTATCTCGCTCGCCACGCCTGCTGAAGCGGTTTGTAGCTGAGCAGCGTGATGCCCTCCTGTCGGATCATCGCACGCGCCTCCGCCGAGATCAGGAAGTCGAAATCCGTCTGGCGCACCTCCGGGCCAAGGGATTGGATGGCGCGTAACTCCGCATCGTCGAATCCCGGATGGACCGCCCACTCGCTCAGCCCTACAGGTAGGTCGTGCAGCAACTGCGCATACCGGGCTGGCTTATCGACGGTATCCAGGCTAAAGCTATCGAGGAAGTTGTAGTCGTTGGTGGGTAAACCCTGCCGCTGCACCTTTTCGATCCACGGGCGCTCGGCGACGCGCATCGCCAGTCCGTAGTCTTGCGCCAGCCTCAGCATCAGCTCGACGATGGCGCCCCCACCGCCACCGCGCAGGGCATGCCAATCCAGATGGGTCGGCTGAAGGTTGGCGGCCAGCACCGTTTCGATCTGCGCCCTGAGTTCCAGTTCCAGTTCATCCAACTTGATCTGGGCCAGGAATTCGGGGATGCGGTCGAAGCTGTAGAAATAGCCCGTCTCATCAAGCAAAGAAGGCACCTTCTCTCTGACGGTGAGTGGCCCCCACCGGTAATGGGCGGGATCGCAGATGACCGTCAGGTGAACCCCGAAGGGGATAGCGGGATTTTCGCCGAGCAGGTGCATAGCGTGTAACGCCCAAGGACAGGGTGCCATCAAGGTCGTGGAACAGACAATGCCGTCCGTGAGTGACCGAAAGATAGCCGCATTGATAGCGTGACACAACCCAAAGTCATCGGCGTTGATAATCAGTAAGCGCGCATCTGCCGGATACCCTAGTCGCCGGTTGGTTTCGCTTGTGTGCAATTGGGTCATTCTTCTCATACCTCGATCTTGGTGAAAACCTTTTACCAGCCACTATGACCATCGCGACACCCCCTATTTCCCGGCTCAGGATAGTGGATGATGGAGGACAACAGAGACAAGATGTAAGCATCGGGCTCGTGGCTTACTCGTCAATAGCTACTCTCTACTGGCTCCCCCCACCAGCTCGCCGATCAGCCGCTCGACCTCGGCCCGCTCCCTGTCGTAGGAACGGAACGCCAGCGTCTGTTCTGGTCCCTCTGTCATTGGTCACACTCCTTGCCCGCTACGGACGGGTTGTCCGCCGGCGCTGTCGTCGCGTCCTTCGGCTTGTTCCGACTCCCCTGCGGGCGACCGCGCCGGTGTCGATGGTTGCGCGCGTAATCATCAAGCGCCGGTTCTGGCACCATATTCAGGCGCGGGTTGACAGGCTTGTGCGCTAGTGTCCCGTTGGCGATCAAGTTCTTGACCGTCTGCGCCGCCAAGCCTAATCGCTCGGCAGCCTCGGCCGTGCTGTAATGGGTGATGCCATCAATGACCAGCGGCACGTTTTTCTTGCCCCTTCCTCTTGCGGTACTCACTTTATCGTACCGCGTGGGCCGGGGAAACTCTGGTCCTCCGCGCACACTCCCTGAGTGGCCACGCCCTCTAACGGCGTTCGGTTTCGTCATCAGTCGATCCTCCTTTGTGCGCTCGCCGGCCGGGGTGTTCACCCTGGCCGGCGTCGTCCTATCGGTCGTGCTAGGCTCGCGCGTGGGCGGCGAGCCAGGGGCTTCCCTCGGCGTCCAGACCGTCCGCGACCATGAGGGCACGCGCCTGGGCCGCCGCGTCGTCGATGATGGCGACGCGCCAGCGGACATACGCCTCGAAGTGCGCCTCATCCTCGCCCTCGCGCTCGTCCAGGTCACACCAGCGGTCGAAGTGGCCGAGCACCGCGCTCACGGCGCGGTCGATCACCTCGAACAGCGTCGTCGGGGCCGCGTTCATCGGGCTGGGCTGCGGTTCCCGCTGCGCGTCCTGCGCCTCCTGCGCGTCCCGCCCTGCCTGCAAGACAATCATCTGGTTCATGCCCATAGGTGCTCTCTCCTCTCCGGTGGGGTGGGCCGGCCCGCTCGGTAGGGAGCGGGCCGGCCCTGGGGGCTAATATTCGCTCGGCAGCAGCAGCGTGGTCGCGTGGCGCCCGGCCTCGGTGATGATCCAGACGCGCCCGCCGCCTTGCAGGTGGTAGACGCTGACGACGCGCGCGCCGTCGCGGATGGCGTCCTCATTCAGGCCGTGATCCTCCACGCTGATCTCGCCCCAATCGCCGGTCCAGTGCCGCGCGAACAACTGCGGCGGCGTGGTCAGGCCCGCCGTGCAGGCGTCGAGCGCGCCGACGGTGGCGCTCAGGACGCCGAGTCCGAACAGGCCCGGTACGGGTAGCTCGACGCCGCACCCCGCGCACATGCGGCGCGCGACGGACGGGCGACCCGTCGCGGGGATCGGGATAACCGCACCGCCGTAGGGCCAGGGGCGAATGTCTAGGCCCTTGAAGCAGCGCGCGCACAGCAGGCGGGCGCGATGCTGGTAGGCGAGCGGCTGCGGTGCGCTAGGGGCGGCAATAGCGGTGATGGTCATGGTGTGCATCCTCTCGGTGGTAGGCCGTGGGCGGGTACAGCACCCGCCCACGGCTGTTGTCGAGTTAGAAGGGGATCGCGTCGTCCAGGCCGACGCCGGCGCTGAGGGCGATAGCGCGCTTCGTGGGCGGCTCCTGGGCGCGGGCAAACGGGCGGTGGCGCCGGAGCGCGTCCCGATAGGATCGCTCTAGCTCCGCGTGGTGCGCGTCGCAGAGGCCGCACGTCTCGGCGCTGACCTGCCAGCCGTCGACGTGGTGCCGCTCGGTCGCCGGAGCCGTGCAGCCGAGCCACGCGCAGCGGCCAAGGGTCGGCGTCGCCTTGCGCGCCTGCGCGCGGGCCGTGTCGCCGGCCTTGTTGCGCCCCAAGACCGGATCGCGCCCGAACTTGGCGCGGTAGGAGGGGGCCAGCTTCGCTAGCAGGTATTCGCCCCAACCCGCCTCAATGGCGCGCTGGAACCCCACACGTCCAATGCGGCTGTAGTGCTCCGTGCCGTAGCGGGCGAACGTCGCCTGGCCGCCTAAACGGCCTCGCTCCTGGGGGGTAAGCGCGCGGGGTGGGGGTGTGCCGTCTGGGATAGGGATGACCGGGGTATGGGTATCCTGGGTCTGTGCTACCATAAGGTGAACTCCCTTGCAGGGGGTCTGAGGAGGCGGGTCGCCCAAAAACTCTTGGCGGAGGTGGCGGCCTGTCTTTTTTATTCCCTACCCTCTAATTATATAGTTTACATGAACTATATACAAGGGGAAAAGAGCCCAAAACAGAGGCAAAAGAGGTACATATTTATTCGGTGCACGCCGCTGTAGAACGAAGATATTTCAGGTTGGAGGCTGCGCGGCCGCCCTGATGGCACGCCTAAAAGCGGCGATCTCGCCGGCGTCGTAGTGAGGTGTGGGCCGAAAGATCGCCAGTCATGGTGAGGGGTGGCATAATTGCGGGGACGCACGTTTCCGGGGCGTGGCAGGCGCGCGGGTCGGGGAGCACCAGGGCGGCTCCCATTCTTTTCCAACGAGCAGGCCGTCGCCGGGTATCCGCTCGCCCGTACTGGGGGCGTCGCGGCCATAACGTGCCTGTAGCGTCCATGACATGAAATAGGCGCTGATTTCATACGTGTGCTAGGTTTGTGCGGTATAGTTGTCATTGCAATGACGACGGGTGATCGTAAGCTTAGTTACTGCGAGCACGCGCTGTGGGGATGACCAAGCGAGGTGAGATGCACGTAGTCAGCGTGAATGTTGGGGAAGAGCAGCCGATCCGGCACGGAAAGCCCTCAGGCAAGACCGGAATTTATAAGACACCACGAGCGGAACCGGTGTTGGTCACCCCACTCGGGTTAGAGGGCGACGCGATTGTCGACACGGAGAATCACGGCGGTCTGGATCAGGCGGTGTATGTGTTCACCGTGCCAGATTACGCGTGGTGGTCCGCGCACATCGCGCGACCGCTTGAGCCAGGGACGTTTGGGGAGAACCTTACGCTCTCCGCCTTAGAGAGCGCGACGCTGAACGTTGGAGACCGACTGCGTGTGGGGGAAATACTGCTGGAGATAACCGCCCCACGCATCCCCTGTGTCACGATCGCGGCACGGATGGAGGATGCGCAGTTCGTGAAGAAGTTTCGCTACGCGGAAAAGCCCGGCGTCTACTGTCGCGTGATCGAAACGGGCTATGTCAGGGTGAAGGACGCGGTCACGTTAATTCCCTATCAGGGGCCGGCTGTGGGCGTCCTTGAGTTGTTCCGAGGCTTCTACAACAAGAAGCAGCTCACGGAGCACGAACTGCGACGTTTTCTGGCTGTGCCTATCCAGGACAAGGGCCGTCCACACTATGAGCAGATGCTGACGAGCGTGCTGGCGGCGGGGTCGTAAAGAACATTCCTCCCCCCCGCTACCATATCGGTATCCGGTGCGGTACGATGGGGAAGGACTAGGGCGGAGGGGACCAGCGGATGGCGACGGCGTGGACGAGCCCGATACTACGCGGCGAGAGGGTGCTGCTACGCCCGCTCGGGCCGCGGGACGCCGACGGCCTGTGGGCCGATGTACAAGACCCCGAAACACGTCGCCTCACCGGCACGCATCGCACGTTCACCTACGAGGAGATCGCGGCCTACTGCGCCTCCTGCGTCGCGCAGGCCGACCGCATCACCCTCGCCATCACCGACCCGCGCGACGGGGTGTACCGGGGTGAGGTTGTCCTCAACGATTACGACGAGCCGAACCGGTCGGTTAACTTGCGCATCCTCCTAAGCGCGAGCGCCCGCGGACGTGGCCTCGGGACCGAGGCGCTACGGCTCGTACTTGCGCATGCGTTCGGCCCGCTAGGGTTGTACCGTGTCTCGTTGGAGGTCTTCGCGTTCAATGCGCGGGCTATCCATATCTATGAAAAGGTGAGGCTCCGCCACGAGGGGCGCATGCGCGACGCGCTGTGGTGGGAGGGCACGCCACACGATACCCTGCTCATGGCTGCCCTAGCCCCGGAGTGGGAAGGCCAGGGGCGCGGCTAGCGAGGGAGCCACGCCGGCGCCGCTGCCGCAGCCCGCGCAATTGACGCCCACGCGTGTCCTCACGCGCTAGCCACTCACCCGCGATCCCTGACTGGTTGGAAAAAGATGGGCCACGCTCGCCCTCACTCGTCCGCGCCGCTCTCCGCGCCCGGTTCGGCGTCGCCGCGCGGCGCTTGTCCCCGATCCGTGCGCCGCCGCCCGGTCGATATGTCGCGGGGCGGGCGCTCGGCGGCCGCCTTGCGCTCGTACTCGCGGCGGATGCGCTCCTCGGTGATGCGGTCGATCTCCCGCTGGTGCTCCAACATCGCCAGGAAGTGCGACCACTGCTCGCGGTTGAAGGTGCGGGTCTGGATGGCGATGTCGCGCACAACCGGGTTTTCCAGCGCCTCGCGCAGCGCCTGGTCGTTCTGCGCGACCTCGGGGTACGCCACCGGCTCGCTCCCCGTCAGGTAGCCGGGGTCCACCCCGAAGAAGCGGGCCAGCACCGCTACCTTGTCGATCCCCGGCGCCTCCACCTTGCCCCGGCGCAGATCGCTCAACGACGACTGGGAGATATGCGTCGCGTGCGCGACGGTCCGCGCGGAATAGGGCTTCCCCGTCGCGGGATCGAGCCGCGTGTCGAACAGCTCGTTGAGCCGCTTGGCGAAGAGCCCGTCGGGGCCTGCGGCGTCGGGGTCTCGGCGCTTTCTGGGCATCTCTTCCAGCAAGAACAGGCGCGCGCGCGACGGCGACGCGCCAGGAGGATTATAGACCGACGGCATACACTTGACACCCTCCGCAGTGTGCTATACACTAGGCCAAGTATACGATCATCCGTATTTACGTACTATCGTATATCTAGAACCGGGTGAGCGCATGTCTGTCCGCTGCCCGTAACCGTAACACGTCGGAGGGGCCGCGTGCAAGGGCTTGATGTGGGCGCCGTGCGCGGGGACGCCCACGGGATGCGCGGGGAGGTGACGACACACAGCGAGAGACGGCCCATGATCGATGAGACAGTAGGAGTGATACGGACACAAAGGGAGATACAGACGAGATGGACCAACTCATCCAACTCATCAACGCCTACGGCTTGCAGTTCGTCCTCGGGGCGGTGGGCCTCGGCATCATCGGCACCGGCATGGGCACCACCGCCGGCGTCCTCGGCTACCGTCACGGCGCGGACATCACGCGCGGCGCCTGGATCGGCATGATCCTCATGCTCGTGATCCGCGTCTTCGCCGCCGCCCTCGCCGGCAAGACCGGCGCGCAAATCTAGGAGCACGCCGGCCGCCCACGGCGGCGGACGCCGGCCGTGCACCACGGCCGGCGTCCGCCGCCTTTTTGTAGGGAGATCGCCCATGGAGACCATGCAGACCCAGCGCAACCGCCGCAGCCCGCGTGTGCCCAACCAGCCCTGGCGCGGCCCGGCCAACCTCAGCATCCCGCAGACCGTGGCGCTGCTCGTCGCCGCCCTGTTCGCCGTTGCCCTCTGGTGGGCGAGCGGCTACCTGCCCGGTTCCGCGTCATTCGGCGTCCTCGCCAGCCGCGTGATCCTGACCGGCTTCGCCGGGGGGATCGCCGCCGTCCTGTGTTATGCCGCCGCCGACCCGACCCGCGAGCCCGTCGTGCGCCAGCACATGACCTATAGCTGTCGCCGCCACACCTACCGCAAGGAGCCTGCCCATGGTGCCCACGCCCACGCCCCCGTTGACCCCCTCCCCTTCCCGGCCCGCCGCCCGCACACCGCTGGCTCGCCTGTTCGCCCTGCGCGCGCCGGCCGCGCCCGCCTCGCCGCCGCCCTCCGCGCCATCGTCGCCCGCATCTCAGCCCTCCCCGGACGCCGCGCCGGCCACGGAGCATAACAACAGCCGTCGCCAGCGCGCGGCCACCGAGGATGCCACGGCTGCGCGATCGGCCCACCGGCCCCGCCTGCGCACGCCCCTCCCGCTGCCCTCCGGCCCCGGCACGTTCACGGTCGAGTCGGACGGGACCATCGTCTTCGCGGACGGGACGTGCCTGGCCATCGTACGCGTCGATGCGTTCCTCAACCTCTCCGCCCTCGGCCCCTACGACCAGGAGCGCGTCTGCCGCGAGTTCGCCGCCCTCGTCCACGGCCTGGCCCACGCCCAGCCGTTGCAGGCCATCATCGAGAGCACGCCCACCGCCCCCGAGGACGCCATCGCCGGCATCCGCGCCCTGGTCACGACCGACGACTCGGAACTATCTGGCGTCGCCGCCGACACGCTCGCCTGGGTCAAGGGGGAGGTCGCCCGCACGCACGTCCCCGACCTCTCCGGCTACGCCGTCGTCGCCCCGGCGCCCGAGCGCAAGGGCGGGCTCGCGGGCCTCGTCGAGGAGTTCCGCGACCAGATGGGCCTCCGGCGCGGCGGCCCCGCCGACGTGGACCGGCGCGGCCTCGACGCCGCCGTGGACGACACGCTCACCCAACTCAAGGCGTCGGACCTGCCCGCCCGTCGGCTACGTCGCGCCGACACGCTCGCCTTCCTCTGGCGCGCGGCCAACCCCGGCACGCCCCAGCCCGCCGACCTGGCCGCTGCCTGCGACGCCGAGGGCACCGAGAGTGAGAACCTCGCCACGGCCCTCACGCCGGCGTACTGGCGCGAGCGCCGGCGCCACGTCGAGCACGGCCTGGCCGCCGATGGGACGCCGGCGTTGTATTCCTGCACGCTCTACTTCCTGGGCTCCAAGGAACTGACCAACCCCGGCACGTTCGCCGACCTCATCGCCATCGAGTGCAACGCACGCCTCTCCTGGCACCTCCGGGGCCTGGACAACCTGCGCGAGCGTGGCCGCGTCCTGCGCAAGCGCAAAGCCTTCGCCACCTCCGTCCGTCGCGCCTACGAGAAGAAAAAGCTCCCCTCGCTCGACGACGAGGACAACAAGGCCGAGGCCGAGGCTTTAGCACAGGAGTTGCACAGCGCCGAGGAGGGCCTGGCCCTCTCCACCGTCGTCCTCACCTTGCACGCCCGCACGGTCGAGGAGTTGGACACGGCCCGCCGCCGCGCCCTCTCGCTCATCGGCACGCGCCTGGGCATCCAGCCCGGCAAGGGCCGCGGCTACCAGAAGCCCCTCTGGCAGGCTAGCCTCCCCCTCGGTCAGAACACGGCGCGGCGACGGGCCAAGCGGTGGCACACCGCCGTCATCGGCAACGGGCTGCCCTACCTGGCCCACAACCCCGGCACGCCGACGGGTTTCCCGGTGGGCTTCACCTCCACAGGCCACGAGTTGGTGCTGCTCGACCTGATCCACCAGACGCTCTCCACGAGCGTGATGGTCGTCACCGGGGCGCAGGGTCAAGGGAAGACCTTTTGGTTGCTGCGTTGCGCGCTGTGGGCGCGCTACCGGGGCCAGCGCGTGACGCTGATCGCCCGCGCCGACCACTTCCGGCCCTTCGTCGAACTGTGCGGCGGGACCTACATCGAGCCCGGCGCGGAGGGCCACGCCGACCCGCCCATCATCAACCTGTGGGACCTGCCGGCCGGCACACGCCTGGCCAAGAAGGTGGACTTCCTCATCGCCGCCCACGAGATCATGCTGTGCAATCCGGGCCAGGACCTCGACGACGAGGTGCGCGGCGTGCTCGACCGCGCCATCCAGGCCGTCTACCGGGCTCACGGCGTCATCGCGGGGGAGGAGCGGCCGCTGCGCGGGGAGGACGCGCCCCTGGAGCGCGCACTCGTCGCCCACGTCGAGGGCCTGTCCAAAGAGGCGGGCCTGACCGCGCGCAAGCAGGAGTTGCTTGAGAAGTTGCACGCCACGCTCTTGCAGTACGTCAGCGACCCGGTGTACGGCGCGGGCCGCTACGCCGCCCTGGTGGACCGCCCGACGCGGGTGGACGTCGAGGACGATGTCTTGTGCTGGAACCTCGACGGCCTGGCCCCGCGCCTCTACGCACTGACCCTGTTCACCGTCACCGACGCCATGGCCCACCGCGCCAAATCGACCTTCGACGCCACGCGCGGGGGCAGCGCCGAGTTCCTCGCCATCGACGAGGGCTGGTTCCTCTCCGAGTTCATGAAGGCCGGCGCCGAGTTGACCAACTGGGCCAAGCGCAGCCGCCACATCGGCCTGATCCTCGCCTTCGCCTCCCAGCAACTCAGCGAGGCCATCAGGCCCGGCACCAAGCCGATCTTCGACGCCGCCTCGCTCAAGTGCGTCTTCCGCCTGGCCGACGTGCGCGAGACCGAGGACACCGCCCAGTGGGCCGCGCGCACGCTGCAATGCTCCGTGGAGGAGGCGCACAGCCTGACCGGCCTGCACGAGGGGCAGATGATGTTGTTCCGGCAGGCCAAGGACGGCTCGCGCCGACGCGGCTTGATCGGCGTCATGGCCCCGCCGCTCGAATACTGGGCCTTCACCACCGAGACCTGGACCGACGTGCCCACGCGCAACGCCGCCGTCGCCCGCCTCGGTAGCGTGGCGGCCGCGATCCGGCACCTCGCCGGCACGGAGGCGTAGCGATGCCACACGCCCTCCCGCTGCTCGTCGCCGGTGTCGCCGCCCTCGTCCTCGCGCGGTGGATCGCGCGCGCCACCCCCATGCGCGTGCTCACCGTCCTGGTGGGCTTGGCCGCGCTGGCGGGGGGCCTCGGGTTCCTCGCCGGCGCCCTGCATCTCTAGCACATAGCACAGGAGGAGACCACCCATGCCCATATCCCTGTCCGACCTGCTCCCGCTCCTCGCCCTGGGGCCAGCCGCCCTCGTCGCCGTGCTCGACGCCCTCGATCAGAAGTGGGGCTGGGTGGGCGACGACCTGGCTTTCCTCTGCGTCGGCGCGGCCTTCTTTGGCGCGCTCCTAGGCCGGGAACTGCCCGCCGTCGCCCCGGTCGCCCCCATCGCGGTTTTCCTCGCCTTGCTGCTCTGGGCGCTGCGGGTCACCCTCGGCGGCGCTTGCCGGGCCTGGGGACGGCGGGACCCGCACCCGCCCCGCCGCCTCGCGTGCGTCGTCCTGGCCACCGGCGCCCTCTGGCTCGGCCAAGCCATCGCGCCGCCCGGCCCCGTCAAGAGCGCGCCCGGCCTGCACGCGGACGGCCCTCGCCCATCCATGGAGGTATCCCGATGACCACTTCTCACCCTTGCTGCCACCCCCGCCTGCGCGCCCTCGGCGCGGCGCTGGCGCTCGGCGTGGTGCTCGCGCTGACGACGCTCGGGCCGGCGCTGCCCGCCGCGGCCACCGCGCCGACGCCGACCGATACCGCGATCCCCACGCAGACGCCGTACCCGACCAACACGCCGGCGGCGACCTACACCCCCTACCCGTCGCCCACGGCCACGCACAAGCCGGCGCTCACCCTCTCGGCCACGTCGGGGATCACCGGCACGACGGTCAGGGCCGACGCGTCCGACTTCCCGCCCCACACGGCCGTCACCCTCTATTGGGACAAGGGGACGGCCGTGCTGGCGACCGACCAGACCGACGAGGGCGGGGCGGCCAGCCTCGACGTGACGATCCCGGCCGACGCGACGCCGGGCGGCCACAACATTCGGGCCGTGGGCGCCGACCGCACCAGCGCCGTCGCGCTCTTCACCGTCCAGCAGCAGGGCGCCCCGTCCGGCAACGCCACCCACTACTGCACCGGCCTCCTCAACTGGTGCCCCGACCTCGGCGGCTTCGTCGGCGCTGTCGTCGGGGCCATCGGCGGCGCGCTCAACGGCCTGGCCGTGGGGCTGTTCTCGCCCATCGAGCACAACGTCAGCGACGAGTGGACGGCTATGGTCGCGCCCTTCGCGCACGACCTGACCTACCACCCCAACATCGCGGACCCCAACGTGCTGCAATGGGACGGCCTGCGCCGCTTCCAACACTCCCTGCAGGAACTCGCCGGCGTCCTGCTCTTTGGCTTCCTCACCGTCGGCGTCTTCGCCCGTTACCTTGAACAGTTGGGTGTGGGTGACTTCACGCAACTCACGAGCCCGCTGCGCCGCGCCGTGGTGGTGACAGGGCTCATCCTGGGCTACCCTCAGCTCACGAGCTTCGGCTTCGTCGCGCTCAACGCGGCCACGGACACGATCAACAGCTTCCCCCTGGCGCAGGGTGAGAGCGCCTGGACGGCCATCCGGGGGGCCATCCTCGCCGTGCAAACCGCCTTCTCGTTCACCGGGATACTCGACGTGATCGTGATGATCGTGGGTTGGATCATCGTCGTGCTCTCCGTCGTGGTCCGCATGTTCGGGGAGGGCATCCTCGGCGGTCTCTACATCGTCGGCCCGCTCGCCCTGGCCCTGTTCGTCGCGCCCTACTTCGACACCATCGCCAAGAGTTGGGCGCGCATCTTCATCAGCATCGCGCTCTGGCCGGTGGGCTACGCCGTCGCGCTCAAGCTCATCGCGCTCATGTTCGCCGCCGGCGGTCCCATGTCCGAGTTCGGCGGCTTCTCGGCCGCGCTCGGCGCGCTCGGCCTGACGCTGCTTCTCTACAAGATGCCCGCGATCGTGGGTGGGTTCGTCGGGGGGGCCGGGGCCACCATCGGCGCCGTCGCCTCGTCCGTCACCGACATGGGCATCGGCACGGCCATAGGCGCCGCCAAGAAATGGGCCACGGGCAGCTTCGGTAAGGGAGGCAACTAAATGACAACAGGGAGGAGGACACCCATGGCAAACCCGATGAGGCGGCCCACGTTCCGGGCGCGCATCCAGTGGCAGACCTGGATGCCCTGGTACGAGTTCTCGCGCATCGCGGGCGAGATGCAGGACCACGACGAGCGCGCGGGCGGGGTGCTCCTGCTCACGCTCGGGATCGCGCTCGTGACACTGGTGGCCGCGATGTTCGTCCCCCAGCTCTCGCTCCTCATCACCGTGGCGGGCGGCGGCTCCATCGTCGGCGCGCTCACTTGGGGCAGCGGCGACGGTCGCCGCCTCTGGCGGGGCGTTCAGGTCGTGGGCCTGCCCTCGCCGCGCACGTTCCTGGCCCTGGGCGCGGACATGGCCGCCGACGATGTGGTGGCCCTGTGGCACGGTCGGCCGCGCCCGGCCGGCCTGCTCGCCGGCCCCGACGAGGAGGGCTGGACGCGGGAGGAAACCATCGCCCGCTACCATCTGTGGCGCCAGGCGCGGGAGACGCTGCCGCCAGCGGATCGCTCGGCGGCCCGGATCGCCGTGGTGGTCGGCTTCGACCACGAGGAGTTGATGGACGCGCTGCTCGCACACAGGCTGCGCCTGGCTGACCTGGACGCGGCTGGACACGCGGGCTGCCTTGCGCCTACCCTGCAAGTGACGCTAGTGGACCGGGCCGGGGCGCAGCCCCTCGCACTGCCGGCCCCGTGCGACGGAGGGACAGACGATGACCAACACGCAGCAACAGTACAGGCCGGGCACGCCGGCAGGGGGGACGTGGCAGTACCACACCGAGGTCATACTCCCCAGGACGATGAAAGAGTACGAGCGGACGATGAACAGCATGGGCGCCGATGGGTGGGAACTCGTCGCCGCATACCCCCTGTCGTTGAAGGGGGCGGTCCGTTCACCCGACGGCAACACGACCGACGTGCAGGTGATCTGGAAGCGGCGCGTGGGTTGATCGACGCCGGCGCCATGTCCGGTCGCCCAGGCATCGGCGACGGGGGGCACGGCGATGGATAAGGCGCAACGGCCGGCCATTCTTTTCCAACAAGCCGGGCTTCGCGCCCGTGTCGCTCGCCTGCCCCGGCGCGCCCGCCTCGCCCTCTACGCCCTCGCGGCGCTCGCCCTGACCATACTCCTGGGCCTGCCGCAGGCCCTCTACCGCCACGTCTACGTGTGGCTGGCCTATCCGGTCGCGTGGGTCCTCGACATGGCGCAGGGCGTCGGCGGGCCGTCCTGGGGCGCCTGGACGCGCGACATCGACGGCCGCTACGCCTGGCTACACACGCCCGCGCACGGTGGCCTCGGCTGGGCCATCCTCGTCGAGGTCCTGCTGCCGCTGGTCCCCGTTGGCGCAATGAGCTGGCGCGTGGGCTGGTTCCTCTACACCCGGCCGCGGCCGCTCACGCCCTCGACGGCGCACGGCTCGGCGCGCTACATGACCCGCGCCGAGATGCAGAAACTCCCCTACACGGGCGGCCCCTTCCTGCTCGGTGAGCGCGGCGGCGTGAGCGCGGCGCTCGACTGGACCAAGCAGGTCCTCAACATCCTGCTCGTCGGCCCGCCCAACACCGGCAAGTCGGCGGCCCTCATCATCGCCAACCTGCGGCGCGAACGGGGCGCGCGCTCCGTCGTCGCCATCGACCTCAAGAACGAACTGCTCAGGAAGTGCTATGGCGCGCTCCGGCGCAACCATGAGGTATGGGTAGTCAACGTCCTCTCGCCGGAGACCTCCCTGGGCTACAACCCGCTCGCTTACTGCACCGACCCGCTCGCAACGGCCCTCTTCTGCGACGCCTGGATCGCCAACACCGGCGGCAACGAGAAAGATCCCTTCTGGGACAACGCGGCGCGCGAGCTGATGCTCGCCGGCATCTTCCACCTGCAGGAGGTCGCCGCGCGCGCCGGGCGCTCACCCCTGGACGTGCCCCTCGCGCACCTAGACGAGTTCCTGACGGGCCGACCGCCGCAGGCCGTGATCGCGGCCCTGGAAGAGAGCCCGGCGCGCCTGGCCCGCAAAAAAGCCTTCAGCTTCATGGCCTCGCTCAAAGCCAATGACAAGCTGCTCGGCTCCGTCTTCGCGGAGATCACGCCCCGCTTCATGATCCTCTCCGACCCGCGCGTGCAGGCCGTCACCTCCACGAACGAGGTGGACTTCCGGCGCATGGCCACCGCCGAGGGCAAGCCCATCGCCCTGTTCCTGGGCGTGGACCGGACCTTGAAGAAGCAGCTCAAGCCGCTCTACGCCGCCTTCTTTCTGGATATGTTCCGCACCTTCTCGCGCCTGGCCGACGAGAGCCCGACCGACGAGCTGGGGCGCGGCGTCTTCATCTACGGCGACGAGTTCGGCAACATCGGGCAGATCCCGGAGATGGCGACGTGGGTGAGCACCCTGCGCAGCGCCGGCGTCGGCGGCGTGTGGACGGTGCAGCACATCGGCCAGCTCCGCAAGCTCTACCCGGACGACTACGGGACGATCCTGGCCTCGGCCTACACCAAGATTGGCCTGTCCCACATGGAGTTGGAGGACGCCAAGTGGTTCAGCGAGCAGGCCGGCCAGAAGACCGAGGTGACGCAGAGCACCAACACGCAGCGCGGCCGCTTCCACGTCACCACGGATCGCGGCGGCGCGTCGCAGAGCGAGACCAAGAGCAACCTGCTCAACCCCGACGAGGTGCAGCGCATCGACGAGACCGAGATGATCGTCCTCGTCGGGGAGCGGCCGCCGCTGCGCCTGCGCCAGCGCCGCTACTACGAAGACCCCGAGGTGATGGACCTGTCCGAGGCGGTGCCGCCGCTCGGCCCCGTGCGCGACAACGGGCTACTCGCGCCGCCGCCGCCGTTGGAGCTACAAGCCCCCAAGCCGGTCGAGGCGCAAGCGGCGCAGCCGGAGCACGAGCGCGTCGGGGACGACCAGGCCGCGGACGACGACCAGGCCGGGAACCTGGACGCGGCGGGCGTGGCCACCGACGCGGACGGAGAGGAGCCGGCCGTCGACGATGGCTGGACCGGGGGACTCTCTACGGGCGACGAGCCGGACGTGGATCGGTAGCGGCCGGGGACGCCACGGCGCGCACGAGGGGGCGGTAGGTTGATCCTACCGCCCCCTCTCTTTGTACCCCCTCGCGCACCCTGGCGGCCGTGCAGGCACTTTCATATCGAGACGGGCAAGAAGCTGTCACTGCGTATCAACGCCACTCATAAAAAAGGCTGTTGGCGGTCGAGCTCGACCGCCAACAGCCTTAGTTGGCCTGGAACTAGAGAACGTGTCACCAGCCGCAACCATCTTCTCGGTCATGTTTTTCGCCACATCCCGAGTTGCTGGCCGACATGATTGAGCGCGACCGAGTGTGGATACTGGGTCAAACATGGCCGAGAAGACCTATTCTACGCCGTGTCGGAGCGCGACCTGTGCTCGGTATTTGACAGCCTGTTCACCTTCGTGTGATGCTAGAGTTGCGATGGACTGTCGTTCCTCTGCCCCATGTACTGTGCTGCAATCATTATGAAGCTGGACATGCTGCTACATCCGTATTAATGTAGATTCACCGCTCCTGTCTGCGGCGTCTCGCTCATCCGACGCCCCCATCGGCGCCTCTCGCACCTGGGTTACGCCCTCTCTGTGTTCGGCGTTTGTTTCTCAGTGCCGAATACACCCTCTCGGCGTGTTCCGCGTCGGTTGGCTATGGCCAACGCCATGTCTCTCTCCCCGCGCACCGCCTTCCCATATCCCGAAACGAGGGATGCGTCCACAGCGCATCGACATCCGTTATCGAGAATTGAGAGGGAAGTATGCGTATACGTACGTCTATGAGGCGTGGCCCACGAGGGATACGGGACGGCCACGAACAGGAAAAGGTGGCCGCGACCGCGCACGATGAATACCCCAGCGCGCCCCGCGCTCCGTCCCCCTGGCGTAACCGGGATTACCTGCTGCTCCTGAGCGGCCAATCCGTGTCTGCTCTTGGCTCGTACATATCGGGCCTTGCCTACCCGTTGCTCGCCCTGGCACTCACGCACTCGCCGGCGCAGGCTGGCTTGGTGAGCGTCGGCTCGTTCGTGTCGTACCTCGCCTTCAGCCTTGTCGCGGGCGTGTGGGTCGATCGCCTGGATCGGCGGGCCATCATGGTCGCCTGCGCCGCCGGGCAGGCCCTCGTGGCCGGCAGCATCCCGCTGGCCGCAGCCCTGGGGCATCTCTCCGTCCCGCACCTTGTCGTTGCGAGCGCCGCCTCCACCGCGTGCTACATCTTCTTCGGCGTTGCGGAAGGCGCCGCCCTCCCGCGCGTCCTCCCTCCCGCCCAAGTGCCCGCCGCCGTGGCCCGCAACGAGGTGGTGCAATCGGCCTCCGCGCTCGGCGGCCCGCCCCTCGGCGGCCTCATCTACCAGGCCCTCGGCCGGACGGCCCCCATGCTGCTCGACGCCATCTCCTACGCCGTATCGGCCCTGTCGCTCGCCCTGCTGCGCACGCCGTTGCAAGAGGAGAGGGCCGCTGCGCCGCGCCACATCGGGCGCGAGGTGGCGGACGGCCTGGCATGGCTGCGGGGCCAGGCGCTGGTGCGCGCGATCATGATCTACAGCGGCGCCCTCTTCTTCGTCATCAACGCCAGCCGCTTCGTCTTGATCGTCCTGGCGCGCGCGCGGGGCGCGTCGGCGTCCGACGTTGGTCTCTTGCTCGCGGTCGGCAGCGCGGGTGGCCTGCTCGGCTCCCTCGCCACGGTGCGCGCGGGGGCGCGTATCCCATTCCGACGGGTCATCATCGGCGGCCTCTGGGGGCAGGCTGCGCTCTGTCTGCTCTATGCCGTCGCCCCGACCACGTGGGCGCTGGCCGCGGTGTGGGCGGGCATGTCGTTCGCGTGGCCGCTCTATAACGCCCCGACATTCGGTCGCCAGATCGCGCTGACACCGGACGAGATGCAGGGGCGGATACAGAGCGTGGGTGGGTTGCTCTTCTTCGGGCCGAGCACATTGAGCGCCGCCGTCGCCGGCGTGCTGCTGCAAACGGTCGGCCCCGCGCCTACCGCCCTGGTCTTCACCACCGTATTACTCGTCGTGGCGCTGGCAGCAACGCAGAATACAGCCATCAAAGCGGCATCGCCGAGGACCGATTGGTAGACGAGTTCCCGCTGCATTCTCATTGCGGCCCGTAACATCTTCTCTTATGACCCGGACGCGGCCAGGCTTGCACGGCGTGACCCGAAGTTCTTCCGGCTTTCAGATCGCTTGTGCCCAAAGGGTGTCTTTGCCGAATTACACGGCGCCTAGCTTGGGGAAGGCGTCATAACGTGGCCGAGCAGTTCGCCCACGAGGCACCTCCCTCTGGCGACGTCTTAGGTCACCGCCTCCAGTATAAACACTGTCAGCGCTTGTCGCAGCTTCTCGTCTTCTTAAGCATAAGCATAGGTAGGGGTACGGCCAGGATACGGGTAAAAATAGGATATAGCGGCATGCACTAACATTAGCAGACATGTCGCCGAGGGCTTTGAGGGCACATTAACAGACACCAAGGGGCTGTTTCAGGCCCTCCGATGTCTGCATCGGCCGATTAGCAGACATTCTGCTTTCCCCTTAGACCCGCCGTGTCTTCACGAGGCAGCCATTGTCAGCATCGCCGTTTGACATCGTGCCGGCGTAGATGGCGTAGAGGTAGTCAGCGATGGGATACGCCTGCCGGCCCCCGCGCTCGTCCCATAGCGGATCGTTGACATAGATGTGGGTGTCGTCGATTCCTGTAATGGTGTTGAAATGCATGTAGTTCTCCGGCTCGGCGCCGCGCAACCAGTTAGCACTCAAGACCGTCAGGAGCGGCCGGCCGGCCGCGATCTCCGTGCGGATGTCCTCCGCATCAGGGATCTTGACGTGGAAGCCGCCGCCATTCTCCAGATAGGTGATCAAATGGCGCAACTCACGCGTGTCCGCGATGCGGCCGTGGTCGCGGTAGTGGCGTAGGTGATCCAACACCTCAGCCGGCGTCTTGCCTTTGTCGCCGTTGGTAAAAAGGCTAGGGTGAAGTGAGACAGTCTCAACGGCGAAGCCCTGGCCGAGGAGATACGAGCCGAGTTGTCCCATGCAATAGCCACCGACACCCGGCCCTAACTCGCGCCGAAAGACCTCGATCGGGACGCCGACGCCATAGTACTCAAGCAGCATCTCTAGCGCCATGATGCCGCAATCGCCTGAGTTCTCCATCTGCCTAACAAGAGGAACGTCCAGCAGCACCTTTCGCACCCTTACCCTCACCATTCCACGGCGTATCATCGACGTTATTACTACCGCATTGTATCGTGATCACCTTATGTCCTATTTTTACCCGTATCCTGGCTGTACCCCATGCTTTCACCCGTGTTCTGCTATTCCCACTAGGGATACTTGGTCCCATCGGGTAGCGTCGCGCCGGCGAGAGACTTGGCCTGCTCCAACTGCTCGCCGGTCGTGTCTAGCGCCCCTTCTAGGTTGACCCCACTCAGGTCGGCCTCGCTCAGATTAACCTCTGCCATCTCAGCCTCGCGCAGATCGGCCCCCCGCAGGTTAGCAAGCCTCAGATCGGCCCCTACTAGGTGGGTGCTCATCAGATGAGCGTCGGACAAGTCGGCATTAAGCAAATCAATATCGGCTAACTCAGCTCTCGCCAAATGGGCTCCGATCAAGCGTGCCTCGCTCAAGTGACCCTGACTCAAATCAATCCCGACTAACTCAGCGTCCGTCAGGTCAGCGCCCGACAGATCGAGGAGTTCAATTAGACGGGAATCCTGTAGGAAGCGTACAACAATCCCTTTGCGCTCCCCATTCAGTCGCCGCAGCACTGTAAGTGTTTGAGCACGCGCGGCAGCACTGATTTCATCATACATTTTGGACTCCCCTAGCTTCTTGTCGAGGAGCAACGTTGTCATGGTCGCCAGGTATGCTTCGAGGGCGGCTTCTTGCTGGCGATCTTCCGCGATAGCTAGGTCGGT
>JAABUJ010002231.1_pt1 | contig 24653 bp, 17 predicted proteins | sample 5559131 | NCBI WGS metagenome assembly JAABUJ01 (sample SAMN10711875, study PRJNA513366) | rock metagenome | isolation source: Antarctica rocks | place: Antarctica: Victoria Land, Mt New Zealand nord | collected 2016-01-07
GGGGTGGTTGTGGTAGTTGGAGGGTGGTGGTTGTGATTGTGGTTGTGGTTGAGGGACCGGGGGGGGGTGGTGAGGAGGAGGAGAGGGCGTGGAGGGTGGGTGTGTGCGTTGGTTGGGATGGTTTGGATGTTGTTAGGTGGTCGCTGCACAGGAGAGAACGGGGTGTCGACGTGGCGGAGAGTGGTTTGAGGTGCTTTGCGGTAGGGTTTGAAGTGGGAGGGTTGGTGAACTTGAAGGTTTGAGTTTGTATCTAGGTGTCGGTCTCGCTTGAAGGATGAAAGAAAGGCCAGCAAAACTGTTTCTTGCCTCAAAATGCACGTGATGCGATTTAGATGAGGATGCAAAGAATATTTGTACTGAGTGGTAGGATTGATTGTCGTCAAAGAGTTAAGATATTTTGGTGAGACTACCAGATTGTTGGAATCACCATCGGCGTTCTCACCTTCACCATGAAGTCAAAGGTTTCTTTTCTCTACGCATAATCCACAGTGATGAACTTCATAGAATTTAATCTATAATTACCGCATAGCTAGACCTGCGACCACTAATACTAGAAGGATAACACGGACTGGTATCTTATTCAAGAAACGCTATAGAGAAAAGAAAGAGCTGACCACAGTGAGCACCAGCACAACGTCCCAATGACAACTACCCTACCAAGGGCCACGAATGGCATAGGGGTGCACTGTTGGGAACGTCGGATGAGGTGTCAGACCGCTAGAGTTTTCCACTGCGAGTTGCAGGTACTTTCTAACGGTAGGGTCGAAAATGATGAGGGTGTAGATAGAGTTTTCCGCTGCGAGTTGCAGGTACTTTCTAACGGTAGGGTCGAAAATGATGAGGGTGTAGATAGAGGTTTCCGCTGCGATTTGCAGGTACTTTCTGACGGTAGGGTCGAAGTTGATGAGCGTGTAGATAGGGATTATAGAAGGTTGCTGGTAAGGGTGTATGTGTTCGATGTTTGAGATGCCCTGTACTTTGTTTTCCGTTCCAAGGGTCTTAGCTCATGGCAAGCTTCATGCCGCCGTGTTTGGGGACGGCATTATCCAGCATATACTCCTGGTTCGGGCCAGGTGTGAGTGGAGAGCGATTCTCCATGGGGTTGTGGTGGCCGCCGGTTTGGTCCGAGTCGGCCGTGAAGATACCAACCGCGCCGTTGATGGTGGGCGCGGAAGGTGGGGTGATGGCGCTTATGTCCTCCATTGCTTCGTCCTGTTCGGTTGACAATGAAGCTCCTTCGCCAAGGAGCCCCGAGGAGACATCTTCCGTGTTGATGTTCTCCTCGGGTGCGTCGACCATTGGGTCGTTCGCAGGCATGTCCTCCGCCGGTGGTGGAGGGGGAGGCGGGGGTAGTGGAGGAGTCTCCAGTTTCACCTTCTTGTTTGCCGTGGCGTCCACGGCCTGCGCCTTTGTCCCGTCGGACTCATCCTCCTCCTCTCTTTTTCGCTTCAGATTTTCTCCACTGACGCTGGCGCTGGCGCTGGCACTGGCGCTGCCGCTGGCTGGTGTGACAGCACCTGAGCTCTGTGGTTCATCCTTGACCGCATCATCCACGGTCGGGGTCGCAATGGGTGGTGACGTAGCTGATCCGCCATCCTTCATCTTGCGTTCCGCCTTCTTCTTCTCGTATTCCCGTCTTTTGATGACTGCTTTGTCGAAGAAATCTTTGACATACTTCTTTACGTTCTTCTCCTGCCGAGATGAGATACTCGTAGGATCCTCGACACGGTTATTTTTGAAGTCGGAGTTGACAAGTTTCTTCGCAATCTGCACAAAGGGTCAGCCATGAACCATAATGACGGTGTCAACGAGATAATACTGACGTCCTTGGCAAAGCGCTTAAGATCGTCCCGCGGTAGCTTCGTCTTGAACTTGTCAACTACGTATTTGATCGGTGGGAATATCTGTCAATCATCGTCAGACCAAGCTCCACTCACGCACGTGACCTAGGACAGCGCTCACCGTATGCTCATACAACTTCTTTTTCTTGTCCTCACTAAACGATTTCCACTTCTCTTTCCCATGTTTCTTGTCGTCGATGGGCTCCTCCGCTGCTGGCTGAGGCGTCGCGGTAGCCGATGGTTTCTCTTTCGGTGTATTCTCTTTCTCCGAGATTATACTGTTTATGATGGCGTCGAGGGCCTTATCTCTAGAAGCAGGCTTCGGCGGCGGCGGTGGCTGCGCCGCAGGCACTGTAGGTCTAACCCATGTTGTTTGACCGGCAGCACTGTAATAATAAGTGTTACCGTTGGCGATTGCTGCGAACCAACCAGCTGGGAGAGGGTTGTACGGTCGTCGGTAAGGTGGTCTGGCGCCGTTGTAGTAGCCAGCTTTTCGCTGAGGTTGGTTGTTGCGAGGTCCGGTAGGAGCAGACGGACCCCTTGGAACATCGATTGAGTCTGAGCGAGAACGCGTCGGAGACCTTGAACGTTCCTTTCGATCAACCCGTGCAGATTCTCGACGGTCGAAGCGATCAGGCCGATCGGTGGTGGTGGAGTTAGGGTCCCGCTTCTTGCGAGGTATCCGATAGGCCACCTCCAGAGTACTCCACTCTTTGAGTAGAGCTGCAGCTTGAGTCTCCACCCTCCACTCTCCACATGTCGTTAGTCCCTCGACAGCGACTTCAATCTTCGAGTCACTGATCTTGTTGCGTGTCAGACGAGGAAACTTGTTTAAGATATCCATGATTTGCAGCACGACGTTGAAGTCTTCTTTCCAAGTCGTCAGTGCAGAGTTCAGGATTTGGTAACCATGCATTTTGACAACGCGATTTCGCACTCGCTCGTCCTCGCACCACTGGATACGTCCAAGTAACTTGACGGCAATCCACTTCTCCTTGCATTGCAGGAGCGTCGCCATGACCTTGGTGACCCCATCTTCATCCAATGACTTGGGCTGGACATTGTTAACATACTCCTCATCGTCCTCTCCAGACTTTTTCTTGCGCGGACGTTTGGCAACGGCGGTGTCCCAACCGTCGCCATCATCGATACCCAACGCCTCGATGGTGGTATGAGACAACTTTGTTGCCCGCTCCGTCTGCGTCTTGCCTCCAATGAAGCCAGTGCAGTTTGGCTCTCCGCAATAGCAGGGTTGAGGATCTGCCCCATATCGGTCGACGTTGTAATTGAAAACCAGCTCTTCGCCAGCCTTGATTTTGCGCTCGGCAAAGATGCCCATCCGAAGTTTATCGCCCACTACCCATTTATCCACGTAACAGTTGGGATTGCAGGAATGATTGCAGAAACGACCAAGATTACCCTTCTTGGTGGCATCGACAAACTCGCCTTTGCTGAGGGACATGAAATAAAAATGTTTAATACCTTCTTCGTCATAGTGAAGCATGCGTCGGCGGAATTGCACCTCGTTGATGACTTCACCGATGTACTCGAAAATAAAGTCATGAGGATTCAAATCCGTTTCGGCCCGTAGACCATAGCCTTTCTTTTCAGTTTTGATGACGGTTACGTTGGCGTACCGTTGTCGCTGGAACCTCTGGTTTTGACAGTGGGAGCCGCAACCACAGTCCCCGAAGCACTCCATTTTGGTCAAGCGATTGATACAATCGGAGTCGTCCCCGCACGCAAGGTTACTCTTTGTCGATGCATCTGCGAAACGTGTCAATCGACGTGTATTACATAGTGAGTGTGAAAATCTGATTGAATCAGGATGTCTTACTCCATTCTTCTGCGCAATCGCACTCCATGGCGTGTTCGGTAGTGCCGAGGTATTTCGCAGCGTAGATACATTGTGAAATCACTTGGAATGTATTCTTGGCGTCGGCTGTCATGTCTGCCAGGTTATCGAAGAGACGGGTTGGTCTTGTCATGACCTTCTGAGAGGAGGTACGGGCCAGCTTCAGAGGTTGACCGGGCTCCATCTTGACACTGATATCAGCGCCGATGGTTTGTTCAGTCTCTGCTGTATGTCCGGCCGGTGAGAGTGAGTGGTGTCGAGATTGAGTAGGTGAATGAGAGGTGGACTTCGACTCAGTCTTCAAAGGTAAGGTGGCACCCTTCAGCGGTGCTGATCCCTCCTTCGTGGTACTGACGCGTATCGTAGCCAGCGCCTGAGCCTCAGACAAGGTGCCAGTCTGGACACTGGTAGCTTGAGACTTGCCCCCAACCACCTCGGTCTTGGCTGGCAGTCCTTTGCCCAACATACTGACGTGTTTGGTATGGTAACGGATGAGGTCGTAGATGTGTGTAAGTAGAGGGAAAGAGGTTGGCTTAGCGATGTAAAATCGAAATATCGTGCAGCGAACTTTGAAATCAAGCGTAGCACAGTCTAACACCACTACGATCTTCTCGCTCGTGACGTTCAAACTCCTTTGTATGATTGCTCGAATGTCCAACTCCAAAGATTGTTTTGCGCAGGACAGAAGATGGAGGCGAATGCGAGGTCCTGAAGGTGTTGCGTTCGGCTTGGTTGTTGGGGCAGTAGCGCGACGTTGTTGTTGTGCAGAGCAGTTGGAGCAGTCGCTATAGAGGCATACAGATAGGGAAGGAATGAGTGAATGCCGTCGTGACCAAAGGAAAACTTGGAATCGCAACGTAAGCCTGAGACCTCCAGCAGCCACCCAAAGATGCCTTCGCACGCCACTAGTACCGCAATTTAGAGTATCATCACAGCTAGGTGGACTTGCACACTCCCGTAGTATCACGAATGGCGGGCATTGGGTGAAGTCGGTTTACCTGTGCAGCATTGAGTGAGGTAGGTAGATTGGGTGCTTCCTGACTTCCATCTTCATGTTGCGGCTCTGCTTCGCTTCCCGCAGTCCGTACCTACCGGATCGAGTAGGTAAGGTAGTGTCAGTTACTGGCTCGGCATCTTCCGCCAACCGGGGCATCGACCCAGAGGAGTCTCGAGCAAAGGTTTGGTTTGAATATTCTTCTCCTTTTCCAGATAGGTACATTTTCTGATATAAAACTATCTGCGACAAAAGCGCCAATCATATTGAAAATCAACCCAAAGAACTTGCACGCAGGAGAGTGAAGAAAGGCCATGGTCCAGGGTGTACAGTATCCCTCTGAATACAACTAGCCTCTCATCCGAGCGAAGCAGCACAGAGTCTAACTTTGACAAGATGTTGAAGACCGTAGATAGCTTGTGCAATGATACGTGATGAGCAGCGTAACATATCAAGGAGCACAACGTGGCTCCTGCAGAGAGCATTGCCGGTGTAGTACTATGAGGGATGATGTGTCCCTGCAGGACTAGGTCGGGTTGGTATCGGTGAAGGAAAAGCTATATAATGAGTTGAAGGAAGAACGTCGAAGTGATTCGAGTTTTTGAACCACGTCCGTCCTCCACATTCTGCCATGATCCTCCGAGAATTCCCACTCCAAGCCAGCGTCGTAAGGTATGATAATGGCGGCGGCGTCATTCGCAGTGACCCTTTCGAAAGAGGGTATCTCCACGAACGGCGATATGGTATTTGTCGTCGATGAAGAGATGGAGACGGAGATGGAGATGAAGATGAAGATAGAGATGGTAACGGCTTGTCTCTACCGACGTTGCCTCATCCAATAATAACAGATGGGTTCGCTCAGCTTATGGAAGTGGTGGAAGATATAGAGATGCAATGATTGGTGATGGGAGAACCTCGCTTCCGTCGACAAGTCAAGCTTGGCGTCAGGGCGCATAATGATTGGCTGCCAGGATATAAAGCATCAAAAGTTGACAGGCAAGGGATGGTCACCAAGAGTCTGTACAGAGATTGGTCGTGTCTTTGAGCTGGTCTGTCTCTATCAGAGTAAAGGAAGTAAGGTAGTCACAGAGGGCTTCGATGCGAGTCTGGTACACAATCAAGCCTGTAAGTATTTCCCATATCTTCAATTGACAATTGACAGTTGACAGTTGACAGTTGACAGTTGACAGTTGACAGTTGACATGGGGAGTTTCTTGATAATTGAGGGGGTGATGAGAAGTACCTTACTTATTTCCTCCTTGAGCGTCGGGATCAGTCACTAACAGGTACTGTACATGTGTAGTACTGGCTGCAACTAAGTACGACGCCCACGCCCGGAACTTCTCTCGTGCAGATAAGTTGCATATCGAGATATGACCTGATTTGGCGATAATTATAATAGTAAGGGAATAATGATGATGAGGTAGAGGAGGAAAAGAAGGTCGATATGAATAATGCGATGCGATGCGACGCGATGCAATGCGATGCGATGCACTGCAGCCGGCGCCAGTCCTCTTTCTGCCCTGGGGAGTTTGAAGAGCTCTGTCTTTAATTAATTTCCCTCGAACGCCTGTCCCAAGCAAAGGAACAAGACCAACTAGGTATTAGGTAGTCTCCTTTAAACCTCCACGCCTCTCTCCTTTCCTTCCTAACTCACTAACTCCACCGGTCGTCCTCCCCTACCGGTTTCTGTCTTCACTTCTTTCAGTGAGCCACTTTCCAAGAGTTGGTACTACTGCACCCTATACCTGCGCCTTCGCGGCGGGATTGGTTATCATTCCTTGATATCCATTCAATTCAAGATGCAGTCGGTTTGCCTATGAATAATTCATCACTTTATTCCCTTTGACCTCAACACATTCGTTTCTTATGACCAATTCACAGAATCGACTCACAGCTTCTTTCATAGCGTGTGTTTGCGTCGACTTGAAGTCGCTTGATTCTATTCTGGTAGTCCTGGCTTGGAGTCACCTCTCACATCGCCTTCCCTACTCACCACCAACAAAATCAATTCCCATGGCAGCAATCGCCGAGAGACCCTTCTCTGAACCAGAAAAGGTATGCATAACCCTGCGACTCCTTACAGACTGGTCAACGACGGCCAAATGTCTGAGTCTGCACCATGCACATATTGTTCATCCCACGTTGTTTGCGTCTTGTGGTTCCTAATGCTCTGTAGCTTTTTCTGTTGGCAGAGATCTTGAAGGACGCTCAGATACCTTCAGGCGTACTTCTCAAAATCATTAGGGAGATCGGTATTCGACCAAGATGGAACGAAATTCCTCTTCCAACAGGTACGAGAGTCCAATTCGATTGTTTTAACACGAGCGGAAACTCCGCGACGGAAACAGCACATCTAGCCTCCTTATACGAAGCGACGAATTCCCAGATTTGTGTGTTTCTTTGACTGATGTGTTGGTGTTGTAGGTCGCTCGCTGAAATCCTGCCAACTCGCTTTCAAGGATATTTTATCGGTGCCCGCTGTGGGTTCGGTCCGCGGCCAGGTGTTTGAGTCAAGCCCTTCAAACCCGAAGAAACGACATGCTCCATCCTCGGCCGATAGTCCTGCCGCTGCAGCGCGCGCAATCCAACCGCGCCCGTCCTTCATCGCCTCCGTCAACGGCCAGAACGACCCGATGATGCACAACATTGCTGCCGAACGAAGCGACGAACCACCAAAGAAAAAGCGTGGCCGTCCTAGCAAAGTGGATCTGGAGCAACGAATCGCGGAGGCAGAAGCGCGCGGCCAAGCTTATCCGTCGCCCAAGACCAGTGCTCATAAGGCGCCAAAAGCAGGTCGCATCGATACCAGTACTCTCGCCCTGAAAGTTGCAAGCAGTGATGCTCCGATGACAACGATGGTGTCACCAACCGATGGTTCTGGAGACAGTACAAGCGCGACGCCCAAGAAGCGCGGACGACCCCCCAAATCTTTCATGGACGCGAAGAAGACGGAGCTCGAAGATACCGGGGCAACTGCGGGAGGGATTGGAGAGGGCATCGGGTCGGCTCGAGAAGTGATCGAAGAAACTCAACAGCCGTACTTTACAGCACCTGAAAGTGCGCTGGGGACATCGCAGGAGCATACTGCCCACGCCGAAGGAGAAAGGTACACACACATGATCGGAGCCGATGTTGACGAGAGTAGCGGGACATTACCAGCTTATTCGGGGAGAACCGAGGAGCATTGAGAGAACCCTCACGGCGAGGAAGCATTGGGTGGCTTACGTACGTTCGGAACCAGTGGGAGGATAACGTGCGAATGTTAGCGGAACGATGAACGTTATGATACCGTCACGAACGCGCACACGCTCGATTCACGTATCTTATGCGGTGGCTACTTTTGCTTGCATTTTATGGCCTCAAGCGAAGACACGGCATGACGTTTGAGACGACTCTGGACTTTTATTCCCTTTGTGGTCAACAGTATTACTTGCATCCTTTCCTTCTTCATCTCGGTCCTCACATTCTCGTTGGTTCTGACCTTCAGGATTGAAACGCATAGCTCTCCATCCCTGAGCATCCAGTTATAATGTAATAATGAACGACTTCTTACGATAAATTTACCAAGCTACATCATGAAAAACAGAGCGGTTTTTGTCCTTTTTTTCCTGCAGACTGTTTTACACCACTGCCTCTCCGATCTTCTCCTTTCGACAGTCACTGTGTCTTGTGCGATCCTCTTCCGTATTGGCAGCCTTGGATACATTTCTAGATCCACAGCTCAGTCTAGCTTCATCCTGTACCATAGCACTGCATGATAACACAGCCAATCTAACTAATGGCCTTGCGGTCGTTCACACTGCTCCTTTGAGGCCTCACCATGTCCTGTCGCAAAGACTAGTCACTTCGCAACATGTGGCTATCCACCGAGACGGACGAAGAGTTCATTGACATACGGTACAGTAGCAGCCCCACATCCCACAAAGCCACCCCTCACACACTTGACAGACTCTCCCGTTCCTCGCCGCCAAACGGCCTCAACCTCATCCGCCATCCTTGCGGTCCCCCTCCTCCCGTCCCTCCGTCCGTGATCCCGGTCGCGACTCCGACAAGCCCACTCCCCCACCGACACACCAAGCACAACACCGGCCCAGCCACCTCGCCACACCAGTCCGCCTATTCTTGCCTTGCCTTGCCTCGCCTTGCCTTGCCTTGCGATACCCTACCGACTCGCTCGGAATGCGCTGGATTGGGTTGGCAGTTGCGTGCTTGCTTAGACGTGCCGTTTTGGGGTGGTGGGGTGGGATTGGGATTGGGATGGGACGGGTTGGGAAGGCGTCGCTCTCCTTGTCTGTGTGCTTGTGGGTGGTGGTGGTGGTGGTGTAGGGGGGAGGGATCAGAAGGGTGGCTCGGTACGGCACGGTACGGTAGGAGGGAGAGGCGGAGGGAGGGGAGTTCTGTGACGTGGGACTTGGTCAAGGCGAGGGAAACAGTAGCTTTACGATGGATGCTAGGGGTTGTATGTGGTAGGAATGCTCGGTCAACGGGGTTGTTGATTGGAGCAGGCTTCAAGCTAAGATGCGGTTCCTTGATAGATTTTTGGATATATACCGCATCTGGGGGAGGCTTGAGGTTTGATTCTGAGGTTTGGGCGGAGCGGATGGAAGAAGCGTGGTGCTGTTCCTATACTCTGTTATACATTGATGAGGGCACCGGTTGTGGTTCAGGTACACTGTTTGGATTGAAGTGTTTGGTGTTAGCACCCTGCTTGAATTGTAGCATGACTGAACCATCTGGATAAGTCAAAGGAGCGGCTCTCGATTATTGTCAGCGGAATGGGGAGGCTTCTGGATATTGCAATAGCTGGAATGCATAGCGATGAACGTCAACTTACGGGCAGTCTTAATTGGATATGAAAGCGCCCCGACTAGATTGAAGCTGTATATACAACGTACATGGTATCTACAAAGCGCCACCCAGGAGCGTAACAATCCACATCGCCACTCTGACGTGGATGCCCACTCGTCGCTCGGTTGTGGTGAATTCATCAAGATCCACAGGTCTAGAATACTCCTGGAGCCACTTCTGCTCCTCCTCCAGCCGTTTCTGAAGGTTCTCATTCCGCGTCATGACAAGCGTATTGATCTCCAGATCCAGCGTGTAACTACGTTTGGTATAGTTGGAAGACCCGACCAATGTGATGCTGGGACGTCGCTCTTTCGGCATCGTCACCCACAAACCCTTAGCGTGGTACGTCCATCCGTCTTTCTCGCCAACAGTTCCGCGGCGCCATTCTTTTAGAGCGATGGCATCGTGACGGCTAGCGGCTCGGACCTTTTCCAAGAAACGTCGAGATAACAATGTATATGCTGCAGGAAGCATGCCCGATACTCCTTTGGAGCCATAAAAGCCGTTGGCCCAGGGACTTGCGGTGACAACAGTGCCTTGCTGGGATGAAGAAGCGATGAGGAGTGACGAGAGCTGTGGATGGATGTTGAAGTAACCGGCGGTGAACATCCATCGCGAAGTGGCGAACTCTGGGGACGAGAGGGCACGGAGGAGGGTGAGGAGACTCGGAAGTTCGGAGGAGGTGTCCGGATCAAGGAGTGGGGTGAACTGTGTAACGGGGTAGACCACCGTGTCAGCGTTTGCGGGCGACGATTGAGGATGGATGGAGGGTCGCATGAGGGGTTTAAGCAGTGCAGTGGCCTGAGTTTTGAACAATCGAGGGTCATCGAGGGGTGATGGTGCCGCATTCGATGATGGCCATTGCAATAAATATCCTCGAGCGTCATCCGGGTCCGGCAGCACTAGATAACTCAAGCCACCCACCGCGTGGTGGATACGTGCGAAGTAGTCTGTTATGCGCTTGCTCGAAAACACATGATACCGGTCTTGTCGGTTTGTGAAGTAGTCATTCGACAGGTTGGCCCTGACGTCCACTTAGCCCTGCACGGAATCATCCGACGTCGCAGTATCGAGGAGCTCACACCCAGATATGATAATTTCATCATCCACCCCGTAGAGCTTCATATGTTGCAGGCCCCACCCTTCATTGATCCGTCTGGGTATATATCGCTTTCGCAGCCCGGTCAAGTTGGGCGTATGGTACATCCGGATCTCCACCCTGTGCGGCCCAAACTCGGCGACCAATGGCGCCAGGAGAGAGGCGCATGACGGTTCTGGTGTCTCCCTTGTACCACGCAAGCCATCGGTTAGGATCGACACTTTGAGATCAGGCTGCTGTTGGAGTGCCTTCCGTATGGTCGAGATCAACTCATGTTCCGTCTTGCCAATGTACAAGGTCGACAGGTATATACGGCTTTTCGCATTCAATATCTTGGCCTAGCTGGTGTCAGCTTCAAGCATGTGCCACGATGCGAGCAAATCAAGTACCTTCAACGTTTCATAAAAGGCCTGGGGAGATTCAAGAATATTGACTTGCGAACCGTTGATCTCGAATCTTGGAGCTATGTGATCGAGCTCGTTGACCAAACCGCCAAACGCTGATACTGGCGATGGATGATGATGGCCTCCAAGTGGTGGCGATGGTGAGGTAAATTGTCTTCGAGAATAGCAAGCAGACCTTGACCTTCTAGGGCAATCCCGGAGGAGACGTCTCGAAGCCCCCCGTACTATCATGGTTTCCCGCGCGCAACCCGAGCAGACTATCTCTTGCTGTTCATTATGGTAATTTCATGCGTAGGCCTTCTACCCAGGTTACGGCCTCATATCTCACAATTCCGAATTGTGTAAGTAAACCTGATGGAGCGTAACATTGTCAGGCTCGTAAAGTTGTCGCGGGTCGGATCGTGGCACTAGTCCCGTTGGGGAACTGAGGGAGCTGCCGAGGGCAGAAGCCAATTAACTTACGACCTCGATCCGTTGTGACGAACGACTGCACCGCATTCAAAGCAAATATGTCTACACTCATGCGAACGTTGCGGAATCTCCGCCGGATAGGTCTGAAGGTGAACATTGCAACGACGCTTGAGGAGCTCCCACTGACAGTCTCGCAGGAGTATGGCCACCAGATGCAGGTATGTGATACGTTCTGGGGAACCTGTGAGAGAGCAAGAAATTACAGGCTGAGCAGAGGATTGAGTGACGTAGTATATGGGTATAGTGAAGAGCAGAAACCAAGAAAGATCTAAACCCGCTGATCTGAAAGCAGGCGATACCAAAGCTGGTACTCTTATCGCAACAGACCGATACGGCAATAAATTTTACGAGAATCTAGAGGAGCTCCCACGTAAGGATCGTGTTCATCCACCATAAGAAGGGGTTGACAGTTGGCCGCAGTGCGGACACGATGGGTCGACTTTAAAGACAAGGAGTTTGATCCGTAAGTTGAGCACGTCCTGCTTGCTATATTGGCTTCAGCTAGATGGTGTGCTAAGATAATCTCTAGGTCACAAATCGAGGTTGGCTGGTGAGCCTAATATTTGAGTGGTTCAGTCAGCTCTTGCTCATATATCAATTGCAGGCATGCGTGGATTGGGTACCTCGTCGACAAGCCGCCATCAGAGGATAAGCTACTACAACAGGGCCACAGACAGTGGGAATTGCCTGGATCCCCCACGGTTCTTACCATGACTCGGGCGGAGTATAAGCCATATTCGACGTAAGCTTTCTGATGCTTCGGACGAGTCTCCTTCTGACGTATGTCTCTACCAGGACCAAGCCCAAGGTCAGTGCTTGGGTACCTGAAACAGCGCCTCGATAGGGCCAGCTGAGCTGGAGAAACTGGAGTTTGGTATTTGATGGGTTGTTGACACGCGAGAAGGAGCCAAGAAAGTTGATTTAGCTGATCCAGCTGCTGTACTCTATAGTACCGTCCAGAGTAGCCGACAAACGAAATCCTACAGTGGATTACAGTCTTGGCCACCATTGATTCTCGTCTCCTGAGCGCTACATGAGCTGAGAATAGAAGTAAATGAGTTCTAAGTACAGCGATACACAGATGCGAACCCGCAGATCAACAATATCTCCGAATTGTAACCTTCGTCTTCTTCCCCATTGCTACAGCCCTTCCGAAGAAGGTTTAGCCGAGATGTCAGAATGGCATTCGGCTCAAATTGCCCTCTTAGTAACCTGCATCATGACAAAACGAACATTACCTTAGATAATGCGAAAAAACACCTCCTCTAGCTCAAAATGAATTTTCAGAATAACTTCACCAGAACTGCATCAAATAAGCTCAAAATCTAGTCAGTAACTCTTCTCATTGCACTTTATAACTTAATATAGATCATGATGTCAAGACTCTTATGATCAGCAGTAAGTGTGCAATCCTTCTCTTTATCAGAGCATGTCACTCAATTAAAACATGAAGCAACTCAACTTCAGATCTTTGTGAACTCAAAGATTAAGAAAGATAAGTTTAAGAAGATTCTTCAATGAATTTACATTGAATTCTTTGTCAGATCTGTTCAGAACTTCATAAAAAGAGTTCTGAATAGGCTGGGTATGCAGGTTGCCTATAGGTCACGCAGGTCAGAGTTGGGTCCAGGTATTGAGTTGAGTCAGGCTAACTTTTATTCAGCTGGGTTGAGTGCAGGTTAACCTGACCCAACCCACATAGGGTCATGGGTTTTTCACAGGTTATATATAGTCTTAGTAAGCATGTGTATGCACTTAGTAAGCATATATATTGGCTAAGTAAGCACATACACATGCTTACTAATGTGTGTTTCTAACGCGCACCTTTGCGAAAAGTCATGATTTTCATAACTTATTCAGTAATATATCTTGTGACCATGTAATTTATCCCTATATGACTAGTTAAGGTGTAATTTATTATGACTAATATATCAATAAGCTTTCACATTTTTGAGCCCTAGCCCTGACCTTACCCATAATGACTAGCTTAAAGTTCTCAGATTTAATCTGTGCAGATATGAGTAGAATTGATCTGTACACAAACTCAACCTGACCTGACCTGAACTCTAGTGCAGATTCAGGTCAGGTGCACTTTTTTTCAACTCAACTCAACTCTACACTCAGTCTAGTTCTGAATCAATCTGAAACAGCTTAAATTGCAGCTGATCTGAAAGTTCTATAACAAATCATGAATACAGTACAATACAACATCACAGTCACAAAAAACATTCTAAAGATTCTCATCAGCAGAAACTCTGCATTGCAATTCTTCATCATTATAGAATATAGATACACACACATTTAGATTTAAATAATAATAAATACATCATCATTCTTAATAGCAGCATTCTTTTCATCATCATTTAAAGAAAAAAGCATCATCACAGATCTTTTCACATTTAATAATTACAGAATTGTCATTAAACTCACTGACACTGTTTTTATTGATCACTGATGCATTCTTTCATTAGTCACATTACATAACTGCATCAACAGTTATATTTATGTCACTGCAGATTAAAACATCATCATTATTAAGATTGTAGCTGTTAAGCAACTGAAGTTAAATGATTTAACAGTGTATACATTTACAGTGACTGAAAAAGAGTCACTGCAGAGTAACATTAAATAAATTATATCTTTAAAAGCAGACAGTAAAATAATTATCATCATCTATGATGTCATTGTGCACAGCATACTGATACAGAGCATTAAAATGAAAGATTAGTAAGTTATAATGACATGTATATAGATAGAAAATTATAAGATTGATGTCATGATATTACTATGTACTCATACTGAACCATAGCCAAATTTCTTACACAATGATTGATAAGCAAAATACTATATAGACAGTCTTTACATACAAATCTTTCAAATTTCTTAGTTATTAATCTTTATTAATACAAGATTCTAACATCAAAACTTCATCAAATAGCTGTCATAACATAATGTCTCACATTGCTGCATATCTTACTCATCAGTCTCTTATAAATAAGAAACTCATAAATTCACAATTCTAACAACTCTTTCTTTTTAAAGAGTGACAATTCATTACATTGTGATATGCAGACTAAAAGTCAGCAAAATGAAACAGAATCATTCTTTAATCATATTGAGACTTAACTGATTTCTGAAGAATGAGAATCTGCAGAGATTTAGACTGCTATTTAGACTGCAGAAAAGAAGAATTGATATTTAAATAAACAGATTTGTCTAACTGAAATTAGACAGATCAATGATGAGAAAAGATGATAACTTATAAAAATCAATTGCAGACTGCAAGCATCTAACATGCATAATGAGATCAACAAATTTCTGAGAGATGAAGACTCTTAAGTCTTATCTAAAAGAAAACTGCATACAGAATCTTCTTATACTCTTATTAACTCTTTAAATTCAATGAAGCAACATACATTCAAAGTTGTGTATACATTTTCAGCAAAATGAACACAACAGCTGAAGAACTTGTTCATATATAATGAAAAGTTCATTCATAAATATATTAAGTTTATATGCAGTGCTGTAATGACATTTCACTTGATCTCTAAAAACTTCTTTAATGATCACAATAAAATTCTCTTTGTCATGCAGTTCTTAGCAGAAGAATCTTAAGATGTATGATTTTGTCACATTAATGAGAGCAAACTTCTGAATAACAAATCATAAATATTCTTTTTAGAGTTTCTGCTCAATCTTGTCAAGAACTCAGTGAACTGTGAACTTAGTACAGTACAGAAATACTTAAAAGTCATGTAGAAATTTACTTAATCAGTTTAAGCTTTTACAATATATCTTAATATGTTGAAAGATCAGCTTCTGAGCTATATAGAGAAACAGAGAATAAGTTATTTCTTTATAAAACTTTAATTAGAGATTCAAGCAGCTTTAATCAATTACTAAGATTTCTTAAAGACAAGAAAAAGTCTAATAGTTCTGATCACTAAACTAGAGATTAATCAGCAATCTATAGATGATTATACAGTTTAGAGTCACATCATTAAGAAAATTTATGAGCATTGCTTACACTCTTTTACTTAGATAACAAAGTCACAGCAGAACAATTGTCTCAATTCTGAGATTATAAAATCAAGTCATCATGATAATGTAGACAAACTTCATTTTGAAACTGATGTTAAGAAGAATAGCTGCTATAACTGTGAAAGATCAGATCATTTCATAAAGAACTACAGAAGTTTCTTGAAAAATCTTAATCACATTAAGATTAATGCAGTCAAGACAAAAAAAGACAGAGCTTTGTTAACTGCACTTCAGCAATGAAAATTAGATTAGAAATCATAAAGAAATTTAACATTATAATGAAAGATTAAGTCTAAATTGAATTCAGTTAAGTCTTTATCAATATATTGTTAAACACTGCAGCAGAAATCAATATGATGTCTTAGCAATATGCTGTTGCTCATTAACTGACACAAATTGATGCAGAACTCTCAAGATCAGAGCTTTTAAGAGAACAACATGTCTACTGTTATGATATATATTGAGTGAAGTATAGACTCATCAACAATTAAAAACAAGAACAAACTGAAGAGTAGTTATTCTATATCTTAAACAAGAATGAATCTGAACTCATCTTTGATCTTTTAGATCTGAAACAGCAATGCATTCATATTAATTGTGACTTGTACACATAACACTATAAAATAAAACAAATGTCTCTGATTATTGATGAGCCTGAAGCATTTATCAACAACATTCAAAATCAATTCACTGTTTATGCATTGTTGATGATGCCTGAGTCAGATTCATCAACAACTGCTGTACATATTGTTGACAAAATGTTGACACTATCTCAGCAGTATGACAAATACACAGATGTGTTCTCTGAAGAGAATGTTGATAAGTTATCATCTCATTAAGATCATGATTATGTCATAAAGATAAAGAGACATAAATTACTCTATGATTCACTTTACAATCTGTCAGAAACAGAGCTACAAGTGCTTAAAGAATATTTAGACAACATCTTAGCAAAAAGATAAATACAACATTCTGTCAACTCTGCAGAAGCATTAGTTCTGTTTATTTTAAAAAATGAAAAAAGTTTATATCTATATGTTGACTATAAAGATCTCAACAAGATTACTGTTAAGAATCATTACTCTTTGCTGCTGATTAGTGAGACACTTAATCATTTAAGTAAAGTTAAGATGTTCATTAAACTAAATCTTAAGAATGCTTATCATTGCATCAGAATCAAGAAAGACAATGAGTGAAAGACTGCATTTTACATATGCTACAGTCATTTTAAGTACATAATTATGTCATTCAGACTGACTAATGTCTCAGTAACTTTTCAAGTCTATATTAACTGAGCATTAACTGAGCTAATTGATGTCTTTTGTGTAATATATCTAAATGATATCTTAATCTATTTCAGTTCTCTAAAAGAACATCAGAGTCATGTGAAACAAATTCTGAAGCAACTTTAACAGTTTAAACTGTATGCAAATCTAAAGAAGTGCACTTTTTATATTATATAGATAAAATTTCTTAAATTCATCATCTTCACTACTGATGTTTTGATGAATCAACAATGAATTAAAATCATAAAGAAATGACTGATATCTAGAAGCTACTGTGAAATACAAATATTTCTAGAGTTTGCAAACTTTTATCATCACTTTATACAGAGATATTCTAAGATCACTGCTTCTTTAACTGATCTGTTAAAAGGCAGCAAGAACAGCAAGAAGATAGATGTCTTTAAGTAATTATAAATGACAGTGCAAGCATTTTACAAGCTTTACAATATCTTTATATAGACATCTATTCTGACACACTTTAATTCAGAGCTAAGAGCTCAAGTTAAAACTGATGTCTCAATAGTTAAGCTGACAAATATCTACTTACAGCTTTAGACAGATGCTCAATGACACTTTGTTGTCTTCTAATTAAGAAAGTTAAATTCAGTTAAAACACACTATGAAACTTATGATCAAGAATTGTTGACAATCATGAAGGCATTTAAACACTGACAACACTATCTTAAGAGTAATCATTATCTCATTGAGATACTCATGAATCACAATAACTTATAGGAATTTATGAACATGAAATCATTAAATAAAAGACAAGCACACTGAGTCATAAAGTTAGCTGCTTATGATTTTATAATTACACATTAATCAGAGAAGACAAATCTCACTAATGTGCTGTCAAGATGTTCTGACTACAAAGTCAAGAAGAACATAAACAGATTGCTGTCAACATTGCAACAAAAGCTGATCACACTATCTTAAGAATTAGAATTAAGCATTACTGCTTTAGTTAATCAGATCAATGCTTAAAGCTTAAATCTGTAAATTATACTGATCATTTTATCAAAAGAATATCAATTAAATACTCAGGCTGAAGACTATGACTGTTAAGAACAAGTCAACAGAAGATTTAGAGAGTCTTTATCTGAAAATGAACTGAAGAACAATGATTATATATCTAGTTTATTCATGTACAACATAGCAGAAGAGCTGCTTAACTTTGTTGCTGAAATTACTGATTGTAAACAGTTTGTTTCATATGCATTAATTTAGAAAGTGACTGACAACAAAACAGTACATAACAAGAAATAATTACTCTTTCTTGAACTTGTTCATCTCTTGCAGAACACTGATGTTTTAACAGTAAAGATGTGACAAGACTTGAAATCACAGAATAACTGCAGTCATTAAGACATTAATGACAGTCTGTGAATGTTTAATTTCACTGAACTACTTCATTATAAAAGTAAGATATACATATTATCTGACAAAGCTGTTAAGAATGAGCTCATAAAGCTGCATCATAATGATGTTTTAGCAGAACATTATAAAGTAGACAGAATGATTAATCTGTTGTTTAGAAAGTATTACTGAGTCAATATGATGAATAATGTTTAAAAATATGTTGCTTCATGTACTGTATGTCTAAGAGTTTAAGTATTAAGGCACTGCTCATATGACAAATTACAGTTGTTGTCACTATCTACTCAATTATGAAAGAAGATAACAATGAATATAATCACTGACTTGCTGCCTAGCAGATAAGAAACTGATGTTTATGACTTTATACTGATAATTGTGAATCATCTTACAAAGATGACTCAATATATTTCTGTTACTAAAAAACTCACTGCAATCAAGTTAGCTAACATATATATTGAACAGATCATATATCACTATGAAGAATTTAGAAATATTGTCTCAGACTGAGAATCAATCTTTATCAGTACATATTGATCTGAATTCTGTTATTAACTTTAAATAAAGTGAAGATTAAGCACTGTCTTTTATCTGCAAACTGATGATCAAACTAAAAGACAGAATCAAATTCTAGAACATTATCTGCATTGTTATTGTTGTGAAGAACAAAACAACTGAGTGTTTTTTCTGTTAATGACAGAGTTTGCATATGCAAACAGAAAACATGCAACAATTAGTTAAACATCATTTAAGACATTAATGAGCTATCACTTAAGAATTGCTTAAAACATTGAGAACAACATTCATGAAGAAAAGATGTCAGCAGCAAAAGACTGAGCACAGTAAATGAAGAAAATCTGTGTTACAATGATAAAGCAATGATAAGCTGCTGTAAAAGTGCAAGTCAAGTACTTTGACAAAAATCATGTTTAAAAAAGCTACAATGTCAACAATCTGATGCTATTGTTCATTAAGAACTTAAAGCAACACAGATTAAGCAAGAAACTGTTGCATAAATTCATTAAGTCTTTTTAAATTGTCAATCTTGTTAACAAACAAGCATATCAACTGGCTCTGCCTGCTCACTATAGAATTCATAATGTATTTTATATCTCATATTTAAAGTCTCATAAACACTGTCTAAATGATAATTCTTTGTCAGAACTGTTCTTTCTGAATCTCATAAACAACAAGAAAGAATACAAGATCAAAGATATCTTGAGCAAGAGATAAAGAAGAGAACAGTTACAATATAAAGTTAAGTGAATAGAGTACTTAACAGAATACAATGAGTAGCTTTGAGTAGAGAATATGAAGAATGCAGAAGTGTTGCAACAAGAATACAACATAAGAACAGAGATGAAGTAGAAGCATAAATGAAATTTAAGAAATTAAAAACTTCTATCAAAAATATTTTACATAGTATTATCTAAAAGAAGTGAAGCTAAACATAATTAACACATCAGCAAAACACTATCAAATCACTCTGTCATCTCTGTATCTACATCACTATCAGAAGCAAAAGACAAGAACAGTAACTGTTTATTAATGTTGTAATTGCTGTTAAAGTGACTGAGTCACAGCATTGAGTTGCAAAAGCTTTTTAAGATGTTGTTACTTAACTGAAGAAAGAGAAGCTTGCACTTGAAGCAGAGTAAGCAACATGATAACAACAGTAAAGCATAAGAAAACTAAGAAAATAAATTATAAAGTGAAAGATATTCAATATAAATGTCTACACTACAGTGATCATTCACTGCTCTTAGATCATGAACAGCAACAGATTGCAGATCTTTACAGACTTGTGATGATTGCTGTGGTGCTCAGCAACACAAATAATGTAGATGATGACATGCTTGATGAATGATGTCTATATATAATTGAGATGACACTGAAGCTGAGATTGATAAACATTATTAGCTGTCATAATAATGACATAGTTAATAAGCATATACAAGTTGTTAACTCAGCAGTTAAAGAATGCAGAGACCTGTTACTGTTAATGCATTACAAGATAACAAGAGACTTTCTGTCAAACTGAGTTGCACAGCTTTCAGAGTGTCTTGCAATAGTTATAATTCTGATTTTTAACAATGTTGCATTAACTGATGTTGTTGCTGATATGTTTTGAACAGTAAAGACAACAGAGAGAATTCAACTTGTTGTTGATGTAACAATTATGATGTGACATCAAGATGATGTCAGTGTGAGCAAACAAGAGAATAGAGAAATTGCTAAGAGTATGATGTTATGAAGTGATGACATCTCTGAGAGCTGAGGCAAAAACAGAATTGAGGCACAATATGTGTGATGATGTTACTGCAGAAGAAGAATGTAACATGTAATGCAGAGCAGAGAGATATTCATTAATTGTGATCTTAAATTTAGCACTCTTCTAAATGATGAATTTCTAATAAGTCAATTACACTGCAGAAGCAGTGTTCTGTGATATTAATGATGCAGCAATGATTACTGAATAAGCATTTTCAATTAGATCTGTCAACAATGGCTCATCTGTAGCTTGAGAAAGTGAAGATAAGGTGTGAAAAGACAGTATTTCATTGTTAGAAAGATTGAGTAAATATAACTGCATCTATATGCAGTGACAGAATCTCTGTTGCTGTCTTTTCTGTGCAACAATGCTATTTAGAGTGTGCATCTCATCATTGTTGTGCAGACATTTTATTAATGAGTTTATTTTGAGATACTCATGTTTTTTGTACACAATATTCATCTTTGTCTTGTCTCATTTCTGAGTTTCATTTCAGCAAAGCAAGTATGTCAACAATGTTACTTACAGTGTTCATTACATTCTTCACTGACTTAGCTCTTACAGATTTAGTCTTCAGAACTGACTCTGATGAGTTTGTTAACTCATCAGTGTTTAAGACTGTGTTGATGAATGATGTTTAATGATGAGAGTGATGAAAATTTAAAGATTTATTGTTGCATTTCTTCATACTTGTACAGATGTGTTTCTTAGACTGCAACATTGTTAGAATGTGTTGATGTCTTAAATGCTATACATACAGAAATTGCTGATAATTCTGCTGAATTCTTAATGAAAGACATAACAGAAAAAACATCTCTCTTATTCTTCTTAATGATTATGATGTTGCTGTTGTTGTGCTGTTGCTATTGTGCTGTTTACAAGATGTTACAAGAGAAAAGCACTGATCAGAGATATAGAGTTGCTATAATTTCAATATATTAAGATGTTGAAGAAGAAACAAGTGCAAGTTGTGTGTGAGAAAGAGTTTCTTATATGTTGCAATTAAACAAAGAGATCATCAATCTAACTGATTTGAAAACAAAGAAAAGTTGATTTTGCTTATATTTTGTGTGTTATTCACTGTCAAACAAAGCTGAATCATTATCTATTCAAATGCAGCAAACTTGAAGTATTGCACAAGATCATCAGTCTAGCTAAGATAGACAATAAGCAAAATACATAAGAAGTTAAGCAAATCATTACTTACATCTTGCTGATCTGATTTCATGCAATCACAACATATCTATAACATCAGTGATACATCAATGCACTGAAGAATCAGTGCATAGAAGAGAAGACAATTGTTATGATATCATTATATGCTCATACTAAATCATAGCTGAACTTCTTATGCAATGATTGATAAGCAAAGTACTATATAGACAGTTTTCACATACAAATCTTTTAAGTTTCTTAGTTGTTAGTCTTTATCAATACAAGACCTTAACATTGAAACTTCATCAAATAGCTGTCATAATGTAGTGTCTCACATTGCTGCATACCTTACTCATCAGTCTCTTATAGATAAGAGACTCATGAGTTCACAATTGAAGTCAGAGAGAACATCTTAATTAATTATGTAAGATGACTGTGCAGCTCAAAATGAGTGACAGACTCTGTAATAATGAAATTTATAAATGCAGAACATATCAATTTAACACTTCAAACTGAGTTGATTTGAGACTCTGAGTACAAGAAGACAGAGTTATATGATTGAGTTTGCTGCATTTAGAAGTGCTTTAAGTATCATAAATATGATTATATAAGTGCTCAATGTGAAAATACTCAGAAATGCAGCATATGTGCAGAGAGTCATAGATTCAAGAATTGCTTCTTTAAGAATCTAGAATTCAACATTAGAAAGTATGTGAGCTGTAAAGACTCACACAAGATATTAGACAACAAATGTTCTGAGTTTTAGAAAGAGATAGTGTGCATGTAGATGACACACAACATTAAGTAGATTCAGTAATAAATATTAATTTAGACATTAATTATTAAACTTAAAGAAGTTACATTCTCAAAGACAGTCAATGACAGAGTCAGCAAGATTGACATTAATAGTTATAGCAAAAGCATTAACAGCAATAACAGAAACAATAGTGGCAGCAGCAGCAATATTAGTGAAGATGCAACACTTACATTACATACAACAATGAGTAATAATCATAAAATCATCAGTGAACTCTGCTTAACAATATTTAAGATTCTTACAAGAATTTCATCAATTCTGACATCAGCTCTGAAGACATTCATCAATAGAAATGAAAAGTAATCAATATCATCTATAAAAACAGTGATTACAGATGCAAATTGAATCTCTTTGAGATCAGTGAATGAAAATAGATCTAAAAGAATTATAATCAGATCTTTAAAAATGTAGAAGATAAATGCAGCAATAAAGATAGCAGCAAATCACTGAAGCATTAAATTCTTTAAGTGTTAAATAAATTTAAAGAATAGTTAGACAACAGAAATTGAAAATGTCTTTAAGTAGAACTTAGTGAGCTTGCTGTTCATCAGTTAAGATGATTTCACAATAGACATTATGAATATAGAGACAACATTAATTTTGAAGATTACAATGATGACAGAGTAATGTTAATACACTTAAATTTTGTCATCTTACAGTACAACACAATGAAGTCAAGAAATAAGATCATGACATCTCTGCTTCAGAATCTCATCATATAAAATTATGATGTGCTGATCATTTAGAAATCATAACACAATAAACATAACAACAATATTTATCATCTCTGCAAGAACTGATTTCATCTGATCTATTTAGAACTCACAGAAGAAGAATTAACTCAAGTCTGTTTCTACATTAATTTATGACTGAACTGTGCAGACTGAACAGTTTAGACATACAGTAGAGATCTTATAATTTTAAAGATTCAATACACTGAATATAGTCAGTCTAAATGTCTATACATTTACAATGTGTACAGAGAAGCAGTCAGAGAGAACATCACAGTAATTTTGAAGTAACTGAATAATTTATTGAAAAATAATTATTGACAATACATTATAGTGAGAGACTTTAATCTGCATTATTCAACATGAAGAGATCTAAAAATGAAGAAGAATTTACAGATAAAGCAATTAATACAAATAATGAATGAATAACAGCTTTCTCTGTTCTTATTGTAGAACTTAGTTACATAAAGATCTCAGTAAGTATGCAGCATCATAGATTTGATGTTAGACAGCTTAGACATTACTTAATAATTTATTAACTGCAAAATACAACAATGACATCATAACTTTAATTATTACTTTATTGTTACTCATCTTCTGCTGTCTGCAGCAGAGACTACATCATAATCTTATTGACAGTGAGATAAAGTAGACATAAAGCTTTTATAATAAATTCTGATAAAATAGCTGTCAACATCATTTTATAACTACAATGAACTCAACATAAAGCAATACATAACTGTCATTACAGAGACAATTCAGGCTGCAGTGAAGACAATAATATCAATGTTAACTCTTAGTAAATGATTAAATCAGGATTTGGCCTGAAAACAAAAGAGATAATGAGAGAAGTAAATAGAGCTCATTGTTGTTGATAAAGAAAGCAGAGCATATACATTTAAGAGATGTATTGTTGAGTTTACAATGAAAAAGAGAAGAAGCTGACAAAATTAATGAGAATGAGTCATAAAGAATGAATAGAGATGATCTTAAAGAATTCTTAAAGACTATAAAAATTAATGAAATAAATTAAAAATTATAAAGCTGCAAATCAAACTTTCACTTCTGTTCTGAAACAGACAAAAAAGCTGAAACTTACAGAACTGCAGAACAAGACAGAGCTACTTTGAATAATCTTTTTTTTAACTTCTTCAGAGATAAATCTCAACAATATTGCAGAATATAAGTATTCTGAATTAATATTTATGTCTTTAATCACAGAGACTGAACTAACAGAGATTATAATGTGAGCATTAAACAATAAGACATTAAAACTGAATAATATATTGAATTAAGTTCTATATTAAATATTATTGCAACTACTTTTATGTTACGTCCCGACCGGAGATTCCTCTGGTATAGGGGCTAGGGGTTAGAGCTTGTGATATAAGAGGGTTCCAGACACGTTGGTTTAACCGGTAGCTAGTAGTATGCTAAGTAACGATTGCATTGAACACGATCG
>JAABUJ010002233.1_pt1 | contig 24650 bp, 13 predicted proteins | sample 5559131 | NCBI WGS metagenome assembly JAABUJ01 (sample SAMN10711875, study PRJNA513366) | rock metagenome | isolation source: Antarctica rocks | place: Antarctica: Victoria Land, Mt New Zealand nord | collected 2016-01-07
CGGACCTTCTGACGCGCGGCCCCCGTGCAATCGACGCTGACCCGTCCGTTCCTACCGGCAAGAACTGTTGCGGCTCATCCAGCCAACAGGTTGCACGAGAGGCAGAGGGTCGGTCGCGCATACCTGGCACCACTATTTCAAGCTATGCGCGCTCACCACGCGCCGAGACGGTTCGCCGACACGCTCTATCCGCCGTCCCCGTCGCCGGCCTCATCAGGTGGCCTGTGGACTGTCGTCCTGCATACTCATGCAGTCTCTGTACCCATAGCGAGAGGTCGGTCGAGTAGGCGCCGCTGACAGCTTGGGTCATCCAGCACAGTTCACTGCTGGAAGCCTTGCGCCTGCGGATCTCACCCCATCAGCAGGCCGCCGTAACCATCGCCCTGAAGGCTTACGCCACGTATAGCTATAAGGGTTGCACAAACGACCCCTGTTCGCGGCGCGCGACGACTTTTGCCGCCTAGTGGCAAGCGTCGAAAATCGCATGAATCTGCGAGAATGCGTATAGCTATACAGGCGACGAAGGACGCGCCGATCGGCTACTACTCACCCGTATAGCCGATGCTCCGTAGCTAATTAGCATCGCTATGCGTCAGATATGCGCCGATATCTTGAAAGGTGTTATTGCTAAGAGCGTGTCCACAAACCCTCCATGCTCAAAAGGTATTGTTTCCAAACCAACGGGGGCACAATCGGTGGTTCCCTGGGCATCAGGAGGACGCGCACACCGCCATCGTGCCGTCCCGGGCGTTTGGAGACTGCGCGCGGGCGAGTGCGGCGCGTCGGGCGACCGCTGGTGGACGCAGGATCGCGTCTTTTTTGGCAACAACGGACCTCGTGGTCGACCAAAAGGTAAGGTGGAAGGGCCGTGGGTTTGTGGACACGCTCTAACGGCTGGACGGCCGACGACAGTAGGAGATTTCTAGGTTCCGTTGGGTTCTGCTGACTTGACATGGTATTGACGCAAAGCCTTCGGTCCAGACCGTCACCGGCAGCAATATCGTGTTCTTTCAGCACCCCGAGAGGTCTCAAAGGGCGCTACAACAGGTATCCAGCAGCGACCGAACCGAACGTATTTCAGGCACATCAGCAGAACCCAACGGAACCTTACCAAGCATGTAGCCAAGCTCGTAGAGGGCGGGTGCGAGGTAGGCGCCCACAATCTTATGGGACTTGAGGTACGGCTTCTCCTCGTCGCTGAAGAGGCCGCCGTTGTAGGGCGAGACGCCTACGGATTCGTCGCCCTGATCAACGATGACGCAGAGGTGCGACAGCCGCTTCCACAGCGCATACGGATCGTCCGGGTAGGAGTGGGCGCCTTCCTGCTGGCGACGGCGCGCCTCTTCAAGAGTGCGAGCAAGGCTCACGACATGGTAGGGTTGGTTGGCCATGGGTAATAACCCGCGCGCCTCGGCATAAAACAGGAAAAGCACGCGGTAGAGCAAATAGATGGCGTTGCGGTAGACTTCGTCGAGGGTCTCGCGAGTGTAGGAACTGGCGGCCTCATCTTGCACGAAGCCGAGGCAGAGCGATTGCAAGATAGACTCGACACGGCCGCGCAGGTATCGCTGGATCGCCTCGATGCGCCGCTCCGACTCTTCGGCGTAGCTATCCAACCCCACGCGAACCATTCCGGAGTCCTGCGACGAGAGCAACGTGAAGGCGGCGGCGCCAAAATGGTGGTAGAACAGCGCAAAGTCCAGGTACAACCGCTCGACATCAACGTGACCACGGTCAGCCACAGTGGCCGACTCGTTCAAGTCAAGTAGCGCGTCGAGGTCGACTTCCAGGGACTCCTCGTAGGGAGCCGCCGCAATGGCATGGGCCAACCGCCAGCGCGCGCCATTGGTCACGATACCCCATGTGAGCGACGCGCGGCGCAGTTCGCGCACCAGACGCGCCTGATAGTGGCAGCCCTTCGTCGTGCGGCCGAGATTGTCGTCGTCGACAATAAGACAGAGCCCAGCTCCACACAGACGCGTGCTGTCAGCATAGAGGATGAAACCGTCGCCCGCATCGAGCGGGCCGTAGAAGAGGCCGAGCGAGCTGAGGCATTGGCCGACGTACTGCAAGCGGTCGTTGGGATCGTCGAGGACGGGCAACTCCTGACGCCACTCACGAATCGTTTGACGACAGGCGTCCGCACCCTCGCGATACTCTCCCCGTGTTAGGGTCGACTGTAGGTCACGCAGATACGCCTGAGAAAACAGTTGATGGTTGATCAAATAGGGATGCAACATACTTGACGCAACCGCTCCACTACTTGTGTCCACTGCCACAGTATTGACGTGCGCTACCATCTCGACCTACTCTCGCTGCCCTACGGTAAAGTTATTCCCCGAAGTCAATAGTCTCCTGAATGATAACCTGCGCGTGTAGTATGATCCTAGCAGCTGTGAGGCTTGGGGTGCGCCCTATGATTGTGAGATGGAGCCTGCGACTGCGGTCGCATGGCAGCGCACGGGCACTGCGGCGCCGGAACGAGGGGCACTGAGGGCGCCCCGACCGGGCTGACCCCCGACCGCAGTCGGCGTCACGCTGCCAGGCGACCGCAGTCGCAGGCCAAGCGCGCTCACCATCACAATCGTGGGGCGCACCCCTGCGCGACGCCTCCACGCTGCGATCTTTGCGCCCACCAGCCCCTTTGGGCGCACTTCTCACACGAACGCTTCGCATTCTCTCACCTCTCCCTTACGCTTCGCGTTGCGACCTGCTAAGGGCATAGCACGCCGGCGTCGCGCCTGTCAAGGGGCCACGTTTATGCAGTCAGGATGCATGGTTATGCACCGCGCCGCCGGCACCCTGGCCCCGCTGGGACCCGGCGCCAGGCCACGAGCGGCCCCACCGTGCCCACGCCGTCGACATCGCCTCCGCGCGCCCACCACGGCGAGGCCCGCAGCTCCCCCGTCTGCTGAGAGAGATGTACGTAGGGCGCGAGCTGAGTCTTGATACTGCGTCTTGACTGTCGGCAACCACTGTCCCCTCACGTCGGCACTGCGTGGCCCCTCATGTGCCGCCCCCCGTCGGCATCCCCTGTCCCCTCATCCAGCAAACAGCCGCTGGGAGACAGCCGCCCACGACACCGGCACGGGCGCCGGTGTGTCAGAGCGTGGAGCCCTGGCTACTCCCCCCGCTCAGGGCCTCCCCATGCTCGCCCCCTCTGCAGCCGCCGCGGCGGTGCGGGCGCGCTCTCCCGCCTGGCCCCCGGATCGCCGGCGCAGCTCGTCGCCCGGCCGAGGCCCCCAGCTCCCCCCGCCCGCCGGGCCGTCGCGGGCACGCACCGCCAGCGCACCTCGCCCGCGGCACCCTGACCCGCCGTGCGCGCCCCACCACGGCGCGCGACGCACCCACGGCCCCTACAGTCCCCCAGGAGCCCCGCCACCGCCATTGGGGCATAGGTGGGCACAGGAACACCTCACGCCCTCTACCGCTTGCCTACGGCCCCTATTGACAGGGCATCACGCCGCGTGTAGCGCCTCTCACGCGCGCTCAGCACGGCAAAACGGGGTCTGATGCGCCGGACCTAAGTAAGTGACTAGATCCCCGAAGAAAGGAGGTAAGGACACATGCTCACGACAATTATCCTCGGCATCCTGTGCAGCCTAATCGCTGCCGAGATCTCCCGAGCCATCCACAACCGCTCTGACTAGCACAGCTAACCGGCGGCGACGTCGCACAGTTACATTCTCGATCGACACAAAGGACGGCCTGTAGGTTGCGCCGTAAACCTTTAATAACCTTTGGTGCTAGTTGGGGAAGTCTCTCCAACGTCTTTGATGCAATGGCGCTAGTTCCAATGCCTCTGTATTGCGTCAAATGGTGCGAACACAGGCGAATCAGGCTCGTCAGCTTCTGTTCAATAGCCTGCCTCGGCATCCGATCAAGCATCTGTGCAACAAATACTAGATCAAAGCATTGAGGACGCGAGAAAAACGGCGGTTTCAACTAGCACCAAAGGTTAATAGACATATACACGCCGCTAGGCTGTACGTTGTCACGAAGGTTGAGGTTCTTGCCACACAGGGTGAGGCAATGCGTCAGCACGCGCCTTTTTGCCAGGGATTGAGGGTCATGGCCGCTGGCCGCGCTGTGATCGCTCGCCTCACCCTGTGTGGCATAACGCACCCGTGGCCTCACCCTGTGTGGCACGTAGCCTCATCCGCTGTGACAACACGAGGCGCTGCCACGCTCCGCCAGCCTCATCCGCTGTGACAACGTACAGCTAGGCCCTGCCCCGCGCCCGAGCTCGCCGCCCGCCTGCGCCCGCCTGCGCCCCTCTGCAGACGCGCGCCGGATCTCCCCCCGCCCCCTCGCCGGCGTCCCGGCGATACCTCCAGGAGCCTCAGGAGCGCGCCACAGGCCACAGGGGCACAGGACGCCACGCAACGCCCTGAACGCCCGCCCCGTCGTCGATACTTTCGGATAATTTCGGATACTTGTTGACAACGAGTTAGAGACGTGTTACTATGAATTTGTCAGATGGCTCTGTCAGTTCCAGAAGGGGGTCACCATGGATTGCCAAGAGGATACCATCGTCGTATTCACCGCCCGCAGCCCCGAGCGCATCATCAAAGAAGGAGGATCCCAGGCGTGGGTGCTGAACCCGGCGCGCGCCAAGCAATGCGCATGGCTCGTCTGCACACAAAACCGACACAACCCAAACTATGAATTCTCTGACGCGACGGAGCCGCATGGCTCCGGCTTCCTGCTGGGTAAAATCTCGGCGGTGCGGACATCGTCAGAAGATGACTCCGGCGACCGATGGCTCATCGCGATCAGCGAATACGCGCGGATCTCTTATCCCGGCCTCTGGGACCATGGACGGAACCCAGTGCGCTACGCATCCCTGGAGGAACTAGGCATCAGCCTCGATGGGGTCGAATTCGAGCCGATCCCGGCGCGCAGCGAAGCTCCCACGCCAACCGCTCCACACGCCTCGCTGTCTTCCCCCGCGATGCTGACAATCGCAGAGGCTAAGAAAGCCCTGGCCGCGACTTTCGGCATCGAACCGGACGCCGTTGAGATCACGATCCGTGGCTAATACCGAACCAATGACGCGCTTCTGCGGTCACGGCCTGTAAGATCCCACGTTCAGTGGGCCGTTCCCCACATTAAGTGGGCCAAAAACCCCACACTCCTTGGGCTATCTGACACGCGCAGCCCCGCGCCCGCCACCGCGCGGCGCTCTTAGGGTTACAACGTGGACCTGGTCTCATGACAGGATACTGTTGGTAAATGCGCTTTTGGCCCGCTTTGTCGGCTGAGCCTACGCCTAACTCCGTGTCGGCTATCCCCTGGAATCAGCCCCGCGAAAGGATTTACCAACAGTATCATGACAGGGGCTCTTGCGCATATAACGTGAAAGCGGGTTGACCCGGCGAGAGGGACGCGGCCGGAACAGGAGCATCGGCGCGAACATTGGCCCACTCCCGCTACGGCGCTAGCGCCCAGCCCCGACCCAATTCACGTTATATGCGCAAGAGCCACAGTCATGTGGCCGAGTCCATACTAATTCATCGGCAAAGACAATATTCCCTTCCACACGGTGATTTGGCCGGCCGAGCTCATGGGCTACGACCCGACGCTCGCTCTGCCGTACGACATCACGCCTCGCCACGTGATTGGAGATCTCCCCGCCACTTGGTGAAAGGAGGTGCAACCTTACACTGTGGGTTGAATAACTCGTCTCCCACGCGCCGGCGGACTGGGGCCAGATCAACTGGAACCACGCCCACCGGGACGTGCGTCGGCTCTAAGCGCGTATCGTGCAGGCGACGCAGGCGGGGCGGTGGAACAAGGTCAAAGCCTTGCAATGCCTGCTCACCCGCTCGTTCAGCGGCAAGGCCGTGGCCGTTTGTCGAGTGACGGAGAATTGAGGGCATCGGACACGGGGCGCGGACCGCGAGACCTGGAACACGCCTGAATAGAAGGCAACGGCCATCACTCGCCTGCGGGCACGGGACTATCGGCCCCAGCCCGCACGGCAGGTGTACATCCTCAAGGCGTCGGGCAAACAGCGTCCCCTGGGCATCCTAGCACGACGACTTCCCACCTATGTTAGCTCTCGATGATCACCTCAATGCGCTGACGATGTGCATTCTTCCAGTCGGGATACTTAGCCAGCACCCGCTTGGCGAAGGAGAAATCGTCCTTCGCTGAGAAGAGGAAGCGACGGGACCAAAACACATGCAAGCCGTTGAATAGTTCAACCATTTCGCCGTTCATGCACGATATTTCCCCATCCTTATTGTCCCATGATGCGCCATGGTCACAGAGGACGAATCCGAGCGTGGGATCGACCGGGACGAATATCTTGGCACCGGGGGTGGTTATGTTATGGTTTTGATCCATCAGGACAACGGGATAATCGGAAGTCCAGAAACGCGCCTTGGTAGTGTCAGCATTGACCCTCACCAATAGCCATCTTTTAGCCTGAAAGATGCGAGCGATCTCAGTAATGACATCGCTATTTGTCATTGCGGCGAGGTGCAGGGTAATTGCTTCGGCGTCTGTCACGTCATCAAGGCATGTGATGCCTGTTTGTTCCACCAGTTCCGTTGACATTTCCACTCCGCGTTCCCGGAACGCCTTCCGCACGCCATCTTGCCATTGGCGGTAATCCTCGCGGAATGACGCCGTCCTAAGTAGTTGAAAAGCCATAAAAATTGAAAGCGCCCGCTTATGCTGGTCTAGCGCTTGGGGAGAACGATCTACGCATAGGGCGGCGAGAGACGGTGAGAGAATGGTCTCGAGGTTGGATGTCAACCCCTCGAGAGATATGGTTTCGCCTTCATCCGCACGATAATCATGGAAGTGGTTCTCGTGCGCGACTTGCGAAATCAGGCACTTCCGTGCCTGACCCATTTCCTTGTTGAAGCAGTAGATGTGCAACTTCTCCCCTTCACGTTGTTCTTCAGGTGGTTCCACCGCAAAGTGGCGCAAGTAGAATTGCGGGACGTAGTGATGCTTTTTCGATGGCATTGTTTTCTCCTGGTGACGCTGCGCGCGACGGCCAACGCGCATCTTAATTAGTAGATAGGCCTCTTCCCTATATTTGCCCTAGTCCTGGCTTTGCCCATAAAGTACATGCGTTCTAACTTTTTCCGAACGATATCCACTAAACCAGCTTGAATGGGATGTCATTCGGACTGTTTGAATGAGGCCGACAACTGTTCGGCCATGGTCGACTTTATGGGCAAAGCCCCCTAGTCCTGTAAGATTTCACGTAAGATGCGCCGTGTCGCACATAACGTGCGCCGCTTATCGCACAGAAGGTGCGCCGATCCGCCACCTTGCCTGCCCCCGCGTCCCCTCGCTGGCGCTGCACCACACCTGAGTGAGGCCTCGCCCGTCCCCTGAGCCCACCCCCACGGGCAACCCCCTCGTGCACGGATCGGCGCACCTTAGGCGCCACAACGTGAGGATCAGCGCATCTTCTGTGCGATAAGCGGCGCACGTTATGTGCGACACGGCGCCGATTCAGGTGTGGGTCCGGCGCATCTTATGTGCATTCTTACACCGAAACTGCATAGTCGTTGAGCCATCCTCATGCTTTTCCTTAGGGCACCCTTGGCTTTGCCCATAAAGTACATGCGTTCTAACTTTTTCCGAACGATATCCACTAAACCAGCTTGAATGGGATGTCATTCGGACTGTTTGAATGAGGCCGACAACTGTTCGGCCATGGTCGACTTTATGGGCAAAGCCGGGCACCCTTTTTCGTACCTGAAACTGGCTATGCACCGCTGTCTCCCTCCCTTCTTCGCAGCATGACTCTATCGTGGATGGCTCATTTACTGTGCGGTCTTTGCAGGACGGCTCATTTACTGTGCGGTTTCTGCTCAATGATCGTGCGGTTTTTTGCCTACCTCAGCTGTGCTTTTGGCTCAGCGAATGTGATGTCTTACAGACGGGTACGAATTCTAAGAAACCAACAAGGGTGATGTTAGTCCTCTATACCGTCCATTTTATATTTCACCCGACTTGGTGTATGCTTCGTAGCCGATCAACAACCTTGCTCAACATGCATATCAATATATCTATAAAGAGGCACGTAGGGTGTGCTTAGCGAGGACGGTCTTGATAGTACTATCTCTGACGAGTTTGCAATCGCCGTTAGATCATGACTAGATAACGGCGGCAAGTTCAATCGAGGAACAGCTGTCGATGTGGGCCAAACTTCTGGTCCAGGTGTTGATGGTGCCCACGTTACTAACGTCGGTACGGGCGTAGATGCAGGATAGGGTACTGATTGGTCGGCCTCAACCGATACCATATAGCGCGGTAGAGGGAGAAGGCCACAAATACGTCCTGTGTACGTGGCATCACGCCAGTTCTTTGTCGTTGTTACATCGCTTGGTGTTAGCCCAACGGCGTCTGAAAGCTTGGCTTCTTGCACATCGGACCCATATAGGTAAGTGTTTGTCAAGTTAGCATTCTGAAGGTTTGCACCTCTCAAATTAACTCCTAATAAAAAGGCTCCGTTCAGTTGGGCATGCATCAAGAATGCATGTGATATATCTGCTCCTTCGATGACCGCTGTGATGTGACCATTACTGATTAAGGCTTGTCCAGAGATTGAATGTTGTAGGTTGACATAGTCCAAATTGGCATTTTGTAAATTGGCGTTGGATAGATTTGCACCTTGTAAATAAGCTCCAACTAGATTTGCATCACTCATATTAGAGGTTAAGTGAGCACCCCGCATATCAGCTTGAAACATATTGACGCCTTGCAGGCTATCGCCGAGCAGGTTAACATCTTTCCAATGAACTCCCATTAAAGAAGCACCTTGCATTGCCGAATCAATCACATCACCCTTTTCTAGATGAGAGTAATTCAAAATGGCTCTTATTAAACTCACGTTGAACAGCGAAGCTCCCTGCAAATTCGCCCCTGATAGATCAGCACCAGTTAGGTTTGCTGCCATCAGTTGAGTATTTTGCAAGTTGGCACCCTTCAAGTTAGCATAAGCCAGATTGGCCCCATTGAGGACGGTATTGCTCAAATCAGCACCATGCAAATCAGCACCATGCACGTCAACACCTGTCAGTACTGCGCTTCTTACTCTCAGACCAGCCATGCTTTCACCATCAGTAGCAAGGACATGCATCGCTTGAATGCGGCCACCGCTTGCTCGTTGTCCTTGGGCAGAATTGATGATCGTCCATGCACTAAGATCGTTTTGGATGCGCGCTTGGTTCTCCTGCTCAGGCAATCTCTGCCAAAAAAAGCTGGAAAGACTCAAGATAATGGCGAGGGTAGACATTATGGCTCCAACTGCTTGAGTAATTTGGAGAGTATGATCGTCCAGTCGTTTGGCTGTATTCGGGGTTGGTATAGGGGCAGAGGCATTGTCTCTCTGGCTGATAGTAGCGTGCCTTGTTCCTTCAAGCGCATCGCTTGAAGCAGTAGCACTTTGCAACTCTACTGTCTTATTATTGTTTGATGGAGACACCTGTGAAATCGAAGGATGGGATGTTGCTCCCTTGTCGAGTAGCGCATTGGCAGCTTCTTTGGGAGATTGCGGTTTCGGGTTTGAAGTCATGAGAACCTCACTACTAAAGCCCAACATATCAGTCGAAGCTCAGACCCTATTTTCTGCACACCGCTTATAAATACCGTGACCATTATAATAAGGGGTGAGAAAGTGAACGTGACAAACATGCCTTTGCGTTTTTCGGGAAGACATTTCAATCCATTCCTCTCTATGTTTGAGTAAAAAGTCCTTACAGGGTAAAGACAATCATAGCGTGTGTTATCTTCATGAGCTAATCGATCATATCATAAAGCGTTGTCCTGCATTGCCTTTATTCTAGCCTCCTTGACGTAGGCGGTATAGCCACAGGAAACCGTGATCATGCGGCGGATCTCCCGGTCGGCGCGGCGGGCGGCGAGAAGGGGAGGACGCGCCCGCGCGCGGAGGGTCGTCCGCGTGGGGGTGCGGCCGGTGCCGTGAGCGGGACCGGATGCGCGGGCATCCGCCAGCGCCGGGGTGCGCTCCAGGTAGCGGCGGCCCGTCCCGATGGCGCGCAGGCGCAGGGACTCGTGCGCCCAGCACCAGTTATAGGATAGGCGCAGCAGGTGTAGCCCGCTCTCGACGAGGGCCGTGCCGTGGGCGGGCGCGCGGCGGCGGCGCACCAGCGGGGCGAGGCGCTCGCGCAGCGTGGCGTTGAGCCGCTCGATGTAGGCGGTATTGATCGCCGTCCCTCCGTGGCTGGCGGCCAGGGCCGCGTCGACCGTCGCCTCCGTCCCCACGACGACGCGGCGCGCGATGCCCTCGCCCCGCCGCAGGCCGACCTTGACCACCTGCGCCAGCGCGAAGCCTTCCGGCCACGCCAACGGCGGTCGCCCGCGCCGCCCCGTCGGTTGTGGCACACGGATGAGGGCGCGCGCGGCGGTGACGTACGGGCCGAAGCCGTCCACGGCCAGCAGGACGGCGCGGCCAGCGAGCGCGGCGCGCGTGCGCCGCAGCAGCAGGTGGACCAGCAGGCCGTCGCGCCGCCGGGCCACGGCGGTGGTCAGCCACAGGCGGCTGCCCACGTCGAGCGCGATCGCCGCCCACACCACGCCCCCGCGCACCCGGATCTCGTCGGCCTGCACCTGCCGTGCCTCCACCCCGACCGTCATCCGGTCGTGCAGGAGGGCGGCGTGCGCCCCGGCTTTGTGCAACCACGCCCGCACCGTGCGCTCGTCCAGCCCGAACGCCGCGACGACGGCCGCGATCGGGCAGCCATGGACGAGCAGCGTGAGCACCAGCGTCAGCGTCGCCTCCGCATGATGCAGCCGATAGAGCGGCGTATTGGCCGTCGCCGCGAAGGTGCGCCGGCAGGTGCGGCAGCGGTAGCGCCGCTCGACGTGAGAATGGATGCGGATGTTGCCCGCGCCGACCGTCCCCTTGTCGGGGCAGGCCAGATTAGGGCACGCTACAAAGGACGGGTCCATGCGCCAGGCTCCTGACGCCCGTGGGAGCCAGCCACGGGTCCCTTCAGCCTGCCACATGCGGCCCGTCACCGCTACCACCGCCCGTCTCACGGTTTACTGTAGCTGTACCGCCCCCCTATCCCGACATCGCTTATCGCCTCTTACCAGGCGCGAGACGTATAAGCGACGGGAGGCGGGACTTCGCCAACAATATCAGTGAATGTGATGTCTTACACACGGTCACGCAGCATCGCTTTCCCGGCCCAGCCCCCGTTACTATGGGGACTGGTGCCGTGTGCAAGCGGAGCGGATGCGGACGCGGGAGCGCGTGCGGCGCCACCGAGCCCGACGGCGCGCGGCGCTATCCGAAGAGGGGGGCGATCCGTGTGGAGCAGGCGGCCCGCACCCCTGCCAGGCGCGTCTGGCTAGAATGAAGGGGGAAAGATGAATCGAGTTGACGCACAAAGGAGGTGATCGGTGCGCATCGCCGCCATCTACGACATCCACGGGAATCTCCCGGCCTTGGACGCCGCCCTACGAGAGATTGACCGGGAGAAGCCGGACCTTATCGTCGTCGGCGGGGACATCGCCTCCGGGCCGCTGCCGCGCGCCACCTTGGAGCGTTTGATGGGCCTCGGGGACAGGGCACGGTTTATCTGCGGCAACGCCGATCGCGAGTTGGTCGCCTGTTTCGATGGAGAACCGCTCGATCCAAGCTTACCCGACGCGTCTCAGGAGGAGACGCGGTGGGCCGCCGGGCAATTGGATCGCGCACACCGCGACTTCCTCGCCCGGCTCCCGGAGCACGCCATTGTCGCCGTCGACGGTCTCGGCGATGTCCTGTTCTGCCACGGGTCCCCGCGCAGCGACGAGGAGATCTTGACCGTCGCTACCCCGGACGGGCGCGTGGGCGCAGCGCTCGCCGGCGTCGCGCAGCGCGTGGTCGTGTGTGGGCACACGCACATGCAGTTCGACCGCTACGTCGGGACGGTGCGCGTGGTGAACGCGGGCAGTGTGGGCATGCCCTACGGCGAGCCCGGCGCGTATTGGGCCTTGCTTGGCCCGGAGGTCATGCTGCGCCGTACACCGTATGACCTCGACCAGGCGGCGGAACTCATCCGGAGCAGTGGGGACCCGCAGGCCCACGAGTTCGCTACGCATAATGTGCTCGCGCCGCCCACCGCTGCCGAGGCGATCTCGACCTTCGAGCACATGGCCGCCGAGCGTTCTCGCCCCTGATCTCGACAGAAGACATGGCTTGCACTGATACACGATGATGAGAAGGGAGCACATTGCCTGCGGTAGCGACTGGTACCCTATGGCCGCCAACGGCGAGAGGGCGTCCTTGACAGTGGCACTCGAGCGGGTAGGCACAGAACGGGGTGCAGAGACACGCATCGGCCCGTGGGCAGAGCACGATCCACGCGGTGAAAGCGGCTCTTCAGGAGATGCCGGCGCGGCCGGCTTCCACCCGTCGGCACGCTACCAACGTCAAGGACGCACTCTCACAACGGCCGGTACCCCATGGCCGACGAGGGGGAGAGTGCGTCCTTGACGTTGGTGCCCGAGCAAAGAGGCAGGGGACGCTGTGCAAGGGCGATCGTGCGACCTCGTGCGGAGCACAATACACGCTGTGAATGCTGTCCAGCAGGGCGCGGCAGTACAGTGCCCTTCTACCCTTTAGCACACCGCCAACGTCAAGTACGCAGTCTCGGCGTTAGTGGGTCAAAAATAAATCGCCCTTGACAACGCACGCCACGCCTGTGGATAGCATCGTGGGCCACGGGACGCGTGATGTGGACTCGCATCGATTGCAGGCAACTGGTACGGATCGGACGCGCGGCGGCGACCACGGGCCTGAACAGTGGCGTGTATAAAGATGCGGTGACGCCTGTCGTCATCAACCGGCTGCCTGTCCATGGTGCGCGGCAGTTGGCCGAACCCGTCGCTGCGACGGCGCGCTGATTGGCCCCGCTATCACGCGGGCCAACGGTGCGCTGATGCAATCCCCCAGCCAGGCGTTCACAGACTCGTTAGCGGTAAACGGCCAGCACCCCTCCACGAACGTGCCTATGCGCCGTGACGGTCGTGGACGCGGACAGCTTCCTGTTACCGATAGGGGTGCGGCCCGAAGTCGGCGCGGTAATAGTCCTCAGTGTGCGTGCCCGGGGGGATCAGCGCGTCGACGCGCTCCTTGTCCTCAGCGGTGATGGTGACGTTACCCGCCGCGAGGTTCTCCTCCAGCTGGGCGACGCTGTTGGCGCCGATGATAGGGCTGGTCACGCCGGGCTGCGCGGTTAACCAAGCCAGGGCGAAGGCCGTCATCGTGCAGCCCTTCTCCGCGCACAACGCCTCCACCCCGTCGAGGACGCGCCAGGTCCCCTCGCTGAACTCCTCAGGTTTCTCTCGTGCGCCGGCGGGCGTCGCCTGCCCTCGACGGTACTTGCCGGTCAGCTTCCCGCCGGCGAGCGGGCTCCAGGGGATGACCCCGACCCCGTAGGTCAGGCAGAACGGGATGAGCTCGCGCTCGACGCGCCGGTCGAGCAGGTGATAGGGCGGCTGCTCGCAGACGAACGGGGTGAGTCTGAGGTCGCGGGCTACCATCCAGGCTTCCATGACTTGCCAGGCGGCGTAGGTGCTCGTGCCGAGGTAGCGCACCTTGCCCGCGCGGACCAGGTCGTCGAGCGCGCGCAGGGTCTCGTCGATGGGGACGCTCGACTGGGGGCGGTGGATTTGGTAGAGGTCGATGTGGTCCGTGCCGAGCCGGCGCAGCGAGGCGTCGCAGGCCCTGATGATGTTGAGGCGGTGGTTGCCCTGCGCGTTGGGATCGGCGTCGTCCATCGAGCCGTGGACCTTGGTCGCCAGGACGACGCAGTCGCGCTTGCCGCCGGCCAGCGCCCGCCCCGTCATCTCCTCGGAGACGCCGCGTTGGTAGACGTTGGCCGTGTCGATGAAGTTGCCGCCGGCGTCCAGGAAGCGGTCGACCATGCGCGTGGCCTCGGCCTGGTCGGTCTTGCCACCGAAGGTCATGGCGCCGAGGCAGAGCGTGCTCACCTGCACGCCGGTGCGCCCCAACGGTCGGTACTCCATCATGGTGCTCCTTCTTCTCTCTGTCCGCGCCCCATGAGTGGGCGCGGTTCGCAGGGATGACGCTGCATGAATGGGGCCACAGAGGAGCGCACCAGGGCCACGATGACCGGCGGGAAGGTATCCCCGTTGTAAGGCGTCACGTTCGTTGCGCCTAACGTCACGTTCGCTGCGCCATCCTCCCCCAGCCCCTCGTCCGGCCTCCCGTCCCTCTTTCTGAGCGTGACCACCGCCTTGCACCACCCCAACGACACCGGTGACGACAGACACACCTGCTGCGGATCGGCGCACCGAACGTGACGTTTCCTGCGCACCGAACGTGACGTTTCCCGCCCTGTCACACTTGCAATCGGCGCAGCGAACGTGACGCCTTACACTTGCGGGCGAAATCAGAAGGGTGTGTTTCAGGGGACGGCCCGTCCTGGCTGTAAGACGTCACGTTCATTGATATTGTTGGCGAAGTCATAGAAGGGCTGAGGGCGGCGTATACGTGCCCGTCGCACCCCTTGTTTCAGCATCGCTTAGTGTAAGACGTCACGTTCGCTGGTTCTGCGCACGCCACAGGCCGCAGTTCGTACGGATGGGGCAGGGCAGCGACGAGTTGGACGGACCGTGATGAATGACGTGTCGTCGCGTTAGGCCGCGTGGCGCCACACCGCGTCGTTGCTTCCGGCCACCGGTGCCAGGCGCATGTGACACACGGACCTGGTCGGCCAGTGGATGAGGTCGATGTCCCACAGCGTGCGCCCCAGGATAGACTGGACGCGCCAGTCCGCGTCTCGGTGCAGCTCTTTGATGTTGACCAGGAGATGTCTACCGTCGATGTCGCCCTCGAACCAGGCGAGCACGGCGGCGAGATCGGGATGCGTGTGGGTGACCATGGCTAACCTCTCTCCGGTGCCTGGGTGCGTCTCGTCTGTTCGCTTGTTCATTCTCTCACTATCAGTGCGGCGGTGGACCGCACACAATCACCCAACTGGCCGCGTTTATCCACCTGTACGGCTGTAAGGCGTCAAGTTAATTGAGCCGAACGTCACATTAATTGAGCCATCCTCCCGCCAGCCCGCGCAGTTCTCTCTTTCACGCTCAAAATACCCTCTTTGACGCTCCGATTCTGGCCTTCTCTTGGTGCCCCTCTGCGCGGATCGGCTCACCTACTGTGACGTTTGTGCAAGATGGCTCACCTACTGTGACGTTTTGGCTCACTTACTGTGACGTTTTTTGCCTGCCCCAAGCGTGGCTCCGGCCCACTTAATGTGACGCCTTACACCTCCCGCCTGGCCATCCGCTCGTGCCGCACGAAGCGCGACTCTGTGGCGAGGTCCAAGAAGTTTTCGTAGAACATTAGTGCTATGATGAGGCTGCAGCGGGTCGTTGGCCGCGCCGGATCACCTACGTCACGGGATAGTGAGGGGGGGTTGATGCAGTACCCCTTGTGGTTCGCCTACGCCACTGGGCGCCTTCTGCGCGCCGAGATGGCCAGCATCAACAGCTCGACCACCACCGAAAGGAGCACGACAGTGACCGACAGTGACCGGCAAGGCGTGTCCATCTTCGAGGCCGCCGGCGGACAGGAGGCGTTCTTGCGGCTCGCCACCGCGTACCACCAGCGCTGTCTGGATGATCCAGTGCTCAACCACCCCTTCTCCCATCCTGGGCACCCCCAGCATGTCGAACGGCTGGCCGCCTATTGGGCCGAGGTCTTCGGTGGTCCACCCACCTACACTCAAGAGGCCGGCGGTCACTCCTCCATACTCGACATCCACGCCCGCACGCAAGCCGACGGTGACCTTGGAACCCGCTTCGTCCGCTGTTTCGTTGACGCCCTAGACGACGCCGGCCTGCCGACCGACAACGATCTGCGTGCCGCGCTCAGGGCCTATATGGAGTGGGCGGTCCGGGACGTCATGAATTACTCGCCGGCCGACGCCGTCGTACCGGCGGGGTGCCCCGTTCCACGCTGGACCTGGGGCGGCCTTCAAACCGACCCAGATCGCTGACAATCTCCCCGGCCCCAGACCTCGCCATAGCGTTACAACGCGGTCTGCAGCGCTTACACCGGTTCTCCGGTGTAAGGCGTCACGCTCGTTGCGCCGAACGTCACATTAGCTGCGCCGTTGGCGTCACATTACCTGCGCCATCTTGCACCCGAACCCTTCTCAGGCCCCTCCACCCCTCTTTTTGAGCGTGAAAATGCCTGTGCACCGTCCCTACGACGCCCTCGACTGACGACACGCCTCGCGCGGATCGGCGCACCTAATCTGACGTTTTTGCAGGATCGGCACACCTAATCTGACGCTAATGGCGCAATTAATGTGACGTTTCGTGCGGCTCCAAGCGTCGATCCGGCGCACCTAATCTGACGCCTTACAGAGTTGCAGATACTTCCAGCGTACGTATAAATAATTACGTACTATAAATGGCCGGCCTCTTGACAAGACCTCTTTTTACTACTACAATCTGTACGTGTGCTGACTTGCGTACAATGATGCGCCGGCACTGAATGGTAGATCGTAAGGAGGCATTTATGGTAATCGCGGATCATATCGAGTTGACGGAGCAGGAACGGAAGACTCGGCTCGGGCCGGTAGTCACCAAGGTCGCCTCGTTCGACGAGGCCCGTGATCGGGCAGTGTCACGCGTCATGAGCGGCAATGCGATTATGTTACCGTGCATGACCTACCGGCAAGGCGGCCGTCCAATGGTTTCGTTCGTACTCCCCTATAACCTGATGAAGCGGCATCTTGAATTCGACTCGACGCCTAAAGGTGGCGACGCGCGCGCGCACATCAACCGCACCTTGATGCCCGACCATGTGGCCACGATCAAAGGCTATCTCCGGGACAACCACAATCGGTACATCCTCCCTGGCATCACGCTTAACGCCGCGGCCAACCTCGAAGTCTTCCAGATTGGAGAGCCGCTGGGTGGTATCGCGCTTGGGTTCGTCGTCCTGGGCTCCGGGACCCGGTTTGTGCCGGTCGACGGGCAGCACCGCGGCGCGGCCATCGTTGGCTACAAGCGCGGCGATCGTGTCACACCGGGTATTCTCGATGACTACCCCGAACTCGGCGAGGACGGTATCAACGTGCAACTCACGCTCGAGGACGACATCGTGCAACTGCACCAGGACTTCGCCGACGCGGGGCGCACGAAGCCGATCGCGGCCAACACGCTAGCCGCCTACGACATGCGCCAGCCGGTCAATCAATTGCTTAACACCATCATCGACAGTTCTTCATTTCTCAAGGGACGCGTCGACATGACGTCGAAGACGCTCTCCGCGCGCGCGCAGGCTGTATTCCTGCTCTCCTCGATCCGTGGCCTCCTTAAGGTGATGCTGATGGGCTCGACCCGGCCTTCGGAGCAGCAGTTCGATAAGGAAGTCTTCGACCGCTTCAAGCAGCATGGGGCACGCGAGGAGACGCTACAAGCCGTACTACGCCTGCTTGACACGTTGACCGAGCACATGGCTCCGTGGAATATCATCGCCAACTCCAAACCGGGCTTTGGCCAGAGCAATATCGTCCCCGAACTGCGCGAGAAGTATGTCAACCTGACCATGTCGGGCCTCACCGTCATTGGCACGGTCGCACACTACGCTTGGACGCATAAAACCCCCGAGGAGCAGGTCGAGATCTACAAGCGCGTTGCTGTCCTCGATTGGGGCCGAGCCAACACACTCTGGCAGGAAACCGGCTTCATCAAGAAGATCCAAAACGACGGCGATGAGCCTAAGTACGACGTCACCCGTTCGCGCACCGAAATTGATGCTACGGCGGCTCGCATCAGGGAGATCTGCGAGATTCGCTAAGTCCTGGAGACGAGGTCCGGCGTCAAACTCGTCGCGCCGGACCTCTGTCGATGTTCGCGGTTCCAACTGTGGCCGCGCGCCTGATTTGAGACCAAAAGAAGGGAGCATAGGAGTGGCCACCACGTCTGACCTGGAGCCGCCCAAAATTGGGGGCGATTTCCCCATCAGCCAACTCTCGCAAAACCCTGTCTGGCACGTTAACCTCACGTCTAGCAATATCGTGATTACCGAAGACAAGGTCCGGCTGTACTTGAAGAGCTATACTGAATCTGCGACAGCCAAGACCGAGGTATACATTTGGCTGGGCATCTTGATCACCATCGTGCTGACTCTCGTCACCGCATCATTCCACGGTTTCTTGGGCTTCTCTGGCGCGGTATGGACGGCTGCCTTCTTTATCGGAGCCGCAGTCACGCTGGGCTTGTGTGGTGTGGCTTACAGACGTTCTCGTGGCGCATCGACAATTGATGACATCATTGGCCAAATGACTCAAGAATCAACGGCACGAACTACCGCCGTCCCACAAGGATCGGGCACGCGCACGAGTTCCGCTATATCGGTGAAGCGTACTGAGGCCACCACTTTAGAGGCCAATCCACGACGCTGGTACTCGATCGTTAAAGTGCTCAGCACCATAATAAATATCATAGACACGACACCACCTAACGAGACGCTGGTCGTCGCCATGGGTGAGAATAATATTTGGGCATATTGTCTAACAGCGTTGGCGGACCTCGACGAGCAGAGCAACGCCGGTCATCAATTACAAGCTAAGTTGGTTTACAGAGCGATACTTACCGCTTGCAACACTGTCCCCGATGCGAAGGTGGCGACCGAGCCTAAAGTCCTGTATCGGGTCACGGCAGTCCAAGCTGTTATCAACAAAATGGTCGAGCAAGCGGAACAGGCCGTGGGAAAGGCATAGACCCGTGCGTAAGACATTCCTCCATCCGTTAATATCCCTGCCCTAATCCAGTTGTAAGGCGTCACATTCGCTGCGCCGTTGGTCACATTCGCTGCGCCGTTGGTCACATTCGCGGCGCCGCTATGATCACATTAGCCACGCCAATCCGCACGAGGACCTCCTCCGGGCGACGCTGACCGTCTCATCCACCCTCAAAATACCCTCCATAGGGACGCCGCGGACGAAAGCGGCGCGGCCACACATCGCGCGGATTGGCGCACCTACTGTGACCAATTGCGAGGATCGGCGCATCTAATGTGAGTTTTTCCGCGCACCTATCGTGGTTTAAGGCCTCGATTTAGGTGTGGAACCCGCGCATTTAGGGACGCCGAAATACCTACGTATCCTAGCAGTTTGTTGGAGAGAACACGTTTTGCCGACGGATAGCGCGCTTGAAGGTCGTTTTGAGGCCAAAACACGGGCTACAGGCGTGCTTTTGCCCTCCTACAGCACGATAAATGAGGTTGACGAGCTTCTCTCCGACAAACTGCTAGGCATCCCCCGCTTCCCAGGGGACGCAGCGCCCGTGCGAACTAAAGCAGCGGGTAGCACCCCATTAAACCGTGGTCATGCGGCGGCCTCCGTGGGAGGGGCCTGCCCGCAATAAGCGGCATAGCGCCCCTTCCCACGCCTGGGACCGGCCCAGCAACTCTGTAACCTTACATACCATGCGTTGACCAATGAGTTTGCAGTCCTGCTCCAGGAGTCCAACATCACGCCCACGGCACCCCCAATGCGCCGTCGGCGAGCCAAGCAGTCCGATGGCAGCGGAACAACGAGCCGATGACACACGCCAAGGCCGCTGTTGTTGCACGAGGACAAGACTACTCCTCCTCGAACCCCTGCGACACGAACTTGAGCGTCCGGCCGTTCTCCGTCACCGTCCGCACCACCCCCTCCGGCGCGCCGTCTGGTAGCTCGGCCTCGATCTCCAGCCGCACCCGCACCCGCGCCCCCGGCAACGTGCTTAGGTGCTGCACGATCTCTTCCGCGATCCGTCCCGCGTCGCGCCCCAGGCGCATTGTGTCCAGCTCCGCCGTCCCGTGATAGCGCCGCAGCTGCGGCGGTGCTGGCGACGTTGGCGCGCTCGCCGCCGGCATCGCCGTGCTGTAGCCGGCTGGTCCGTCGTGTGCGGCCGCAGGAGTAACCGTACCGGATGTGCCCACGGGATAGCTTACTCCCCCGCTGGCCTGCGCAGCGCGCGCCCGCGCGATCTCCTCATCTTTCTCGATTTGCCGCAGCGCCGCCTCGGGCTTGACCAGCACACTCTGCCCGTCGAACACGACCCGCGCCTGCTGCCCATACACCAGACCCCGGTACCGCTCCGCCGCCTCGTCCCACCCCTCGGCGTACGCGAACGTATCGTCGGCCCACGTCAGCGTGGCCAGGCCACCCTCGATCGCCCGCACCAGCACCGTCTCATCGCGTAGTCGCGGCAGGTACAGGTACGTGGCGATATAGTCCCACAGCTGCTTGACGCCCAGGTGATCACGGCCCTGCCACAACGCGCGGTTCAGCTCGTAGCGCAGCCGCAGCGCCGCCAGCTCGGTGATCAGCAACTCCTCGCCCTTGAGCTTGCGACTAGCCCGTGTGGCCAGCGAGTCGGGACCCTGCCCGCCTTGTAGCCGCAGTTCGCTCCACTCGATGCCTCCCTGTGGGTCCGGCTGCGTCGGCACGAGCGCCCAGCCGTACGTTTCGGGGATGCGCGCTTTCACGGCATCCTCGGCTCCCTCGCGCTTGGTCTTTGCTTGGTTGCGCTGGAAGCTGTCGAGGTTGAGCTGATCGCGCTCCTCGTCGATACTCTTCCAGGCCAGGTACTGCCGCACGGCCTGCTCTAGCTCGCCCAGCCGCGTGCGATCCGGCGCCAGGAACGACACCGCGTTCTTGAACAGCCGCGGCGCTGTCCCTCGGCTGTCGAGGATGCGCTGCGCCTCCTGCCGCGCCGGGCTGTCGGCCGACTTGCCTGTGTGCTCGTGCTCGGGTGCCAACACGACCAGCCGCGCGTCCCGCTCGTCCGGCACGTCCCCGCTCGACGCTGGCGCGACGTGGACGCCGGCGAAGTCGCCTTTCTGTCCCTGCTGCAGCCGCAACCGCCGTACGATCTCTTGCAGCACGTCGTCGCGGTCCTGCTGCGCCGCCCGATCCTGCGCCAGGCGCGTGACGCTCGGCTGCGTGGAGAACCAGTAGCGCCGCCCGTCCACGTACAGATGCGTCGCCTCGTCGGTCAGCCGGCGCAGCGCGTCGCCGAATGTCGCGACACTCTCGCCCGGCTGCACGCAGCCGAGCTTGATGCTGCGGTCGTCCAGGCCACGCCTGTTTGTGTTGACCGTCGGGGCCGAGCCCAGGAACAGCGTGCGCGAGATGCGCCGGCAGGCCGAGTAGCGTCCCAGGTTGGGGTTAGCCCGGTCGAGCGCCAGCGGCAGGGAGTGCGGCCCGTCCACGTCCCGCTCGACCACCGGCACCCAGGTGTCCTCCAGGTAGTGCGTCAGTTCCGATTGCACATCCGGCGCGTCCAGCGGCACGCTGGCCGGCAGAATGAGCAGGCTGCCATCTTGCCGCTCCCACAACTCGCGGATGACCGCGGCCATCAGGCGCAGCACCCCGCGCGTGCGCTGGAACTTGTCGAGCGTGGACCAGTCGTTATAGAGGCGGTCGAACAGCTCGGGGTGGATCGGGTACGCCGCCTCCAGCCGGCGTGCGTACTCGCCTTCGCGCGTGGCCGACGGGAACTCCTGCCCTTGCGTCGTATACATGCGGCCAAAGGCGTCGATCACGGCGTCGCGCGCGGCGAAGGCGTGCGGCTCGACGATGGGCTCGAACAACCGCCGCCGCACGATCTCGAAGCCCTCTTCGGTGCTGGCCGGTCGCCATGCCGATTCCATGCGCCCAAACGTGTTCTTGATGTGCTCCAGCGCCTCCTGGCCGCCCTCGCCGCCGATCTCGATTTTGGACGCCGGAATGCTAGCGACGACGAGCGTGTGTCGCGCCTGTCGCGCCGCCTCGGTCAGTGACTGCACGAATGTGAGGTTGGCGTCGAACGATCCGGCCGGCAAGCCCTCTTTGCGATAGAGCATGCGCACATAGGCGACCCATTCGTCGATGAGCACCAGACACGGGCCATTCTGGTCGAACAGCGTACGCAGTGCGTCTGAGCCTGGGCTGACGCCCTGCGCGTCTGCCTGCGCGACGAGCGCATACCCCTCGGCACCCCCGAGCTGCCAGGCGAGTTCGCCCCACAACGTGTGCACCTCTGTGCCATCGGGCTTGCGGTGCGTGTGCGCCGGCGACAACGCGGTGCCGACCAGCACGGCGCGCGTCGCCGCGGCCGGACGCGACACACCGGCTTCGACCAGCAACGGTTCGACGCCGGCGAGGTCGCTGGCGGTCCTGCCAGAACACAGGTGGTAGAGCGCGAGCATGGAGTGGGTCTTGCCGCCGCCGAAGTTGGTCTGCAGCTCGACCACCGGGTCCCCGCCGTCACCGCCCAACCGGCGCAGCGCGTTGACGAGCAGGCGTCGCAGCCCCTCGGTCAGGAAGGTGCGGCGGAAGAACTCGCGCGGGTCGCTGTACTCGACACCCCCCTCGCCTCGATGGACCTGAGCGAGGTCGGCGGCGAACTCGGCCTGGTGATAGCGGCCAGCGGCGACGTCGGGATGCGGCGCGATGATTTCGCGCCAGGGACGGAGTCCTGCGGCGGGCGTGCCCTCCGTCGGCGTCACCGCGGCCTTGCGCGTCTCACGCCGTGCCTGCTCGTCGAAGCGAACCCGCAGCAACTCCTGCTTCAACCGATCCACCTCACGGGCCTCGTCGGCGGAGACCGCCGTGAGCAGGCGTGCGGCGCTATCGAGGGCTCGGTAGGCGTCGTCGCCGGAGAAGGCTTGCTGATGCGCCCAGCGGTTGCGGACCTCGCGCAGCTCACTGACCAGGGATCGCTCCGCATGGCCGAGGGTATCGCGGAAGACCTCATTCCATTGATACCACATCAAAATCAGGAGGGCCTGCACATCGAAGTGGGCCTGGCCGTCGACGGTTTTCCACTCGCGGTCCTGCCGCAGCGTCTGCGCCGCCTGTGCCCGCCAACCCTCGCGGTAGTGCGCCTCGAACTCGCGCTCGATGAAGGGGCGTAGGCCGTCCTTTAAGAGATCAAGCGCCTGGCCGACCCGCTCGTAATTCGTTGTTGCCATCGCCTACTCGCCGTCCCTCTCTAGCTGAACATCTCTTGCTGACGTGGCGTTTCGGCCGTCTGCCGGCTCGCCAATTGACCAATTCCCTGCCACGCGATGACCAGGCTGTTGTAGGCCAGCGCCTCGTCAGCCCAGCCCTTGCGCTCACAAAGCGTGTAGAGGCGATAGGCCAGATCGCGCGCGACCTGGCCCTGCTCTCCCATCTTGGCGAGCAGCGCCGCGGCGCCGTTCTCGCCGTCCCGTTCCAGCGCGCGTATCAAGTGCTGCGCCGTTTCCCAGACGGTCAGACGCTTGTCCGTTGAGGGATCCCAGTCGATGGGCAATTCGTCACGTCGCAGCAGCCGCACCTTGCCGCCCTTGGCCGCAAGCAACCCCGCCTCGACTAACCCCGATATACTGGTGTTCTTGGCTTTGGAGAGCGTTTCCGCGACGCCGTAGGCTCCCTCACCCGTGCCGAACTGCTCGAACCACCCCAGCGCCCAGCGTGTGTCCCCGTCAAACTCGCCCTCTTGCTCGGTCAGCACCTCGTCTAACGCCTGATTAATCAACTGGAGCGCAGTGCGCACACGAAGCGGTGAGCCATCGGCCTCCATCACGCGGCTGTATCGTGAGTAGACAGCCATACCGGGGCCGATAGTCGCTTGGGCAAGATCTACCGGGGCAATGTTGCCATGTTGCAGTTCACGCAGCGCTTTGGGCAGTTCGCGCCGGAGCGCGTTGACAAAGTCGCGCCGTGTCGTGCGTGGCGCGTCTGCCAGCCGCGGCCGGCAGACGAGGACAATGGAGGAGGCAAGGGCGTTTGTGCCGCTGGCTATAGGTCGATTGCCCAACTCACTGCGCATCGGCCAGGTACCCGTGATTGTGAACTGAGCTTGTAGCAAGCCCTCAAGCATCGTTTCCCAACCAGTCGACGCCGTGACCAGAGAGCTATCCACAGTAGTGCCCTCGCCATTATCGCTATCTGACTCTGATTGCTTGAAAGCATAGTAGACCGTCACCGGATAGTCATTGCTCGCTGAAGCGCGAATATTGGCGAATGCTCTACCCAATCCCTGCTCAAAGAACGCCTTAGCCTTTTGCTTGTCTCCATCGAATCGGTAAGGTGTTGCAATGAGTTCCTGAGCTTTTGGCGAAAGGAGGGTCCCGAATAGATTTGGATAAACTTCATGGAGCGAACGGCGCAACCAGACATAGAAAAAGTCTGAGAGATCGGCATAGTCAATGTTATCGTAGTAAGGTGGGTCGGTCGAAATGAGTGGATTGGTGATGGTGATAGGGGTAGTTGTTGCATCAGCCTGGAAGGCATTACCCTGTCCCGTCGATGGTGCTTTTTCGAGCGCCTTGGTGAGGTTACTCAAACTCACTTCAAAATCACCTGCTGCACCTGCAAAGACATTCGGCTCAGCATAGTCCCAAATCATAGGGATAGCTTGTCGTCCGAAGAGATTGCGTACTTGAGTCTTGGACGCCTCCCATCTACATAACGAATTACACATGTCGCCAAGTCTGCTTACAGTAAGACCTAGATACGTTGCTACCGCGTCCCCGTACGCTGTCGCGCCCACGCCATCCTCAGCCAACGGCACGCCATCGTCGGGCAGGCCGGCAGCCACGGCGTCACATTGCGCGCGCTCACGCGCCATGCCCACGAGCTTGCTGAAGGTAGTTAGTGCCATGA
>JAABUJ010002238.1_pt1 | contig 24611 bp, 23 predicted proteins | sample 5559131 | NCBI WGS metagenome assembly JAABUJ01 (sample SAMN10711875, study PRJNA513366) | rock metagenome | isolation source: Antarctica rocks | place: Antarctica: Victoria Land, Mt New Zealand nord | collected 2016-01-07
CCAGCCCCAGCGCGCCCGCCTCCACCTGGTCCCCCGCGTGCGCCGCGCGCCGCCCGCCCTCCCGACACCGGACGCGCCCCCCGTTGTGGCGCCGACGCCCGCGCCAGCCGCGCGGCCACCAACCGCGCGGCCACCAACCGCGCGGCCACCAGCCGCGGGGCCACCAGCCGCGGGGCCACCAGCCGCGGGGCCACCAACCGCGCGGCCACCAACCGCGGGGCCACCGACTGACGTGCCGCCGGTCCCGCGCCTGCTGCGCCCGGCCGCCGATCATCCCTGGCGGCGGCAGCCCATCGGGCGTGCCCGCTCGGCCTGATCCCGTGCGTCCATTATTTCGTGGTGCACCCGACTATTTTTGGCGTGCTGTCGGGTAGCGGGATGTGGGGAGCGGGGTATACTCAAAGGAGATTGGCCGGCACAACGGGAAGCGGGAAGGGTATGTAGGTAGCGGCTATGCAGCGTGTGCTTAGATATACAGGGGTTTTGGCGTCGTTGGGCATGTTCATCGTGCTCGTGATGGGCGCGCTCGTGACGAATACAGGGTCCGGCCACGGCTGTAGCAACACCTGGCCGCTCTGCAAAGGCAAGGTCATCCCCCAGCTCTCCATATCGCTGGATCAAGCCGCCTTTGTCGAGTTCAGCCACCGCGCTGTGACCGCCGTGGAGACGGTGTTGATCTTCGCGCTGGCCGCCGGGACGTGGCTGCTGTACCGGCGGCGGCGCGAGGCGCGCTGGCTCGTGCCCGCCATGATCGTGTTTCTGTTCCTGCAGGCCATCCTCGGCGCCATTGCCGCCGGCGTGCACGAGACGCCCGAGGTGCTGGCGCTACACTTCGGCGTCTCGCTGATCAGCTTCGCCACGATCGTGCTTACGACGGCGTTCCTGTTCGAGGCGCGCGGCGCCGATGGCGCCCGCGACCGGCCCGTCCCGGCGCGCCTGCGCCTGATGGTGTGGGGCAGCCTGGTCTACACCTATGTGGTGGTCTACATGGGGGCCTACGTGCAGCATGTGGGGGCAACGCGTTATTGCCAGGGCTGGCCGCTCTGCAACGGCGCGTTGCTGCCAGGTCTCGGGTCGCCGACGACGTACGCCGTGCTCGTCAACTTCGCACACCGCGTCGCGGCAGGGCTGCTGGTACTCGTGGTACTCGGCCTGTGGGTCAACGCGCGGCGTGATCGTGTTGAGCGCCCCGACCTCTACAACGGGGCTACGGCGGCGCTGGCCTCAGTGCTGCTGCAATCGGCCAGCGGGGCTTTCCTGATATTTTCAAGCTTCGGCCTCACCTCGGAGCTGTTGCACGCCGCCCTGATCAGCCTGCTCTTCGCCAGCCTAGCCTACCTGGCCTACCACCTGGTCCCCCGCCGCGTCTGCCTGCCACGCCCGTCTTTAGCAGTTGGTAGTCAGCCATCGGCCGTGAGCGCGAAGTAGTTTGATACATCCAGTGATTGTCGCGTCACATCGTAGGCGAACGACATGAAGGTTGTACGATACTCTACAATAGGGAACCGCGGTGAGGAGGTTGTAGAGATGGCCATACAGGCGCAACAAGCACGGCAAGAGCCTGACATTGAGGCGGATGACGGATACGAGATGACGCCGGAAGAGGCGCGTGCGTTCTTTGACGAAAGAGCGCGCGCCTACCTAGGGATGAGTGGTGAAGAGTTCATGCGCGCCTGGGATGCGGGCGAGTTCGACAACGAGGCTGAGCAAACCGATGTGACGGCCGTAGCCCTCCTCCTGCCTTTCGGTCGCTTTGGCCGCTCCCAGGATAACCCCGCGTTTGACAGAGTGGGGCGAGGCCCCATATAACTGTGCCCTGGACCCAAAGGCCACTATATATTCCGGCTTTCTTTCATGCCACGATGTCGCTTGCTCATAGGCGTAGCCCGCGCGTAGTAGCCGGTCCTCCGCCCAAGGACGTGCGACGAGTTGTAGGCCGATTGGTAGGCCCCCGTGCGTGAAACCGCCTGGCAAGGAGAGCGCCGGCAGGCCCGTCAGGTTGAAGGGCGCGGTGAAGCTGATCACCGATGGGCGCAAATCCCCAACCTCTCCGAACTCAGCGCAAAGCGGCGCTGCTACTGGGGTTGTCGGAGTCAGCAGGATATCGTAGTCCTCGAAGATCTGCTCGTAGCGGCGGCGCAACTCGACCTGCGTGAAGCGCGCCCGCGCGTAGTCCGTTGCCAGAACCGTCGCGCCGTGCTTCAAACCATCCAGGACGTCAGGGCCGAATAACTCCGGCTGTGTCCGCATGCGCTCCCCGTGCAACGTGGCGGCATCGCTGATCAACATCAGGCTGTTCAGCTGCCGTGCCTCGCGCGCACGCACGAGTTCGATTGTGTCGACGCGCGCGCCTAATCGCTCGAAGATCCCTGCCGCGTCGCGTACCGCCTGCCGCACCTCCACGTCGACTGCCATCCCATCGTCGACGAACCCGTCGATGGACAACCCCACCCGCCAGTCGGTGACGCCTCCGTCCAACTCCCCGACGTAGTTGGCGGTCGGAACCTTGGCGGAGTACGGATCGTCGACGTCATATCCCGCGATGACCTGCAGTAGCGCGGCGATATCGCGAACGCGCCGCGCCATCGGCCCCACATGGTCGAGGTTGGGGCTGAGGGGCAAGACACCCCGCGTGCTGATGCGTCCGTAGGTCGGCTTCAGGTCCACGACGCCGCATAGCGCCGCCGGGATACGCGTCGAGCCCCCCGTGTCGCTGCCGAGCGCCGCGAGGCACAGCCCCGCCGCAAGCGCCGCCCCCGCGCCGCCCGATGATCCGCCAGGGTCACGCGCAAGGTCCCAGGGGTTATAACAGGGACCGTAGTGCGGGTTGGCATTGTTAGCTTGCAACGCCCACTCGTACATATTGAGCTTGCCCAGTACGATGGCGCCGGCTGCGTTCAAACGCTGTACGACCGTGCAATCGGTAGCGGGTATATAGTCGGCCAGGAACGGTGATCCGGCCGTCGTGCGCAGGCCCCGCGTCTCGAACAGGTCTTTCAGGGCAATCGGGATACCGTGCCAGACGCCGCGGTACATTCCTCGCCGGATCTCGGCTTCGGCTTCCTTGGCGCGACACAGCGCATCCTCCACCGCGAGCGTGATAAAGCTATTGAGCCGCGGATTGATCCGCTCGATGCGCTCAATGTACGCGCGTGTCAACTCGACCGGCGAGATGGCGCGTCGCTCGATGAAATCGCTGGCTTCGGCGAGCGTGAGATCAGTCAGCTTCATTCCACCATGCTACTGTATCCCCAACTCGCGGGCCAGGTCGGCGGGCGTCGTAACCGGTCGGCGGCAGGCGAAGCGTTCGCACACGTAGGCCGCCGCTTGCCCGTCCACCCGGTCGCGTCCCTCCAGCAGCGCGATGCCCGCCTCCAGCGCGCCGGGACGCGTGACGGCGGTCACGACGGTGGGCCGGTACGCCCCGTTGACGACACGCAGCAGCGCGTCGGCCGCCCCTTCGCCGGGGTCGCCAGCGATCGCCACCTCGGTCGGCGTGGACAGCGCGAACTCCATCGCCGCGAGCGCGCGCCCGAAGCCGCTCGGCGCGCGCTGTACGATGCCGGTGAGCCCCTGCAGCGTGCGCTCGGCGCGCTCGGCGTAGTTATTGTCGCCGGAGAGCGCGGCCAGGCGCAGCAACACGTCGACGGCCGTGGAGTTGCCGGAAGGCACGGCGTTGTCGAACAGTTCTTTGGGGCGGCTGATCAACTCGGTATGGCCGTCGTCGCTCGTCATGTAGAAGCCGCCCTCCCGCTCGTCCCAGAAGCGCGCCAGGATCGCGCCGGCCAGCGCGCGCGCCTCGGCGAAGAGGCGCGGCTCGAACGTGAGCGCGTAGAGCGCGAGCAGCCCGTTGGCGAGCGCCGCGTAGTCGTCGAGGTAGCCGTCGATCTTGGCGCGGCCGTCTTTGTAGGTGCGCAGCAGGCGGCCGTTGCCGGTTTTCAGGTTGGTCAGCAGGAAATCCGCGCTGCGTTCGGCGACCGCGCGGTAGTCGTCGCGTCCCAGCACGCGCGCGGCGTCGGCGAAAGAGCGCAACATCAGGCCATTCCACGCCGTGAGGATCTTGTCGTCGCGCCCCGGCTTGACGCGCCGTTCGCGCGCTGCCAACAGCAACGGGCGCGCACGCTCTACTACCGTTTGCATGTGTTCGGGCGTCGCGCCCGTGTCGCGCGCCGCGTCGGCGAGCGGAATCATGCGATGCAAGATGTTCTCGCCCTCGAAGTTGCCGCGCTCGGTCACGCCGTAGTAGGCGCACACCAGCGGGGCGTCGTCGGCCCCGACGACCGCCGCGATCTCGCGCGGCGTCCACACGAAGTACTTGCCCTCCACGCCCTCGCTATCGGCGTCCTGCGCCGCGTAGAAGCCGCCCTCGGGACTCGTCATCTCGCGGGTCACATAGTCGAGAGTCTCCTCGACCACGCGGCGGTACTCCTCGTCGCCGGTGACCTGATAGGCCTCCAGATAGACGCGCGCCAGCAGCGCATTGTCGTAGAGCATCTTCTCGAAGTGCGGGACGAGCCAGATGGCGTCGGTGGCGTAGCGGTGGAAGCCGCCGCCGATGTGGTCGTAGATGCCGCCATGGGCCATGTGGTCGAGCGTGACCCGCGTCATCTCCAGCGCGCGCGGCTCGCCGGTACGATAGTGATGGCGCAGCAGGAACTCATAGTTCATCGGCTGCGGGAACTTGGGCGCGCCGCCGAAGCCGCCGTACGTGGGGTCGAAGGCGTCGGCCAGCCCCTGGTAGGCGTGCGCCGTGACCGCGGGCGTGAGCGCGCCCTCCTCGTAGCCCATCAGCGAGCGGCCCAGGCTCCCGCGTAGCTCTTGGGCAGAATCGCGCACCGCGTCGGGCGAGCGCTGGTAAGCCTCGGCGACGGAGCGCAGCACGCGCGGGAAGCCGGGCATGCCCATGCGGTCGGCGGGCGGGAAATAGGTCCCGCCGTAGAAGGGCGCGCCGTCGGGCGTCAGGAACACGGTCATGGGCCAACCGCCCTGGCCGGTCATGGCCTGCACCGCCTCCATGTAGATGTTGTCGAGGTCGGGGCGCTCCTCGCGGTCGATCTTGATGTTGACGAAGGTGTCGTTCATGAGGCGCGCGATGTCCGCGTTCTCGAAGGACTCGCGCTCCATCACATGGCACCAGTGGCAGGCCGAGTAGCCGATACTGAGCAGGATGGGTCGGTCCTCGGCGCGCGCGCGCGCCAGCGCCTCCTCGCCCCAGGGATACCAATCCACGGGGTTATGCGCATGCTGCAACAGATACGGGCTCGTCTCGCCGCTCAGTCGGTTCGCCATGGTGTCCGCCTCTCGTCCTCTCGTCTAAAGCCTTTGCCAGATCCCTATTGTCCCCTATGCGCGCCGCTTCGGATGTCGGCATGCCGCGCCTCGATACGCGCGATGGCTGTCGCGGCCGCTTCCCGAATACCCTGACGATTAGCTTGGTTGGTGGTCACATGATCTTGCCGTTCGGTTGCGATTAAGGCTGGTAAGGCCTGTACATTGCCCAGATCACCCAATGCGGCGGCCGCGGCGCGGCGTACATGTTTGTCCTTATCGTTGAGTGCGCGCACAAGAGGCTGCAGGGCGCGATCATCGCCTATCTTACCTAAAGATTGTGCTACTTCCTGCCGTGTGTACATGTCCATGCTTGTGTTGAGCAGGTCAATCAGAGGTTCGACAGCGCGTTTGTCGCCGAGTTTGCCAAGGGAGCGTGCCGCGCACCAACCAATTTCCATCCCCTTGTCTGATAGGGCGGCAATGAGGGGCATAACAGCGCGCACGTCGCCAAAGTTTCCTAGTGCGCAGGCGGCATGACGCCATACAGTATCATCCCCGTCGCGCAAAGCGTCAATGCATGGTTGTATCGCACGGGCGTCTTTCAGCTCTCCCAGCTCGATAATAGCTTCACGACGAACGTTTACGTCGGGATCTTCCAGGGCCGCCCAAAGACCCTCCCTGTTATCCTGCTGTACGTTAGTTGCCATTAGCCACACACCTTTTAAATCATCAGTATGTTGCATCATTCCAGGGCCGCAACGGCGAGTACGCCTAGCTTTCCTTCATGGCTTACCGGCATAGCGTGCAGGCGGCTCTCTCTGCCCGTATTCTACGCCTGCGAGGTCTGATCCGCCAGGTACGCCGTCCCATGAACCACCCGCTGGATAGTTACGTATATTAAATGTAACGGTTGATGTCGTGAGAGGACTAGCACGGAGGGAAGAGAAGATGGTGCGGGATACAAAGACGCGGTTTGGCGAGAATGGACGGCTTGTTATCCCCGCTCCATACCTCAAGACTTTGGGGTTCCAAACGGGGGATGAAGTTGTGCTACGCCTCATAGACGGGGAGTTGCGCGTTATGAGCCGTCGCGCCGCGATCGAGCGGGTGCAGGATCTCATCAGAAGCCGTGGCGGAGAGGGGCGTTCGCTGTCGGAGGAACTTCTCACGGAGCGGCGCGCTGAGGCTGCGCGTGAGTGATATTGCTCTATAGCTCGATAACAGACGGCGCACGCGACAGTTTGGCCGGGTCGAAGATCTCCAGCAACTCGCGCGGGGTGAGGCGCGCGCCGGGTGGGACGAGCCCAGCGCTGGCGGCGAGCGCGCCCGCGACGATGGCCGGCGTGTATCCCCTCTCGCGCCACGGGCCGAGTTCCACGGCGCCGTGGCGCTTGGCCAGGCGCGCGCCCGCCGCGTCGACGGCCAGCGGCAGGTGTAGGAAGCGCGGGACCGTGTAGCCTAGGGCGCGGTACAGCAGGATCTGGCGCGGCGTGGAGAGCAGCAGGTCGGCGCCGCGCGCCACGCCGGTTATCCCCATGAGCGCGTCGTCGACGACGACGGCCAGCTGATAGGCCGGGACGCTGGCGGCGCGGCCTACCACAAAGTCTCCGACGGCGCGCGCCACGTCCTGCTCCAGCGGCCCGTACAGGCCATCCACGAAGCGGACCACGCCGTCCGGCCCGTCCGGCACGCGGAAGCGCAGCGCCGGTGGGCGTCCGCCCGCGCGCTCACGCTGAATCGCGCGGCGTGCGGGGTCGCGGCAGGTACCGGGATAGCGCGGTCCCTCGCCGGTCTCTCCGCTGGCTACGATAGTCATAGGGGTGATGTGGCTGGGCGCGTTGCCGTGGGGAGCGCTGGCGGCGCGGGCGATATCAGCGCGGCTACAGTAGCATGGGTAAACCAACCCGCGGTCTTGCAACCAGCGTAGGCGTTCCGCGTAGAGGGTGTCACGCTCACTCTGCACGTAGGGCGCGTGGGGGCCGCCGATGTCCGGCCCTTCGTCCCACTCGAGGCCGAGCCAGCGCAGATCGTCGAGCATGGCCTGTGTCGCGCCGGGGCGGACGCGCGGTCGGTCGAGGTCTTCCACGCGCAAGGCAAAGGCGCCGCTGGCGCGCCGTGCCAGCAGCCACGCCAGCAGCGCCGTGCGCAGGTTGCCCGCGTGCAGCGGGCCGCTCGGCGTGGGGGCGTAGCGCCCGCGATAGGGCAGTGCCGAATCGCGCGCAACCCGGCTTTCAAGTGGTCGAGTCATGGCAGCCACACATGGACTATATGCTTTGCTCCCCGAAAATCGCGTCTGGAAACGGCCATTATGGGAGATGCCGAAGGCTATCGTGTTAGAATGAATCCGGCCATTCGCGTGAGGTGTGCATCACCGCGATAATACGGGCGCCACGCGTGGTTGTACAATAGACCACGATATACGAGGTTTGGGGAACGACTAGCTCGCGTGTATCGTCAACGCGTCCGGCCTGTCCCATCAGCGGATACTCATGCAGGTTTTCCGCGACAGCCACGATGCGTTTAACCATCGCGACTGCCGCCGTCCTATTATTTTGGGCGATGTAGACGCCGATCTCTCGCACGTCGCGCTTGGCGCGCGCCGACCAAACCAGCGCCATCTAGTGCCCTGGACCTTTGTCTTCAGCGGAGAAACGCTCGAACTCGCGCACAAGGTCTTTCATCTCCTCGTGTGTGTGCACGCGACCGGCCTCCAAGTCGGCCAAGCCCTCTTCGATATGGGCGATTTGTCGCGCCTGCATCTCCAGGTATCGCTCGACGGCTTCGGTGAGGAGAAAGTTGCGCGAGCGCCGTAATGAATGGGCGAGGGTATCGATTCTCTCTTTCGTGTCCGCGGGAATGCGGATGCTAAATGTGCTCATCGCTGCCGCGTTAGGTTCGTTCGCCATAATAGCTCCCTTTCAACATCTATTAACATCTTATGTTATACAAAACTTTGGCACAAGGGGCCGTAGGCTATCTCGCTGCTAACAAATCTATGCCGCAAGCGTGTTGCGGGGAAGGCGGCAATACGTACAGTACAGGGTAGGGTCCGAGGGAACAGATGAAAGGGGGTACGGACGTGGCCGATCTACAAGAGACCGTTGGGGCGGTGATCCGGCGGGAGCGACAGGGGCGCGGCTTGACGATCAGGGAGCTGGCCGAGCGCGCTATCGTTTCGCCCGTCTACCTGGGCGAGATCGAGCGCGGCCAGAAATATCCGTCGGCGCTCGTGGTGGAGCGGGTGGCTGCGGCGCTGGATTTGGATGTGCCCGAACTCATCGACCTGGTTGTGAGCGATCTGCGGGTAGAGGCGGCTGTCGACGTCGCGCGGGCGCCAGCGCCAGCGCCAGTTATCGACCTGCGGATGCGCCATGGCTCCAACGAGCGTCCGCTTGTGGTCGTTCCAGATGCCCCGGACGTTCAACTCTCGCTCGGCGCCCGCTCGGGAGCCAGATGCTGTTGCAGCCAGCGGTAGCCGTCTTGCAAGAACAGGATCTCGCGCAGACGTTCCTGCTTCTGGGACAGGTCCTGGCGCAACACCGCGAGCCGGACGCGATTATCGGCCCCACCGGGGTCGGGGCCGAGCTCGATGTCGTCGATGCGGCGGTGCGCGATGCTGATGGCTTCCTCGAGCCCGCGCTGCTCGCCCAACAACTCGGCCAGGCGGTACGGCAGGCGCTGCGGCGTGACGGAGAGCATGACCGCGCCGGTACGCGTCGCCGGCGGCCCGGCCAACTCCAGCGCGGTCTCACTGTTAACCGACCCCTCGTCCGCCGGCGCTCCATCCGAGGATAGGGGAGCAGCAGCTACAGGATCGGCGTTTTCCGTCGCCACTGTCGCTACTGTCGCCGGCTCCGTAGCCTCCCGCGAGGGGGCGTCCAGGGCGACGGTCGTCGCGGGCGGGATGTCCGCGACGTAGCGGACACTATCGCCGCCGACTCTTGCCCCACCCGCCGCAACGACGTGATCGCCCGAAGCCGCGCTCAGGTCCGCGGCGCCTAATTGGCGGTCGCCTATGGACGGCTCTTGTGGAGGCGGCGCGTCTGGCCTCAAGGCTCCCGCATTATCTGGGAGCGCGGGCGTCTCGCCCGTCCCGGACATCACAGGCGCGCCAGCCTGCTGTCCTACCACGGTCGTTACGTCGCTCGTTAGTGGCGGAGCAAAGGTCTGTGCCTGTGCGGGTGACGCGTCGTCCCCGGACGTATCGGCCAGCAACCGCTGCGTCTCTTGACCGCCGGCGCCGCTCTGTTCCAGCGACAACGCGTCGGGGACAGCCTGCGTCCCAGAGTTCTGTGTTTGCTGCGGTCGCGTGGCGATGGCAGGCCTATCCGCCGTCTGCCGTCCATTGTTAGCCACGGCGGCGCGTCTAGTAGAGGCTCCGGCGCGCAACGTTACGGCAAAAAGCACAATGACAACGATCAGCGCGATGATGAGCAAAAGTAATGTGACGTCCACGAGTTCTCCTACTAATCATGGATATGGATGGTGACGCTGGCGCTCGTGTTCGGGAGCAGCGTCTTGCCTTGCGTGCCGTCGAGCGTGATGATCACCGGCACGCGCTGTGAGACCTTGGTGAAGTTGCCGCTGGCGTAGTTGTTGGTTGGCAGCAGGCTAAACGTGCTGGCCGTCGCGGGTATGATCTGTTGTACTGTGCCGTGGAACTGGATGTCGGGATAGGCGTCCACATGGACGTCGACGCCCTGCCGCGCATGGATGTCGCTAATGTGGGTCTCGTCCACGTACGCGGTAATGTAGGAGCGCGAAAGATCAGCGACCTGAGCCAGCGGCTGCCCCGCCGGTGCGAACTGCCCAGGCTGCGTCGTCACGTCGAGCACGGTACCCCTGAGCGGCGATGTCGCGTTGGCGGTTCCTCCACTTGATCCGCCTGAACTACTCGACGCGGCGAACAGCGAGACGACCGCCTGCCCCTGGTTGACTGTCTGGTTGGGCTGGACGAGGACCGCCGTGACCTGTCCCGGCGTCAGGGACGCCACGCTGGCGGTGTAACCGGAGACGGTGGCGTCGTCGCTGCTGTAGAAGTAATAACTCTGATGCCACAGGTAAAACGCGATGCCCGCGATGATGAGCACGATCAGCAGGCCCAACAAATTGATGATGGCAATCCGTCCAGGACGCATAAAATCCCTCCCGTTTTATTTTACAGATACTCGGTCCGGCCATCCGTCTTGAGTTGCTCCACGATTTTTTTAACGTCCTGGGCGCGGTCGGCCGGGACGATGAGCAGCGCGTCCGGCGTGTCGACGACGACCAGCCCGTCGATCCCGATGGTAGCGATCAACTTGCCGGCGGCGCCGTAGACGACGCTATTGTGGGTGTCGATACCGAGGTGTTTGCCGGCCAGGACCACGTTGGCGTCGTCGCCCGTGGTCAGTTCATCGCGCAGCACGTCCCACGCGCCGACGTCCGCCCAGCCCAGGTCGGCGGGGATGGCGAGCATCTCGCGCGGCCCGATGTGCGAGAAGACGCCGTAGTCGACGCTCGTCTTGGGGATGGCGGCGTACTGCTCGACGGTGACGCGCTCCTCGTCGGGCGTGCCCATCGCCGCCATAATGCGTTCGAGCGCGCCATAGGCCTCGGGGGCGTAGCGGCGGTAGAGGTCGAGCAGCTTACCGCTATTCCAGACGAAGTACCCCGTGTTCCAGAGGTGACGGCCGTCTTGCAGGTAGTCGCGCGCGGTGGAGGCGTCCGGCTTCTCATTGAAGCGCATGAAGTCATAGGCTTCGAAGCCATCGATCGTGTCCGCTTGCGCGCCGATCTCGACGTAGCCGAGTTGCGTGCTGGGCGTGGTCGGCCGCACGTCGACCATAACGGGGATATCGCGCGCGGCGGAGAGCGTCCGCGCGGCGGAGAGCGCCCGCGCAAACGTGTCCTCCTGCCGGATAATGTGGTCGCCACCCCATAGCGTCGCCAGGGGCGCGCCGGGGAAGCGATGCTCGATCACGGCGGCGGCGTAGCCGACGGCGGCCAGCGTATCGCGCATCTCCGGCTCGGCCACGATATTCTCAACCGGCAGGCGCGGTGTTTGCTCGCGCACCGCGTCTATGTAGTCGCGGCCCGTGAAGACAAACAGGTTCTCGATGCCAAAGGAGCGGTCAAGCAGGCCGATCATGTGCTGGAAGAGCGACTCCGGCCCCGTCAGCGGCTGGAACTGCTTGGGGCGCGCGCGCCGGCTCACCGGCCACAGGCGCGAACCGGCTCCCCCACTGAAGATGGCGATTTTGACGCTGCTGTCGCGTTGCACTAAGGCGCCTCACTCTCTATATTCGCTAGATTCGCTATGTTTGTCCGGCGTCACCATGCCGGTCACAAACGACGGTCATCTCACCGGCGTGACTGTACTCCCTATATGCTACCGTACAGGGGGGTATGGCTGATTGGCTGGCATGCGATAATGGGTACGCCCTCACGATTGCGAGAGGCGGCCTGACCTTAACCTGACCTTAAAAGGTCATGGCAGACGACGGACCTTGAAAGGTCTGACCGGGCGCGACGCGCGTGCCGTCCGTCTAGCGCGCAGCCACCGCGGCTAGCGTCGGGAGACCTTTCAAGGTCCGCTCCCTGCCATGGTCTTTTAAGGCCAGGCCAGCGGCGCTCACCATCACCATCGTGGGGCGCATCGTTAGACCGCCTGTTGTACTATACGTGGAGTACGTACAAATAAAGAGGGGCGTCAGGGCGATCCTAATGGAGCAAGAACAACTCGACGGATTAGGGACCACACAGGGGGCGGCCATCGCCCCATTAACGGGGACGCATATGGGAGCGGAGGAGAGCGGTGTCGTTCGCCCCGTGGTGCGCTGGACCGGGGTGTCGTGCGAGGAGCGGCCGGACGCCCTGGCGCCGGAGGAGCCGCTGGAGATACGCCTGGCGGGACGCCCGCTTACCGTGACCATGCGCACGCCCGGCCACGACGAGGACCTCGTGGCCGGCTTTCTCTACGCGCAGGAACTGCTTTGCGCCACGGACGACCTGGAGGACATCGCGCGCGACCCCACGCAGCCTAATCGGATCGACGTGCGCTACTCGACGCGCGTCGACGGCGAGGAGCGCTGGCGCCGCTACTCCTATGCGTCCTCTTCGTGTGGCGTGTGCGGCGTGGAGAGCCTCGAGGCGCTGACGCTGAACTCGCCGCCCGTCACGACGGCGTTGCGTGTCCGCGCGAGCACGTTATACGGGCTCGACGCGCGCCTGCGCTCGACACAGGAGAGCTTCGGCGCGACGGGCGGCATCCACGCCGCCGCGCTGTTCGATTCGGCCGGCGAGCTATTAGCGGCGCGCGAGGACGTGGGGCGCCACAACGCGGTCGATAAAGTGATCGGCCACGCGCTGCGGCAGGGACTCGTGCCGCTGGAACGATACCTGCTTATGGTCAGTGGGCGCATCGCGTACGAGATCGTGCAGAAGGCGTTGGTGGCTCGCGTGCCCATCGTCGCGGCTGTGTCCGCGCCGACCAGCCTGGCCGTACGCGTCGCCGACGAGCGTGGCATAACCCTGATTGGCTTCCTGCGCGGGGAGCGCATGAACGTCTATAGCCACCCCGAGCGGGTGATCGTGTGAATAGAAAGGTCTACATACCAATGATGAGAGTATTGCCGCGGGCGACCGCGGCGGCCGTACTCCTGATGGTGGGGGTATCCGGCGTCGGGCTGTCCGGCCAGGGACGTAGCAACGTTGCGAGCGCCGCGACCCGCGCCAGTGCGGCTTGTGGCGCGCGCGTGGCCGTGCTCGGCGCCGACATGTCGGCGGGCGGCCGCTTCGAGGTGCAGCGCGCGCTCAAAGTCGGATCGCATACGGTGCAGGTAGACGAGACATATCAAGACGAGCTGGCGCAGGCCGGCGGGCTCATCCCAGCCGACTTGCTGGGGTCGCGCAAGGAGGCCGTGTCGTCCGCGCTGCTCGGCCCGTTGCCGGCGGGCTCCGGCCTGACGATAGACGTCAACCCCAACATTCAGTTGGACGCGCCACGGACCTACGCCAACGCCCTGCTCACGGCCGGCGTGACCGACGCCGAGGTCCGCGTCGCCGCCCCGACCTCCCAACCGGCCTTCGGCACGACCGCGCTGCTGGGGCTGTTGCGCGCGGCGCGACTCTCCTGCCTGACCATAAACCCCGCGCGGGGCGTCCTGGCCATCCGCGAGGCCGTGCTCAGCGACCAGTTGGCCCTCGCACAGGGACGGGCCCGCTACAGCGCGGTCCCCGGCCTCATCAACACACTCAAAGGGACCGCTGTTTCACAGCATGTGGCCACGCCGGCCGCACTCGCGGCGCTCGTCGCAGGCGACGCGGCGGCTAAGGGCCTCACCATCTCCGCAGCGCTGCGGCAAAATCTCGTCGCATACCTGGGCGCCCTCGTCGTCAGTGGGACGTACACGGACATCGCCGCGCGCAACCCGCAATTCACCTCGACCACGCCCGGCGCCCTGCGCGTGACGCTCTCCGGCGCGCCCACGACGCGCGCCACGAGCGTCCCCGCGACCGTGACGGCTGGTTCGGGCGGCGCGGTCCACAGCGGAACGGTCACGGCTGTGAACACGAGCGCCAGAACCGTGACGGTGCAAGAGGCCAACGGCGCGCACTCCTATCACGCGTCGTCGCCGGACATCTCGGTCACGCGCAACGGCGAGACGAGCAGCCTCGGCGCGCTGAAGGCGGGCGACAAGATCACCCTCACGACCATCAATAGCGTGGTGACGGCGATCGACGCGCGGTCGGCGTCGAACCCGGCGACCGGCGCCAACACGGCCACGCCGGCCGCCACCGCTAGCGCCCCCGCCACGAACGCGGCGAAAGGCTGGGGCACGGCGGGGATCGCCGTGCTGGCCGCGCTCTTGTTACTGCTATTGCTGTTGCTGCCGCTGATCATCGGGCTGCTGCGCCGCAGGCGCGAGCGCGACGCCGTGCGGACGACCACAACGATGGCGACGACGGCCACGGCGGCGACGCAAGGGGAAGACACCGAGTTGCTCGATACCGAGGGCGACGTGCATAAAGCCACCTACGTCCCACGCCGCGTCGTCCGCCGTGCCAGTGGTAAGAACAGGAGGCGATAATAGGCATGCGTTCCCCCTTTGAGCTCTCACCGCTGGGTATCGTGCAGAACCTGCGCGCGCTGGCCGCGCGCCCCTGGCGTCACCGCCGCCACAAAGCGCTCGAGCGCGACTACCACGCCCCGCCAGGGGCGTGGTGGTCGGGTGACGACCGCTGGTTTCCCACGGACGCTCCGCCCCGGCACGGCAATCGTCTGACCCCGCTCGTAGACGGACAAGACGCCATGCGCACGATGTACGAGGCGATGGAGAACGCCAAGGAATCGATCCTCGTGGCCGCGTGGTTCGTGACGCCGAACATGCGCATGATCCGGCCCGCCGACGACCCCTATGATCCGCGCGACGGTAAGGGCGGCCCGCACGCCTTTCTCTCCCTGATAGCGCGCAAGGCCGATGAGGTCGACGTGCGCGTCCTGATCTGGCCGGGCTCCATCACCGGCAAGTTCGCCTATCGCCACGTCGAAAAGACGCGAAAGATGCTCGTGCGGGCCAACCCCAAGATACGCGCGCGGTTGGACAAGCGCGAGCGCTTCAGTCACTGCCAGCACCAGAAGGCGCTCGTCGTCGATGGCCGCGTCGCCTTCGTCGGCGGCATCGACGTGACCGCGTTCGACGCCGACCGCTGGGACGTGCGGGCGCACACCTTCCGCGCGAGCCGCAACTGGCACGACATGCACTGGCGCCTCGACGGACCCTGCGTCGTCGACGTCGCGGCCAATTTCGTGCAGCGCTGGAACGCGGCGGTCCCTGACGAGCCGCTAGAGTTGCCGCCGGCGCCGCCGCCGCTCGAGGGGGGCGCCGACGCGCAGGTGCTGCGCACCATCCCCAAAGGCGACTACCCGTTCGCGCCGCGCGGCATCTACGGCATCGCCTACGCCTACCGCCGCGCCATCGCCCGCGCCGAGCGCTTCATCTACCTGGAGAATCAGTACCTATGGTCGCCCGAGATCACCGACGCCTTGTGTGAGGCGATCCAACGCGGCCACGACACGGGCTTGCGCGTGGCGCTGGTGCTGCCCTCGCACCCCAACATTGGGAAAGGCGATAGCGATCGGCACGTCGAGGACCTGATCCGCGCCGACGCTGGGCGCGGCGTCTTCCGCGCCTATACCCTCTACACGTCTTGCCACGACGAGCGGCGCGGCGGCTACAAGTATCGTCCGATCTACGTCCACGCCAAGGTAGGTATCATCGACGACGCCTGGGCCACCGTGGGCTCGGCCAACCTCAACGGACGCGGCATGGCGACCGACAGCGAGTTGAACATTGCTACGACCGACCAGGCCAGCGCCAGCGCCATGCGCCTGCGCCTATGGTCCGAGCACCTGTGCCGCGCCGAGGACGAACTGCGCGACGTGGACCCCTGTGCGGTTCTGGACGGTCTCTGGATAGACACAGCCCGCGCGCAGCACGAGATCGTAGCACAGCGTTCGGGCCTGTTGACCGCGCCGATCTACCCGTACCCCCTTGGCCACGTCGACGCCGACTTCGGCCCCGGTGAGGTTGAATCCGCGCTGCTTGATCGCTGAGGCGTGTGGCACGGCATATGCCTAAGTATCATGTCGTGGGTCGAGTGATGCCTATGTATCCCGGCCCTACGGTAAGAGCAGTACAGGTTACGACTGCTGACAAAGTAGGAGGAACGAGATCAATGGCACGCAGCATCGCAGGTATTTTCGAGAACCGCGCCGACGCGGAGCGCGCCGTCGAAGACCTCAAGAGCGCCGGCTTCGACCAGAACCACATCGGCTTGGTGACGCAGGATAAGCAGGCCAACCAGCAGATGGCCGAGGAGCACGGCACGCACTCCACCGAGGGCGCCGTGGCCGGCGGCCTCATCGGCGGTACGGCCGGCGCCCTCCTGGCGGCGACCGGCGCCCTCGTTATCCCCGGCGTCGGGCCTTTCCTCTCCGCCGGTATCCTGGCGACATCGCTCGTCGGCGGCGCGGCCGGCTGGCTCGTCGGTGGCTTGGCCGGTTTGGGTATCCCGCGTGAGGAGGCCCAGTACTACGAGGAGCGCGTGCATGGCGGCGCGACGCTGGTGACGGTCGACGCGGCGGGGCGCGACGCCGAAGCGCGTCAGATCTTGCTGCGCGACGGCGCTGAGGACCTGCAAGACCGCGGCTTCGGTGGCTACAACGACACGGCGGCCACGGCGGCGCCGATGCAGACCACTGGCTATGCGCAGCCAGTGCAGACGCAGACCGTACAGCAGCCGGCGCAGACGTCGCGGACCACCGACACTAACGACGTCCGCGTGCCCGTCTACGAGGAAGAACTCGTCGTCGGCAAGCGTCAGGAAGAGGAAGGCCGCGTCCACCTACACAAAGAGGTCATGTCGGAGCAGGAGACCGTGCCGGTTACGCTACAACGCGAAGAGGTCACCGTCGAGCGCGTGCCGTTCACGGGTACCGTGGACCCCAACGCGGCCCAGACCGCCTTCCAGGGGCAGGACATCGACGTGCCGGTGATGGGCGAGGAGGCTGTCGTGAGCAAGCAGGCCCATGAGGTTGAGGAGGTGCGTCTGCACAAGCAAGCGACTGAGGAGCAGCAGCAGGTCAGCGACACGGTACGCCGTGAGCGCGTGGTCGTGGACGGCGTGGACCAGCAGCAGGGCGCGGGCGGCGCGCGCAACGCCGGCCCCAACGATCGTACCAGTTAATAGCCAGTCCCTATGGGGCTAAACCCATGTAAGAGAGGGGCGGCAGCAGAAGAGGACGTATGCGGCCGGACACGCAGGCAATGTTCCGGCCCATGCGTCCTCTTTCATACGAGAGCAGTCAAGCAGTCGAGGCTGCGAAGGAGTGTTGAGGATGACACCGATACGAAGCGCGAGCGACGCGTTCTTACAATTGTGGGGCGAGGCCATCGTCTACCTGCACAACATCATCGGCGCCCTGATCTGGCTGGTCATCGGCTACATCGTGGCCCGCGTCGTCAGGACCATCCTGACCAAGGGGTTGCGCGCCATCCACTTTGACCAGATCACCGACCGCGCCGGCGTCGGACGGGCCTTGCAAGCGGCGGGGACGCGGCTGGACGCGGCGGCGGTGCTGGCTGCGGTCGCCTTCTGGTGGATTTTCCTCTACTTCATCGAGAACGCGTTCACCGTGCTTGGCTTCGCGCAGGCGACGCTGTTCATCAACCAGGTGCTCGGCTACCTGCCCAACGTGTTCGCGGCCATCCTCATCCTCATCGTGGGCGGGTTGATCGCCAACGTGGCGGCGGGGATCGTGCGCGGCGCGGCCAGTGAGGCCCACCTCTCGACGGGCGGGCTGCTAGGGGGGATCACGCGCTGGGCGATCATCCTGTTCGCGGTCCTCTCGGCGCTGGCACAGCTCAACATCGCGCAGAACATGATCTTCATCCTATTCGCGGGCATCGTCAGCATGCTCGCCATCGCGGGCGGGATCGCCTTCGGGTTAGGCGGCGTCGACGCCGCGCGTACCCTTGTAAACAGCCAGTCGTCGCAGGCGGCAGGCGAGCTTTCGCAGCCAAACGCCAGCCAGCAGACGCAACAGATACGGAGCCGGTGATGTCACAGAATCAAGAGGCTATGATGAGCAAGGGCGCTAGCGATGCCCTCGCCGCCGAGATGCCGAGCGTGCCGGGGGCCGAGACCGCGAAGTCCATTATCGAAAACGCTGTCCATCCCCATCACGACATATCGGCTAACGCGGCGACAGCGCAGGCCGAGCCGGGCGACGCCAGACAAGCGTATTCCACGGCAGCCGCGGGCGCGTCGGCGACGACTGAATCGTTTGTCGACCAGGTGATCGATATCTCCATCATGGGCGAAGCGCTCACGTTCAGTAAGCGAGCCGTGGTGACGGAGGAAGTGCGCCTGCGCAAACGCCCCTTCACCGAACAACAGAGCGTCAGCGGCGCCGTGCGCCGTGAGCGCGTTACCGTCGAGGGCGCCGACGTGGTAGAGGGAGCCGACGCCCAGATCGATGCGCGGGGCGGCGCCGGCTCCATCCAAGAAACACATGGCAATGCGCGAGACACATCACGCGAGGGCGCTGGACATGCCCATGAGGGCGGGGCCAACGTCAAGCAAGGCATCGACGGGATGATCGACGGCGCCGTCGACCGGCTGTTTGGCGGCCACCACCAGTAATGGATGTACGGCTGGGAGGCGATTGGCCTCCACGGCCAGGCGTCATCTACGAAGAGGACAGCGAACGATGAACAATCAGAATCAACCCGATACGATACAAGAGACCGATACGACCACGACGCCGGCGCAAGCGGGTATGACCAACGCGACCGGGGATGTCGTCATCCCTGAGTATCAGGAGGAGTTGGTCCCCGAGAAGGTGGAGCGACAAGAGGGCATGGTCCACGTCCATAAGGATGTCGTGCAGGAGCAGCAGTCCGTCAGTGCGCCGGTAACGCATGAGCAGGTGGAGGTCGAACGCGTTCCGGTGCATAACCAGTTCGACACGCCGCCCGCCGATGCGTTCCAGGGAGAAGACATCGACATCCCGGTGCAGGGCGAGCAACTCGTCGCGGATAAGCAGGTCGTGGAGACCGAAGAAGTGCGCTTGCACAAGAAGCAGGTCCAGGAGCAGGAACAGGTCAGCGGGACCGTGCGCCGCGAAGAGGTCGAGATCGACCAGCCCGTCCAAACAGCCACTACCGCGCCCATGGCGACAGCGCAAGCCGTGCCCATCGACACTACGTCGAACGCCATGTCGACGATGCAAACCGCGCCCACACAAGACACGATGACCGAGTCCGCGCCCGTGCGGCTCACGTCCGACACGAGCGCCACGCCGGTGACGCCGGCTCCGCGCACCCCCGTGCAGGGCGTGTCGAGCACGACTCCCCCGCACCAGGAGACGATGCAACAGGGCGCGACCTACAGGATCGAGGCCGAGCCGGTGGACGACACCATGGGGCGGACGGGAGCCACGGCGCAAGGCGCCGCCCAGCCGGTTGGCGACCAGGCCAAGGGCGGCGCCCAGCAGGCTGCCTCGAACGCGCAACAGGGCGCATCGAACGCCAAGGGCAAGCTTGACAGCGCGATCGACAACGTCACCGACAAGCTCTTCGGACACAACAAGTAGTAGTCCGCACGTCTAACAACAACAGCGGCGGGACGCGATTCGCGTCCCGCCGCTGTTGTTGTTAGACGTGCGGATGAACGACCACTTTCTAGCCACGGCGGCGCTCTTCGCCGTGAGCGAAGGGCCGCGCGACGAGCCAGCCTACCAGGGCCAGCAGGCGCAGGGGCAAAGCCAATAAGCGGCCGATCGTCGCGAACAGCGAGCCGGTGGCGCGCCCAACGTTGGACACGGTCTGGCGTCGTGGCAGGGGGACGGGGCCGCGGCGGCGCGGCGGGGCCTGCTTCGCCTGCACCGTTCGCTGATACTCGTTGGCGAGGGTGCGCGCGACATCGTATGGCAGCGGCTCCAACCCCATCGCCACGGCGTTGACCTGTGCGCCAATCATCAGGATGACGTTGAAGAACCACAGGAAGATGATGAGCACCAGTACCGAGAGGATGATCGGCCCGTATTTGCTGTTGCCGCTGAGGAATAGGTTGCTGTAGATCGGAAAGATCAACTCGACGATCGCCACGAGGATCGCCGCGGTCAGCGCGCCGCGCCAGGCGTGGCGCAACGATAATTTTATGTTGGGGACGATGGTGTAGATAGCCAGGAAGAGCAGGAACAGGATACCGATAGAGGTTAGCGGCCCCACGATGGTTAGGATGATCTTGAGGGGACCGGGCAGCAAGCCGCCAAATAGGCCGGCGCCCGCGTTGACCAGACCCGAAGCCACGAGCGAGAGCGGCAACAGGATCGCCAGGAGGATGATCATGCCGATCGCCATCAGGCGCTGCGGGATGAAGTCGCGGTCCCTGGTCCGGTAGGCGATGCTGAAGGCGTTCTCGACGTTGGTGAACAGGTTGGAGCCGGTCCACAACAGGCCGACCAGGGCGATGATGCCCGCGACCCCCGATATGCTGACGAGGTTCGTTAAGAGGGACTTCATAGGGATGACCTGTTGCGCTTGCTTCGGCAACGCCGACCCTATCGAGTTGGCGACATTGTTGAACTCGGACGGCGAGGCGAATTTGAGGACAATGCCGACGATGCTGAGGATACCCACGAGCAGGGGTATGATGGCGGTGATCAGGCTGTAGGTCATCATGCCCGCCAGGTTCATCGACCAATCGTTGGCGAACTTTTTCACGAAGATCAGGATCTTGTTCATAGCGTCATCCTTAGCTGCCGCGTCAACAGTACAACAGTACAGTAGAGAGTGTACGACACAGCGATGCACGATCCATGCCTATGCCGCCCGATCGATGATCGACGCAGCCCCCTGGGACCACCGGCTTCCAGCCGGCCCCGGTCGGGGCCGGACTGCTCGCTCGTATCGACGCGCTCGCTCGCAATGGCTTGTCGGCTGGAAGCCGGCGGTCCCAGGACTTTTCACAGACCCTGGGCGATAGTCCGATGGTCGGCGTTACTGGACGCAAGGTTGGCGGCGCGCTACACTGCCGTACGTCCCCCGCGCCTTTCATCGGTATACCAGGCGCAACGTGCAGCACTAGCAATAGTAAGGAGAGTGGGACGGTGTCTCATGGATCACGCCGCCGCGGCGACGGCTTTCATATTCTCGGGTCGCTCCGGGTGGCCGCGGCGCTATGCCTCGCCGCCGCAGGCGTGTCGGGCGCGTTCGCTGCGGGACCCGCGGCCCTACCACTCGCCACTCGCCACCCGGCAGCCTCTGCTGCTTCGGCCGCCCCTTCGCCACTCAACGGCGGGTGGAAACAGCTGACGATCGACGCGCCCCAGCCGGTGGCCAACGGAGCGATGGCTTGGGACAGCCCCGATCGCGTCATGTTCCTGTTCGGCGGCCATGACGCAACCTCTTCAAGCAACGCTTTCTGGGCCTACCGCCCCGCGTCGACCGGGGCTGGGACGGCCGGTTGGTTCCATCCAACAACGGACGGCGATGGCCCCGGCGCCACTGCCGGAGCGTCCGCCGTGTGGGACGACCGCGACGGCGTGTTGCTCGTCTTCGACGGCGCGCAGAGCGGGCGCGAGACCGACAGCCTCTATGCCTATAAACCCGGTCGCGGCATCGTTACCGGCCGCGCTGGTAAGACAGCGGGGCGCTGGGCCGATGTGTCGGCTCCCAACGGGCCGCTACGACGCGCCTACCACAACGCGGTCTGGGACAGCGCGGACGGCGTCATGATCGTGTTCGGAGGCGAGACGAACGGCGTCCCGCTCGGCGACACCTGGATCTATAAGCCGGCCAAAGGAGGGCTGACGCCCGGGACCTGGACACAGGCCGCCGTGAGCGGTCCCTCGGCGCGCCAACAGGCGCTGGCGGCGTGGGATAGCGCCGACCGTGTCCTGCTTCTGGCCGGCGGCAGCGGCTACGCCGGCTTGCTCTCCGATCTGTGGAGCTTCCAACCCGCCTGCGGACGCGCCGCCGCGGCGTGGATACGCCTGTCCGCCGCGACATCGCTCGGCCCACGGGCCGCCGGCGCCGCGGCGTGGGACAGCGCCGGTAAGAGACTGCTCGTTTTTGGCGGTCAGGTAGCGGCTCCGGCCGCGGCCGCCCTCGCCACTCAACCGACGGCGACCGCGACCGCGACGGCGACCCCGCCGGCCACGGCCACCGGGGCGCCGTCCGCGGACCTATCCTCTGCTACCGCGACGACGCAAGTTCCACCGACGGATATCCTCGGCGCGGCCGCTACTCCTACTCCTACTGCTACCCTCGTTCCATCAACCAATACAGCGGCGATAGCTCCCAACGCCACGACACAGAGCGTGGCCTATAGCGACGATCTCTGGTCATATACCGCGGGGCGGCGCGGCCTTGCCGCGGGCGCATGGCGTCTCGTCCGCCGGGGCGGGGGACCGCTGGCGCGCGCAAGTGGCGCGGTCTACGATGACCACGACCGTGCGCTGTTGCTCTACGGCGGCCAGAACGTTTCGATCCTGGGCGACCTGTGGTCGTATCCCGTCGCGGGGCGTGGAGCTGGGCGGTGGGCGCTGCTCAACGGCGGCCAGCCCCAATCGCGAACCGGCCAGGCAGGGGCATGGGACGCCCACGACGGCGTCATGTTCGTCTTCGGCGGCTATAGCGGCGCGCGGCTGAACGATTTGTGGGCCTACAAGCCAGCCCACGGCGCGGTCGGGCGCTGGACGATGATCCCCGTCGCCGGGCCGGCTCCGCGTACCGAGGCCAGCCTGGCCTGGGATAGCGCCGACAACGCGCTGTTGCTCTTCGGCGGCGCCGTTGCCGGCGGAGACCTGAACGATGTGTGGGCCTACCGGCCCGCGGGCGATGGAACGGCGACAGGCCGCTGGACCAACCTCTCGGCGGTGGGGCCGCTGCCGCCGGGACGGCATCTGCATAGCGCCGTGTGGGATACGGCGCGCCGTCAGATGCTCGTCTTTGGCGGCACGGCGGGGACCGCCGTGCTGCGCGACCTGTGGGCGTTCCACGTCGATAGCCTTGCCGGCGGCCGTGGACACTGGCAGCTGCTCGCGGCCGAAGCGGCGCCGTCCGCGCGTTTGGCGCAGGCGGCGGTCTGGGACCCGTCCAGAGGCGATATGCTCGTCTTCGGCGGCGTCAACACCGCCGGCGCCTTCCTCGATGACCTGTGGTCATACCATCCCGACGGCAAGGGGGGGATCGGCGTCTGGACCGCGCTCGGCGCGCCCGGTACCCCCGACGCCCGCGCGACCACGGCGGCGATGTGGGACACGCCCGACAACGCCATGGTCATCTTCGGCGGCACTGGCCCTGCCAGTATCCGCAACGACACCTACGTGTATCGCCGTGATAGGAGGTGGTCCACGCTCGTGCGAAGCAACGCGCCGGATCGCCGCAACGAGGCGACGGCGGTCTACGACACCGTGAACAACAGCTTGCTGCTCTTCGGCGGCATCGGGCCAACAAGCGGTTTCAACGACCTGTGGCAACTCGGCGGCTACCAACAGGTGCGGTCCGTTCAGGTTCCAAAATAGCGCGCCCCGTCGAGATCGGGAATAAGCGCAGGCTGCGCCGGGCGCCATCCCAGCCGTTCCTGAGTTAACGTGCTGGACGTCGGGTTGTTGATCGAGAGGGAGTACGCGAGCCAGTCAAATCGCCGGTTCAGGCCATCCGCGGCAGCCAAAAGTCAAGGGCGGCGATCCCATTCTGGCGCGGCTGATCATGCGGATGGCTGGTGGAAGTAGTGGCCTTGGTCGAGATCGTCGATGAGCCCGGGGTGCGTGGGCTGCCACTCCAGCAGCGCGCGGGTCAGCGCGCTCGAGGCCGGACTGTCGACCCCGAGGAAGGCTGCCAGGAACCCGAAGTGCGCGCCGGCGTCCTCCGGTGAGATGGCGACCACCGGGAGGTCAAGATGCCGTCCGATCACCGCGGCGATGGTGCGGACCGGCACGCCCTCGTCCGCGACCGCGTGCAGCGCCGATCCCGCCGGGGCCTTCTCCAGCGCCAGGCGGAAGAGGCGTGCGGCGTCGAGCCGATGCACCGCGGGCCAGCGGCTGGATCCGTCGCCGATGTAGCCGGAGACGCCCTTGGCGCGAGCGATGCCGACCAGGGTTGCAACGAAGCCGTTGTCTCCGTCGCCGTGCACGGTCGGAGGGAGGCGCATCACGGACGAGCGGACGCCTTGGGAGGCGAGGGCGAGCGTCAGCTGCGCCGTGCCCGACCGGATCGCCGGACCGCCCAGGGCAAGCATTGCCGGGTCGGGACTCTGGCCGTCCCGTTCGGTCGCCACACGCCCCGGTGCGATCCCAAGCGTCCCGGAAGCGATGACGAACGGTCGATCAGATCCCGCGAGCGCCGCGCCGACCGTCTCGACGGCGCGGCGATCCGCATTGGCCGCGCCGTCGAAGTCCCCCGAGAAGGCGATGTCGTGCTTGAAGGCGAGGTGAATCACGCCATCCGACGCGGCGGCGGCGCTGCGCAGGCTCTCGAGATCGTCAAGGGCGCCGCGCTGGACCTCTGCCCCGGCGGCGGCGAGGGCAGCGGCCGAGGCATCTGAGCGGGCGAGCCCGACGACCTGATGGCCCGCGCCGATGAGCTCAGGCACGACGGCGGAACCGATCCAGCCAGACGCTCCAGTAACAAAGACACGCATTGTAGAGTTCCTCCATAGGTAGCCTAGTAGTCCGTCAAGCGTCATCTTGACAGTGAGTGTTTCGACGGGGCATCCTCAGGTGTAGGAGCAAGGATACAGAACGGAGGATGTCTCGTGGCTAAGAAGTATATCGTGACGCTGACCGC
>JAABUJ010002239.1_pt1 | contig 24611 bp, 22 predicted proteins | sample 5559131 | NCBI WGS metagenome assembly JAABUJ01 (sample SAMN10711875, study PRJNA513366) | rock metagenome | isolation source: Antarctica rocks | place: Antarctica: Victoria Land, Mt New Zealand nord | collected 2016-01-07
AGATGGGGATAGGGAGGGCGCGGAGGAGGTTGGGATCGGCGGGGGGGTGGATTGCTGTGCGGAGGATGGGCTGGGGATTGGGGGTGGATGTGGTGGTGGGGGAGAAGCTGTTGGTGCCGGGGTGGTGGATGTACGTATGTCGGGGAGCGAGGAAGATGAGGGGAAGGTGTCGTGGATGAAGGAGGAGGCAGATGAGGAGGGGGACGGTGACGAGACCGGTGAATCGCGGATCGAGGACAGGTGGTTTGGCGTAGCGGCCGGAGGAGGAGGTGGTTGCGGCGGCGGTCGCGAAGGTAGCGTGTTGTTGGGAAAGAGCGTAGTGCGGAGACCGAGGAGCAGAGGCGGGATGACCGTACTGGGGTCCAGGAAGTGGGTGGTGAGGGTCTGGGAGAGGAATCTGCGATCGACCGATGTGTTAGTCTGTAAGTCACCTAGCAAGGTTGTTGTGCCACAAAACTCGAATCAGGAAGCTCCATAAAACAGAAAGGGGTGGGAGGTGAAAGATGAGTGGGTGATTGAACGGCGTTTTGTGATTGGAGGGAATGGGCTGCTATCCGAGAAGGGGAAAAGGAATGGTCAAGAAGCGAAATAAAGCGTGAAGGATCTGGGAACCTTGGTAGAAGAAGGGAGAGGGAGGGTCGACCCGCTCTCCCGGCCCATGCCGTACCGTACCGTACGATACACCGGTGTATGTATGCTTGGTAATAGCGTACATAAGTGTGTATTTTACGGTACGGTACCACATGGGATCGGCGGTCCCACTCGGCGCTTAAACGTGGCTGTTGGGAGGCGGAGACAAATGATGCTGACGCAAAGAAATGGAAAGGCTGGATCATTGCAATCCTTGATCCAATCGATCTTGCAAGGAGCGGTGGTGTACAGGGCAGCGGATTGACCAGATTTTCGAACCAAGGAATGATATAACCAAGTCAAGGCGGTCATAACGGATGCTAAAAGGCAACGGGCACAAGTGGCCACAAGGAGAAGGGAGAAAAAACGTGCGGAAGCGGACGCCACGAGTCAGAAAAATACAGCCAGACGGATTGGTGCATATGCAGCACGATAACGGAACTGCGCATAGAACATCCCCACGGGCCGCCCGTGCGCACGATGGCGCCGGCCTGCATGCATACAATACGAAGTCAAGTGATCGAAATCATATGCGAGGCTGGCCCGTAGCGCGGCATGCTAGTATCCAACGGGAGCAGAGATGTGAGATATTGAACCCAACATACCTGTCGAGCAGGCCGTCTGTAGCGCCAACATGTCCCACCCCGGTGAGCAGCTGGTATTGGAGGAATGAGAGCGAGCCGGTCAGCCAAGGCATCCGGTCCGCCAGATCGGCCAGATGCAAGGCGAGAGACCAGATTCTCATCGTGATGATCGGGCGTTTGGACCCTCGTGACGATTCGAGGGTCGGTGCTTCGCCATGTTTGACCGTTGCTGATGGATCCGATGACCGGATCGAAGGATTGGCTGACGTCGATGATCGTGCCGGTCGTGATGTTGCTGCGTACAGTGCGAGCGTTATGAAGCGCATCGCAATAAACGCTAAATATCCGTACTGCAGGATTCGCCAGAAGATGTTTGATATACACAATGGTATTACTGAACTTTGGGCTGCTTTCTCAGCATCTGACTCTTCATTTGTGGATAGCAGCCCAAGCTTCTCCAATCGACTCCGAGTATCATTTACGATTTCCTCACCCGTGATCTTCGGCGCGAGTCGTGTTCTGACCGTCTCCGCAGTCTTTGTGATACCTTCCCAGATGAACCAGCCTTGACATGCGATTCGGCCGATTCCCCTTCCCAATATCACTTCTCCAAAGATATTGGTCACCAACGTCCGGAGGCAGGCGTTTTCCAATTCCTCTGGAGGTAGAAGAACAGCCAGTATGCCTTGCGCGATCAATTGGAAATACGCGGCTTCGTTCCGTCGCTGTTCGATGACGGTCAACGGCACGGTGCGATCCGGCATCGGGCTCAATGCCGGATGTGGACACAATGTATGATAGACCTCGTCGGGCCTACGTTGTAGCGGTGGAGGTAGTGACGGCTCGTGCGCAGTTCTGTACGCTATTTCCAAGCAGCATCAGCTGCTGCTGCTTGGTAATTCTCGGTCGTCGAGTTATGTTTGCTCACCAAACACATGTCGCTCGACTAACTCCGGTATCTCATCGAAGAAGAGCTCCTCCAAATCCACCTGCCTTAGCCTCCCTTCCAGCGCCCTTGTGCAGTGGGCGATGAGCCGCACCAGTTCCCCGATAAGTTGACGGTCCGATGTGAATTTCGCATACCAGCTATATACGAACTCATTGATGATTATAGCGATGATAGCGTAGAGTTGCAAGTCTACTTCGTTGCTACTTGTGAGTGAAGGCAGGATCTCCGGGATCGGTATTGCTGTATCGCCATCTTCGGAAGTCTGAGTCTCAGGACACAGTACTCGCCGGATGAGCACGACAGTCGCTTCATCGGAGGTGTGAAGTGATCGAACTGGGTGCTCAATGGCCGGCTCACGCGTGTTGAAGGATTCGCGCGAAGCTTGGGGACCCGTTGTTGCGGTTGCTGCGACGGCAGAGCCGCTGGATGTTGGCGCAGCTTTGGGAGGTGGTTGGAGAAAGGAAGGAGGTCGCGAAGCGGCTTCTGTCATCGCCAATACCTAGTGTCAAGGTAATGCATAGCTGAACAGATCTGATGCCTGAGTGTGGAGTCTTCACTGTTGATGGGGCAAAACAATGAGGCTTAAAACTTCTTGATTACTCACGACGGGCCGCGGAACGATCAGATCTCGGGAGCTAGCCTGATAGGGAATGGTTGCCTTAGAAGGAGCCACCGAGGCCGAGCTGTCCCTCACTAACGTTATCATGCTTTCCATAGTGGAAACGCGAAGATGCTGACTTTAAGAAGCCCCGCTTGTGGCGACTCGAGCTATAGAGGCCACGACTTCGTCCTCAATCTGTGGGAACAGTATTTTTCACAGCCACTGCGGCGCCATTGGATTCCTCGGGCTGGATTACCGTGTCGTCCGGGCTCAAACGAGCGTGTTCCAGAGTGCTTTGAACTGTCGGCACCACATAATGTATTGTCATGGAAAGCACTGAGTCGCAGTGGCAACGAACCCTGGAGAGCCTGGGGAAGGAAAGCAAATGTCTCGTATGAGATAAGGTACTCCGTACTCAAGTAATGCAGACTTAGCCTCACTGTGGGATCATCAACTCCACCACCAAAAACGGTGGAATACCGAGACCAAGTCGGAACGGCTCATCATCAGCAATGCCATTGCTTCCAGACTCGTAATCGAGGTATCAGCGCTCTCTTTGTATAGAGTAACATTATGTGAGACTCTCCTTGAGATTTGTCGCAGTCTTCCGATGACGCTAGCCCTGCTTACATAAGGCAACTCAAGTGGAACAGCCTTTTAAGGTACCCAACGAACCGACGACAACATCAATTGCCGCTCTGTACCTCAATCCCTCTCCTACTCCCACTCTCACATCCAGGAAGAAATGGTAGTGGGTCATCACTGATGTCTGCTCAATGCGACTCCTTCCTTTCCTCAACAGCAATGTTCTCGGGTCATCGTCGGTCACGCTCGTCGCGGCGCTATTCCTTTGCAACACCATCATAACACTGGGTTCGCCTCGAACTCATTCATTACTGGTGCATGCTGTTTCCTGGGGCTTGGTCTGGCTATGTTCAGTGTTCAATAAGTATGAGAAAGTTGGGAATAGTGGCAATCGTGGGAGGAAGCAATGCTGGGCTGCTGGAGGACTCCTGGTGTTGGCGCAGATCTGTGATCGAGCTGCTGGAGGCCGAAAAGAGACTTGGTGGATTCGAGTGAGAAAAATCAGTTGCGATCTATAGTACTGGACTCACTGGATTCTTCACCAGGCAATTACACCCTGCGCACTTGTAGCGGTACGGTGGTTCGGTCGCGACGATTGCAATTGTCAGTTGAGCATATTGACCTCGCCGTTAGACAAGGAAAGGCTCGCGACACGATCGTGCAAGGTCCTCCTTGCCATCATAACTGTCTGCTCAGTCACTGCCCTCTCGCCGCCGTACATGGGGTCCTCCACATTTGCACTATGCCTTTGCAACATCTTAATCAACTCTCTGGCCTATACCCTTCTCGAAGACGTGATCAACAGTTCGGACTCAGGGATTGTCGACACTGCCAACGGCCATGCCACACCTAGCGGCTTGAGCTCGCCACAACGGTTCCATAGCCCTACAGATTCGACGCATCTTGTGTCACGAAACCTCTCAGCATCGATTGCACTCGGCTGCGCCGTAGCTTCGTTCTTGCTTGAAAATCATGGAGTCGATGGTTTGACTTATCGCCATGAGCTTAGCTTGGTGGGAGAAAGCTGGAAACGAGATATGAGACAATTTGAATTCGGTAAAGGCTTCTCGATGTGTTTAGTAGGGGCTTTGGAAGGCTACCTGATCATTTCTGCGGTAAGTCGAAGACCGCGTATAGGATCCACAGAGTCTCTTGTTCACTCCTATTGTTGTTACACATGTATAGCTACGTGCGAAGTCCTCACATATATGCATGTGCTCAAGCTAGCTCCTCTTTCCAGTCTTAGCCTTTAAAATTCTCACAAGCTCGAGGCTGCTGTTTCCTGTACCTTTTACTTATGTCTGCAGGCTAACGGCCAGACTACTTGCTACACTGTGTCATTCTGTCTTACACCCGAACAAGCATGCTGATTTGTACGTTGGTGAGTAGATTGGAAGACAAGGTGCCCTCACCCTGACATTCGTTGAGCTAGGCGCGGCCCTTTTCGTCCATCTTGCAGTTGCTTCCACAATGCTGCGGACATTCTTCACCCTCCTGTCTTTTGCTGCCATATTTTCGTTCTACCAGCCGATGTCTGCTTCATACAACAGCTCTGTTCTCAGAAAACGCATGAAGGCGAAGCAACTCATATCTGTGCTTGCATTGCTTTCTTTTGGAAGCTTGAGCATTATTCTCTGGTGCCAACCTAGGATTGCTTCGAAAAGCGGTCTTGGAAGGGCGCTGTCTCGTCAGCGGGAGACAAACATGGAGCCTTCCAAGGCTCTCCCAGCCACAGAGTTGTATCTGCATCCAATCGCTCGGCTCGTTGCCGATGCTGAGGCACAATTCACGGAACTACAGGCTCGACAGTCCAAGTCTTTGACGGAGGCTGTTGCGGAGTACAGGCGTCGGTATAACATACCTCCTCCACCTAACTTTGATATATGGTATGAATTCGCAAAGGCAAGGGGAGTACAACTCATTGACGAGTACGACACCATCTTCGACTCTCTGTTGCCTTTCTGGGCACTCGAGCCATCTGTAATCAGAGCCAGAACTAGGGAAGCTCTTGGCTTTGATAATGCCTTGATAGGTCTCTTGATCAGGGCTGGGGAAGCGGTGAAGATCGAGAATGGCGCAGAGTGGCAGCAACAGGCTACAGTAGGCATGATTGAGAACTTTGTGCAATTTCTGCCAGACATGGATGTCGCGTTCAACATCCATGACGAGCCGCGTGTGATGGTACCTCATGACGATCTTGCACGTCTAGTGACCCGCGCGAAAGACGAAGCCTTACCCGCCGCATTGGGGAACCCATCGGCAAGGAACAAGTGGTCGGAGAGACCAAAAGACATGACCAACGGGCGACATATCGAAGAGGTCAAGACAACACGCTTCAATACTTTCGCGCATCAACCAACATGGACCAATTCCCGCCTCTCCTGCTCCCCTGACAGCCCAGCCCGAGCATTAAACGAGAACACTGCCGACAACATCACGTCATACGCTCTCGGCGACTTAGGCTTCGTCTACAACAAGACCGCCTTCTCCGACATCTGCATGTCACCTTCCCTCAAGGAAACATACGGCTTCTTCGACCGCCCCAACGCCTTCAGCATCGTGCACGACCTCTTCCCCATCTTCTCGCAAAGCAAACTGAGCTCCTTCCAAGACATCCTCTACCCCAGCCCCTGGTACTGGTACGGCAAAGTCAGCTACCACGAATCCTCCGACATGCCCTGGCCCTCCAAAAAAGACGCCCTCTACTGGCGCGGCTCCACCACCGGCGGCTTCTCCCGCGACGGCGGCTGGCGGCGCCAACACCGGCAACGCTGCGTGCAGAAGATGAACGGCCTCGACACCGCCAAAGTCCTCACCCGCCCCACCACCCCCGACGCCGGCTGGCAGCTGCAAGAGGTCCAAAAAACAGACTACAAAGCCCTCATCGACGTCGCCTTCTCCCACGTCGGCCAATGCGACCCGGGCGACTGCGACGCCCAGCGCGAGTTCTTCACCGTCGTCGAGCCCGCCGCGCAGGACGCCGCGTGGGCCTCCAAGCTGCTCCTCGACGTCGACGGCAACGCTTTCAGCGGCCGCTTCTACGCCTATCTGAAGAGCTGGAGCTTGGTCTTCAAGTTGGCCATCTTTCGCGAGTGGCATGAGGAGTGGTTGCGGCCGTGGCTGCATTATGTCCCGCTTGGGTTTCAGGGGGATGAGTATGTGGAGGCGGTCAGGTTTTTCTTGCAGGAGGAGGAGGGGAAGGTCTTGGCGGAGCGGTTGGCGCTGGCGGGGAGGGAGTGGGCGGGGAATGTGCTCAGGAAGGAGGATTTTGAGGTTTGGTTTTTTAGGGTTTTGTTGGAGTGAGTTGTGCCCCTTTGTCCCCCTTTGTTTTTCGTTTCTTTTGTGTTTTTGGTGCAAATTGGCTCGGTGGGCTGGGTGTTAAGGGACGGACGTGTGCTGACTTTATCGGTTGCAAGGTACGGTCGGCTCGTCGACGATGATAGGGCGATTATTGGCTATGCGGGACCTTAATCCTGTCCCTGTACATAGCGTTCCGTTGTGCGGGTCAGGGTTGCTACCGAGTCGGTGGAGTTCGGGTATTTGCACATGTGTGCCTGTCAGTACTGTTATGCGTCCACTATGTATACTCACAATCCATGCTTTGCTTGTTGCCTTTACCTCTCTCAATTTTCGACACTACCAATATGAGACCATTACCGTCGGCGGTTCGACAACGAACAATTCATTTCTAGCCCCTTTGTGACTACATCACGTTATCTAAAACACACGTAAAAAGCATCCAGCGCCATCGTGAAAGGAAGTCGACAACAATCCCCAAACAAGAGTCGCTATCGTCAAAAGATCACAGTCGCTACGGGCAAAGGTCGGGAAGAGAATCTACTACGGTTCCGACCAATCCACCTGTTCCGTCACGGGACTCATCCCTTCTTTCGTATAGCCGACCTTCAGCCGTAACCGCAGCTTCTTCGGTAGAGGCTAAAACAGACCACACACGCATCAGTAAACGTACGCCCCTCTCTTCCGCGCCGACATTGCACAAAAGGTATCGGTCAAACTCACCCCATTCACACCAGCAACCTTCATCTGCTGCGTCGCCTCCTCGCCGCCCTGCAGCTCGGCCTTACTGATAGCGTTCAGCTGCAGCTTCTGTGACTTGGGTACTGCGGCTTGGAGATTGACGCCCGTGATGCGGTCGAAGTTGCTCGTGTTCTGAAAGCGGGCTAGGATCTGAGCGACGCCCGCGCTGCGTTGCACGGTGAGGGTGAGGGTGAGGTCGTTTTGGCTGTAGGCTTGGTGGGCTGTGGCGGGTCCTGCTTGGGCGAAGGCTGGTTGTGATGTTGCGGATGAGAGGGTGCCGAGGAGGTCTGTGGATGCGGTGGGGGGTGATTGGGATGGTTGGGAAGGGAGGCTGGACGTAGGTGCGGGGTTGGAGTCGAAGAGGTCCATGATCGAGTTGACATTTGAAGCCTTGGGCGTTGGAGTTGGAGATTGGATGTTGTTGTTTGGATTCGCTGGAGGGACTGAGCTGCCACCACCTAGAATGTCCGCTAGGAGGTCGGCATTGTTTTGGTTACCGTTAAGTGTAGCGCTCAGGTCGGTTGCAGGGAGATCAGAGCCGCCCATCAAGTCGAGTAGCATGTCTTGCTCAGTTTGCTTGGTGGGTTTCTTCGGCTTCCCCATCACCTTCGATTGCCGCTTGTTGGTTGCTTCGCCGAGCACTCTTTGCTCCTCCCGGATTTCGGGCGGTGGCATTCTTTCCAAGACACCTCTCCTAATCTGATCGTACGCAAACAGATTACCGTACTCTACCGCTCGCTGTTGGATCTCGGTGCTGAGATCCGCAGTTCGACTTTGTAACAGTCTCCGTATCCTATCAATCTGCGCAGGGTCTGAAAACCGTGTCGAGAGTTTCATTGAGGAGGTTATAATGTATTCAGTGACTATTTGAGTGGCGTAGGCACTGCTGAGGATGGTCGCGAAGAGGTCAATAATATCACTTTCCTTGACTTCCCGGACAAGCTCCTCTTCTTCGTACTTCCCACCAAGTAGCAAAGCATCTCCGTATTCTCCGATAACCCAAGCCCCAGCCAATGTGAGTCCTTCCTGCGTGATGTCTTCCTTCAAACTTGCATAAAGTTTCTGTACAGAATATGTCTGTAGATCTGGCGTTGTGGCTATCAGACGTACAAATGATGATAGTATCTGCTCCTTGACGTAATTTCCCGCTAACTTCAGTACTCTTAGCATCGTATCAATATGCCAGCGTTTGTTGGGCGCGAATCGATCTGCGGCAATGCCAATCTGACTTGTCATGACTGGCTTGAACTCATTGTCTGCTACTTCCAGGAAGGCGAGGAGCTCCCTGATTAGTACTCTGATGTTGCCATCGTTGATCAATGTGAAGCTCAGGTCGAGCGCTCTTCTTCTTATACTGATATCTGGATCCCTTAAGCAATCGAGGATCGTATTCCGATGCCGCTGTACTGCATTCGGCTCGACGGCAACCACCTTAATCAAGGTATTCAAAGCCACATAACGAATATTGTTGTCCTTGTTCGATAAGAACTTGCCAAGAATATTCACACCTAGAACCCGGAGGCCTGAATCTGCTTCGATGTCAAGGATAGTGAGCACCGCTTCGTAGAGGATCGAGTTGCCAACGTTCTTCGAGGAGTCGGTATTGGTTGCAACCTGGGCCAGTATATCGTTTATCTGCTCGCTTGTCCGTGCATCTCCTCTTCCCAACACTCTCAGTAATCTCAGGAGTTTTACCTGCAGGAAAGGATCGGTGATCCCAGTTACATCATGTTCTGGTGCATATCCCGAGCTGGTCAGGCCTTTCAATGTTCGTACCAAAGCACCGGTAAGTGGCCTGAACATTTCGACGATCCCATCTTCTCCTCCTTCCATCTCATCTGCCTCACACATACTTGTCACTAAAGTCAGCCCGCACAGTAGCACACCGTGGTTTCGATCTGACAGTAGCAGCTTCGCTTTCTCTTGGAAGTGTTCCCGAAGGTCCGGAACTTTCCGACATATCCTCATGGCGCAGAGTGCAGCTTTCCTTCGTATATATGAGTTCGCAGTGGATAGAAGATTTTCGATTTCTGGGAATAGATCTCGTGACATTTCAACGGAGGCGATGTTGCCGAGTGTGCAAAGGGCAAGACCGACAACATATTGGTTCGAGTGATTTAGGTCGCTGAGTGAGGGCGCAGTCAGTACGAAATATCCGAGCTTGAAGTAGAGTGACCCTCACTTCTTCAACGAGTTCGTCACTAGAGTCAAGACCTCCTGATTCTCGTCCAGTAACAACATTGTTCCCAGATACCCAAGTCGTTTGTCCGCAAACCGCGGCGAGGCGAGTAGCTTGAGGCATTCTATCTGGCCAAAATGTGTTCGTTCACCAAGAGTAAATAGGTATAGAAGTTTGGCGACATTATTCCTCCTGAAAGGTATGTCATGTTAGCTCCTAATGCTGCATTGGAAAAGCCTGAGGACACAAGGACCTACCTTATGTTCGAATCACCGCTCTCCTCTCGAAAACTTGCGCGTATCGCTGCGCTCTCCTTCTGCACGACTGCCCGCTCGTCGGCAATCGTCTTTGAGGCACGCACATTCCGAATGAACTGCTTCACTATCATCTGTGAGTAATCAACGGTCTTGGAGGGGATGAGAGAGCGTACAAGAGCTCATAGCGGTCACGAGGACCCCAGAAGGTAGAAAAGGCGGTGGAGAGCAATATAGTTATCCCAGTTGGACTCAACGCTTTGTTAAAATTGATAGTATACAGTATTTCGTGTGGCCTCGAATAAACCCCTACTTCTCAACTTTAGGTGTCAACATGCCGTGAATGTCTGTTTAGTGACTGCTGCCAATAGTAAGCTAACCCTCTTTGGGGATAATGACCTGCATCAACGTTAACTTAACTTAAGGTAAGGTAGGCTGGTCGGGTAGGTTAGGCGTCATAAGCCTCGGCCAAATAACGTCTTCGCCACCTAGTCGAGCCAGCCACCTAAGCGAGCCACCTCAAAATCTTATACAATAGTAATATTTTGAAAATTCATAACTTTACCACATTATGATGTATTTACTTAAGAATTGATATTCTGCTCAGAAAATAGATAAATCAATTAAGAATAAAAATATTATATAAGAGTTGCAAGAATTAATTGTAGAAGTATGATATAATTATAAATTTCATAAATTACAGCTTTTATAAGTGAAGAACTCAAGATTATGTATTTTTATTGAATTATAATAGAGCTATAAGTAAATATATTCATATAATGTCCAAATTAAACTACACTCCCTGAATTTTATATAGATGTTCTGAAGTTATGAATTTCTAAATGTTCATGGTTTCTATGAGATTTTGAGGTGGCTCGCTTAGGTGGCTGGCTCGACTAGGTGGCGAGTACGTTACGGTATAGCTTCGTCTCGTAACTAAACATCGTCTGAACTGAGGCTCATGAGGTATTATTATTGGGGCCATGCACACCTTACTGCGAGAGCAAACGGAGTGTTTGTAAAACAACATGTGTCATGAGACGTCTGTACAAGTACCTTGGATGTCACAGCACCACTACCTTCACCACCTTCTGCAAACATCATCAGATACCGGCTTATACCCTATTCCAACCTCGCGAGAAGCGTGGCAAGCAAGCTAAGCGTGGGATTTGAGCGACGAGACACCCATAGCTGCATGGAACGACTCTCGCATAACGATGGACACCATGATCGAGATACCTTCGCATCATCCTCATGACAGTACGGACCACATCCTGCGCCCTCGCGCGGTGAAGCCGATCAATGCGCAAGTGCTTCGCACTCAGAGTGAGGAGAGGGGTCTGAAGCCCAACGGCATCTCCAGTATAGCTCCAGGGATATCTAGGTAGCTCTTATGGCTCCCTAAGCGTACAGCAGACTTGCTTAAACCCCCTGTAGTGGACGTTCGACTCCAGTTCCTCCCGATGCGCCGCCCTCTGTTCAGTCCATCTCCTCGGCGCGCAAGCAAGTTCGCGAGAAGCAGAAACACCGGCTCTTTCCCACCATCGACTATGCTCCTCGTGTATCACACTTCCATCCGACTAGCGAGTATCGGGATTTCAGAGGTTTCTACACCCTGTTCTGGATCGGGTTGGCTATTATGGTCATCACGACCATGTTACGGAACATCAAGGATACGGGAAACCCGATGCGCGTTAGGGTTTGGAGCCTCCTTACAGCAAACACTTGGCAACTGGCTCTAAGTGACGGTGCCATGGTTGCCAGCACTGCAATCAGCTTGCCGCTGCAGCGTTTCTTCAGGCGTAGCAATGGTTTCCTGAGCTGGGGCAAGGGAGGTATGGCCATCCAGAGCACTTTACAGCTTGCTTGGCTTGTACTGTGGATTAAGTAAGTGGGACCATTGCTCCTAACATACGGCTGAGTCTAATCTCTCATAGTTGGCCGTTCATGCTTAACTGGACATGGACTGCACAAGTCTTCTTTACTTTACACACTCTTACCATTTTGATGAAAATGCACTCCTACGCCTTCTACAACGGTCATCTCAGCGAGACAGAGCGGCGCCTCTGGGCGTTAGATAACCCTGAGACGGCCTCCACAGCCGCCGCCGTAAAGTATCCCAGCTCCAGCACAAAGCTCAATGAGCTCGACCAAGAGAAGGACGATCAGAAGCATCGAGATGCCGACGAAGCGCTCACTCAGCTGCGAGAAGACCTAGCCCTAGAGCTCACATCTCCCCTCGGCCATGTCACATATCCGCAAAACCTAACAGTCGGGAACTATATCGATTACGTCCTATGCCCTACCTTATGCTACGAGCTCGAGTATCCACGGACGGCGAAGACCCAATGGATGGAGCTATTCTGGAAGATACTAGCCGTCTTCGGCTGCATCTTCCTGCTGATGATCACCAGCGAAGAGTTCATCGTGCCCGTCCTGCACGAGTCGGCTTTGCGGCTGGAAAGCGTCGAAAGCCTCTCCGAAACGGGCCTCATCCTCGCCGAGAGCATCAGCATGCTCCTCTTCCCCTTCATGGTCACCCTGCTCCTCGTCTTCCTCGTCATCTTCGAATACGTCCTCGGCGCCTTCGCCGAAATCACCTGCTTTGCCGACCGCCACTTCTACTCCGACTGGTGGAACTCCTGTGACTGGCACGTGTCTTTCCGTCTCCCTCTTTTCTTCCCCTAAACCCCCCAACTGCCGCTCCATCGCACGCACTAGGGATCCTATTTTCTAATTAAAAATCCGCTAGGCTCGAATTCTCCCGCGAATGGAACATCCCCGTCCACCATTTCCTGCGCCGCCACGTCTACGGCGCCTCGCGCCCGCGCTTCTCCCGACCCGTCGCCACCCTCATCACGTTCCTGATCAGCGCCGTCGGCCACGAGCTGGTCATGGGCTGCATTACCAAGAAGCTGAGGGGGTACGGCTTTCTCGCGCAGATGATGCAGTTGCCCATCGTCATGCTGCAGCGGACCAAGTACTTCCGCGGCAGGAAGGTGTTCAACAATATCTGTTTCTGGATCTCGATGATTCTTGGGCTGTCCATTGTGAGTGCTGCGCCGTGTCGTGTCAGATCGAACAGGTGGGGTGAGCTAACGTTTCGGTGGGCAGATGTGTGCGCTATATGTTCTGGTTTAGGCGTGCTTGTTCCGCATCAGTCGCTCGGCGCTCTTTGTCATTTATCGTGTTGGCTTGTCACATATACCCTGTACAGACTAGGACAGAGTTCTTCCTTTCCCTCGTCGTTCATAAGGCCACACTGTGGGCACAGGCGCGAAAGGAGAGCTGGAGTATAAGCCAACATTTCTACTTATTAATGCCTGAGCCATTCTAGTGTAGTCCTACAAACAAAACCACTCGGCCAAGGAGCCTCCAAGGTAAAGGGTGACCCAGTACGCCAATCTGATGCCAGCAACTCAGTAACCCACCATCTCTCTCTCTACCCTCTCCATCGCCCCCCAAAAACGCCTCTACGCTCTCACAAGCAAAACCCTCCCCCTAGCTGCTGCCACCACCATGCACGACGTCCAAGCGCCCCAACATAGCCTGCGTCTCCTTGACCAAATTCTTTCTCCTCTGCCTTGCGTCGGCCTCGTCCTCACCCAGCTCCACGGCATCCAGTTTCAAAATCACCTGCGCCAGGATCGTCTCGCTAAGCTTCTTGTACTCGACGTCCCTCGTCCTGGCATCATGCGGCGGGTTCGAGATGTACTGTATGCACTGCGGCACGAGTTTCGTATGGAAAGTGGAAGCAATCTCAGCCAGCTTCTCGATCGCCGTCTTCGGCTGCGCGGGCGTCGTCGGGCGCGACGTGCCAGCCGACGCCGGATCCGACGGCGGAGCCAGGTTCTCGGCATTACGCGGACTGGCGCTACCACTACCACTGCCACCGCCTCTCTTGCCTTTCTTCTTATTGCTACGGTGATTGCGTTTCTTCTTGCCGGGGGCGGAGATGGTGCCGTCGACCTCGACGGTCGGCCCGTTGAGGCTGTCGGCGCCGCTCTCGGAGTCGTCGTCGTCCATGCTGGTTTTGGTCGGGACGGCTTCGCTGATGACGCAGAGCAGCTCGCTCTGCTGTTTCAGCCCTTCGGCGTTGCAGGGTTTGGAGTCGTCTTTGAGGATGCGGCCCTTGTAGAGCAGTTTGATGCGTCGCTGGTCGTCGGTGTCGGTTTGTCGGGCGGCTTCTTCGCGCAGGTCGCCGACGGTCAGGTCGCCGTCGCCGATGCTGAAGGCGCGGAAGTGGAGCGGGTAGGTGACGCCTCGGTGCTTTAAGCAGATGATGTCGGGACCTAGGTTCGGGTCGTGCGGCCTGGTGACGTTGCTGTGGCGTGGGAAAGATGGTTTGTACGGATCGTAGGTTCTTCGGGGCGGTTCGACGATGTCGTCGGCTGTGAGGTAAGTGAAGTCATTATCCGAGACTCGTGGCGGGGGCCCTGATGGCGCGGGCGCAGGTGAATAGCGTGAGCTCCATCCACCGAAGCGGCTTCTCCAGCTGCTCATTGAGACGATGCCAAGGATAACGGTGAGGATTGCAGTAGTGAATACTTCCGGTGAAGTCAGGGAGAGCTTCTCAAAGTACTTGAGCGTATGGGATGCGGTGGAGTTGGCGGGGAGGTACGAGGTCGAGGGCAGGTGTGCCGCCACCTGTGCTATGTACAGCTGCAGACTTTCAGGCAGCAGCGAGTGAAGTGAGATATAGAGTGAAGAAATGGCCGCAGGTATGGCTGCCACTGTTAAGGACGCCACGGTGACCGACTTTTGGTGGCTGGTGTGGGTGTATGTGTAGGTGAATTTGTTGTTGGTGAGCGGTCAGCAAACTTGGTGGGAAGCAGAAAGTGTTTTGGTTCGAAGCGAAAGATTGCTGTGCAATTGGAAAGAGCCTCACTTGGTGATGCCGACGGACTTTACAATTACAAATATTCTATGAAGCACCACTGGACATCCAATACTTGCCATTTATTGGTAAAAGAGTCATACATTAAATAGCAGCATAAAAAGCTGTTCAGATTTCGAGCCTCGGACATACATACGCTCATGATGACTTACTGAAACGGACAATGCGAATGCCAACTGCTGAGACTGCTGGAAAGTGAAGAGATGATGCTCGTCCTGTGCAGTGACCACCTCAAAGAATGCCTTTTGCACCAGTCAAAACTCCGCCATCAGATCATGAAAGGCTTGCTCCCCTCCACCAAACCATCCCTGAGCTTCGTAATCGCCACCCAATCCGGCGTGAATCTCTTAATCTCCTCGAATGCAGGAATGACTCCAGTCTCGTTGACATCGCTCCAGAGACAAACTACCTTCCCATTGAGGCCTCCCTCTCCGTCATGGTTCTCCCATTTAATATTGACATCCCAGGGCTTTTCCCACGTCCTACTCCATAGCCTCACCTCGCTGCTGCCACCATCCGGGACAGACTGAAACCGGCTCTCGTGGCCTGCTCCGTCGACGCTAAAGTCGGAGATTGGAGAATCGAAGGTAATCTTGCAAGCGCGTGTGTTCCGGCCGACGATGTGGAAACGAGCTTCGTTTTGACCTTCGATACGAGCAACATTGAAAGAAAGCCAATCTCTATAACCAACTTCCGGCGGAAGATCGGGATGGGTGTTTCCGATCACTCTCGGGGGAAGCCCGATCCAGCTGCATTTGCCGAGGGGACCTTCAGGATCCTTGGCGCAATTCAAGTCTTGGCCGGCAGCGCTGGGAACGTTTTTGATCGTATCTTTCAGATAGGGGTGTCTTATGCCGCTAAGAGTAACCTCGTTGATGCCGCTCTCAAGGTCGATGGTCTGGACGAAGCGAAATTTGAGTCGATTGTTGTTCGAGAATGGAAATGCGACCAAGTTGTAGATCAACGTGCCAATGAGGACCAGTAGTAAGAACGTTGGAACGTGGTAAGTAAAGCGATGGAGAAACGGGGCGAGAGGTAGAAGTATTAAGGTACTCAAAATTGCGATTGCAATGTAGACAAGAAGCACAGAGTTGCCGTCCGCTCCAGTCTGATGCGTGGCGGAAGTCAGAAGAAGACCGATTTGACCGACAAGGATGACAATAAACGGCGCAAGAAGAATAAATTGCAGCAACCAGATCCATGTGGGCATCGAAGCACTCCAGCGTTGCTCATCCCCAAAAGCGCTGCTCGGGTCTTGGCCATCTACGGCGTCGTCGTGGTCATCAGGTTCTCGACCCTGACCTGTCCCTGTATAATTGGCAAAGGTAGGATGGCGGCCACCACGCATTAAAGATGTCGACTCTGTTGGCTCTTCGTCATCAGCTTCCTCTTGATCTGCGCTCTCCTGCACGTGCTCTTCTCTTGACGGTGCTAGAAGTCGACTGCTGGAGATACTCCCCGATCTTGGGCTCACTGTAGACCGGTTATAATATCTCTCCGCAATTTCGGCGTATTCTGACTTTCGAGGCAGGGCGAAAAGCTCCGCAAACGAGATGAGCGTGGCCAGAAATATTCCACAGAAATAGAACACAATAAAGTAGACACCGGCGAGTTTTTTACTCTGTTCAAAAACCGTAGCAACTACCAATGCCATCCACCCTCCAATATACATCCATAAGAGGGAGTACGCTCGGTGCAAGGCGGTTGGCCTGACAAAGTCGATAGCTCGGAAGCCGAACCATGCAACGAAAAGCCATGCTGATAGCATCATACTCCAGACAGCGTATTGGCTGCTGTAGATTATGTAGGGATTGACCTTCGTGACCAGAAATGCTAGACCGACAACGGTGCCGGAGGCGACAATGACAATGACTGGATATCTGAAAAAGCCACGCCATCCATATAGTGCTACTGTGTCATCACCTTCGGGATGGTGATGATGCTTCGATCCTGAGAAAAGATACAGCTTGTCGAACATGTGCAATGCCACTAGGATGGCAATCAGAAGTATGGGGGTTACCACAAGTAGCAAGATAGACAGCACGAACAGAGTTCGGAGGCGGAAGACCGCAAAGCTACGACCAAAGAGATCAAACCAAACGGCCTCGGAGCCTTCTTCGCTGTTAACCTTTGCTCTACCAACCGTCTGGGAGTTGAAGGTGGAGCTAGTGTCCGCCGTCAGTCCTTGTACTGTTGCTAATGATGCAGAGAGCATATGCCAGAGTGAGTTGACACTAGTGTGTCTGGCGTCATCTTGTTCCGTGTGATATCGAGCCCTGGGTTCCATGAAAGCAACGTCCAAACCTCGAAGACCTAGGATTTCGTTAAATACGACGTAATCTGTCTGACTACGAATCAAACCGCGACTGAAGGCGTCTCCGCTGAGAACTGTACCGAATGGGTATTGGCTGCGCTGGTAGAAACGGGTAATTTCCACGTCGGTGCTTCGAAAGAGGGTTGCTCGTCCGCCTGCGCCAGCTCCTTCGAGGTTGAGAAAGGTGTGCACGAAAGTTGACGCAGGATGCTGGGTGAACGCCCTCGCGCCATTCAGGAAATCTTCCTCGCCGTTATTAAGAAGCGCAACGATGCCTCTTTTAGGTTCATGACCGGAAGTTGTAAAGTATTTGATAAGCTGGAGGACAGTGACCACCCCTACTCCGTCGTCTGTAGCCCCATAACCGGTCGAGACGCTGTCATAGTGTGCGTTGAGGAGTACACCACCCAGACCGTCATATTTCCCATGCGAATCATTCCACCAATCTCCACTATTATCTTCTGAGCCGCGAATGTAGACAATAATGTTCGTGCCCTCAAAATAAACACTCATGCCAGGCTGGCTCGAACGCCCGGAACCATTTTTTTTCCCTTCAGAAGATAATGTAACGTTTGACATCATATCATTGAAGATCACGACTTGCGAATCCGCTACATCTCCACGGTGAAGCTCATTGTGCGGCTCGTTTGAATAAGTGACTCCGTTACTGTCAAGGATAGCTTGGATCCTTCCGAGTAGCCAGTTGCGAACGTAGTCATTTCTCCTACTATTGTACGGGTGAAAGCCATTACTGATTTCTTGCAAATCTCTCCAGGCCTCGCCAATATCAATGCCCTTCCCTGGGTCACTTGGGGCGGGCGGGACCACAATGTGGGTTACTATGAGGACGACGAAGAGAGCGACATAGACGACAGTCGTTATGATTGTGACCGGCAACGGCGTGAATTTGACCGGATTCCAGGCCTTCAACTTTGGTCCCATCTTGAGGTTTTGCTCTGCGATAATATTAGCAGAAATCACAACAAGGAGTATATAGGACTAACAGAACTAAGGACCTTGACTTTACAGGGATAAAAGTGTTAAGATCTGCTATCGAAGGAGTCACTGCTTGAAAGTTCAAAAGTCCTTCAAGACCGTACTATCAAAATCAGCCGTACAACGACTGCACCTGTTGTACTCACATCATGATGTTCATGATGGGGCCATGTTGGTGTACGTAGTCTTGGAGGGGCAGTCGGAGTTGTAGTTAATCCTCGTCCCGTTTTCGCTAAGACTTGCCGATCTCAGCAAACCTTCACCCACCGCGCCAGAATAAATAAACACCTGATAATTACTCAATTCCCATCACAGCATGCCGACTGCTGTGTGTCATTTGTCCGCCTCCCCGGTCATACTCCTCAAGATACTTTAGCAGCAGATGCGGCTCCCGGTTGAACCTTCGACACCGACCTGGAAAGCTTCTATTACGGTCTGCAGTTCCGCCAGCATGGAAATCCGTCGAGCAAGTTGCCAAGGATGTCAGAATTCGGACAGTATTCGTTTTCTTTGAGGATGGCTCCATGCTGATGCAGCCTCAGAGCCCTTGATTTCAGTGGCATAGCAGTACAACTTCAATTTGAATCAGGCTATCCATCGAGCTTCGTTTCGAATTGGCCACAATTCAAGGCACATCCTCATGGTATCATCTCGAGCTGTTCGGACACGTCTTTGAAAGTCTCCCAACGAGTTTTGACCATTGGCAGCAACGGGAATGACATCCACTGCGGCAACCAAAGTCATGTCAGGTTACTCTGAACGCAGAGTGAAACAGTGATGTTGCGTGGTATAAGAGCATATTCTAACGTGAGGTAATAGCTACAATCCATATCTATGGTCTATGTTGCTACCACTTGGACGGAGGATTAGTTGCAATAAGGATGAAGTTCTATTGTGATAGTTGCCAAATTGGCATCAGATGTCTAACTACCCCAGCTCGTCTCCTTTGATCTCTTGATTGCAGCCTTCGTGGCTTCGTCGATGTCCTCCTTGGGTAGTCCCAGCAGCTCATTGATGGTCCCCTTGGTCTTCTCGAAGTTGCCACAATCGTCATGGTAAAAGACCCGGGAATACATCATCCTAGCAAAGCCCATCCTATCTCCGCTTTTCATCGCCTTGATACCATTGATGTAGCGCTCATGGGATGGTTCCTTGGTCACTTTCCAGTCGTCGATGCTGGTTTGGGTCACCCGCAGGACCGAGTCGAGCATGTCTTTCTGACTGACGGTGAAGGACGACACGTACACATGCCCGTTCTTGAATCGCTCCAGGCATCGCTCTTTGTCATGGCCCTCCGGCTTGATTGGCAGGCTTAGCAGTCCAGCGACCGCACGACCAACTTGTGGCCAGGTAGTGGTACTGGTCTTGGTCTCACCATCGTCAAACAAGGTGACTTCGCGTTTGGTGAAGTCGAAACCGTACGAAGCGCTAATTGCAAGACTCCATTCATACCAGAACCCAGTGGAGACGGCGATGTAGGAACTCTTTCCGAGCTTCTTGATCTCTTCGCGGGCCTTTGGCATTTTCTGAAAGGGGAAAACGTCCTTTACCAGGGCCTCGTTGGCTGTGTCAGGAGACCACTCGTTTGGGAGAACCCACGGGACATTCGCGTCTGCGGCAGCCTGGAGGAGCTTTGACTGCTTATCCGGGGGTGCCATCGGGGCCAATGTGATCACCAGAGCATCTTGGCCTCGAACAGCCTCTAGAAGCGACGACGCGCTGCCGTAGTCGACCTTCTTCACCTCGACACCTTCCGGCAGCGTGCTCTTGCTATCGGCTCGGGTGATAGCGGTGACCGTGTGCTTGCCGGTTTTGAGCAAAGCCTCTGCTATGTATTTGCCGCTGTTACCACCAGCCTGCAATCAGTCAATCAGCCCGTGATAACGGCGAGAGACCAAGCTATCAGCTCTGACAAACGCACCCCAACCACGGCGACCTTCTTGATGTAGTTGGCGGCCATTCTGATCGAAAAGCCAGAAAGCCAGAAAGCGTGCGGAGAGGAACTAGAGGTATAGATTGTCGAGCGTGTCGAAATGTAAGGTTGCACCGCCGATCTGGTGGCAGTCTTATGGTAAGAAGTAAGCAGTAAGCAGTAAGCAGTAAAGCAGTACCTTAAGCAGATCTTTGTAGACGAGGAACTCAGATCTAAAATACAGCGTGCCTGCAGGCAATCTGAGATACTAACCTACCCATAAGGTACGGTCGGGTTAAGCCCACACGGCGTTAACCTCGCTCTCGGAACTAAGGGTAGGTTACACAGTTCCACGTGACTTCGGTGGCCGCTTGATAGCCTGATAAAGCCTGACAGGGAGTGTAGTAAGGTTCCCCGGTAGTCAGAAGCGACGCATTAATAGCCCCGTCGCTCTGAACATCATAGGGAACGTCTACGTCCTTTAACGTCTCTGCCATGACTAAGGTAGTCCATGATGAGTCTTGTGCACGGTAAAAACCTTACTGGGTATCATCGTGCAAGCCGTGAATGCTACCGTTAGAGATCTCTTCGTCAAGTTGAGCGTCCTATGGTGGACGTGATGCAAATTACGGGTCTCAGGAGAAAGCACAGATGAACAACACGAAAGGTGTCTAGAATTGCTGGAAGATCAGTCGGCTTTACCAGGGTGCAATCCAGCGACATATCTTCAGTGCAAATCGTGAGGTACCTTCTACTTGGCCGTGATAACTTCAATGTCCAGCCGCACCAGATCAATTAAAGATACAGCACAGTGTTCCGCGCTCATGCAGTATTCAGTATGCTTGCTATGATGAGCTGTTAGCTTGTTACGTGTTTTTTTGATGTGCTTGTTTGGACGTCTTGCTAGTTCATGAGCAAGATGTTTGTTTAGCTTGTCGGATGGGGCTCAGTTACCTTATATACTGCCCTGCAGCCTTCCCTCTCAAGTCCCAGAGTTTGGCCAAGTAAGGCGAAGAAAGACCAGTCTGACACCTTAATTGGCTGTCCATCCCGGAATGCCTTGGTATTAGTTCAACAGATAATAATGGTTGTTGTGGGACACAACGACCTCATCTTCCTTCTTCTCTACATCACAGGTCTCTCTCAGGTTTCAACTGTTCAGCGGTTTCGGGTTTTAATATCAATATGCACAATTCCTCAATCCTCTCGAATATGCACACACGATCACGAATCTATACACGAATGACGTGGTCCGCAGGCTGCAGCATTCCCTCCATTCACGGCAATCAGGTGACGATATCCAGACGCTTCTTTCCTGCTTCGCCGGGCTGAATGCAGTTTGGACGGGAAAACTGTGTTTGCTCCGTCTTCTCCTCGAGAGACGTTGGATTTGAGGTCACGTAGACTGAGCACTCAGTCTCCGAAGTGCGTTCATGTACCAGACTTTTCCCGCATGGGGAAGGTTCACGGCTCGACCATGGCCTCCATGTTGAATTACGATGGTCACTTGTACCTGTCTTACAGTGCAGCAAAGGTCGCGGACAATGAATACTCTTGGCAGTGACGCCAGAGCCTTGTCTTGGTGGCGTGGTGAATCCGAAGCTCCTCTCCCCAGAGGTGTCTCGTGATTATACCATTCACCGAGAGTGATGTCTTATATACGAGCTTCGGCCCTGCTACTCTCTGTTCCTCCTACCAAACACCGCAATAGCTTCTACTTTTCTCGATCTACAGCAAGTGGGCTAAGTCACCACATGTCAGACTTCGAAGATCACCAAACCAACGCCGACTCCTTTTCGGGCCCTAACGATTCCTCTCCTCTCGACGCACAGCTGCCTCGAGCTCCATCTCTCACCTATTCTGAGACGATCGACCTCTGGTCTCACGCCACGCTGCTCTACCACAACCTCGAGTGGGAGCAAGCCCTCAGTACCCATCGCCGTATCCTCCGGCAGTGTGGAGCCGCCGTAAGAAAGGGATATCTCTGGTTTAATATTGGCGCAATCAGAGCTATACTTGGAGAGTACTACCTTGCAGCCGAAGCGTTTGCAAAGGCGATCAAACACGAGCCAGAGTTCGCCGTCGGCTGGTACTGTCTAGGTATATCCCTCTTCGAGCTCAGCGCCTTCAGAAGCGCCACGAAGGCGTTTGAGAAGTGTTTGGGATCCTTCGCCGCTGACGAAAGCGTCGACTATTGTGGGCAGGGGTTGGACTTTGTGTTGGAAAGAACAAGGGTTGAGTGGAACTGCCGGCAGGCTCTGCTCGAAAAGAATTATAAGAAGGCTGGGGCACTGCTGTCGCTTGACACGCGTTTGGGCCTGAATAGAATGCCCGCGGAGAGATTGTTCGAGCCCCCGAGCCTTGGAAACGATGACGAGTTAGAGGCGGACGACGTGGCGGCACCATCACCCAAGCCGTCATCGGAACCGCGGCCAACACCAAGCAGCTCAGGTAAACTTCGTCGAGGCATGCAAAGACTGCTATCAAAGCATCCAAAGCAGTCAGCTAAATTCGAACACTCCAACCCTCGCCTCCAGGCTTTGGAGGAAGTAACATCATCAGATTCCGAAATCCGTAGGGAAGCTTTTGTCCCGATCCTGGCCCCTTCTGCCCTCGGGGAAGTAAATACTACCCAGCAGCGGCGGATAACTTTCAGCCCCGAACAGACTAGCCAGGGCAGCCAGTCCAAAAAGCTATCAAGCAAATCCTCGACATGGCCAAGGTCTAAGAAGCCACCCTCTTCCCTGCCCTTCGTCACGGCGACCGACTTGTCTCGTACCAACACCGAACCTCAGCGTTCAGGCAGCGTAGCAGCAAGGACACCGAACCTCACAACTCCGCAAGCGTCCACAACAACCCAGCCATCTGCTGCTGTGGTATACCATGAAGGCCCTATCAGAAGTACGGAATATATACCGACCCCCACAAACTTCGACACCTTCATGCACACAGCCCCCACAGCTCTTATCCAAAACCCACAGTCTCGCCACGCCCCATCTCCAGATATGCCCGCCCCACTTTCCATTCCCAAAAGGCCGCGAAGACGACGAATCCGCTCTACCCCACCATCACCCACATCCATCTACTCCAGACCATCCCCCTCCTCCCCCGAAACCGAACAAAAGCCACTCCCTGCTCCGGCCAACCCATCAAACACCCAACCCACCACCGCAGCGACACAAACCTGGCTAGACACGACCTTCCCTCCCCCGCGCTGGGACTCCCTCCCTGCGCACCTTCGACCCGCGCCTCGGCCCTCCAGACGCGACCAACGCCCTCCCGAGCGCCAGCACCATCCTTTCTCATCGAGCCACAGAGACCGTTCGCCGCCGTCTGTCGAGGAGAGGCGACCTGCACCCACGTTGTTACTACCATCACTCTCCTCGCCACACCGCCGCCGGGAGAGCGTGGCGAGCATGGATTCGTTCGCTATCGTCGGCTTGGGGAGGCAGGCGGCAACGTGGGATGAGGGCGTGGGGTGGAGGAATGATGGCGGCGTGGATGTGGGGAGGCGGGGTGGGTCTGGAGCTGGGGCTGGGGCTGGGAGCAGGCGGAGGCGGGAGGGGCGGATGGATGAGGATGGGGATGGTGATGGTGATGGCCATGGCGGCGGGGATGGGAGAAGGATAGGTTGAGGAGACGTAGGTGAGGATCGGGAGGTTGGAAGAGTGGTGTGGTGTGGTGGCGGCGTACGATGTCGATGGATGGTGAGGCCAGCCAGGACAAGGCAGGGTAAGGCAAGTCGGGTTTTTCCGCGCGCACTGGGATACGGCGGCCATCAACAGCACTGCGAGTTGCAATCCGCGTCAGCGGTCGAGGGAGCGGGCAATCGTCACTGGAGGACAGCGAGAAGGGAAGGGAGCGGCAATGGCAGCCATCTGAGGTAACGCTGGGGCTGGGGGATGCCGGTCGGTCGTGGGCGGGGCCCAGGGCTGGCATAGAAGTTTCCGAGGCCCGATGGTATGTGTGTTGGGCCTGAGTGATAGGGTGTCGAAGATGAGGGAATAAATGACAGATGTCTGGCCGTCCTTGATGAGGAGGAGGATTGCTTCGAGCTGTGTGGCTAGCTATACGTATACTTCGTTCTCCGTTACTGCCGGCGGTAGGATAACGCTGTCATTCTCATAGTGGAGGATATGTTATATTTATATTACTCGGAGGTTAGGCATAGATGCCCACATGCGCGCATCTCTACGCGTGCGATTGAGTATATTTTTCCAATTTCTGGAAGTGCTTGCACGGAGGGTAGTTCTGCATATATCATGCCACTTGAATGTATCCCTTTCCTTCGTCAGGTAGGAAATAGATATCCTCCTTCTCCGAAGAATGCACATGCGTTTCAACTCGTGGTATATATCAAAGAGATCAAGAAGCTGAAGCAAAGGAAACGGACATCTCGCTGAACAACCTGTCGTCATGTTCATATCATATCATCCCTGTGTTCTCCGATTCTGCAGAAATCTAAGCCAGCGGAAAGGACGTCTCCTCGCAGGTACTTTGCGCCTCAGTCATGAAAAAAAGGCCTGGGTATATCGCCATCGCCACACCACCACCACCGACAATCACCAACCATCAACCACCAACCATCCCCCCCCATCTAACCTCCCCCATTGCAACTCCCATCCGCGTGCACACACAACCCATCACCCATCCCCCTCCCCCTCCCCCCCAT
>JAABUJ010002242.1_pt1 | contig 24585 bp, 26 predicted proteins | sample 5559131 | NCBI WGS metagenome assembly JAABUJ01 (sample SAMN10711875, study PRJNA513366) | rock metagenome | isolation source: Antarctica rocks | place: Antarctica: Victoria Land, Mt New Zealand nord | collected 2016-01-07
TGCCGCTAGGAGAGCCGATGCCCACCTTCCCGAGGCCGAGCGCGGTTGAGCCGTTCGCGCACGACGGCAGCGAGGTCGGCGTGCTGCTGTGTCATGGCTTCACCGGTTCGCCGGCATCGCTGCGCCCCTGGGCTGATCGGCTTGCCGCCGAAGGTTTTTCGGTGCGCTTACCGCTGCTTCCCGGGCACGGCACCCACTGGCAGGAGCTGAACGGCACCACGTTCGACCACTGGTTCGGTGCCGTCGAGTCCGCCCTTGCACAGCTGCGCGAGCACTGCCGGACAGTGGTGGTGGGCGGCCTGTCGATGGGCGGCGCCCTTGCCCTTCGACTAGCCCAACTGCATCCCGACGCGATCGCCGGTCTGGTCCTGGTCAACCCAGCCGTGATGAGCCTGCGCAAGGAGATGGCTCTGGTGCCGATCCTGAAACATCTCTTGCCGTCGCTCAGAGGGATCACCGACGACATCGCCAAGCCGGGCGTCACCGAGTTGGGATACAACAGGACACCGCTCAAGGCGGTCGACGCCTTGCGCAAGGGATGGGCGGCAACCAGAGCCGATCTTGCTCAGGTCACCGTTCCGGTGCTGCTGCTGCATTCAAGGGTCGATCATGTCGTCGAGTCCGCGAACTCCGCGCTGATCCTGGACCGTATTTCGTCGACCGACGTGACGGAAATAGTGTTGGAGAAAAGTTTCCACGTCGCCACCTTGGATCACGATGCCCCGCTGATCTTCGACGAGTCGGTTTCGTTCATCCACCGGATGAGCGGGAAATCGGCATGACGGGTTCACCGCCTGACGACGCCGACCGGACCGACCACCGGGACCGGGATGACCAGGAGCACTCCTCCGCCGAGGTGGACGCCCAGTTCGCTGCCATCATCTCCGGAATCAGCGGCGAGATGTCCTGGGGCGCCACGACGCGTGAACTTGATTCGACGCCTCTTCCCGCCGCCTGGGACCCGCGCGCAGAGACTGACACCGGGTCTTCGGACGGATCGCAGGCAGCCAAGGAGCGCGAGCGCAGGCGGGCGCTGCGCAAGGCGCTACGCGCGGAAGAGGTGGCGGTTTTCGAGTCCGGTCAGGCACAGTCCCAGGCTGACCTGCAATCGGACGACTCGCATTTCGTGCCGCCGGAACCGCCGCCGCTCGCCCGGCCCAAGCGGCGAACCGTAGGTGCCCTGCTGCTCATGGCGGTAGGCCTGGTGATGATCGTTCGGCCCGGCTTGTTCCAGGTGGGCCCTGATGTCGTGCTGGTGCTGGGCATCACCTGTTTGATAGGCGGTTTCGGAATGCTGATCCACGGTCTGCGGCCGCGCGCCACCGACCCGGAGGACGGCGACGGTTGGGACGACGGCGCTCGGTTGTAGCGGCCTATGCCGTCGCCAGGTCGGCGGGCGGAACCCCGACCGCGGCGCCGGCCAGGAGGGCCGCCCCGATGATGCCGGCACGATCACCGAATCTTGCCACCACCAGCCGCGGCGCGGGTCGATGACCAGCCCCGGTGATGGAGGCAGCCAGATCGGCGGCCGCGGTGGGCAGATACCACGGCGCCGCAGCAGCAACTCCGCCGCCCAGCACGATCACCTCCGGGTCGAGGATGTCGGTTGCCATGGCCAGCCCGACGCCCAACCATCGGCCGAGGTCTGACATCGCCGCCAGGGCGAGCGGATCGCCATCCGCCGCCGCTACGGCCACCGACGTGCCGGTGAGCTCGTTCCGGCCGAGCGAGCCGAGCGGACTACCGTCGAAGCGGTTGCTCGACAACAGCTCTGCGGCCGTCTGCGCCAGAGCGGTTCCGGAGCAGTAGCGCTCCCAGCACCCGCTTTTGCCGCACGGGCACGGTCGCCCGTTCGGGACCACCACCACATGACCCAGTTCAGGCGCGACCCCATGGGCACCCCGGTAGATGGCGCCATCGACCACCAACCCGGCGCCGATACCGGTGCCCAGTGCGACCAGCAGAGCAACCGGTGAATCCTGCGCTGCGCCGGCGCGGTACTCCGCCCAGGCCGCCGAGTTGACGTCGTGATCCATTACTACCGGTAGTCCCAGCCGCGCCGTCAACCGCTCCGGCACCGGATCGCCACGCCACGCCAGATGCGGCGCAAACATGACCCGGCTCCGGTCGGTGCTGACGAATCCGGCCACCGCAAGCCCCACCGCTCCGACCTCGTACTCTGCGGAAAGGTCGGTGATCAGCTCGGACAGGACGTCTTCGGTCTCCTGGACCGTGTGCGGTGTGCGTGCACGCCGGGAGGTGAGGACGCCGCAGCCGTCGTCGATGACCGCGGCCCGCACGGAGGTTCCCCCGATATCGATGCCGATGTTGTAGGTCGGGCCGGTCATCGGCAGCCGGTCCGTTCGAGATCCGACGTGCTGGCGCGTTCCTCCGCAGAGCTCGTGGAACGGGTCGCTGTACGGGTCGCTGAGGATTCCGGGCCTGCGGATGAATCGGCCGGCGCCGGATCACCGGCCGACGCCGAATTACCGGCAAGAAGGGCGTGCAGCGTGCCGACAACCAGCAACGCCGCATCCGCCAGCTTGTCGGCGATATCCGGTCGATCGCCGGCCAGCAGTTCTGTCGCACGGCAGATCGGACACCACCTGACGCAGGAGTGGGCCGGATCGTCGCCGGCTGCTGCCTCTTCCGGCAGGTCGGATTCCCCGACGGCCGTCTTGAACTTGTTCAGGCGGGCAGCCACCGCGTCCAGCAGAAGTCCGGCTTCGGCGTTCAGCGATCCGATGTGCGGGCCGTCCGGTGTCATCGGGCACCCGCAGGCTCGGTCGTTCGCAAAGTTCGGGAACGCGTGATCCTGTCCGTGCTCTTACCACTGTGCAACGCGAGCCTCATGCCTTCTCGACTCGCTTGCGCAACTCTTTGAGGGCGGTGTCCATGATGGTGCGCTCGGCCTTGCGTCGTAGCGGCCCGATCAGTGGCACATTCAGCTGCACCGCAAGGGAATACGTGACCTCTGTCCCATCCGGCGTCCTGCGCATCGAGTAGGAGCCGTGCTGCGCCTTCTGCATCTGCCCGACCACCAGATCCCAGCTGACGGACAGCCCGTCGGGTGCCCAGGTGTAGGCGAGTACGTAGGTGTCCTTGATCAAGCCGGCATCGAGGCCGAACTTGACCCTGTTGGCTCGGCTGCCCGCGCCCGGGTCGGTGATCTCGACCTTCTTGACCGCCCCCGTCCACTCCGGATAGGCGGCGAAGTCGGCGATGACGTCCATGATCGCCGCAGGCTCCGCGGTCATGATCAGAGACTGGGTCGAGGAGTCTGCCATTGGCAAAGGTTACCCAGGCCGCAGCGTCCGGCGAACCGCCCGCCGATGGGTCGGCGCAACCGAAAGGACAGATGCAGCCAACCAGGCTCCAGAATCGGCTCACGCCCCGGCTCGAGAATCCAGGAGCTCCGCGAGTCGATCCGCCGAGCGCTGCCAGCTCCAGGATCGGGCAACCCAGGCCCGGCCGGTCCGCCCCCACTCCGCCGCTCGGTCCGGATCCGAGAGCAGATCGGCGACCGCCCTGGTCAGCGAAGGCACATCCCGACCGTCGACGACCACGCCCGTCTCTCCCGGCAACACGGCTTCGGGTGCCCCACCCGAAGCCCCGGCGACCACCGGAAGACCCGTCGCCGATGCCTCCAGGTACACGATGCCAAGACCCTCGACGTCGAGTCCCTTCCCCCTCGTCCGGCAGGGCATGGCGAAAACATCAGCGGCGGCGTAGTGCGCCGGCAGCTGGTTCCAGGGCACCGCGCCCACGAAGACCACGTGATCGGACACTCCAAGTCCGGCGGCCAACCGGTCCAGACGAGAGCGGTCGGGACCTTCCCCGACGATCAGCAGCACGGCCTCGGGAACGGTCCGTAGAACCGCTGGAAGCGCGCGGATGAGCATGTCCTGACCCTTGCGCGCCACCAGTCGTGACACGCACAGGATTACGTGTCGGTCGCCGAGGCCGAACTCTGCCCGGACGCGGGCCCGCCCGACCGGGTCAGGCGCGAACGTCGCCGTGTCGACCCCGGACGGCAGATATTCAAGGGCCGCACGCGGACCCAGCGCCGCGGAGATGCGGCTCCGGGTGTACCTGCTGATGTACGTGACGACGTCGACATTCCGGCCGATGGCCGACAGCGCCTGCCGGGCCACCGGCGCCATGGACCAACCGACCTCGTGTCCGTGGGTACTGGCGATCGCCCGGACGATTCCGGCGCGGCGCAAGGTCGGCGTGAGCAGGGCGAGGGGCGCCGCGGCGCCGAACCACACCGCCGTCAGCCGATGTTCCCGGATCAGCGCGGCTGCCCGATGCGCAACGGAAGGCACCGGCAACATCAACGATCCTGGATGACGGATCACCGGAAAGGGTTGCGCGGCATCGAATTCGGCGGCTCCTGGCCACGCCGGGGCATAGACGACCAGTTTCTCTGCTGGCAGCCGCTCGGACAGTGCCTGCACGTAGGACTGAATCCCGCCAGCCCGGGGCGGGAAGTCATTGGTCACCAGCAATGTTCTGCGCACGACGGTGTGGACTCCCGTCTCGTCGGTGATGCTGCCAACAGGCCAGGGGGTGGGTGGCCAGAGAGGGTGGATGGCTGACAGGGCAGACAACCAGAGGGGGTGCGTGTCCAGAGGATGCCGAATGCCCGGCGACCGAAAATCAGCCACCGGGCATTCGGAGCGCTAGTGCGATCAGCCCCGCGGGACGCGGTGCCCGGTAGCGTTCGGGCCGCCTCTTTCCACCGGGACGTAGATGACACCCAGCGCCTCGTCAGCTGCGCTGACCACCATGCCGCCGCCGACGTAGATGGCAACGTGGCTGACCGGAGAGTAGTAGGTGACCAGGTCGCCCGGCTGGAGCTGATCCAGCGGCACCTCAGGGAAGTTGGACTGCTCGAAACTGACCCTGGGAATGCTGACGCCGGCCTGGGCCCAAGCCCAGGTGGTCAGGCCCGAACAGTCGAAGGAACTCGGGCCGTCACCGGCATACGTGTAGGCGAAACCGATCTTCGTCCTTGCTGCGGCTGCTGCAATTGCACCGGCGGAATCACCACCGGCACTCGGGGCGGCAGCGGTGTCGCTGGGCGTGGCGGTCGTGGCGGGCTGCGAAGCGGCACCCGCCTTCAAGGCTGCTGCCGGCGGGACGCTGTCCACCGACGGGACGTTGTTTGCCGGAGGAACGCTGTTTACCGGAGGAGCACTGTTCGCTGCCTGAACGCTACTGAGCGAGGACGCAGCCTTGGATGATGCGGCGGCACTGCTCGACGCTGCCTTGTCTGCCGCCTTCTGCACGGCGGCATCGGCGGCGGCCTGAGCCCGGGCGGCTGCCGCGGCAGCAGCAGCCAGCGACTCCTGTCGAATCTTCTCGGCGGCGGCTGCGGCGGCAGCCTTCTCCTTCGCAGAAAGTTTGTTGAACAGGTTCTTGTATTTTGCGACAGCAGCATCGAGGTCGTGCTTCTTGTCCTTGGCCGTGGCAGTGGCGGCGGTGGCCGCAGTTGCGGCCCGGTCGGCCTGGTTCTTGGCCTGCACCGACTCGAGCTCAGCGGTACCGGCGGCCGTCTTGGCCGCGGACGCCGAATTCTTGGCCGCGATGGCGGCCGACAATGTCTGCTGGGTGTCCGCTGCGACCCGATTCATCACGGTGGACTCGTCGAGGAAGTCGGCGGCCGACGTCGCGGTGAGCATGACCGAGAGTTGGCTCAGCCGCGCGCCCCGAAAGCTCGCACTCGCGAACGCGTCGAGCTTGGTCTGGTACGAGGCGACATGCGCGGCGGCAGTAGCGGCGATGAGCTGTGTCGAAGTCACCTTCGTCTTGGCAGCAGCCAGGTCCGACGCGGCTTGGGAAGCGGCCTGCTCTGCCTTGAGCTGCGTCTGCTTGGCGCCGTTGACCTGCTCGGCAGCGACTTCGGCCTGATGGGTGCTCTGCTGCCAGGCGGCCCTGGCACCTCCGGAGGTCGACGGGTCGGTCCGTGGCACAGCATGAGCGGGAACCGCGCTGAACGTCGTGATGCCGAGCGTGACAACCACTCCGGCTATCAACATCCTGGTTCGGCCGAAGTTCCGGACACGCAAAGTCAAGTCGTGCGTCGCCAACGTCAGGCGCACCTTTCCTCCTAGACGCCTACCGGGTTAGCTGACGGATTCGGGCCAGGAAGTAGCCCTACCCTCACGCACAGTAACTGCCGCGTGAAGGATTCACCCCAACAAAACCTGGGTCCCCGGTTCGGCGCTTCGAGGGCACCGATTCGACGTGATCTCCCAGGTCACCTGACTGGCATCCTTCGCAGAAGATCTCGATCAGATTACGAGACGGACACGCCTTAGTCCAGCCAGGCGTAGCGGAACTTCTGCGCCGTTGGCGTCCGCAGACATCGGCTCGGAGCCGTCGAGCCTGGCGTGGTGCAGAAACGACCTGTCGAAGCACTCGCATCGTGATATATGTCACTCAACCTGGAAGCAACCCTTCGCTGGATGGCAGCAATTTCAGCCCGCCTGCAGTTCCTGGTGGTTGACGGCCGTCACCAAGCGTAATGGTGGTACCAAGCCCGAAGCCGCCAGTACTCCCAGCGCCCGTTGTTCGGCGTCGTCCCATTCGACGCCCCGATCGGGCATGCCCAACAGGACGGTGATCACGCAACCCGAACAAGCGGCGCCACGGACAGAACAGCTGTCGCAATCAATGTGCACGACTCCTCCTACAACGCGTCCGCCGGCGCATCCGGCGGAATGCGGTGAACACTAGGGACAGGTACCGACAGCGCGCGTTTCACAAGCGACGGGGTGCATCTCACCGGCGGCGGACATCGATCGAGCATCTTCGACGACGGCTGCTACGAACGACGGCCGTGCATCGAAAGCCGAGAGGTCGATCAGGACAGCAGCGCAAGCAGGACACCGGATCCTGCGGTCCTGGCGCCGCTGCGCCGCACCCCATCTGCGATCTCACGATCCGAGCTCACGACCACCACCACGCGACCAGCCGGCTCAGCCGCTGCCAGTGCACGGATGACGTCGTCGGCGATCACGCCGGAGGGCGAGAACAGAACCCGGATTCCACGGCCGGGCGACATCGGCACAGTCACGTCCGCCCCGTCGAAGACGACGGTGACCTCCAACGACATGCGTGCCGACAGCGCCGACAGCATGCGGACGAGGCGGTCACGCTGCTGGGCAAGGGTCAGTTCGGGGAAGCCGGTTTTGCTGACGTTGTAGCCGTCCACGATCAGGTGCGCCGACGGGAGCCGCAGCCACGTGCCCAATCTGGACGGGTCACCCGTGCTCTCCGGCACCGCAGCGGGACCGGGTAGCCGGTTGGCGACCACATCCGCCGGATCGAAGCCGCCGCCGGCGAGCTCCCACTCGCGCCGCAGTCCGCTCGCCGCGCCTTCGACCGTGGCGAGCAACAGATCCAGGCGCCGATCTGCAGTTGCCTTATGCATACCGGTCTGCTCACGCAACCTGCCGAGCGTCTCCTGGGCCCTGTCGGCTCTTTCGGTCGACGTCCGCGCCCGGTCCTGCCAGGTGGCGACATCTGCGCGCAGGGCGCCCAGCTGCTCCTGCAACGACTGAAGTTCCTCGACAGCACGTGCATCACGCGTCTGAGCGGTCAGTTCTGCCTGCCGCAGTCGGGTGCCTTGCTCACGCAATCGGCGCCGGAGCCGCTCGGCCTCGTCCCCCGTCGATACGGTGGCCAGCAGGTCCGATCGCAACGCGTCGCGCTCGGCTGTCACCGTTTTCAACTCCTTCTGCAGCCTCCGCAGCTCGAGCCCGTGCCGCTCGACCTGCGCCCGGGAAATCGCTGGAACCGATTCCCGAACAGAGGTCAGCAGTTCCGTCTGGGTCGGCAGCCGCAGCAGGAACGCGACGGCGGCAGCTGCAACATCCACGTCGGGTTCCTGATCGGTCACTCCGGCTACGTCCTCGGTCCTCTCGGCTACCTCCGTGGCCGCCCACTCCGCGACCGCGGCACGAAACGCAGCATTGGAATTCACTGCCTCCGCCAACGCCGCAGCCCCCAGCTTGCCGCGCTTGGCAGGGGTGAATCTGGCCACCCTGGCCAGGTTCGGCGGAATTTGCGATGACGGCAGCGTTCCGACGATCCGGGCGGCCCAGCGGACGATCATTGCCCGAACAGAGTCAGGCAGGTCTTGCAGCTCCGGACCGACCGCAGTGAGGTTCTGCGGAGCTCGATCGGCAGCGGCCGAAATATCTGTCATCCGCTTCCTCCTCCGGATCGGTGCGTCCTGGTGACCGCACGTTCGCCTGCCGGCTCCCGGCTTCATTGTGCCGACCGGGTCGGGTGAGGGTGTCAGTCCCCAGCTCTAACGTCGGTCCCATGAGCACCATCAGTAACACCGGTCTCCTCGCCCGCGGCCAGCGCAGCTTCGACGAGCTCGGTGATCCGCTGCGGGAGATCACCTTCGTGGTCGTCGATCTGGAGACGACCGGAGGTTCAGCAGCCACCGAGTCGATCACCGAGTTCGGTGCGGTCAAGGTCTGCGGCGGCCAGGTGCTCGGCGAGTTCGCGACGCTGGTGGACCCGGGCAGAGCGATCCCGCCCCAGATCGTCATGCTCACCGGTATCACCGACGCAATGGTCTACAACGCACCGACGATTGCCGCCGTGATGCCGGCTTTTCTCGAGTTCATCCGTGGCTCCGTTTTGGTAGCGCACAACGCCGGCTTCGACATCGGCTTCCTGAAGGCCGCCTGCGGTCGCCTCGGGCTGCCATGGCCCGGCAATGCCGTCGTGGACACCGTGCAGCTGGCGCGGCGGGTCCTGACCAAAGAAGAAGCGCCCAGCGTCCGACTCGGCCTTCTCGCACCTTTGCTCGGCTCGAAGGTGGTGCCCGACCATCGAGCGCTCACCGACGCCAGGGCGACGGTCGACGTTCTGCACGCCCTGTTCGAACGGCTCGGCCCGCTCGGTGTCCAGAGCCTGACCGAACTGCAGCAGATGAGCAGGGACGTCGCGCCCGAGCGGCGGCGCAAGCGCACCCTGGCCGATCATCTGCCGAGCACTCCGGGTGTGTATCTCTTCCGAGGCCGATCAGGCGAGGTGTTGTACGTCGGAACCTCCGGCAACCTCAGGCGCCGGGTCCGGTCCTACTTCGGTGCCGGCGAGACGAGAGCCCGCATCAAACAGATGATCACCGTGGCCGAACGGGTCGACTACGTCGAGTGCGCCCACGCGTTGGAGGCGCACATCCGGGAACAACGAATGATCGCGATCCACCAACCGAAGTACAACCGGCGCTCCAGATCGCCCAACAAGGTCCTCTGGGTGGTGCTGACCAGCGAGACGTTCCCTCGACTGAGCATCGTCTCCACGCCGCCGGCCGGCCGGCCGGGCTCGATCGGTCCCTTTCCCTCCAGAAAATCGGCGGCCACGGCCGTCGAGGCTCTCGAGGAGGTGGTGCGGGTGCGGCGATGTTCTCAGCGACTTCCCCGCTCCCCCAAAGGATCTCCGTGCGCGTTAGCCGAACTCGGTCGTTGTGGCGCACCATGCGCGGGTCGAGAGGACAGCGCGGAATATGCGTTCCACATCCGGCGCATCGACGACCTGGTCGCCGGGTCGTCCGACGAGGTACTGAGTCAACTGCGGTCGGAACTGGACCGGCTGGGTTCTGCGGGCCGGTTCGACCAGGCCGCGATGTTGCGGGACCGGCTCTCCGTTCTGGCCGAAGCCGTCGATCGGCGTCAGCGGCTGGGCTCGTTCGCCGGGATCGAGCAGTTGGTCACCGCCAGGCCAGACCTCGCAGGCGGGTGGGAACTGGCCGTCATCCGATACGGCCGCCTGGCAGCTGCCGGGCGGGCCACGTACGGCGTGGACCCGATGGCCGTGGTGCACTCGTTGACCGCGTCCGCCGAGACCGTGATTCCGGTCCCCGGTCCGCTGCCCGCTGCCAGCGCAGAGGAAACGGCGACCCTGCTGCGCTGGGTGGAACAGCAGGGCACCCGCCTGGTCAGCACCACCGAGCCCTGGATCAGTCCGGCTCGTGGCGCGGGACGCTGGCGACCGTTCATGGCTGCCGCCGGATTGGCCCGATCCCAGTTGATCGCAGCCTCTTGGCACTGACTCGCAGCCTCGTGGCGCAGACGGGCGCCGGTCCGCCGCCGGCCGGCTGCCGCTAGCATCGGGCAGCCAGCTGCGAGTAGGAGATGCACGAGTAGGAGATGCACATGGTGACGGCAATCGTGATGATCGACGTGGCGGCGGAGAGCATCGCCGCGGCGGCCCAGTCAATCGCCGACCTGTCCGGGGTCGACCAGGTGTACTCCTGTGCCGGCGATGTGGATCTGGTCGCCATCGTCTCGGCGGCCGATCACGCCGCTATCGCCGAGCTGATCCCGGGACACATCTCGAAGGTTCCAGGAGTGATTCGTACCGTCACCCACATCGCCTTCCGCTCGTACTCGCAGCGGGATACGCAGGACGCGTTCGCGATCGGACTGCAGGACTGAGCGAGCGCTCGTCGGGAACGACGAACGAGCTGGTCATCCGGCGAGCGCGCTGCCGACTTCTACCCAGCGGGCCAGTAGGGCCGCCGCAGCGCCGGATTCCAGAGCCTCGCGCGCTCGGTCCAGGCCGCCGGCCAGGTCGTCGTCGAGATCTGCGGTAAACCCGGCGTGCGCAGCCAGCGCGGCCGCTGAGTTCAGCATCACCGCATCCTGAACCGCTCCGCGGCCCCCGTCGAACAACCGACGGGCCACCGCCGCGTTGAACGCCACGTCCCCTCCGACGAGCGCGGACGGGTCCGCGCGGGCAAGGCCGAGACGGGACGGATCCACGCTGGCGGTGGTCACGTTGCCATCGGAGACCACCCAGACGGATGACGTCGTGGTGGTGGTCAGTTCATCAAGACCGTCGTTCCCGCGGAAAACCAGGACGTCGGCCCCTCGGCCGGCGAACACCCCAGCGATCACCGGAGCCATGGCGGCGTTACCGCAGCCGATTGCGGACGCCGCCGGCCGGGCCGGATTCGTCAGCGGCCCGAGGACGTTGAAGAAAGTCGGAATACCGAGCTCGCGTCGCGCCGGCCCGGCGAAACGCATTGCCGGATGGTAGGTCTGGGCGAAGCAGAAGCCGATGCCCACTTCGGCGACTGTCGTGGCCACCGCCTCCGGCCCGAGGCGGATCGGTACGCCGAGCCCCTCGAGCAGATCCGCTGCCCCGCACTTGCTGGATGCAGCCCGACCACCGTGCTTCACGACGGTCGCGCCGGCAGCCGCAGCAACGATCGCCGACATGGTGGAGATGTTCACCGTGTTCGACCGGTCGCCGCCCGTTCCGACGATGTCGACAGCCCGTCCTGGCACGTGCACGGGCACGCTGTGCGCCAACATCGATTGCGCAAGACCGCTGATCTCTTCGGCGGTTTCGCCCTTGGCCCGCAGTGCCACCGCGAAACCCGCGAGCTGAGCGGGCGTCGCCTCACCGGACATGATCCGGTCCATCGCCCAGCCCGTCTGGGCAGCGGTCAGGTCGGTGTCGGCCAACAGCCTGGTCAGCAGGTCCGGCCAGCTCGGGCCGACCTCGGGTGCTGCTACCACCGATCAGGCCGAACCGGCAGCTGTCGAGGGCGATGTCGACGGCAACCGTCGAAGCAACGAGGCCACTGTCTCCGCCGCAATGACCGGATCCAGCGGATGCACCAGGATTTCGTCGGCCTGGGCCCAGGTGGCAAGCCAACGGTCGTCGGCCCGCCGCACGGTGAGCACGATGGGCGGGATGGCCGAGGATTCCTGATGGATCTGGCGAGAGATCCCCATCCCTCCGGTGGGTTGCGCTTCGCCGTCCAGGATCACCAGGTCGACCACCCGATCATCGATCGCCATCAGTACTTCCGAAACGGCTGAACACTCCAGGAAGTCGATGCGTCCGACGTCCGGCGCGGGTCGTCGCCCCACCGCGGCCATGATCCGTTCGCGGACGTCCTGGCGGTGGCTGTAGACCAGCACGACGGGATTGCTCATGGTCGAGATCGTAGAGGTAGCTCCCGTTCGCCGCGCCCGGCGGGTAGGGGTGGGCACGGCACGCCGGTGGCGGCTCCAGATGACGAATTTTTACAATCTGTCGAAGCTGGTTGACCCCGTCTGAGCTGCAGTGATGGGCAAAGGCTTCGAACACATTCGAAAAATGCGTAGACCCGGCCGGACACCGGCCCCTCAGGCAGTCCATAATCCTGTTGTGACGACAGCGACCGGCCGTGCCGGGCCCCCCGCGATCAGCTCGCGCATCCATACGCTGAACCGGCCGAACATGGTCAGCGTCGGGACCATCGTGTGGCTGTCCAGCGAATTGATGTTCTTCGCCGGTTTATTCGGCATCTACTTCACGGCGAAGGCGACCAACACCACGGGTATCTGGCCGACGGAGCCGACTCACCTCAACCTGACCTACGCAGCAGCGAACACGCTGATCCTCATCGCGTCGTCGTTCACGTGCCAGTTCGGCGTGTTCGCGGCCGAGCGGGGCGACGTTTTCTCGCTGCGGCGCTGGTACCTGCTGACCCTGGTGATGGGCACCATCTTCGTGCTCGGGCAGGCCAATGAGTACCGGTCGCTGGTGGCGGAAGGCACGACCCTGAGTTCCAGCGCGTACGGAACGGTCTTCTATCTCACGACCGGGTTCCACGGGCTGCACGTGATCGGCGGGCTTCTCGCCTTCATCATCCTGATCGGTCGAACCAAGCTCTCGAAGTTCACCCCGGCCCAAGCCACCAGCGCGATCGTCGTGTCCTACTACTGGCACTTCGTCGATATCGTCTGGATCGGTCTGTTTGCCACCATCTACATCATCCGATGAACGAGGTACGACGCATGACGCGCCTTCGCAGAGGTAAAGCGACCCGACGGATCACCGGCGGTCTCGTCCTGTTGTTCGCACTGGTGGCCATGGGGTTCGCGTATTCGGCGTTCGCGCCACATCCGCAGACCGCCTCAGCAGTGCCGACCAATGCCGCCGACGTTGCGAAGGGCAGGGCGATCTACGAGACATCGTGCATCACCTGCCACGGCGCGAACCTGCAGGGTGTGCTCAATCGTGGACCATCGCTGGTCGGGGTGGGTCAGGCCGCGGTCTATTTCCAGGTGTCGACCGGGCGGATGCCGTTGAAGGCGCAAGGCGCCCAGGCGACGCGCAAGGACCCGATGTACAACGAAGAGCAGATCGGCCAGCTCGGTGCGTACATCGAGACGAACGGCGGCGGTCCTGTCGTTCCAGGTGACGACCAGATCAAGCAGGCGCTGGCTTCGGCCAACCTGGCCAAGGGCGGCGAGTTGTACCGGTTGAACTGCGCGTCCTGCCACAACTTCACCGGTCAGGGCGGTGCGCTGTCCCAGGGGAAGTACGCACCGAACCTTGACGAAGCCACGAACAAGCAGATCTACTCAGCGATGGCTTCCGGGCCAGAAAGCATGCCGCGCTTCTCCGATGCGCAGCTGACGCCCGACGAGAAGACGGCGATCGTCAAGTTCGTGCAGAACAACAAGGCGACGGTCGACCCGGGCGGTTATGCGCTCGGCGGGTTCGGCCCCGCTCCCGAGGGCCTGTTCGCCTTCCTGGTCGGTATGGGAGCAATCGTTGCGTTGACCCTGTGGATGGGAGCTCGGGCATGAGCGCGCATGGCGATGTCGTCACCCCCTCCGACGACGAACTGAACACCATGTCGAAGGAGCAACTGACCCGCCTCGGGGCCGAACTCGACGGCGTCGAATTGGTCGAGTACGGCGAGCGCTATGTGCCCGGCTCGCCCGCCGATCGGCGCGCCGAGCGCAGCGTCGCGAAGTGGTTCCTGCTGGCCGCATTATCCGGCGCCGCGTTCGCCGTCTTCTTCATCGTGTGGCCGGCCGGGTACCAGGACGCCTACTCCGGCAGCAAGCAGACGGTATACGCCCTCTACACGCCGCTGATCGGAATCACCCTCGGCGCCTGCATTCTGTTCTTCGGAATCGGCGTCGTGGCGCTGGCGAAAAAGCTCACCCCACACGAGGTCGCGGTCCAGCAACGACACATCGGCATGTCGGACGAGGTCGACCGGAGCACCCTCGGCGCAGAGATCACCGACACCGGGACCAAGATGGGCCTGGTCAAACGGCGCGGAGTGCTCAAGGGCTCGATGGTGCTGGCCGGCGGAGCCGTCGGCCTGGTCACGTTGATTCCGGTACTCGGCGGCCTGATCAAGAATCCCTGGGAGAAGCGAGGGAACTCCGACCTGTGGGTGACCCTCTGGAAGCCGGTCAACGGCAAGAAGGTGCGTCTGACCCAGGTCGACGGGACGCCGGTGCGCCCCTCCGACCTGGCAGCCGGAGCGCTCGCGACGGTGTTCCCCGGGGTGGCTGGCGGCGCAAAGGCGTCGGACTCCGCGGTCATGCTCTTCCGACTGCGGCCCAATGACCAGGTGAAGATCCGAGACGGGCAGGACGGTTTCGAATACGGCGACTACTACGCCTACTCGAAGATCTGCACCCACGTCGGATGCCCGGTGTCGCTGTTCGAGCAGCAGACCGGCCGGGTGCTGTGCCCGTGCCACCAATCTCAGTTCGATGTCTTCGACGGCGCCAAGCCGGTCTTCGGACCGGCCGCACGGCCGCTCCCCCAGTTGCCCATCGAACTGGATGCCGAGGGGTATTTCGTCGCCACGAGCGACTTCATCGAAGCCGTCGGCCCGGGATTCTGGGAGTCGACGCAAGGATCGCGCAAATGGGGATCGCACCCGAAAGGAAGTAGCTCCTGATGAGTCGGCTCACCACCCGCACGAAGAAGAAGACCGCCGGCCCCATTCAGGGCGCGCTGGACGGCGCCGATATCCGCTATCACGGTGCCCGGCCGCTTCGAACGGCGATGAACAAGGTCTTTCCGACGCACTGGTCGTTCATGCTCGGCGAAGTCGCGCTCTACTCCTTCTTGATCCTGCTGCTCTCGGGCGTCTACCTGACGTTGTTCTTCGACGCCTCGATGGGCGAAACCGTCTACAACGGGGTGTACGACAAGCTCCGCGGCGTTCCGATGTCGCTGGCCTTCAAGTCCACCATGGACCTGTCCTTCGAGGTGCGGGGCGGCCTGCTGGTCCGGCAGATCCACCATTGGGCAGCGCTGATCTTCCTCTGGTCGATGATGCTGCACATGATGCGGATCTTCTTCACCGGTGGATTCCGCAAGCCTCGCGAAGCCAACTGGCTCATCGGGGTTCTGCTGCTCGTGCTGGGCATGGCCGAAGGGTTCCTCGGCTATTCGCTGCCCGACGATCTGCTGTCCGGCACCGGCCTGCGCGCTGTCTCCGCATTCATTCTGTCCATCCCGGTCATCGGCACCTGGGCCCACTGGGCCGTCTTCGGTGGTGACTATCCCGGAACCATCGTCATCGGCCGGTTCTATTCGCTGCACATTCTCGTCATCCCGGGTGTGCTGCTCGCGTTGATCGCTGTGCACGTTGCGCTGGTGTGGTTCCAGAAGCACACCCAGTTCCCCGGGCCGCGAGCCACCGAGAACAATGTGGTCGGCGTGCGCGTGCTACCGACGTTCGCGGCCAAGGGAGGCGGGTTCTTCGCCGTCGTCACCGGCGTCATCGCACTGATGGCAGGCTTGTTCCAGATCAACCCGGTCTGGAACATAGGTCCGTACAACACCTCGCAGGTTTCCGCCGGCGTCCAGCCCGACTTCTACATGGGCTTCCTGGACGGCATGGTCCGGGTCTGGCCGGCCTGGGAGATACGGAATCTCTTCGGTCACTACATGGTGCCTGCCGTGTTCTTCCCCTCGATCGGGGGCGCCACCGTGCTGATGATGCTGGTGATGGCCTACCCGTTCATCGAGAAGAAGTTCACCAAGGACAATGCGATGCACAATCTGCTGCAACGCCCCCGGGACGTTCCGGTTCGCACCTCGCTCGGCGCAGCTTTCCTCGGGTTCTATGTGATGAACCTGATCAACGGCGCCAACGACCTGTTCGCCCTCAAGCTGGACATCTCGCTGAACGTCATGACTTGGGTGGGCCGGGTCGGGTCGATCGTGCTGCCGGTCATCGCGTACATCATCACGTATCGGATCTGCCTGGGGCTGCAGCATTCCGATCGTGATGTCCTCGAACACGGAATCGAGACCGGCATCATCAAGCGGTTGCCCAACGGCGCCTTTGTGGAGATTCATCAGCCGCTTGGCCCCGTCGACGAGCACAACCATCCCATTCCGCTCGCTTACCAGGGTGCGCCGGTACCCAAGCGCATGAACCAGTTGGGCTCAGCCGGATTGGCAGCGAGGGGCACCCTGCGTCCCGTCGACGAGACCGGCATCATCGAGCATTCCGACCATGCCGGTCAGAGCGCGCTCGAGGTGAGCAGCGGCAGCGGTCCCCGCTAGCTCGCTGCGCCGATTCGACCTGTGGTGTCGGCAACCCGGTCCTACGACCGGGTGCCAGCACGTTTCGGGGCCGCTGCCGCTGCATGCCGGTGTGGAATCGACCATCGGACCCACGTTGCCGAGCGTTGTTGGGACGGGCCAGCGCAGCGAGAAACCGCCGCTAACCGACCTACGCGGACTTTTCAGGAGAGTCAACGCGGACGCTGGACGGATTGACCGACAAGTGGCTATTCTTGCGGGGAGGCCACTGGGTCCAACGCCGATGACCTCCCCTGATTCGGGGCTAGCCCCCTCTCAGGGACCGGACCACCGCAGCGATTGCCCCGACGAGCGGCTAATAGCGCCAAGCCACTTGGCCCAGTCGATCGGGGCTTTTCGCTGTCCGGGCGGCGGATCTTCTTCATCCACCCGAACCACCTCCCTCCTAGGCGCGCACTGTCCGGACCTACCGGTGCGTCCCGCAGAGGGGGTCCGTCAACTCTAGAGAGCGGCACCGACGCTGCAGCGTCGCCAAGGACGCCAGGCGTGCGATTGACAGCAAGCGCTCAACTCCGCTCGCCGTGGCGCACCGGGCTCGTCGGCGACATGAGAGCCTGGCCCACCAAGACCCATAGCGGGTGGCGGCTGATGACACGCTTCTCAGCGACAGGCCGAGAACAGCTGACGCTCGTTCTGACCGCATCGCGCTCGCTAACGGCGGCCACCAAATCCAGCGGCATCACATCGACCCGCGTGGCGGGGTGAAAGCATCGGCGGCCCTGTGGCCGAATTGGGCGACCGTTGCGCATACTGACCGCCATGAGATCACCAGCTGTTTCACGACCCCCCAACACCCCGCCACCGCGAAACTAGGGCCGAGCTGATCAAAGCCACCAGCTTCGACACGCTCGGCCCGGCGGACATCACGCGCCGTAGTGATGCGACCCCCGGCGTGCCCTGCGGCAGATCGACTTCGGCATCCTCGAAAGGTGACGCCCGGCGAGAAGATTTGGCTCATGGCGCGCAACGCGGGCAATAGTGCCCTCGCGTTGGTCAAGACGATCGAACGCAATGGTGGCGTCCTGGAAGACGATTGGGACAGCGAACACGGACGTGTGCGGCGTTACTGGATCGATCTCGGCGAGAGCACTGGGTGATCTAGGCGCGGTTCCAGCAACACACTGAGTGCCAGCACTAAGGTCGCCATCGGAGAGCGACCTTCGGAACCGCGCGGTGAGCGGAGTGGGATCAGTGCGAGGTGGGCCGTCGGTGATATTCGAACTGCAGGCCGCAGATGGTGACCAGCAAGAAACCAATCGAGATGATCATCAGCCAGACCAGGAAAAATGCCGTCGCGACTGCCGTGAAAGCGGCGGCCAGCGCCATTCCGAAGGGCCAGAGCGAGCCCGGCGAGAAGAAGCCGAGATCGCCCGCTCCATCCGAAACTTCGGCATCTTCGCGGTCTTCGGGCCGAGGCCCGTCCAAACGCCGCGAGGAGAAGGCGAGAAACGTGCCAACGATCAACGAAAGACCTGCGGTCAGTCCGAGTGCGACGACCCCGACCGGCTCATTCGCTCCCGCGAAGTATGCGTAGATGAGTGCGGCGACCACGAAGAAGCCGGTCAACGCCAAGAAGATCAACGCCTCCACCCGGAGTCCGCGCGGGGCGGGAGCCGGAGTCTGCGAGTGTTCGACCGCCATCAGCTGCCTCCTCTTTCAGAAGCCGATCTGGCCTGACGATTGGGGTCGATCGGGTACGTCGTCGTCGCGAGTGGATCGCACAGGTGGCCGCACGACTTGATGTCGTTGCCGGTCTTCGTGAGCGCTTCCGCTGTGGTGTATCCCCGACCGGTGGACGGGTTCTTCTGTGCACGGAGCCCGATGTACTCGCGGTACACGTCCTGCGGAACGGCTCGAACCTCGAACTCCATCGAGAAGTGGTAGGTACCGCACAGTTCTGCGCACCGGCCCACCATTGCGAGCGGCTTGTCGATGCTGTTCTGGAACACGTTGTTGGTGTTGTTCGCCTTCGGGTCCGGAAAGACGTCACGCTTGAAGAGGAAGTCCGGAACCCAGAACGAGTGGATGACGTCCTTGGACGACAGCGTGTACTGGATGGTCTTCTTCACGGGTAGGACGAGGATCGGAACTTCTGTGGACGTACCCACGGTATGTACCGTGCCGCCGTCGTCGGGGTTCTTCGTTCCCTCGTAGCCGAAGTCCCAGCCCCATTGGAACGCGACCACGTTGATCTTCACGTCGGGGTTGGGAATCACCTTGAGGGCGGTGTTCTCGGTGGTGACCGCGAAGTAGAAGAGCACCCCGACCATGAGCAAGGGAACGGCCGTGTAGACGAGCTCCAGCGGGAGATTTTCCTTCGTCTGCTTCGGGTACAGCGGGGAGTTCTTCTTCTTGCGGTGGAAGGTGAAGGTCCAGAACATCAGGCCCCAGACCAGGACGCCGACTGCCAACGCCGCGAGGAAGGTCCAGGACCAGAAGTGCTGCATGGCCTTGGCCTGGGGGCTGACGCCCTCGGGCCAACCGAACCGTGGCAGGTCGTCGGCCGTACAGCCGCTCAGAGCCAGACCGGCAAGCGCGAGCGAACCGGCCAGAGTCAACCGCCGAGTACTACGAGACCAAGCCACTCGGGTGCCCTCCTAAAGACCCGCGATCATCACCGATGTGCGATGTCGCCGTTTCCATCATGCGCTGTGCGACGGTTCATGTTCGCGCCAAGATTACTCGACAGCCCCCGCTCGCGTCCGGGCAGGGCGCATGTTGCGCGTATCGAATCTACAACTTGTCGAAGTTGTTCGGCCACCGGGGGCGGCGAGCCGGTGGAAGCGCGCCGGCAGGGCGGCGGGCCGGCGGGACCAAAGGACTGTCGGGACCGGCCGGACCGGTGGGCCGGTGGATGGGCGGATACTTGTCCCCTGGAGTCACGCCCGCCGTGCGTGGCCGAAAGTGCCGACCAGAATTGGGTGATCGACCTCGTGTGCGGATTGATGGGCTGGCTCTCTTCGACGGGCAACGCCGGTGACCGGGTCGAAGGGGTGCAGGAGGTGGCCGCCGGAATGCGGTGCGCCCGCCACCGGGGACCGGACGAAGCCGGGACCTGGAACGACGGCGACGTGGTCTTCGGATTCAACCGGCTCTCGATCATCGACATCGAGCATTCCCACCAGCCGCTGCGCTGGGGGCCACCCGAGTCGCCCGAGCGGTACGCGCTGGTGTTCAACGGTGAGATCTACAACTACCTGGAGCTGCGGGCTGAGCTGACCGCCGACTTCGGCGCCCGATTCCACACCGAGGGCGACGGTGAGGCCATCGTGGCCGGGTTCCATCACTGGGGAAAGGCGGCGGTCTCGAGGCTGCGCGGAATGTTCGCCTTCTTGATCTGGGACACGCAGGAGCGGGTGTTGTTCGGTGCCAGGGATCCGTTCGGCATCAAGCCGCTGTTCCGCGCGGACACCGCTGACGGGATCGGCTTCTCCTCGGAGGAGAAGGGGCTTCGGGAGTTCACCGGGCCCGCGGTCGTCGACCAGGCCGCGCTGCAGCACTATCTGGTGCTCCAGTACGTGCCGGAACCGGCGACCATGGACGCGGCCATCCGGCGAGTGGAGTCGGGAACGCATTTCACCGTGGCGCCGGGCGGGGCACTGCGGGCCGAGCGGTACTTCCATCCCACGTTCGTGCCCACCAGGATTTCCGGCCAGGCGCAGGAAAAGGCGCTGTACCAGCGGATCGCAGACGTCCTGGACGACTCGGTCGGCGCACACATGCGGGCGGACGTCACGGTCGGTTCGTTCCTGTCCGGCGGAATCGACTCCACCGCGATCGCTGCGCTGGCCAAGCGGTACAACCCGGATCTGATGACGTTCACCACCGGCTTCGATCGCGACGGGTTCTCGGAGATCGACGTGGCCGCGCAGAGCGCCGAGGCGATCGGCGTCCGCCACGTGATCCGGAAGGTGTCGGAGTCCGAACTCACCGACACCTTGCCGCTGATCGTCTGGTACCTGGACGAGCCGGTCGCCGATCCGGCGCTGGTTCCGTTGTACTTCGTCGCGAACGAGGCTCGGAAGCACGTCAAGGTGGTGTTGTCCGGCGAAGGTGCGGACGAGCTCTTCGGCGGCTACAACATCTACCGGGAGCCGGCGTCGTTGGCACCGATCACCGCGCTGCCGCAGTTGTTGCGCAAGGGCCTTGCCGCCGTCGGCAACTCACTACCCGACGGGTTCAGAGGCAAAGACATGCTGCGCCGCGGCGCCATCGACCTCGAGCAGCGTTACTACGGCAATGCCCGGATCTTCCGCGAGGACCAGCTGCCACCGGTGCTGCGCACCTACTCCCCCGACCGGTCGTTGCGGGAGGTCACGGATCCCATCTACGCCAAGTCGGTGGGCTCCGACCCGATTTCCCGCATGCAGCACATCGACCTGTTCACCTGGCTCCGCGGTGACATCCTGGTGAAGGCCGACAAGATGACGATGGCCAACTCCCTGGAATTGCGGGTTCCATTTCTGGACCCCCGGGTTTTCGACGTCGCCAGAACCGTGCCGCCGGAATACCGGGTACAGGGCAAGGCCACCAAGGTGGCGCTTCGCCGGGCGATGGAGCTGATCGTTCCGCCACATGTGCTGAACCGGAAGAAGCTCGGGTTCCCCGTTCCGATCCGGCACTACCTGCGGGAGGGGTCGTACGACTGGGCGCGGAACATCCTCACCACAGCGCAGACCGATCAGTACCTCGACGCCGCCGCGATGGTGAAGATGTTGGACGCTCACCGGGCCGGCGAGGCCGACTACTCCCGGCCCATCTGGACCGTGCTGGTGTTCCAGCTCTGGCACGAGATCTTCGTGACCGGATCGATCACTCCGGCTGTTCCGGAGCCGGCCTATCCGGTTGTCCTCTGAGTTACCGGAGGGCTCGACCGTCCCCTGCGCTACCGAAGGCTCGACGACTACCTCACCGTTCGCACCCAGGCCGAGTGACCGGCGGACTCAGACCGTGACGAAGCCCATTGCGTGCGAAATTTCGTCCGCCGACTCTGCGCCGTAGCAGTCGGCGAGCCTGACCATCGCGGAACCGGGATCGAAGGTGTACTCCTGGGTGCCGGTGGTTTCCAGCACCAAGGTCGCCAACAGCGAACCCAACTGCGCCGACCGTTCGAAGGACAGGTTGCGGAAGCGGCCGGCAAGAAATCCCGATCGGAAAGCGTCCCCCACTCCGGTGGGATCGACCTTCGCCAACTCCGGAACCACCGGAATGTGCAGCCGGGATCCGTCGGATGCGACGATGTCGACGCCCTTGGAGCCCAGTGTCGTGACGCGGTGACCGATGCGTTCCAGCAGCTGACTCTCGGTCCAGCCCGTCTTGGAGAGCAACAGGCCCAGCTCGTAGTCGTTGGAGAACCACAGCTCAGCGCCTGCCGCCAGCTTCGCGACGTCCACGCCGTCCATCCGGGCCAGCTGCTGCGAGGGGTCGGCCGCGAAGGTGAACCCGCGCTCCCGGCACTCCTGGGCGTGGCGCACCATCGCGCTGGGATCGCCGGCACCGATCATCACCAGGTCGATGCCGGACCCGGCTGCGGCGACCGGACCGATCTCGATCTCCCTGGACCGGGCCATGGCGCCGGCATAGAACGAGCCGATCTGGTTCATCGCATCATCGGTCGTGCACACGAACCTGGCGGTCTGCACATCCTGGAAGACATGAACGAACGAGCAGTCGACACCATGGCGCTCGAGCCAGCTGGCGTAGTCGTCGAAATCCGCACCGACCGCGTCCAGCAGAATCGGGCGCACGCCGAGCAGTCCCATGCCGAAACAGATGTTGGCCGCGACACCTCCCCGACGCACCACCAGGTCGTCGACCAGGAACGAGAGCGACACCCGGTGCAACTGGTCGGGCAGCAACGAGTCGGTGAACTTGCCCGGGAAATGCATCAGATGATCGGTGGCTATGGAGCCGGTGACGACTATCGGCACGAGGCCTCTTTCGGTTCTCGGGTTGCGGACCAGGGGAACCGGCGCCGTCGGACAACCGCGACCTTACCGGCATCCCGGCGACCCGGACGAGCACCGGAAATCCGGACAGCTTCGCCCCTCGACGCGCCGACGGCCGTCACTTCAACAGAAGTGACGGCCGTCAGGACTACGGATTGCGCACCACCGGTGCGGCTGCTGCCGAGGGACCCGGCGGGTGGCTAGTGGAACGAATCGCCGCAGGCACAAGAATTCTGCGCATTCGGATTGTCGATGGTGAAACCCTGCTTCTCGATGGTGTCGACGAAGTCGATCACCGCGCCGTCCAGGTATGGCTTGGACATCCGGTCGACCGCCAGCCCGATGCCGTCGAATTTGACCAACGCGTCACCATCCAGGCTGCGGTCGTCAAAGAACAGCTCGTAGCGGAGCCCGGAGCAGCCCCCGGGCTGCACCGCGATCCGCAGCACCATCTCGGAATTGCCGTCGCGCTCAAGCAGCGCCTTGGCCTTTGCTGCCGCAGTGTCGGACAGTGTCACGCCATGCGCACGCGCTACCTCTTCGGTCGGCGTACTGGGCTGGGTCGTGGCCTCAATATCGGCGGTAGTCATCTGACTCCCTCTCTCGGCGACCCACGGATCGCGCGGAATGTTGTCGAGCTGGTCACTTCGAAATTTCGGGGTACCACCTCGATGATGCCACGCGAGGTCTCATCGAGGGAGTCGGCCGGGTCACTCTGCTGGGGTCAACCTTTCTCGAAGGCCGCCTATTCCGGCCCGACCTCGGTTTCGACCTCGGTTCTGACCTGGGTTGTGACCTGGGTTTCGACCCCATTCGGGCCGGGTTCCGCCGGTGGTGCGGAGCGGGGAACCGGTGTCGGCGTCCATCGCCGTCAACTATTCTCAGCTGGTGAGTCTTCTGCGCCGTAAGTCGGCTGAGCAAACACCTGAGCCGGTTCCGGCAGCACTTCCCGAGCTGCCGACCGTTGGCAAAGGCCGGCCGACGCCGAAGCGGAGCCAGGCCCAGGGCCGCCGCGGGCCGGTGGCGCCCCCACCGAAAACTCAGCGCGAAGCGATCAAACGATCCAAGGAGGTCGGCAAGACGCTCACCAAGGAAGAGCGTCGTGTGCAATCGACCGAGCGGCGCGAGCGGATGATGCGCGGCGACGACGCCTACGTCCTACCCAGAGACCGAGGCGCTGTCCGCGCCTACGTCCGGGATCTGATCGACGCCCGGCGCAATGTCGCCGGCATCTTGCTGCCGGTGGTCCTGGTCTCCTTCATCATCCTGACGATCCGGAACCAGGTCGTCGCCACCATCGGCCCACTCATCCTGCTGATCGCGATTCTCGCCGCCGTGGTGGACTCCGTGATCTTCGGCCGGCAGGTCAGCCGAAAGGTGGCGGCCAAGTTCCCGAAGGGCGACGGCACCGGCTCGTCGTCCCGTTCGCGATCCTTGGGCTTCTACGCCTTCAATCGGGCGTGTCTAATTCGCAAGTGGCGGGTGCCGCGGCCACGGGTCCGTCGTGGGGATCCCGTCTGATCGTGACTGGCGACGAACTGCTCAGGACTGCCGCGGCGCAACGAGATGTGGTGCGCGAACGATACTTCGACGCCGATGGGCGATTGCATACGATGCCGCGCAAACAGTCCCGCAAGCTCGCGGTGCTGGATGTGATCGCGGCCAGGTTCATGCCCGGTGTCCATTATCTGGAGGTCGAGGTGAATCGGGAACTGATCGGCATCTACGACGATTACGTGAGTCTTCGCCGCGCCCTGATCGATTTCGGCCTGATGGATCGTGCGGACGGCCGTTACTGGCGCTCCGGCGGCACCGTCGAACTGTGATGGACGCCCCTCCACGACTCGGGGCGCGTCGAGGCCATATCATCCGAGCCGCTGCGGACCTGTTTGCCGCGGACGGATATCCGGCTGCCGGCATGGATCAGATCGGTGCCGCAGCAGGCATCACCGGTCCGGCGATCTATCGGCACTTCGATTCGAAGGCGGCCGTGCTCGCCGCCGTGTTCGACGGCATCATCGATGCGGTCACGGCCGCACCGGGGAACCTCCCGGCCGGAACGACGGGGCAGGACGAGCTCGTCGTACTGATCGAGGTCTACGCCGCAGCGGTCGCGACCCGGCGGCGCCTGATGGCCGTCTTCGTCCGCGAGGTCCATCACCTGCCACCGGAGCATCGTGCCCGGTTGGCCGAGCGACAGCGGACCCTGGTGCGGCGCTGGCGCACGCTGCTCGGC
>JAABUJ010002243.1_pt1 | contig 24561 bp, 22 predicted proteins | sample 5559131 | NCBI WGS metagenome assembly JAABUJ01 (sample SAMN10711875, study PRJNA513366) | rock metagenome | isolation source: Antarctica rocks | place: Antarctica: Victoria Land, Mt New Zealand nord | collected 2016-01-07
CGCACGCGCGCCGTGGTTGGTCTGGTCAACCGCCGCCTCGACCGCCAACAGCGGCGCCGGGCGGCGTAACCCGATCGACGGGGAGGGGGCCATGCGTCTCTCCTCCTATTGCCAAGATGAACTATTACTTCCGATGAGATAGGTGCTGTACGTCAGCCTCTGGAGGTGACTATCAAGGACGGAGAAAACAGCGTCCTGGGGATAGCTACCATAGGGACCGGAAGAACAAGCGGAAGAATTAGGCGCGCTTCCATTAGAAGTGACAGGATAGCAGGGGTCGTCCGCCCCTCCCCCGACATAGACACGTCCAGTACTAGAGTCGGTCGCGATGGCGTACCCGGAACTCGCATTCCCCAAGTACGTCGCGGCGAAATAGGATCCCTGCGTGACTGACCCTATGGGCAACGCGGCGACAAAGGTCTCAGCGTTGCTGCAGCCATTATTAACCTTTGGTGCTAGTTGGGGAGTCTCTCCAACGCCTTTGATGCGATGGAGGTAGCCCCAATGCCTCTGTATTGCGTCAAATGGTGCGCACACGGGTGAATCAGGGTCGTCAGGACCTGTTCGATAGCCGCATCGGCCTCCCATCAGGCATCTGTGCAACAAATACTAGATCAAAGCATCGAGGACGCGAGAAAAGCGGCGGTTTCAACTAGCACCAAGGGTTATTAACCTTTGGTGCTAGTTGGGAAGCCTCGCTTAACGTCTTAATGCAACAGAAAGAACTAGCGTTCCCCATTTTTGCGCCAAATAGCGGCCACATGGGTGATCCGAGGCTGTCACGGCCCATTCGATAGTCCGCATCAGCCACTCGTTAACCATCTGCGCAACTTTTGTTAGCTAATAGTAGCAAAGACGCAAGAAAAATGGCGTTTTCAACTAGCACCAAAGGTTATTACTACTACTTTGACAGAGCGGCGTCGATTGATCGCCGGGATGACTGCTGAGATCACAGTCTGATGTGCTCCCACAAGCGATAGATGCATGAGAGGCGAAGTTAGCGTAGAAGGTGGACGAACTCGTGCGACCGGTGATGTAGGCAAGCCCGTTATCTACAGTTATGGCGGTAGGAAGATCTCCTCCGCCAATACCACCATTCGGGGTACACGTGCCTGTACTGTACTCGCTTCCCTGGTAGCTGCCCTCGTCGCAACCGCCGATGTAGGCGCCGTAGTTAAGCGTGGTCAAATCGGAGGAGAGCCCTGCCACGAACCCTGTCGCAGGCGTGTACGTGGCGCCATTGTACGTATACGCTTCCTCGTTACTGGCCTGCAAGGCGTGGCTGGAGGTAGGAAAGCTCACGGATTGCGTGTCGCCCGTGACGTAGGGATTGCCGTTACTATCTAGCGCGATCGCTGTGCCCTCTGTCGATATAGACGACCCATCGGATGTCCCATGGAGAAATGTACTGGCAGCCAGACTGCCAGCGTTGTTCAACTCGGCAACGAAGGCGCTCTTGCAGCCGGAGCAGTTTGTCTGCTGATACCCGCCACGGATGGGGAAACCGGTGTTCGCGTCGCCGGTGCTCGTGGTGTAGCCTGTGATATAGGCGTCAGGTTGCAGGACGCCGTTCACCGTGTAATTGTCCAGCGCGATGCCCGCGGCGCCGTCGTTCCCCGCCCCGCCGAGGTAGGTACTATAGACCAACTTCGTACCATCAGGCTGGAAAACGCTCACGTAAGCGTCGGTGATGTTGTTGGAGGTGGAGGGGCAGCTGCGGTTTAAACACGGTTGATAAGGGTTACTGGTGGTAAAGGTAGGTGAGTAGGTCGAGCCGGTTACATAGGCGCGCCCGTAGCCGTCCACGGCTATCCCGGTCGCGGTGTAAGAGCCGCCCACTGCGGTGGCGTAGTAGAGCACGGGGTCGATCACCAGCGCCCGGCGCGGGTCGTAGCGGCCCACGGTGAAGCCGACGCGGTAGCCGCGCGCGGTCGTGCCGCCCTGCAGCAGGTAGCGCACGGTCACCGGCCGGCGCGCCCCGTCGATCATCTGATAGGCCACGGGCGCCTCGTGCAGCACCTGCACGCCGGCGCCGGCTCCCACCACCAGGTTGCCGGCGCGGTCCAGGCGCGGCGCCGTCCCGCCCTCGATCAGCAGCGCGATGGCCGACGGGTCGGCCCCCGCCGCCACGTCGAAGTCGTACTCCAGCTGCCCCTGCCGACCATGATAGACCAAGTCGACGCCCTTATACACGGCGCGGTAGGAGACCTCCGCGTAGGTCGGGACGCCGGTGCGCCAGCGGCGCGGGTCGTCACCGAGGTAGTAGTTGACCACGCCAGGAAGCTTGTCGAGGCCCACCACGCGGGTGTGCGGGTTGGTCCCCAGCAGACCGAAGTGCACCATGGCGGGCGGCGCGGCCGGGGTCGCGGCGGGCGCCGTGGGCCTGGCCGAAGTCGTGGGCCTGGCCCTAAAGGACCATGGCAGGGACGGACCCTGAAGGGTCTGGCTGGGAGCGACGCCACTCAGACCTTTTAGGGACGAACTCTGAAGCGTCCGCGGCGCAGTAATCCCACGCAGACCTTTTAAGGTCCGTCCCTGCCATGGTCCTTTAGGGCCAGGCCTCCCGACCGGCGCCGAGGGCAGGGAGAGCACGGCGTCGTGGGCAGTGAGGAACAGCGTGGCGCCGGCGCCGCGCGCCAGGAAGGCCACGCGGGGATCGGTCTGGCCCTGGTTCAACTCGAAGGCCGTGGGCAGCGCGCCGTAGGCGCGGTCCAGGCGCGCGGCTGGGCTCAGCACATGGGCGGCGCCCCGGCGCGCCCATGTGCTGAGCCCAGCCGCGCGCCGGCCCCCGACAGCCCGCCACGCCGCGTTGACACGGCGCCGCCGTGACCACCTGGGCCTTTTTTCGCCGCGTACTGCGTCTGGTAGAGCAGCAGCCCCTGACGGCTCAATCCCGTCGCCGAGGACACCGCGCCGCCGGCTCCAGCGCGCGCGGCGCCGTTCACCACGTTGGCGATGTTCGGGCCGAGCGCGGCGTTGCCGGGCGCGCCAGGCGCCGCGGGGCGTGCGGTGGAAGCGGTCGCGGGCAGGCTCGACAGCGTGCCCAGGGTCATTACCATCACCAACGCTGCGCGCGCGACGCGGCCAGCCCATCCGTTCCCTATCATGTCGCCCCTGTCCTTTATCTCACGCTTTATTGGCTGTCCGCTACCGGCTAGGGACCGGATTTTGCTCGTCCTTACTATCTCTTTACTATGTCTATTCTATTGTGCCGTATCGAGAGGCCTTTATAACCGGCAATCTTCCGGCAATCTTGGGCGGCAAAGGTGCTGGATAGAGCGTCATAAGCCATCGACCATCGACTATCCCCGGTATACATCTACCACCATTCCATCGCGCAGCAGTCGCGCGGGGATAGTGAAGGAGCGCCAGAGGCGTCCATTGAGGCGGGCGTAGCGGAAGCGGCCGCGGCCGTGGCCGATGATGGTGATGTGGCGGCCTAGCCGCACCAGCGCGCCGCGTCCAGGGCCGGGCGCCGCGCGCAGCACGAGGTCGGCCGGGTGGCCGATGCTCATCGAATCGTCGACGCCGAGGTAGGCGCGGTAGAGCGCCAGCAGGTACATACGCGCGCCCCAACCGTAGAGCGAGGCCCCGCCGGGCGTCCCGTCCGCGGCGTACCACTCGTAGAAGCCGTTGGAGATATCGGCGCCGCGCCGCGCCAGCCCGTTGAGCACGGCGGCGGACGTGGCAATATCGTCGTTACGCGCGGCCGCGATCGCCAGCAAGCCGCCGACGCTCGGCCAGTAGGCGCTCTGATAGCGCCCCGGCGCCATCCAATTGTGGATCGCCCCGTAGTCCTGGGGCGCGTAGTCGCCGTAGACCACGCGCGCCGGGCCGCCGCCGTCGCCGCCCAGCAGGTAGCGTTGCTGCGCCGCGACTTCTCCGAGCACGCTGGCGCGATGCGCGGGCGTCGCCACACTAGCGGCCACGAGCAGGGCGTTGCCGTCGACCTCGAAGTAGTCGCGGCCGGCCGGCCTGGCGCCATAGTGGCCGAACGGCGCTAGGGGCCGAGCGTCGAGATGGGCCGGCGCGTCGACGCGCCAGAGCGTGGTGTTGGCGTCATGCGCGATGCACGACGCCACATGGGCGTCGGTCACGGCGGCGGTCCGGCTGCCGGCCAGCAACTCCAGCGCGGACATGGCGTGCGTGGCGCGATACCATAGCCCCTCTAGCTGCGGGTTATAGCCGGGGCGCGCGACCTGGTCGGCCCAGTCCGCTGCCCAATGGTCGCCCTGTGGGCGCACCGACGCCCACAACAGGCAGGAACTGCCGTGCCGGCGGTCGATGTAGCGCCCGTGCAGCCAGTTCCAGCCGCGGCGTAAGGCCGGCAGCGCGCGCCGCACCATCCCGATGTCGCCCGTGAGCCGGTACGCGTCGAGCACGGCGGCGATCAGGATTGGTGTTTCATCGTACCATCCCGAATACTCGAATGTAACCCAGCTACCAGATGGCTGTTGGTGGGCCAACCAATAGCGCAGCTCACTGCCCGCATACGTCGAGAGGGTGCCGCTATCGTTGGGGACCATGCCCCACGCGAAGCTGTCGCGGATCCACAACCCCTTATAGAAGGGGGCGGCGCGGTGGCCGACCTCTGTCTGGTTGCCGGCCAGCACCTCCAGCGCGACGCGTTCGGCGCGGTCGAGCGCGGGGTTGCCGGTGATGACGGGGAGCGCCGGGGTAGCGGCGGGAGCAAGCGTGGGGGTAGCGGCGGCGCTGGCGCGCGCGATGGGCGCGGCGGGGGCGAGCGGCGGGCGGGCGGCGATGGTCAGCAGAAGGGTTTGCAGGATAATGAGGGTCAGCAGGAGGGCGCGCGCCTGTCGCGTCATGGCTACTCCGAACACTACTAAGGAACCTGCGATTGAAATCGCATGGTAAATTACGGACACTAAAGTGTCGCACAGGCCGCGATGAATGCCTACCGTGCCAACGCCCTGGCACAGTCGCTATTACTCCCACGCGACTTCAGTCGCCGTCGTGTGCCATGCGACTTTAGTCGCAGGCCGCGCCCGACTACTTTAGTGAGTATAGTAGACCGCAGCCGCTGATAGGAGTATCCTCCCCACATAAAGAGGAGAGAACGTGACCGACGACGAGGTTGATGATTATATACGCTACTTGCACGCACAACTGCCGTCCGCGCATGCGCGCCTGAGCGTGGACGCGGTGCGTGCCGTGCTCGACGCCGAGGCGGACTACTACCAACGCCGCTTTGGGCCTATCCACGGCTGGCGCGCGCTCCTACGCGAGATATTCGGGCGCGGCCACCCCGCGCCGGCCACGGTCGACGCGGCCCTGCCCGAGTTCGAGCAGTACGTCTTGACAGCGCTCGGGGCCGATGAACGCTACAGCGACGTCACGGTCGACGACATCCGCGCGGTCATGCGGGTCGAAGGTGAGGCCGGCCCCACCTGGACGCCGCCCCTGTCGGCGGATACTTTAGAAGAGAGCACGGGTACCATGGACGAGAGCAAGGAGGAGTCCCTATGAGCAACGACCGCTTCGACAAGTTCACCGAACGCGCGCGCAAGGTCCTCACCCTGGCGCAGGAGGAAGCGACGCGCTTCAACCACAACTACATCGGCACGGAGCATCTTCTGCTGGGCTTGGTGCGCGAGGGCGAGGGCGTCGCCGCCAAAGTATTGGCGGAGATGGGCGTCGAGATCAACCAGGTGCGCGGCGCGGTCGAGTTCATCATCGGGCGCGGCGACCGCATGCTCGTCGGTGAGATCGGCCTGACGCCGCGCGCCAAGAAGGTCATCGAACTCGCCGTCGATGAGGCGCGCCGGCTCGGCCACCACTACGTCGGCACCGAGCATTTGCTGCTCGGGCTGGTACGTGAGGGCGAGGGTATCGCGGCGGCCGTGCTGGAGAGTCTTGGCGTCAGCCTGGAGAAAGTGCGCGCGCAGACGGTCCGGGTGCTGTCACAGAGCAGCGGGACACATCCAGGGACAACATCGACAGGCGCGCCCGTGTCGGGGTCAGGCCCTCTTGAGTACGGACCGGAGCAAGCCCTACCGCTCCATGCCGTGCCGGGGCAAGCCGCGCCGGCGCGTCAAGGCCGCTGGGACTACTGCCTCGTGCATGTCGCGTACCCCGACCCCGACGAGAGCGGCATGGTCCGGCGGGTCCAGGGCGGCGGGGATGAAGGGCGCTTCGGGCGTGACACGACGCCGATCCATCAGGCGCTGCAGGCGCTGGGCGCCGAGGGATGGGAGCTTGTCGCCGTCGACACCGCCCCGCGCGACAGCGGCTCGTCCGGCGGCAGCTACGTCCTGAAGCGCGCGCTCTAAACATCATCGTCGCCGGGAGCGTCGGCTTCTAGCCGGTGTACCACCGTATCTTTTTGACCTGTCAAGGCGGCGCGTAGCGCCTGTAGCTCGGCCTCCGCTCGCTGCGCCCGCTGGTCGGCGGCCAGGCGCGCTTGGTCGGCGGCCAGGCGCGCCTGTTCTTCGGCTACGGCGCGTCGCTCGGCTATCAAGCGTGCCCGCTCTTCTGCGGTCAATTGCTGTCGCGCGGCCTGAAGTTCGTCGTGCTCTTCCTCGGCGATGGGGATGGGCCGTCCGGTCCAGGGATCGATCACGCGCAGCCACACTCCCGCTGGCCGTCGCTGCGTCTCCGGCATCGCCAGCGGACGCAACTCCACCCCCAGCAGTGGGCTCCAGACGCCTCCGCTTGGCAGCGCCGACAGCGGTTCCATGCGGTCGCCGCGCGATTCGTAGCCCAGGAGTGGCGGAACCATCACCTGTTGTGGGTCGTAGATGTAGTATTCGCGCGCGCCTTGCTCCGCGTAGAGCCGCCGCTTGCCGCCCCGCGCGACGCTGAGGTCTTGCGCCTCGGTAGAGGGCGAGGTGATCTCGAATACGATGTCGGGAAACTTGCCTTCGACCCAGGTCTGCCACTTCGGTGGAACGGGCGGTGGGCGATCGAAGATCACGTAGACATCGGGTGAGATATTGTCTCGCCCGTTGCTGGGGTTGTAGTAGACGAACTGGTTGCCGCCCACGGCGGTCGTCGCGGCGCGCCCTTGCCGCGCGAACAGGGTTTGCAAGGTCCACTGCAGGTCGATCATCTGCACCGCGTTGGCGTGGGTCTCAGCCATGGGCTGACCATCGCTGTCGGGGAACGTGGAGAAGTCGATGTCTTCCGGGGTGCGAATTGCCATGATCCATCATCCCTCCGCTGTCTGGCTGTTTGCGTGCTTCCAGTCTATCGTGTCTAATAGCGGCATCCCTTGTGCCCGTTTTTTAGCGCGGTTCGCGCGTCAGGAAAGTCGTCAAAGTCGCGGTATACGCCGTGGGGGCGACGTTCCATGCCTGCGTGTGGTCAGCGCCGGCGACACGGCGGTAGGTCACGATGTCGGGCCGAGCGCGGGCGAAGGCGTCACTGGACCCGACCGGTACCACCGTATCCTCGTCACCATGGAAGAGCAGCGTCGGCGCGGTCAGGCTGCCGGCGGCGCGGACCTGGTCGATCGGCGCGAGATCGGACATGCCAAGCCACGCCGCGACGATGCGCTGCGCCACGGCGATCAACACCCCTGGTAGGTGGCGCTCGCGTCCTTGCAGGTCGAGCACGGCATTCCAGTCGAGGGCGGGGGCGTCGAGCACGACAGCGCGTACACGTGGGGCGTACGCCGAGCGGTGCAGGAAGGATTCGACGGTTCCACCGCCCATCGACCAACCGTAGAGGATGACGTCGTGGGCGCCATGCGTGAGCGCGTAGCGTACGCCCGCCTCGACATCTTGCCACTCGGTAGCGCCCAGGTGGTAGAGCCCATCGGGGCTGGGCGGCGCGCCAACATCGTTCCGATACGATAGATCAAGCACGGGCAGCCCCAGAGTAGTCAGGGCCGGCGCCACGCGCAACCCTTCCAAACGGCTGGAGTTGTAGCCATGGACCTCGATGACCCAGGTGGAACGACGGCCGGCGAGATACCACGCGGGCATCGGTCCCAGCGGGTCGGGTACGGCGACATCGGTGTAGCGCAGGCCCAGCGTGCCAGGGTTGCCGGCGTAGACCGAAGCATCTAGTCGCACGCTCACGCCCGCTGCAAGTCCAGTCATTTTCCCCGTGAGCCGGCGCGTCACGCTCGATCCATCCTCCTTAAGGATGACGCCGACGACGGCGTGTCCACCGGGCCAGCCGAGGCCGAATGTGCCGGGTCGTGCGGTGTCGCGCGTGCGTTGCAAGGTTACGGTGTTCACGCCGGCGGCTGTCACATGCAGCGTATATGGCTTCTGAGCGTGCGTGACGTGCAGGAGTTGGTCGGAGAAATACCAGCCGACTCCACCGAGGATGGCGGCGACGAGCACGAGCAGCGCGGCAAGCGGCATGACGACAAGTCGCGCGCGCCGCCAGCGACGAATAGAGGTAGGCTGGACGGCCGTCACGGACGGTGCGGATCCACTCAGGGGGACAGCCATGGCGATACCCTCTCCTCTATGCCGTGTAATCCGAGTCTTGCCGGCGCGCTAAGGTGGCGCGCAGCGCCTGCAGTTCCGCTTCCGCCCGCTCCACCCGCTGATCGGCCGCCAAACGCGCGCGCTCCTCATCTTTGGCGTGTTGTTCGGCCGCCAAACGCGCGCGCTCCTCGTCTTTGGCGTGTTGTTCGGCCATCAAGCGCGCGCGCTCCTCGTCTTTGGCGTGTTGTTCGGCCATCAAGCGCGCCCGCTCCTCCTCAAGCAGCCGCGCTTGCGCCGTTTCGCGGGCCAGGAGTTGCTCGTCCAGCCCCAGGATCTGCTCACCTGTGCGCGGATCAATGACGCGCAACCATGTTCCCGCCGGCCTCTGTCCGACCACATCCATCGCTATCGGCCGCAGTTCCGTCCTCATCAATGGGCTCATGATGCCGCCGCCGACTAGCCTCGGCAATGGTTCCAGGCGGCCCCCGCGGATCTCGAAGCCCAGGAACCCCGGCTTCATCTCTTGCTGTGGGTCATAGATGTAATATTCCTTGGCGCCCAGCCGCGCGTAGAGTTCGCGCTTACCTCCCCGCTCCGTGCTCAGGTCCTTGGCCTGTGTACTAGGCGAGGTGATCTCAAAGACGACGTCGGGAAACTTACCCTCGATCCACGTCTTCCAACTGGGCGGGGCCGGGGGAGGGCGATCGAGGATCACGTACACGTCGGGTGAGATGTTGTCGCGTCCGTTGAACCTGTTGTAGTACACAAACTGGTTAGCGCCGACGGTGGTCACCCCGTCGCGTCCCTGTGCTTTGAACAGTTGCCCTAACGTCCACCACAAGTCGAGCATTTGGATCACGTTGGCGGTTGTCTCAGCCATGGGCTGACCGTCGCTCTCGGGAAAGGTGGAGAAGTCGATATCCTCCGGGGTGCGAATGACCATGGCCCATTATCCCTCCGCTGTCTGGCTGTTTGCGTGCTTCCAGTCTATCATGTCTACCACCGGCACCTCTATGCCCGTCGTCGAGCCGCTGGGTTACCGACAAAAGGCTTAGCGTTGTAATATGGAAAGAAGGTGGGAGGTGCGCCATTTGCCCGTCGTAGCCACACCGCACACCCCCAGTATCTCGCGGAGCACTGCCATGAAAAGGTTCACCATCAGGATAGGAAGCGTGGTATTCGTCCTTCTGAGGAGCGGGAGCGTGGCGGGCGCCGTGACTTTGCGCGTCGTTAAGTAGCGGTGGTGAGGAGGGGTAGCTTTCGTAGTATCCACGCCATCGATATACTGCCGGTATGATACGCCCGTGGATAAGCTTAACGCTCCTGGCGCTTACGTTCCAGCCGGCGACGCCCGGCGTGACACTGGACCGGGGTATGGCCGCGCCTGCACTGCTGCGCGCCGACCCGCCTTCGGGCGCGGCGTTGCGGCAATCGCCGTGGACGGTGGATCTCTTGTTCTCGACGCCGCTCGACGCGCGCCGCAGCTTTGTGTCGGTCATCAGCGACGCGATGGATCTGGTGAATAGCCCGGCGACGGTGACGGGGCGGCGCCATGACGAACTGCGCGTGGCGTTGCCGAAGCTGCCGGCCGGCCCCTACGCCGTCGTCTGGACGGCGGTCACGCCGGGCGGCGCCGTCGCGCATCGCTCCTACCTGTTCACGGTCGGGTCGCTTGGGCCGCCGCTCTTGCCCAACCGGCCCGTCGAGCTGACACAGCAGGTCAACGGGCTCAGCGTCACCCTGCGCGCGCCGTCCGACCGTGTGGCGCATCAAACGTACACGATCACAGTCGGCGTGGGTGGGCGTCCCGTCGACGGGGCGCGCGTGGAATTGACGGGGCGCTCGCTGGACATGGACATGGGCGAAACGGAGGCGACCGCGCGCGCCGCCGGGCATGGGCGCTACGTCGCGACGCTAGACGTGGTGATGGCCCTCGACTGGCAAGTCACCGTCACGATACGCGCCGACCGACACGCGGCGCGGGCCGTGTTCACGTACCTGGCGCACTATTAGCGGAGTAATTAGTAGCTAGTAGTTAGAGAGTTCGCTCGTTCTAACTACTAGCTACTAATTACTCCCCCGGCTACCGATGACTGGCTTTTGTCGAGCTAGTCGACTGGGTCGATTGGCCCTTGATCGCCGCGTCGACGGCCTTAGCAAGGTCGGCATAGGGAACCTCGGCGGTGCTGCGGTAACGCACGATCCCGTTGCCGTCCAGTATGTAGATCGAGGGGAAGCCCTGTCCGCCGGGGCCATTGACGAGCCCATACTTATTAGCTGTTGCGAAGTCGCGGTCGACCAGAATAGGGTGCGCGACGTTGAAGGTATTCTTGAAGAAGTTGATGTCGCTCTTGCCGGCCAGACGCGTGTCCGTTTGGTTGCTTGTCTCAAAGTCTTTGCCATAGGGGCTGGATAGGACGGAGAAAGAGCGCAGACCCTTGGACGCGTAGGATTTGTCGAGTTGATTGAGCACAGCGGTCTCGGCCTGGCAGTGCGGGCACCAGATAGCGAACATTTCCATGAGCACGGGGTGTCCATGCTGTCCGGCAAGCGTATAGTGCTTCCCATCGATGGTCGCGCTGTCGAAATTCGGCGCTTTACTACCGATGGCGAGTTGCGTCGGCGGTGAAGAGAGCGCAGCGGGGTCGACAAGGGCGGCGGTTTGGCCAGAGGACTGGTTGAGGACCACCGTCGCGATGATAATCGCCGCGATGACGACCGCTGTGACGGTGCCGGCGATGATGCCGAGGCGGCGCCGGCGCGCGGCCTGCTCCTGCGCTATGCGGGCGCGCGCCCGCCGGCCCGTGGCGCGATTGCGCTCCTCGCGCGCCGTCTCAGCCGTAGACGCGCGCGCGGCCGCCACACGATTGGCGCCATTAGCCCCGTTGCCAGTCGCGCGCGCTCCACCCGTCTTTGTCGTCGAGGCCCCTGTCCGCCCCTGATTCTTACGTTGTGCCATAAGTTTTTACTACCCTCTTTCGCTCCGTGCGCCGCTCATTTTACGCGCGCGTAGGCCAGTCGCCGGCGCGGTCGTTACAATCTCTTCATCATCATAGTCCGCTTCGTCGTCGATTGAGACCGTTGGTCTGAACAACAGTCCTTCGAGGCTCAACGTGTAGCGATCGCCCCCATAGATGGCGGCGGCGAGCAGAATGAACACGACGTCGCGCGTGACGTCGAACCACGATATCTTGGATCCGCCGGCCAGCCACTGCACGGGAGCGAGTGAGCCGATAGGACCGGACCCCGAAAAACAGCCACAGCCGAAGGCCGTGTTGCCGCGCAGGATGCTGATAACCAACGCGCCCGTGAACATGACCAGCAGCGCCACGGTTACGACAGCGGTGGGCCGCAGGAAGAGGCCGATGACAAGGTAGATCGCGACGAGCGCCTCGATCCACGGCAGAGCAGTGGCGAAAGGACCAATGAGCCCATACGGCAGCAGCCCATATTCGGTGACGTTTTGACGGAACAGGCCGGGAGCCGTGATCTTGGAGAGGGCCGAGAAGGCGAAGACGAGCCCTAGCAGTAGGCGCGCTACGAGGGTGAGCGGCGTGCGGGCGCGCGCCCACGCCGCGCCAAGGGCACCGGGTCCGTTGTCGTTGTCGTCACGCGTCATCTTGTCTCACCTGTTCCGTTCGTGTCTACCAGGCCGGCGTGTCAGCGCCGTACGACGACGGCGACCTGGTCGAGAGGATACCATTGCTTGCTGGTGGGGTCGTAGGCTTCGACGTTCACCTGCCACTGACCGGGGTGGGCGAAGGCGTGACGGACCGTCCAGCCGTAGGTGACCGCGTTGTAGGCGGCGTGGTTGGAGCCATCGGTGAAGCTCCAGCGCCACGGACGGCGCATCGCCCTGGGCTCGAGCACGCGGGCGATCTGCGCGCGGTCCTCCGTCAGCGTGATCGTCTGGCGGGGCGCGTAGCTGCGCGGGAAGACGAAGGGCGCCCACACAGCGAGTTGCGCCGCCGTGGTGGGCTGCTGCAGGTTGACGCGCGCGAGCGCGCCGTTGGCTGAAGCCGAGGGTTTCTGGTCGATTGTGCAGGCCTGTACGATGGAACCGCCACCGAGGACGGCGGCGGCGAGCAGCCCGGTTGCGGCGATGCCGTAGAGAGAACGACGCATGATTGATGTGCCTCCTGTGATGGCTGTCTGTCGTGACGATGGTCTCAATATTAAGAGTGTAGCAACGCGCGCACCGTTGCCGCGACTTGCGGCGCCTGGAACGGCGCTTCAACGTAGGCGCGCCAGCGGCCCTGCGTATCGAGCAGGTACACGCTGGCGTCGTGTGTCAGCCCTATCCCGCCTTTGAAGATGGGCGAGGGCGCTACGATGGGGACCCCATACGCGTGCCAGACCTGTTGCAAGACGGGACGCGGCGCCGTGAGGTAGTGCCAGTCGAGGCGCCGCCAGCCCGACTTGAGGGCGAAACTCAACGTCGCCGCCGGTGAGTCGTTCTCAGGGTCGGCGCTGACGACCACGATGCTGAAGCGCGACGCGTCCTTGCCGAGCAGGTGGTCCACTTGCGTGAGCGCGCGGCCGGCGAGGGGGCATTGCTCGGTGCAGACGGAGCTCAGGAAGGTCAGGGCGACCGCTTTGCCGCGCAGGCTGGCCAGCGACACGATGGCGCCGCGCTGGTCACGCAGGGCGAAAGAGTGGGCCACATAGGGCGGCGCGAAGATATCGCTGCCTGAGGCGTCGGATGGGGCGGACGCGGGTCGGGCGACGGCGGCGCAGTTGTCGCACTTCACGGCTCCGGCTTGGGCCAGGCCATTGCGCAGCGATTCAGCGGTGAGTTCGCTGTCGACTTCGCCACGAATGTAGCCGTGCGCGTCGATAAAGAGGCTAATGGGATAGTGCCCGACGTTATAGCGCCAGAACGTGCCGCCCTGGCCGTCCAGAACCATAGGATAGTTCAGGCGGCCCGCCAGCGCGAAGCGCTGGACGGTGGCGACGTTATCGCTCGCCTCGGCGACGCCAAGCACGACGACGCCCTTCTTGCCATAGGTGTCAAAGGCCGTGCGGAGCATCGGGCGCTCCGCCTGGCAGGGCTCGCAGCCGGTCCAAAAGAAGTTGAGCAGGACAGGGTGGCCGCGCAACTGGCGCAGCGAGAGCGTGCCGTGGCCGCCGGAAACGACGGGCAGCGTGAAGTCGGGCGCGAGCGGCGCGCCGTAGGCGGGCGTGGCCGGGCGCAACAGCAGGACGAGGCCGAGCGCGGCGGCCAGCAGCACGGCGAGGAGGCTCGCCAGCCGGCGCGGCCCGCCGCGCCGCCCGCGATATATCCGGTCCCCGGCCGGGCGGCCCGCTCGCGCCCATGCATGACTCGCCATAAGTGGTCCCCTCGCTGTACCGCCATCGTCGACACTTGGATTATAGCAACCGTCCACAATTACGTGTAACGCGGGGTGTGATCCAAACATGCAGGAGCGACGTAATAGTAGCAGGACCGTCGATGGCGCCCCGCCTCGTGCCCGGCGGATGGTCCGGTGAGTACGCGAGATGTCCGGCCGGTATCTAGCGGCTTATCACGCGCCATAAGACACAACATAATGAGAGCAGTCCGTCGGCCCAGGCATGAAGAAGGGGCCGGCTATGAGGAGTGGTAGCAGTATTATGAGCGCACTTTACGAGACAGCTGAGGAAGTACAAGAGACGATTATCGACGCGTTCGACCAGGCGACGGGACGCGGCGACTTCCTGCGCACGGTCATCGCCGCGGGCGCCGGCGTCGCCGCGATCGGGGTCGGCGGCGGCCTGTTGAGCGCCGGGCGCGTCGACGCCGCGTCGCTAGGCCTGGATACGCGCCTGAACAAGGCGGGCATCCCCCAGAGCGACATCGACATCTTGAACTACGCCCTGACGCTGGAGCACATCGAGGCCACGTTCTACGCAGGTGTCAAGCGCACGGACGCGCCGACGGGCCAGATCCTGCACTACGTGCACATCATCGCCGCCCATGAGAAGGCGCATGTGGACGCCCTCACGGCGGCGATCAGCCAGAACGGCGGCAAGCCGGTCGCGGCCAAGATGTACAAGTTCCCCAAGATCAGCCTGCCGTTCGGCGTGACCGTGGAGAACCTGGGTGTGAACGCCTACCTGGGCGCGCTGCCGATGATCAAGACGGCGGCGCTCGTCCCGGTGGCGGCCTCGATCGTCACGGTGGAGGCGCGCCACGCCGCCGCCTGGGCCACCTTGAACTATGGCAACATGCCCAATGGGTTGGACTTCACGAAGGGCGCCTTCGACACGGGGCTCGACATGGCCACGGTGGTCAAGGCCGTCACGCCTTTCTTCGCGTAGCAGACGGCCAACCAGCCTTCCTCTCTGAGAGCGGGACGGCGACGTAAGGCGTGGTCCACACACGCGTGGCTGAACGTGACAGTTCAGTTGTATGTCGCGGCAAACCTCCCTGAATGTCGTGATCGGTGTATCACCACCGATCACGACATTCAGGGAGGTTTGCATTTTGACCGCGCTAGCGCGACAAGGCGTGCCGCCCGAACAGGCCCTCGTGAGGCATGTAACGCGTCACGATGATATGCTAATCCTACCATCATGATTCGCGGCTACCTCTCGACCGCGAAGCACCGTCCGTTTGTGCAAGCGATCGTAGCGAACACGCCTCGTCACTCATAGGCGCGGAAGGTGGCGACGGCGTTCTGACCGCCGAAGCCGAAGCCGTTAGCCATGGCCGTGCGCACTGAGCGTTCACGCGCGATATTGGGCACGTAGTCGAGGTCACACTCGGGATCGGGCGTGTCCAGGTTGATGGTCGGCGGAACCACGCCGCGGACGATCGCCAGCGTGCAGGCCAGCGCTGACATCGCGCCCGCCGCGCCCAGCAGGTGCCCGATCATCGACTTGTTCGAGCTGATGGCCAGCCGGTAGGCGTGTTCGCCAAAAGCCCGTTTGATCGCGTTGGTCTCCGAGACATCGTTGAGCGGCGTCGAGGTGCCGTGGGCCGCCACGTACTCCAACTCCTCCGGCGCCATCGCCCCGTCTTTGAGCGCGCGCGTCATCGCCAGCACCGCGCCCTCGCCCGTCGGCAGCGGCGCGGTGATATGGTAGGCGTCACCGGTGATGGCGCCGCCGGCCAACTCGCATAGGATACGCGCGTCGCGCGCCAGCGCGTGCTCCTCACTCTCGATAACGAGCGCGGCCGCGCCCTCGCCGAACACGAAGCCGTCGCGGTTCTTATCGAAGGGACGCGAAGCGCGCTCCGGCTCCCTGTTGCCCCGCGAGAGCGCGCGCATGTTGTCCAGCCCGGCGAAGGCCAGCGGCATCATGCACGACTCGGCGCCGCCGGCGACCACGACATCGGCGTCGCCGTAGCGGATCAGGCGCAGCGCCTCGACCATGGCCATCGTGCCGGCGGCGCAGGCCGCGACCGAACTAATGACGGGGCCGCGGATGCCGAGTTGGATCGAGGGTTGCGCCGCGACCATGTTCGGCGCCATCAGCGGCACGAAGAAAGGCGTCACGCGGTCGGGTCCCTTCTCCAGCAGGGTGTGCTCCTCGGTCACGACCTGCGGCATGCCGCCGGCGCCCGTGTTCATCACGATGCCGACCGAGGCGGCGTTCGAGGGCGTGATCTCGAGCGCGGCGTCTTCCAGGGCCATGCGGCTGACGGCGACGGCGAACTGGGCGCAGCGCTCCATGCGCCGCGCCTCTTTGAAAGACATGTAATTCTTGGGATCGAAGCCCTTGACCTCGCCGGAGATATGTACGTGCAGGGCCGTGGAGTCGAACTGCGTGATGGGCCCGATGCCCGACACCCCGGCGGTCAAGTTACCCCAGAACTCCTCGACCGTGAGGCCGATCGGGGCAATCACCCCCAGGCCTGTAACAACAGCTTTTTTCATCTACGCCTTACTTTTCAGGGATATGGACGCGCGCCTCGCCCGTGATCAGGGCGTCGGCCATCGCGTTCTCCACAATGACAGCACATACGGCGTATTGTACACCATCCCCCCTCTCCACTCGCTCGATCACGCTGCCCGCCGTCACCGGCAGCCCTACCGGGGCGGGGTTGCGGAAGCGCACTTTGAGCGCGCCGGTATTGATCCAGCGCATCCCAAAAGACCGCGTGAGCAGCGTGGATAGGTAGGAGAGCACGAGCATGCCGTGCGCGATCGTACCGCCGAACTGTGATCGCGCGGCGAAGTCGGGGTCGACGTGGATCGGGTTGTAGTCGCCGCTGGCCACGGCATAGGCGTCGACGATGTCCCGCGACGGCGTACGCTCTAGCGGTCCCAGCGCCGTCCCCGCGACGATCTGGTCGCGAGACAGCGGCTGATACGCCACCGGAACAGTCTGGGCGAGGTCCGCGCGGATGGCCGCGCCGCCCGATAGCGGGATGTGCGCGCCGTCGACGCCTTCGCCGGGTACGAGCAGGTTCATGCGGCCGGAGAGGGCCTCCTCACCCATGTCGTCGACGACCGTGATGTCGATAGCCAGCACGGCCATGCCGCGCCGCTTGGAGCTGCCGCCGACGCGCGCCTGCGTGGTCAAGCGCTCACCGACCGTGATAGGACGCCGGAAGGTGAGCTCCTGCCCGGTGTGCAGCGCGCCGGGCTCCAGGGCCAGGTTCTCGGCCATACCGCGCAGCGAGAGGGCGGCTACCGCCAGCGGCGGGACGATATGCGGCGCGCCATTGTGCCAGTAGATGTTGTTGTCGTCGCCGGTGGCCGCGAGGTAGCGCGCGACCGTTTCGCCGTCGAGCGCCAACGCGCTCGGGGGAAACTCGTAGCCTGTGGTTAGATCAGAAAAGCGCATAGTTTCTATTGTACTGCTTGCGCGGTTTGGGCCACGCGGCCGGTGCGCGGGTTGTAGAACAGCCATGAGCCGGCGAAGCGCTGACTCCACGCGCCATGGCCGTCGAGGAAGCCCTCGCCGGTGGGCGCGCCGTAGCGCGCGAAGCCGCCCGTGTTGAGGTAGTGGTCCAACAGCGGCTCGCGGATGGTGTGGCCGGTCAGGGCATAGTAGCGGCCGCCGGCGGCTGCCGACAGCCACAGGGCGGGTCCGTCCCAGCCCAGGTACTCGGGCGCATAGAAGACGGGTACTTGCAGGGGGCTGTACCAGTGGCTGAAGTCGCTGAAGCCCCAGTTGAGTAGGTCGCGCACGTCGGTGACGAGGTTGGCGCCGCCGAGCAGCACGAGCAAGAGCGTGTGGTTTCCGCGTACCACCCACTCCACGGCGCAGCGACCCGCCGCGCCAGTCGAGCCCGGCTTGACGCCGATCACGCCGGGATACCACCACAGCGGCTGGTTGATGTTGTAGAGGTAGTGCGCGTCGTTGTGGGTCGTCGCGGGGATGAAGTAGGAGCGTGTGTCCACGATCTGGCGGAAGGCGGGATAGTGCATCGCGGCGATGGCAAGGCGCGCCAAGTCGTGCGCCGAGGCGTAGTGCCCGACCGCGTCGAGGCCATGCGGCGTGACGAAGCGCGTATGCGTCATGCCCAGCAGAGCCGCCTCGCGGTTCATCATCGCCACGAAGGCGGGGACCGAGCCGCCGACATGCTCGGCGATGGCGATGGCGGCGTCGTTACCCGAGGGCAGTATCAGGCCGTAGAGCAGGTCGCGCAACGTCAACTGCTCGCCCTGCCGCAGATACATACTGCTTTCGCCAATCGTGGCCGCGGCGTAGCTGGCCGTGACCATATCGTCGAGGCGACCGTACTTGACGGCGAGTAGAGCGGTCATGATTTTGGTCGTACTGGCCATGGGCAGGCCCTCCTCGGCGTCCTTCGCGTAGAGCGCGCGTCCGTCCGTCACATCGTAGAGATAGGCGGCGCGGGCCAACACCGGCGGGAGCGGCAGCATGTAGGGCGTTATAGGAGGAAGCGCGGCTTTCTCACGCCGCCCCGTCCGCGTTGCATGGGACCCGGTGAGGCTCACTATCCTTGGGCGCCACTTGACAAGGCGGCGCGGGCGCCTCGAACGCGCCGCCGTTCGCGGGACGTGCGGACGTTCACGTCGTGCCGCTCCATGAGCGCTTGCGCGTGGCGTGCCGGCAACGACAGCATCAGTAGGGCGCGTGGCGCTTCCATGTCTGAACGTGGTGACGGGAGTCGCGATGGTGGTTGTGACCGGAACGGGCCATAGGAAAAGGGGTCGGTGAGTCCACATAGGCGCCGCGCTGACGACAGCGGCGTGCGCCGCCGTGACGCGCGCGCGCGTTGTGAAAGGTTCGTGAGAAGGTTCCACATGCCGCGTCGCCAAGAGGGAGCGCCGCGGCGGGGGAGACAGCGCCACGATGACGCGGCCACGCGGCAGCGCGGGCGGGGTGGGATGTGTGCTGGAAAGGGCTTGGTGGGCCGCGGCGACGTTGTGGCCGATGAAGAAACCTGTCGCGCCAATGAGAGGCAAGCCGGGGAGCGCCAGAAGGACCAGAAACAGAATGGAGCGTAGGGTGGTTCGCAGCGGGCTCGAGCGCCGAGGCATGCACACCTCCAATATAGGTGACTGTGGAAAGACGGGACGAACGCGAAGCGATGAAGGATGCCGCCGCGCACGCATGAGTAAAAACGCACATGCCTGGTTAAACACGCGCGCGGTCAACGACGCCGTATTGCTAGCTAGTAGGATACCATCCATTCTCCTCTCACGTCCCGGCGGACTCCTACTCTTTGGTCACATGCTGCCACGCGCGCATAGGCGGAGCGTGGCCTGTGATCTTGACACTGCAAAGGGTCGCCGCTGTATGGCGCCCCCCAAATGTCCTAGTGCCGCCGGTGCCGCCGCCGACTACACTGCATCACTACAAGTAGTCAGTAGTCAGTAAAACTGTAACGGGTAGTTGATCAACTGTACACAGTGAACCACCTGCGCCACGAACCCTCCGTAACTGACAACTGACAACTGACAACTGACAACTGACAACTGACAACTGACAACTGAGGTCACGATGTCCGCACCATCCGGCCTGCCATCCAACCCCTTCGAGGTCCTGGGACTCGACCGCTCGGCCTCTTTCGAGGAGGTAAAAGGCGCGTATCGCCGTCTAGCGCGCCAGCACCACCCTGATGCGAACCCCGGCGACCCCGACGCCCTGGAACGTTTCACCACGCTGCGCCGCGCCTACGACCGTTTGAAGATCTTCTACCAGACGCTCGATCACGCGGCTCCGATGCTCACCGCGGACGGCGCGCCGTCCGCCGCATCGATCGTAGACGGCGCGCCGCCCGCGGGGACGGCAGGAGACCGCGTCAGCATGCCTGAACCCACCGTCCTCGGGACGGGCGGGCGACGCGCCTTCTACCGCTCCGGCGCGCTGCGCCAGGAGCCAGCGTCCGGTCAGACGGAGATGGGACCGGCCCGCGCGCACGACGATAACACGAGCGCGCGGGCCGCGACCGGTGGAGTGGCGCGACCCGAACGAACCACGCAGAGGGAGCGTTCTCCCCGCGTGAACCTGCCCGCCCCGGTGCTCTTCGGCAGCGGCCACATGGCGGCGCGCGCCGAAGTGCTGCTCGGCCACCCCGACGCGCCCGTCGGGGATAACTCTTGGATGTACTACGTGCTGCTGAGCGTACGCGCCTCCGAGAGCGTCGTTTTTCCACGCGTGCCGCTCAACCTGTGCCTCGTGCTCGACCACAGTTCCTCGATGCTGCGCGGCGGTAAGGTTGATCGGCTCAAGGAGACCGTGCGCGGGATCATCGAGCAACTCGACGAGGAAGATTACCTCGCCATCGTGACGTTTGGCGACCGCGCCGAGGTTCTATTGCCGGCTCAACCGCTGCGCAACAAGGATATGGTGCAGAGCGCCATCGAATCTATCCATTGCCGCGGCGGCACCGAGATCTCCCGTGGCCTGACCGCCGGACTCTCCGAGCTCTCGCGCAACGCCTCGCGGGCGCTTTCGCACCTGATCCTGCTGACCGACGGGCAGACCCGCGGCGATGAGATGGCCTGCCTGGAGCGGACCAGAGAAGCGGTGGCGATGAGCGCGGGTATCACCGCTTATGGCCTGGGCGCCGACTGGAACAGCGCGTTACTCGACGGTATCGCGGCCCCGACAGGTGGGTACTCCGACTACATTGATGCGCCTGAAGCGATGATACAGGCTTTCGCGGCGCGCGTGCTCACCCTGCAGTCGACGACGTTGCATAAAGTAACCATGGAGGTGCGGACGGCGGGGGGGCAGGCGGCGCATACCCTGCAGCGCGCCACGGTCGTCAGCCCCATACTGCGCCCCATCGACGGCTCCGATGGCTCCGGCGTGGGCGCGAGCGTCCTCGGCGACCTTAGCGGCGTGACCGACCACAAGGTGCTGCTCGAGTTTGCTCTGGGGCCGCGCCGAGCGAGCACGGTCGACATCGCGACGATCACCTTGCGCTACGACGTGCCCGGCCTGCGGCGCAGTGACGAAACGCTGACGGTTCCGCTCGTGGTCACGGCGCGAACCGACTACGATCCGGCCGCGCCGCCCGACCCGCGCGTCACCGCGGCGTTGCGCCACGTCACGATCCACCGCCTGCAGCAGCAGGCCTGGGTCGAACTGACGGGCAGCGGCAACCTCGCGCGCGGGACGAGTCTGCTCAAGCGTGCCGCCGAGCACCTGGAAGCGGCTGGCCGCCACGACCTGGCGAAAGTCACGGGCGACGAGGCGGCGCGCGTCGAGAGCGGCCAGGGCGCCAGCGACGAGAGCATCAAGCGCATCATCTACGGCACGCGCAAATTGGCGTAGCCGGACGTTGGACGTCGTGTCTACTGGAGCGCCGCCGTCAGTCCGCTGACTGTCCTGCCGGCGGACGGGCGCAACAACGGCGCCTGCTAACGTCGACACGCTCGTCCATAATGGCAGGGCGCGCCATCTATCGTGTATGGTAAAGGCGAACATATAGCGTAGAGCCAGTGGAGTGGCGAGAGGAGATGTGGGATGACCAAGGTGCGTTTGATAGCGCGCGGAGCGGCGGCGGCTGCGTGCATATGCGTTGCAACGACAGCGGGGGGTGTGGGTGCCCGCGCAAACGCGTCCAGTGGACCTACCGTCCACTATCGCAGCGCGGCCTTCCCCTACAGTATCGCGTACCCCAGGGGCTGGATGCGCCGCGTCGTCACGAGTGAGGGTCAGAAGGTTGAGCAGTTCGGGCTGGGGCCATGGGGCCATGATGAGGTCAATGTCAGCGTGACCTTGGTCGCCTCGGCGGGCGCGAGCGCGGCGGACGACAAAGCGCTGCGCCAGGACCTCGAAGCCCAACGGCGTAAGACGTATGGCAACATGTCTGAGGTAGGATCGGTACAGGTGGCGGGGCACACTATCGTGATGTACTCGTGGAACCATAAGGACAACGGTATGCCCCTGGCCGACACCGAAGTCGTCTTCGCCGACCACGGCCATCTCTGGGTCGTGGTCATGGTCAGCGACCAGGGGGCGCGGCAGCGTCACTGGCTGCCGACCTACACCGCGATGCTGCGCTCGATACGGCTGCGCGCCGCGTAGCGGCGCCCCTCGCGTATCTTTCTCTGTTACGCTGTCGGTAGCGGCGCCCTTCGCCGCTATAGTATGACGGCGACAGAAATGATGAAAGAGGGGGATATGCCAACGTATCGCGCGGCGATGATGGGTTTCGGGAACGTGGGGCGCGCCGTGGCCGAATTGTTGCTGCGGCGCGGGGCCGACGTGGAGCGTGACCACAGCGTCGCGGTGTCGTTCGTGCTGGTGGCCGACCGCTCCGGCGTCGCCGTCGACCCCAACGGCCTCGACCTCCAGCGTCTGCTCGACGTCAAGGCGCGCGACGGCGGCGTCGCGGCTTACCCCGGCGGCGGCCGTCCCGGCGTGTCGCCCCTCGACGCGCTGCGTGAGATCGACGCCGACCTGTTGCTCGAAGCGTCACCGACCTCGGTGCGCACGGGCGAACCCGGCCTCTCCTACATTCGCGCCGCGCTGGGCCGGAGCCTGCACGTCGTCAACGCCAACAAAGGTCCGCTCGTCGTGGCCTATCGCGAACTGACGGACCTTGCCCGCGCGCGGGGCGTCGAACTGCGCAACGCCGCCACCATCGGCGCACCGACGCCCACGCTGGAGATGGCGCGCTACGCCCTGCATGGTGCGCGCGTCGAGGCCATCGAGGCCATCCCCAACGGGACGACCAACTATATCCTGACTCTGATGGAGCAGGGCCGCTCGCGCGACGACGGTATCGCGGCGGCACAGGACGCCGGCATCGCCGAGACCGACCCCACACTCGATGTCGATGGGTGGGACAGCGCGGCCAAGATCCTGATCCTGGCCAACAGCCTGATGGGCGCCGATGTGCGGCTCGACGATATTAGCGTCGAGGGCATCGGCGCGGTTACCACGGGCGAGTTGGTCCAGATGCGCGCGCAGGGGCTGGCGCTCAAATTGCTGGCCCGCGCCTCGGGCGGTCCCGATGGGCTGGAGCTCTCCGTCGCGCCCACGCCGCTCCCGCTTGACCACCCGCTGGCGCGCCTACGCGACACGGCCATGGGCGTCGTGCTGCGCACCGACGTCATCGGCGACCTCATCATCTCCGTCGAAGGCGACTCACCCCTCGGCACTGCGCAAGCCATGCTGCGCGATATCGTCAATATAGCGATCTAAGGAGTATTACAATGACCAGCCAGGGCGATCCCTATCAACCCACGCGCGAGGACCATTTTACGTTCGGCTTGTGGACCGTCGGCAACCGCGGTCGCGACCCCTTCGGCGTGGACGTGCGTCCGGCGCTGGAGCCGCCCTACATCGTGGAGAAGCTGTCCGAACTCGGCGCCTGGGGCGTCAACTTCCACGACAATGACCTCGTGCCGTTCGACGCCACCCCTCAGGAACGCGGCCGCATCGTGGTCGCCTTCAAGAAGGCCCTCGCGGATACGGGCATGGTCGTCCCGATGGTCACGACCAACCTGTTCGGACACCCCGTCTTCCGCGACGGCGCCTTCACCAGCCACGACCCCCGCGTGCGCGCCTTCGCCATCCAAAAGGTTATGCGCAACATGGAACTCGGCGCCGACCTCGAGGCGAAAATCTACGTGTTTTGGGGCGGGCGCGAGGGCGCCGAGTCCAACGCCGGTAAAGATCCCCGCGAGGCGCTCAAGCGTTTCCGCGAGGCGCTCAACTTCCTCTATGAATACAACCTGGACCAGGGCTACGGCTATACGTTCGCGCTGGAGCCCAAGCCCAACGAGCCCCGGGGCGACATCTACCTGCCCACGGTCGGGCACGCCCTGGCCTTCATTTACACTCTTGACCACCCGGAGGGCTACGGCGTCAACCCCGAGGTGGCGCACGAGCGCATGGCCGGGTTGGACTTTTCGCACGGTGTGGCCCAGGCCCTTGACGCCGGTAAGCTCGTACACATCGACCTCAACGACCAGCTGCCCGGCCGCTTCGACCAGGACCTGCGCTTCGGGCAGGCCGACCCGCGCGGGGCCTTCTTCCTGGTCAAACTGCTCGAGGACGCGGGTTATGCGGGGCCGAAGCACTACGACGCGCACGCGCTGCGCACCGAGGATGAGCAAGGCGTGTGGGACTTCGCGGCCGGTTGCATGCGCACCTACAAGATCCTGCAGGAGACAGTGCGCCGCTTCAACGCCGACCCCGCGATCCAGGCCGAACTGTCCCGGCTCAAGAGCCTCGGCTCCGAGGGGCCACTGGCCGCGACGCGCTACAGCCGTGAAGCAGCCGGCACGCTCAAAAACGAAACGTTCGACGTGGACGCCATCGCCGCCGTGGGCCTCGGCTACGAGCGCCTCGACCAGCTCACGACCGAGGTGCTGCTGGGCGTGCGCTAGTGTTAGGCGGCTAATGGCTGTTAGCCGCCAGCTATCGAAGGCTTAGATGTTGGGTTCAGGTGGCGCCTCGAATCGGGCGTGGTACGTATCATGGTCGGCTTGTGCGCCAAGCCGCGCCACATAGTCGTATGCATTTCCTGCGTGATCGCATACACGGATGATGCTATTGTATGTGCGAACACACCCGAAGCGACTCAAGTTGACAGTGCGAAAGTGGCGTAAGATCTCATATGTTTCATACTTATTGATACGATTAGCCTCCATAGCAGCCTCGTCATCGTATCTTATCGAAAAGTCGGGGGCTAGGCCGCCGCGAGCGCCACGGGGGCGTGGGCCTCAGTCGCGCGTTGGGTGATGAGGTCGGCCAGGGAGGGCATCCGATTGGCACCGGAGAGACGGTCGTG
>JAABUJ010002244.1_pt1 | contig 24560 bp, 32 predicted proteins | sample 5559131 | NCBI WGS metagenome assembly JAABUJ01 (sample SAMN10711875, study PRJNA513366) | rock metagenome | isolation source: Antarctica rocks | place: Antarctica: Victoria Land, Mt New Zealand nord | collected 2016-01-07
ATGCGGTGGAGGGGCCGGTGATGGTTTTTGTGGAGGGAAAGGTGAGGTTGGTGGGGGAGAGGGAGGAGAGGTTTCGGGGGCGGGTGGAGATGTATCGGGAGAGAGCGGGAGGGGGTGGGAAGGCGGCGCTTGTGGTTGGGATGGTCGGGCGGTGATTGTCACGCCTGGCCACATCTGAATCAACGCCGTTTGATTTCCACACTAAACCTACTTTAAACCCACATCGAAACACAACGCCTAGACCGCAAATCGACCCAACGAGGGAAGGATATCTGTGTTTCTGGACATACACCGTTATCAATGCTGTTGTTATCAAATCGGTTTTATCCCCGAAGACCCTTTCTTTCACTTGATCCGTAAATCAGGGCAGTGAAACATATAGTATGCGTATGAACCGACCGATATTTCTGATAAAACAACGCCCTTAAACTATTTACACATCCTACACACAGGACAACCTAATAAGATCTCTTGAACGGTAACACAGGCTTACACTCGTTCTCATCCAGCGTGTGCGCCGTCACGGGCCGAGACCCAAGCTCCACCTTCTCTTGCGGTGTCCTCTGGTAAGTCAACGTATGCTTCATCCAGTTCTTGTCGTCTCGCTCCGGGAAGTCCTCGCGAGCGTGCGCACCTCGCGACTCCTTGCGGGCAGCGGCTGCTTCGGCCGTCTGCACCGCGCACGTCAAAAGGTTCCTCAGCTCCAACGTCTCGACGAGGTCCGAGTTCCAGATCATGCTACGGTCCTTGATGCCGACGTCGTGGAACATCCGGTCGACCTCTTTGATCTTCCGAACGCCCTCGTCAAGAGACTCTTGCGTTCGGAAAACGCTGACGTCTGTCTGCATGACTTTCTGCATGGCGGTTCGAATCTCGTTCGTCGTCTTGGGACCGTCCGACGTCCGGGCCTTGTCGAGATCGCTGATGGAATTGGCACCTGCGTCTGCGCCGATGTCCTTGTGCGGCATGCCTGGCTCGAAGTTATCCCGGATCGTGTGGGATACGGCACGGCCGAAGACGACCAGATCGAGAAGGGAGTTGGCGCCGAGGCGGTTGGCGCCGTGGACGGACACACATGCGGCTTCACCGCAAGCGAACAGACCTGGTACGACCTGGTCCTTCCCAGACTCGTCAACCGTGACGACTTGGCCGGTGTACTTGGTCGGAATACCACCCATGTTGTAGTGCACGGTGGGTATCACAGGAATAGGCTGCTTCCTCACGTCCACACCAGCGAAGATCGAAGCAGTCTCGGAGATACCGGGTAGACGGGTATGCAAGATTTCCGGAGGTAGATGGCTGAGCTGGAGATAGATATGGTCCTTGTCGGGGCCAACTCCACGTCCTTCGCGAATCTCCATTGTCATGGATCGAGAGACAACATCTCGGCTGGCCAGATCCTTGGCCGTAGGAGCGTATCGCTCCATGAACCTCTCGCCCTCCGAGTTGAGCAAGTATCCACCCTCTCCTCTGGAGCCCTCCGTAATCAGACATCCGGCGCCATAGATACCTGTAGGGTGGAACTGAACGAACTCCAAGTCTTGGTTCGGTAGACCAGCACGAGCGACCATGGCCATTCCGTCACCGGTACACGTATGGGCCGATGTGCAGCTGAAGTAAGCACGGCCGTAGCCACCAGTAGCCAATACAGTGTTGTGAGCGCGGAATCGATGTAGGGTCCCATCCTCCTGGTTGTACGCAACGACTCCCTTACACTCCCCGTTTTCCATGATCAAATCCGTGGCGAAGTATTCGATGAAGTAGTTGGTATCATGTCGTAGGGATTGACCATATAGCGTGTGCAGCATGGCGTGTCCGGTTCGGTCCGCAGCTGCACAACATCTATAAGCTTGACCTCCCTTGCCAAAGTTCTGAGATTGTCCACCGAAGGCTCGTTGATAACTATTCCGTTGTCAGCGCAAAGACGACATATCCTGGAGTTCGTGCCATACATCTTCCCGTCGTCAGTTCTTGAAAAAGGACACCCATAAGATTCCAATTCTATCACACTCTTGGGTGCCTCTCTTGTCATGTAATGGATAGCGTCCTGATCTCCAAGCCAATCGGAACCCTTTACTGTGTCGTACATGTGCCATCTCCAGTCATCTTCATGCATACTGTTCACAGAGTCTATCAGCGTCCGGAACCAGCCGTTTGGACTTTACGCCACCATTATGTAGATGCACAGAAACAGGGAGTTTGACGTACTTCCCGAGCGCAGCATTGATACCACCCTGTGCCGCCACCGTATGACTTCTGGTAGGGAAGAGCTTCGTTATGCATGCGGTATTGAACCCAGCCTCGGCCAGACCGAAAGCGGCTCGAAGACCTGCTCCACCAGCGCCGACAACGACAGCATCGTACTCGTGGTCCTATCATGACCATCATTAGGGTCAATCCTCGGAGACAGGACCGAGATTTGTAGCAAACCCACAATGACAGGATATTTATTGCTGATGAACGGCGACGCTTCTTTGGCTCGTAGTGGTTGATTTGCAACGATCCGTGCTAAATAACAGCCGTCAATAACCCGTGGTAAAGCTGATGCTGTACTTGATTGGACGTACCGGCAGGTCTTGTTGAGGAGAAGAGTCGAGCGTGTCTTGCTGCCTTCGACAACTGAGGCGCCATCAGTGCCTCACCCCTCCATAGGTGATTGCGGTCAATGGCCTTACCTTCGAACTGGCGCCGAGACTGCGCAATGCCACGGAGCTCATACTGACCATACGAAGAAGTCGGGGAATGATTGAAGAGACCAATTCAGTTCAAAGCCCAAGAGATGTGGCGTAACGTATGATCCTCGAAGTCGTGACGATGCTGGTGCAAGGAGCGTTTAAGGTGTCCAGTGGTGGATAATGCACTAATGCTCGGCAACATGGTAGCCAATCAGAAGGGACAAAGAGTAAGCTTGGGCCGAGGAACAATCAGCATAACATTCATCCTGTGGCAAAGAGTCAACGGTTTCAGCGCCTTCAACGGTCTAGGGTTTCTCGAATTTTATCTGTTCCTTAAGGAGTATTCTCTACGTATGACAAGTCTCCTAAGAAATCTCTGTTGCTCACAGTAAAGTCGTTGACTAGATAGACAGTGAAACAGTCAGAAGCTCGGCCCTCGTTATAGTCATCACGTAATCCAAGCTTAGTACCAGATGGGTAGCCCAAGGTATGGTGAACAGACCTCAATGGACGCTGTAAGAAATCCTGGATTCTCCAGCTTTGATTGAGGCAGTAAATCTATTAAAGAGACCGACATAAGAACGCCGTGTACTGTACAGATTCGCCCTCGCAAGACCATCCAATAAAACAAACGGTTGCGCTCGATATACCTTTCGCTAGTTGTACTGCATATAGGCCGCCGTAGAGTTGAACTTGAGGTTCCCTTTGATGACCTTGTCAACTGCAGCTAGAAAGTCCTTCTCCGTAGCGATCTTTCTCCTGGCCCGGATAGCGAACATGCCGGCCTCTGTGGCCACACTTCGAAGCTCGGCACCTGTCGAGTTGGGACACAGGCGTGAGATCAGTTCCCAGCGGATGTCGCGTTCCACCGACATGCTTTTGGCGTGGATGCGGAGGATGTTCGCTCGGCCCTCGAGATCCGGCAGCGAGAATTCAATCTTCCGGTCGATACGCCCGGGTCGCATAAGCGCGGGGTCGAGCGTTGAAGGTCGATTGGTAGCGAACATGACCTTGATGTTCCCTCTTGAATCGAAGCCGTCGAGTTGCGTGATAAGCTCCAACATTGTCCGCTGCACCTCGTTATCACCGCCAGCGCCGTCGTCAAACCGGGCACCACCAATGGCGTCGATCTCGTCGAAGAATATGATGCAAGCCTTCTTCGTCCGCGCCATCTCGAAAAGCTCCCGGACCATCCTGGCTCCCTCTCCGACGTATTTCTGAACTAGCTCGCTACCAATGACGCGGATGAATGTTGCGTCTGTCCGGTTGGCAACGGCCCTTGCGCATAGCCTAATGGGAAGTTAGAAAGTTACGGCACCCTCGAGAAGGGGGAGATAGAGACGTTTTGCCGGTACCGGGTGGGCCGTAGAGCAGCGCACCCTTCGGAGGGTCGATACCGAGGCTGACGAATCTTTCGGGTGACAGTAAGGGCATCTCCACGACCTCTCGTATTTTCTCTATCTGCTCCTTGCAACCACCAACATCTCCGTATGTGACATCTGGCTTGTCTTCCACGGTCATCATTGTCACGCTAGGATCGATCTTTGGTGGTAAGGGTAGTAATATTTGGTATTTGTTTCGGTCAACACTGTAGAGATAGCGTCAGTATAAAGGTCTTCACTTAAACTCCCGGAAAGTGTACACGTACCCGACCCTCATGCCCTCTTCGATATCCGTCGGGCTGACCCGTTCCCCGAGGTTGACTACAAACTTGGCTATCTGCTTGACGTTGATGATGTACTTACTCTTTTCCGAGTTCTTCTCGTCTTGGATGATCTTCGTACAACGCGCGACTTGTAGCGGCTGTTCCTCCTGCATCCGCTGCCGATCGGCGGCAACATCCCACAGATGCGGCGGTGCGAGTCCAGTGTCTGATTCCTGCGGAGCTGCTTAGACCTGACTCGGAGGGAAAACGTCGGACGAATATACCTTTACACCTACATCGTTGAAATCAGCATAGCCCAGGAAGAGATGTTAAGCCTGCAAATACACTGATCGAGACTTACCTATCTTCTCATTTACACTGGTCTGTTTCTCCTTTATCTGCTTCTCCAACCTTTTCAACGCCGCGGCATATGGCGCGGCGCCATAAGTCTTGAGTACTTGTATATCCCTAGAGAGGGTCAACCAGGCTGTTTACGCTATCTTCCATCTTGCAAGACATGACCATCTGACGATGAGAGAGACTTACTCATCTGACAAGGGTGTAATCTTCTTCTCGGGTTCCTCGTCGTCCGCAAACTCCTTGTTGTACTTCTCCCAGTTCTGGCCAGTGGCACTAGGCATGCTGGATCGAGCGTTCGCGAGCTAGACGGTACGTAGTGGATGATTCCTGACGTCTGCAGAGAGACTGAGGACGAAGGTCGAGATAGTGGTAGGGCGTAGACGGACTGGAGTAATAGGCAAGGTGTCAAAGATGTTGTTATGAGTAAGGTAGGTAGCTAGTATGAGTGAAGGGGTATGTAAGCAGGGGTGCACGCCGGCTCGAAGCGTACTCGTGCAGCAGTGTCAGATCAGATATTGGACTTGTTATACCATGAGAAATGAATGGAGTTCATGCGCCTCAGAGATAATTACAAGTCCACTGGTTACTAAAGCTGTCACTCTAGAGCTGTATCCGATAGAGGCTAGCCGGATATGGCACGCTTGACCTGCCGATTTCACCTGCACAGATATTTACGCGAACGCGACAGATAGCTTTGGTTGTGAGTAAGTTCATAATTACGCAACGAAGGTCCAAACTCATTTCGATCACTTTACTCCGTACTAAAACGAACCGGAGACCCTCACAACATGGCAGCTACCTTGAGCGCCAGCACAAACTCTGGCAATAATGCTTTCAAGGTGACTATGCTACTCAATGGGGCAAGTGATGGATACTAATATACTGGTTATAGGACAGAGAGAAGCCGATGGCTGTACGAAGTGCCAATATCATGGCAGCTCGAGGTATGACCAGCTACCTACGCTGGTTACGTTTTGGCTAACGAATTTTCGTAGCTGTTGCGGATGCAATACGAACGGTGAGCTCCGGTCCACGCAATATTTTCTGGATGTGAGACTGAGAATAGGCACACAGTCGTTAGGCCCAAGAGGAATGGACAAGATGGTAAGCGCATGCTCAGGGGTGGTTTCCTTCTCACGGGCTAAATCTTATACAGATACAAACCGGCAAAGGCGAGACCATTATAGTAAGGCCGCACTTAGATCCGATGATCTTGGCCCAAGGCTTAAGAGATACCAGAGTCTAACGATTGGTTTCAGACAAACGATGGAAATACTATGCTCAAGGGCATGAGTGTGATGCACCCGGCGGCGAAGATGCTGGTAGACCTGAGCGCAGCACAAGATGTAGAAGCGGGAGATGGCACAACGTCTGTCGTTGTTATTGCAGGAAGTCTGCTAGGTGCAGCAGACAGGCTCCTGGCGAAAGGTGCGGGCACTACATGTCAGAATTCTTCCAGGGCTTGATTACTGAGGTGCACACTCAACGCAGGAATACATCCCACCGTGATTTCAGAAGCTTTCCAGCGTGCCGCTGCAGCGGCCGTCAAGACTCTTACTGACATGTCGCGCCCAATTTCCCTCTCCGACCGACCCACTCTCCTTCAAGCCGCGTCCACCTCGCTATCATCGAAAATAGTTTCACAACACTCAAGTCTCCTCGGCCCTATGGCAGTAGATGCCGTACTCAAAACAATTGATCAGAAAACTGCAGACAATGTTGATCTGAAGAACATCCGGATCATCAAGAAAGTGGGTGGTACAATAGAAGATAGCGAAATGGTGGATGGTCTGGTTTTGAATCAAGGCGTTGTCAAGAGTGGTGGTGGGCCGGCGAGGATGGAAAAGGCTCGAATAGGACTTATACAGTTCCAACTCAGTCCACCGAAGCCTGACGTAAGTGCTTTGAACGTGCCCTTTTCGAAAGCAAAATCTGACTGGGTGTGTTTACAGATGGAGAATCAAATCGTCGTCAACGACTACCGGCAAATGGACAAGATCCTGAAAGAAGAGCGGACATATCTCTTGAACATGGTCAAGAAGATCAAGAAAGCAAAATGCAACGTCCTGTTCATCCAAAAATCAATCCTACGAGACGCCGTCAACGACCTAAGTCTCCACTTCCTCGCAAAACTCAACATCCTCGCCGTCAAAGACATTGAACGCGACGAAGTAGAATTCATATGCAAGGTAAACCACCCAGCAATCCCACAACCCCCCCAAATCCCAACTCTCGCTGACAACCACCCCCCCTAAAACAGAGCACAGGCTGCAAACCCATCGCCGACATCGACTACTTCAACGAAGACAAGCTCGGCACCGCCGACCTGATCGAAGAAGTGCAATCCTCCGGCTCGCGCACCGTCAAAGTGACAGGCGTCAAAGGCGCCGGGCAGACGGTCTCCATCGTCTGCCGCGGCGCCAACGCCCTCATCCTCGACGAAGCCGAGCGCAGCCTGCACGACGCCCTGTGCGTCATCCGCTGCCTGGTCAAGAAGAAAGCGCTCATCGCCGGCGGCGGCGCGCCCGAGATCGAAATCGCCCAGTCCCTCTCCCACCAGGCGCGCGCGCTGACGGGCACCGAAGCCATCTGCTGGCGCGCCTTCGCCGACGCCATGGAGGTCATCCCGACTACCTTGGCTGAGAACGCCGGCTTGAATTCCATCCGGGTCGTGACGGATTTGCGGCATCGCCATGAGTTCGGCGAGAGGAATGCCGGCGTCAGTATCAAGAGTGGTGGGGTGAAGAATAATATCGCTGAGGAGAACGTCTTGCAGCCGTTGCTGGTCAGTACGAGTGCTATTGAGCTGGCGGCGGAGACGGTCAAGCTTATTCTGAGGATCGATGACATTGCATTGTCTAGATAGATGGCGTTTGTAGTTTAATAGCAGAGCGGTTCGGTGTAGATCAGCCAGGTTCATGTCTGTTGGTACCTTTGTCGTCTCTACTTGCTAGGGCACGGAAACGGCTTTGGCGGCTGCCGTTCGCCTGCTACCTTATAGAACACCCCGCAGAATAGTTGTAGTAAGCTCGTCGAACATCCATGCGAAGATGATCGCACATCCAGCGCTTAAATATCAGAATCCGTCTTGATCATCGGGGGGAGTCTCAAGTCGTAGGGTCCACATGGGGCTGGCATCCCCGTACCAACTATAAGGTATCGAGGCTTCAAAACTAACACACCCGCGCCGGAAAAAGCCCTGGACGACCGACACGATGGAGTCTTGCGAGGTTCCTTGCACCTACCTACCTACCTATTTGTAACTTGCCCACAAGACATGATATCCGTACGCTGCAACAACGGCGAGCTTGTACTGGAGTAATGGCTGAACACGAACGCACGACGACCAGGACGAGGGAGGATGATCGCATACCTAGCGCCTATCGACGCCGAAAACTAGCTTTCTCATTCCATGTATCTCGCCGCTGGACGTACAGTCATAAGCCGTTACTCCTCTAATGCAAGCCCGCAGAATCATTAGCTCATACACTCATTACCACCCTCTATGTTCCCCCTTCCCTCCCCTCCCCTCCCCTCCCCTTCCCTTCCAATCCCATCCCTCCCGTTCCCAAATACACGCCCGCCATCCTCGAGCCAAAAAGCACCCCCCCGCAATAGAGCCGAACACCCCGCCGTCGCGACCTCAATCTGCCAAAACCATCCGGAGCATAGCGACGAAGCTCGACTGCAGTTTCGGCAGCTCCGCAACGACCGGTTTGACCGGCTCGCCCGCCGACCGCCTCAGATGATCCTGTTTCCTAGCCCGACGCTTCCTCTCCGCGACGATGGGATCCAGGTCCTCGTCGGCGGAGTCCTCGTCGCTGGAATTGTCGTCTTCAATCTGGAGGTCGTGGAGGTCCATCTGCGCGCGGTGTTTGTACGAGTTAGTCTGGGGATTGCTCGGCGAGAGGGACTTGCACTGTGCCAAGGCCTCAGGCCATCTACGGAGACAGCGGGGGTTGGGGTTCCGTATGGGGTGTGCATACCTCGTTGATGCCGAAATCGCTACTCTTAAACGCCTTGCTTCCAGGCGCGACCTCGGAACCCTCGGCGGCCATCTTCTGCCGCGTCTTGTCCTGGTGCCATTTCTTCCTCTCCTCCTGCCACTTGACGAGGGTGTTGATCTCCGCGACCGCTGTGTCTTTGTCGATGCGGCGCATGTCGAGGGCGCCCTGGAAGAGGGCGTTCATGTCGAGTTTGCCGCCCTTGGGCCCGTGGCGGAGGAACTCGAGGATGCCTTCGAGCCAGCCCATGAGCTGCTCGAAGAGGCCGTTGTCGTGGATGTGGACTTCGTGCACGAACTTGTAGAAGTTGTGCTCGTGGCGCTGGCAGAGGTCGATGAAGGATTGCACGGTCTGGTTCGGGTCGGCCGAGACGTCTTGCCGTTGGGCCTTTTCCACGACGGCGAACATGTCGTCGGCGAAGACGGCGAAGTCGGTCACGCTGTTGTAGACGTTGGCGGATTTGTAGACGCGTACTAGGGGTTCGTAGAAGATGGTGAAGAGGTCGCGGAATAGTTGTAGCGTGACCGGCTGCCTTGAATATTAGCGTATGCCCTGCTGAAAGGTATAATCTTGGAAGAGGCCTACTTCTTCTACGATGCTCAACATCATTGCTTTATCTCTTTGCCTCGTATAGAGCTTAAGCAGTTGCTTCAGGTAGGCGAATAGTTCGGCTCCCTGTTTCATTTCCTCGTCGACCTGTCATCATTAGCATTGTCTCGTCTGTGCTGAAGATAGTCCCAATGCTTACATTTTCCACGGCATTGTTCCACGCGACGTAAGCATTGAAGACTTTCCCGATTTGCTCAGGCTTTAGCTCTGGTGCGAACAGTTCCGATCTCAAGATGACGACAACGAGATCAATATCATCGACCATTGCCTCGCTCCGGACCACATTCTTGGTCTCCTCGTTCGCTTCCGCGAATTTTCTCAACTTCTCGCACAGTACCGAATCATTGATCTTCATCACCAGAGAATCTATGGACCGTTGGAAACCCTTGATCCCGTCGTTTAATGTCATAGAGAAGATTCGCTGCATGAGTGATCGAGAACCGAAAGGCTGTGCAAGGAAAAGATCAAGAACTCCGGTCATGACTGCTGCTGGGTTTGCGATTCGGATGACATTTTTCATGATGGTGTAAGGAATGAGGGAGTGGACTCTCTTCGCTTGAGCGAACAGTTCCGGAGAGTTATCCTCTGCAAGAAAGAGATGGTATATTGTTGCAGCCACTCTACCTCACGGTTAGCAAACAGCAACAATAAGTGACGAAGAAGCGTACTCAATTCGTAGCCACTCGGCAAATTTCTTGTACTCCATACTAAGGTGATCGATCTTTTCCTTTTCCCTTATTTCCTTGAAGAGCTTTGTCAAGCCATCTGAGAGCAGTCAGTCGAAGTCGGCTGAAAAGTCGAGTAGGTTGACCTACTGCGTTCAACAATATCCCTTCTGAACCTCTCCATATATACGTCCAGCTCTTGCGCCCTTTGCCTTGCTATCTCATAGAATCGCTTCTGTTCTTCAATACGCTTCTCATCCATTTCTTTTCGGCGTTCAATGTCCCCTAGCTCTTCTTTGTTCAGCTTGATTGGTTTACTGGTCAAAAAATCGGTCATTGCTCTGGTTTCAGAAACTTGCTGGTTTTGTAGCAGTTTTCGCAGCCAAGCTCGGAGAGAGACACGTTGGTCCTCTCGGTACAGTGTGACGGTCACTTTGCCAAAGTCTGCCGAGGCACGCGGTGAGCGTTGCGCTGATCCCGACCGCCGATGCCCAGTAGTGATAAGAATACGCAAAGAACTGTCGTCTGCAGCATTGCCTTGCGTGGAGACTGATGAGACTGAGGAGTCGTCATCGTCTCCTCCACCAACGCTAAGCAGATTTGAGCTCGCAGAACTCTTGTTCTTTCTCGGCATGGGAGGCAAAATCTTCCCAGGCAGTTCCGTACGTAAGCGTTTATGTAGCTTTGAAAATTCACCGTATCGTCGGCCAACATAGATGTCTAAGTCGCCCACTCGCTGGACTCGGAGAAGAAATTCCTGACATAGTTGATTAGTTATACAATGAGGCAGACTGTGCAAGGGCACTCAGGAATACCTACCGCATGCTGATGGTATCTTACAGTTCGCTTCACCGATGTTGTCCGTACAGCAGCGACGTTCACGTCCCAACCGTTGATAAAATGGCCCTCAGGCGTGTTCACTAGCAGTCCCTGTTCGTTCGCACCCCTATCCACAACCTCCAGTTCCGAGAATCGTATCCGCTCCTCATAGCCTGACGCCGTGGGGATCCCCGAGACCATCATGAGCTCCACTAGCTTCTTGCATTTTAACGCAAGCTTCCGCCTCTTAGTCTCCTCTAGCCTATCTTCTGAGGAGGATATGTGTTTATTGGCGAATGATTCCAGGAACTACCAGTACAAGACCTATAGGTCAGCATGCTGTCTAATACCGAAGATACGGATTCGGAGTACCCACGACTTGTAGCTTATCCTGCCAGAATTCCTTTTCCCTTGCCTGATCCAAGAAGGGAAACTTTCGCAGATGGTGTACGAAGATATACCGTATGATCGGGAACTCCGAGTCGACCGGCGCTACTTCCCCGTAATCTGACCGAAAGGGTGCTCCAAACCTCTGTAAGGCGGTGGGTGAAGCTAGTTCTGATATTTCGTAGTCAACCTGGCGAGAGATGAGTTCGCGCTTGAGGTCTGCAAACATGTCAGCGGTCTTCTGAGAGTTCAGAGTTGGGGGGAACTTCGGTACAATGCTCTTGTCTGCCGGTCAAGATATGCCCGGCCTGTGGTAAAGACGCCGCTCTGTTGAGGGGGGCCTTCTCTGCTACCGCTCGGTCTATCAGTGCACCATCGTGGCCCTCTGCGTTTACGCCGTTGATAGATTCTTTGGGGGCCTCCCGTTGTATAACCCCCGCCATATTTAATAAGCCCGGGCCGGAGAATTTGCACTCGTGGTTTATGTTATGATTTATCGGTGTTGCTGTGTTAGACTCGTGAGGTAAGTACTTGTCAGCTCCAGCCGGGTTCGATGTTAGCGCGGGGGCACTGCGACCAGGGGATCTGATACCAAGCGTTGGCGCCACCGGAAGCCTAACTTATTTGTACCTTAGGCAAGGCTCAGGTAGCGTAGAAGCCATTTATAGACAGGCGTGATAAAGCATGAGGCACAAAACTTCGTAAGGTAAGGTATCCATCTTTCGTGATTCACAGCACACCATGCAGTTTCATTTTAGTTTCAGTTCTAGTATCAGTATCAGTTCCAGTTCCAGTTTCAGTTTTAGCCAGCAACTGAGACGTCACTGCTGAGACGCCACTGGACCAAGTTAAGCGGATGATAAAGGTTGAAGGACAATCACCATACCAGATTACCTTAGCAGAGCAATGTGTGAAGACAGTTCGCTGTCAAAATCTAGATCAATCTGGATATGCTACTGGTCTGCTCCTGACGATGCTATGTTGGACATAACCAACCCTCAACATCTTCTCCTCGTCCTGCGCGTTAGCTATTATCTTCCCCCTTCGTGGCCCCAATTACGACTCCTCGTCTGCTATTCAGCTCAGACCTCTGCCCTGCCCTGTCACTCTGGATCGAATCTATCTCACTTGCAACGGCCTCTTGGGTTGCAGCCCAACAACCTCCCTGCGGACATCTCCCTGTAACTTCCCAGTTCCCAGTCCTGACGTGCTAAGCATGACCCTGGCGTGGTTCAAAGCCGAAGATAACTCGTCATTGGCGGCTCTGCCGTCTCGCTGCGCCTGTAGTGTGTACCTCTCGCAGCTTGGGGGCCGCCGTAATCCTGTGCGATATCACATGACGGTATCTACAACCAAGGGAAGCACCAAGGTCCTCGGAAGGATAAAACGTCCAGGGTCTCACAATTTCGTCTCTTGCCATGGCATCATCTCTTGTCTCCTCGAGTTCCACTTGTAGACCCCTCCACTTCCTACATTGTAATTATAATAATTCTCCGTGCCACCCCTCACCATAGCTTTGCGAAAGGTGATATTGATCCTCCCCCTATCGCTTTCGGCGCCCTTTCTTTTCGGAATACTATGCAGCCAGTTGGATTGCGTCCGGCCTCTCATAAGGACCATATCGCCTGATGCCAGTGGCAATTTCAGCGGGGTGGCGGACGGACCTGTTGCCGACGCTGAAGGCGGAACCGGTTTGTGCTTCATCAAGAAGTCTCTTTTGGCACCCAGGGATAAGGAAGCGATGCTTGGATTCGCGCCAAGGAAGCGCTCGTCGTCGCTGTGGTATGATATCGAGTCCGAACCTGTAGCATAATAGTTCACGAGGCAGAAGTTGTAGGTGGAGTCCGTGAAGATCTCAGTGATCTTGCGGAGATCGTCGAGACATTGCGGGATAGGGCGAGGGCGGCAGTTCTTGTAATGGTCTGAGGGAACGGATTTGGAGGTTTGGTTGTCGACGAGGAGGCCTGCAGGTGTGAAACGGGATGTATCGTCAACGCCAAAGACTGTAGTGCTAAGACATGCGTGATTAGAAGATGTTGGGATAGCTGAGAAAGCACGCCTGCGCTGCAGACTCTTGAGCTCGAACGTGATCTTACAATCTCGGCGTGTTAATTTGTGTTTCCACAGGGCCTCTTTTGATCTTATACTGCACTCTATAAAAGAAGAGCTCGTGTCTTAAGAACTCGAAGTAACTTTTCTCGATGCCCTTCGCAATGTAGGGTTGGAAGTAAAGCAGGTCGAGGTCAGGCTGGTCGTTGATTACTTTGCCCTCGACAGCTGGAACAGAGGAGAGTGCAGCTGTCACTTCTGTAGGCAATTGAGGAACGGGGAACGGATATGTTGAGTGATTAGAAGGAGGAAGGTCGGACTGCGGTGACCTGCCCGCCGTGGGCGACTCTTGGGTACTGTCCGATGCCTCGATATGACGTTTCTTTTGAGTAGGCGTTTCGAAAAAACTGTCGAGCGTCCTCTTAGCCATCCTTGATGCCGATATTTTCTAGACTCTCGGCGTGTATAAATAAGCTTCGTCGCATCCAGAGCTCGAGGCCTGCACGTCTGAGGTGAACCCCTCTAAGACTGAGGTTGTGCATAATTCGGGGGCTACGCTATGTATTCGTTCATAAGTGTGCATAACTCATATCAGAATAATTTTCTTGAATCTAAGCCCTCTCATGCTGCCCATGCCCTCGTAGCTGAAAGACCCAAAACAGGTGGAATATGTGATGATTCACTCTATAAATACTGTCTAGATGGATGTGAGTACTCGTTGGAACAGCTTTTTTGCTATAAATAACATCATAGCAGATCAAACAAACAACGCCCCCCGCCAATGATATGTTCCGACCTCCTGTCAACCGCGCAATGCGGGTTCTGGATCGAGCTTTCTTCCAAAAGAGAGTGCCTCTCACAGCGGCACGGGTTTGGGACAGGAGCAAGATCTCGATTTGCCGAAAAGATCTAGAGAAGAGCAAGGATCTTCTAGTTCTCGAGAGAATGCCCACCGTTCATCCAGATCCAGAAGAGGGATCAGGGTCGAATGGGCGGAAATGCTTACTGCTCAAGCCAGAAATCAAGCGTAATGGTATGTCGCAAACAGGGGCATTGTGACGGCTTTTAACTTGACTAACCCTACTAGATGCTTCAACTTGGAGCACCAAGCTACAAGAGCTCGTTACAAATGAACATCTTAGCCTCTTAGATTATGACCTCGAGCTCAAGTACGATTACTGGACATATCGTACGTACGTAAGAGCGCCTTTGCAGATAACCACATGGAGCTAATGGCTGGGAAAGACGACATCATAAGCTCGATAATCCCTGAAGATGAACAAGATGAGCTTCCAAGTGGGTTTACTTCCGTCGGCCATGTTGGTAAGTTCCCTCGTCTGTCTTCAAGGAGATCCGTTAACCTTGGCGCAAGCGCATCTAAACCTCCGTGACCGATATTTACCCTACAAACGCCTCATAGCGGAAGTGATTCTGGACAAAATCCAACATGTCCGCACCGTCATCAACAAGGTTGATGTTGTCGGTACAACGAGCGAGTACCGCACATTCCAGTACGAACTCCTTATGGGAGATCCAGACATGAACGTGGAGCTCAAAGAGCAAGGTTGTATGTTCCGCTTTGACTATTCCAAAGTGTACTGGAACAGCAGACTGGAGACGGAACATCGCCGGCTGGTGGAGAAGTTCAGAGAGGGAGAGGCTGTGTGTGACGTTATGGCTGGAGTGGGACCCTTTGCGATTCCAGCCGGGAAAAGGAAAGTCTTCGTGTGGGCAAACGACCTGAACCCAGACAGTTATGCCAGCTTGAAGGAAGGTATCCAACGTAACAAGGTACATATACGAAACGGGGACGATAGATTTCCAAGAGATTTCTTGCAGCTGACACTCTCAGGTCTCTAACTTCGTCCGTCCATTCAATGAGGATGGCAGGACTTTCATCCACTCCGCAGCCCAACAATTAATCACAAACGACACCATCGTCACCATAGCAGCCAAGCTCTCACGCAGCTCTCCTCAAATAGCAAACTCTTCTCCAGCGCCGTCGACATCGCAACCTTTACATCAGCCCGCCAGGATTTTTCGCCAACCGTGGGTCTTCAGCCACTATGTCATGAACCTTCCCGCCTCAGCTGTCACCTTCCTGGACGCCTTCATCGGCCTCTATCGTGGGCACGAGAACAAGTTCTTCCCTTACACATATTTCAGACTGCCAATGATACACGTATATTGTTTCTCAACCAAGAGCGACGATAACGTAGAAGAGGAGAGAAAGATATGCAAGGAGATCAGCGAGACCATAGAGTTTGAAATCAAACCGTATGATCCGGAGGTCGAGATATGGGACGTCAGAGACGTCGCGCCGCAGAAGAGAATGTTTTGTGCAAATTTTAGGCTTCCACGCGAGGTAGCTTTTAGATAGTGTATAATATACACCACGGGTGTTCCTCGCCAATCTCAGTTCCCTAGACTTGAGTGATATTCATGGCGTTGCGTTAGAAAGTGGTGATCGGTAACAGGTGGATTTAGTGCCAGTGAACTCCTCCAAACACTGCCTCCGACTATGATGCCGAAAAGCTCGAAAGATGTGGTGGCCATTCTGTCGAAGTGGTATGCTCATCACGAAGTTACGTACCCACGTGCAGATGATACCCAGCATCACCTTCACTCGACGAAGTTCCTCAGCTTCGTTATCTCATCTAAGAGCTCCTGCAGATCCGCATCGCCAATTTTGTTCACCAAGCTTGGTATCAGAGTCTTTGCCTCCTCGGCACTCTCGCAGCACAGGCTACCTATGATATAGTCAGCCACCAGTCATCTCATAGGACGGAACAGTAGCCAAAGACCTAGTTGAGACCGCTCGAAATATTCCAGCTCATCATGTGTCGCAAGCATCCTTTCCACAGCTTCAATATTCTCTTTCTGCTTGAAACGTGCAAAGACGTCCAAGTAATCTTGCGTCTTGATCAGCGTCCTGGAAGAAGTAAAAGCATTAGCCTTGCAGTCCCGGGAATGCCATATCCTGCGCAAAGTGCAAAACGCATCTCCCCCAGTCTGGAAGCGAAAAGACTCACTCCGTCTCTTCCACCTTCCTCTGTTGCTTCCGGTGGTCCATGACTGCGTTGATGAGCAGTCGTGCTTCCGACAAAGTCAAGGTGGGCACATTTTGAAATTCCCCTAGCCTCAGATCTGCGGTAGCTTCCTCATCGCCTTGAGGTTGCTCGCGCGTGCGCGATGTCGGTGCTGTTGCGGACATGCTGTCGGACTGCTATGACTTGGTTGAAGTCTATGATAGATACTATACTCCACGGACAGTTCGTTATCTCTCGGTGCAAGAGGTGTTGAATTGCTTGCGCCAGTAGAGCTAAAGTCTGGTAGTAACGAGCGGACAGGGCAGTAAATGTCCCAGGTTTCCGATGGCTCCAGTCGTCTGCTGGCGGAGATCTTCTTGCAGCGCGTAAGCAACAGTGTCTATGGGTAGTCCTTCACAGATCGCTTTCTGTTGCTTGCTCCTAGGACTGAGAGCGACTGAGGTGCGGATCGATATTGAGGTTGCCGCATGTGGGATCGCTCGAGTCCCACTTCTAGCGAGTGTTGCCAAGAGCCACCCTTCGTGCTCCGAAGTGGATAGTGATGTCCTGCGCTGGAATACCAACACATAGACGCACGTACACCAATTGGTCCGAATTTGCCAGCTGCAGCATGTCCAATAGGAACAACTGCAGGCTTTGAGCATTCTGGGCTGCCTGTGCTGTACCCTTCGTCAAAGCGCCTGACGGAGTTAGACTCGACTGTTCACTCTAGAGGATGCAGTCACAAATATGTAAGACTTCCTTCCAACTTCAATAGAAGTTAACCTAAGTGTAATTAGGGTCGTCTTCTCCCTGATAATCATCAACAAAGCCGGAGGGCTCATTTACAACCGTGACTTCCACGAAAGTCTCAACAAACTATCCGTGAACGACTATCTCGTCCTCGCCGGCACGTTTCACGGGTAGGCTTCCCTCCCTCCATCTCGAACCCTTCTTCAACTCTCACGCGCCAAGACTAACCCTCTAAAGTGTCCATGCAATAACAAGATCCTTAACTCCGACATCTCTCTCCCTTCCTCCATCCGCCAAAACGGGCATTGAGGTCCTCGAAAGCCAAACGTTTCGCCTGACGTGCTTCCAGACTTTGACCGGCACTAAATTCCTCTTGTTCACCGAGCCGCATCAGCCCAACGTGGATGTGATCTTGAGGAAGGTGTATGAGCTGTATGCGGACTACGTCATGAAGAACCCTTTTTATCAGGTCGAGATGCCTATCCGGTCTGAGTCTTGGGATAGGCATTTGGGTGCGTATCTTAGAGCGAGGTAGTAAGGCACACCTGCCGGTACGATGCTTGCAACTAGAGCATAAATGCCTAGCTGTCTAGGTAAGGTCCATAGGACTAGAGGAGACATTTCAGGGAATGAACGAGCTTCATGATCTTTCAGAGTGGCTCATTCTAGATACCTTCTGAGATCTATAGTAGACCACGCCGGAGTACGCCAGCCAGGCATGCAAAACCAGAAGTGTCAAACAGAAAGTTCAATGTCATGCTGTATCCATCTTGTCGCCATCGTCATCCTTGTGCTTTTTCTCAGCTTCACCTTCTGGTGCACTCCCACTGGGTTCCCCATTTTGGTCCAGCAGCGGCTGTGAGGCATCTGCACCCTCTTCCTGTATCCCCTCTAAATTCGACTTCCCCTCCTTCTCTTCCAGTTCCTTCTTCTCCTTTTCCAGTCTCGCTTTCTCCTCCTCGAGACTCATCCTCAATGCAAGCGCCAGTTCCGGATCGGTACTTGGGTCAATGCCAAATTCGAAACCACCACCTCCACTCTCTCCACCTTCTCCACCCGCGCCTTCACCTGCTCTCACTCCTGTACCATCTCCACCCAGTATCGGTGTTGTGACCAAGTGATCGCTTAATAAATTCGGCCCTGGTGGTATTATTGCAAGATGCGATCCATCGCCTCCTTTGATGTGCTCGTGAAAGGCTTCGAGTTTCTGGGTGGTTTCTGAATCGAGATCGCCGAAAGCGATGAAGTCGATGGATACGTTATATTTCCTCATTTTATTTGCCAGCTTCACGAGGGTTTTCTCGTCCTCGGCGATTGGAGAGCAAGTGAAGACGATGATGCGTTGGCGTTGGGATTTATTTTGGCGGTGCTTCAAGGCGAGCTGAGAGAAGAAGACTCAGCAATCCCTACAGAACACAGTATACTGTCCAGGCAGGATCACTCACACCAGCAACCTGTATTCCCGTAGCTAGATGAGTATTACCCCTTATCTTCGTCCTATGTAATCCGTCCAACACTTTGCCAAAGTCCGTTGTTAGAGTTACGAGCACTTCTGGCCCCTTTCCTCCCATGCTCATCAAGCCGACGGATGATTCAGGATTTGCTTGTGTCTTCGCCGAGAAAATCAGGTTGACGGCGTCGGCTTGTGCTTCGTATCTCGAGGGCCTAATTGCAGGTGATGAGTTCATGAGCTGCAGCTGTTACGGTAGCGCAAATCGTACACATAATCTCCATTCCGACTGCTTTCGCTATTATCAATACTAGTTGAGAAAGCAATCAGTCTTTGACATGTATACCTGTAGACCGGGGGCTACAAACATGATCATCGTAGCTTCCAGCACCATTTTGAGGAGGCGTGGATCGGATATTGAACAGCGCAGGAGTAGACAGGTGAGAGCTTCTGCTTTTTGATGCTTAAATGTTCCTATCGTACTTGAAAACGAATAACTGGCGGGTATGGTGAGTGAGGTGGTTAGATATCCAGTTGTCAGATATCTGATTGAACTTTCCATAAACAGACAGAGTTGCTGGCATACATATTGCGCCTTTGGTGTCTATGCGCCGCCCAAATTCCCACCAAGTTACAACCTACTGTACATCTGAGCTCCCACTGTGTTGTTTACCTGCATCAACCTCACTTCATCGAAGCACGTCAATCTTCTGTTCACACAGCCAAGTCTGATTGCATACGTCTTGAGAATATAACCGAATCAAAGCAATTGCTACAGACCCCTTAGTCAAGCTTAGATCTACTTAACATCACCGTCCCCGCCACCATGATCGACACGAACACAAACAGCCCATCGCGAACCCCAAATACGAGTCCGCCCAAGAAGACCATGCGCATAACTCAAGTACAAAAGCAGGCCCTAATCGACAACCTACAGCTCGAGAGTAAGTCAATAACATTACAATAGCCCCCATAAAGATAGCTTAAACAACTCTAACATCCCACAGTCACCGAACGCGCCCGCAAGCTCCGAGCCCAATACGCCCAACAAGCCGCGAGTCTCCGATCGCGTCTGGAGATCCGCCTCCACCGCATCCCAACCTCGCTGCGAAAAACGAACATGGGCGACCTCCTCGCCAAACACAACGCGATGCTCCAAACCAACAAGAAAGACGCACCTTCCACTACTGTCGCCCCACCCACGAAGACGATCAAAGACAAAGCAGTCGCCAAAACCCCACCGGGCAGCCCAGCCCAGACGCGTGGCATGAAGCGAAAAAGGTCCGGCCGCCACCCCCCGTCGCGCTCAAACCCCAACTCCCGAACCAAGACGTGCCAGCGCAGCCGAAACTGACAGATCCCACAGCGAGCACTTCGACCAAGAGAACATACCAACCCGCCTCGTCCCCTACGCCGCCCTCCCCAACCCCAAGAAGCGCACCAAGCCGAACCCCGCCCCTGCCCCGGCCCCGGCGCCCGCGCCCGCCCCCCCGGCAAAACGCACCGCCTCGCGCACAGCCCCACCGCGCTCCAGACAACAACAACAACCACCACCACCAGCACCCGCCCCGGCCACACGCACCGCGTCCCGCGCCCTCGCCCGCGCCGCATCGCGCTCCAAAGCTCCCCCGCCGCCGCCGTCAACCATCCTCTCCCCCAAGTCTTCCAACGTCCAAGCTCTGGCCCCGACCGTCAAAAGGGGGAAGGCGGCCGCGGCGCCGGCGCCGAAGAAGGGGCAGGTGGCGAAGGAGGCGCCGGTGAAGGCTGCTGGGAAGAGGGCGGCGCCGAAGGTGCAGGCGGAGGCGCCGGTTGGGGGCCGGAGGGTGCTTAGGGCGAGGAAGTAGGTGGTGAGAGTATGGGAGTTTGTGGGGTGTGGTTTTGGTGTGTTTCGGCGTTTGGGTTTGGGGTTTGGGGTTGCCGCTGGTGTACTTGTACAGCATGCATGGTTTTCAGATTCTATGGTATCCACAGCATGAGTTATGAGTTGCTACTAGACCGTGATTCCTTCCATGAACAGTAACCGAAACTCCTTTTCGAGCATTATTCTGTAGGCGCCAGCAATGGGCATGAAACAGGAGAAGAGCCATGGCCAGAATAAAGGTATTTCTGAGTTCTGAGTAAAGAGGCTAGAGCCTAGCGAGTAACAAGCCGAGCTATGTGAGCTACCATGATCTAGTAATTGAGCTCCCCGCCCGCAGCACCCCCCACAGCATCCAGATCCTCATAACTCTTAAGAGACCGTCCCTGCACAGCTTCGCGCGGTCCGACCGTCTGCCCGCCAGCCCCATCGCCCCACTTCCCACCGCCACCACCGATGCGCCCACCAGCCATCATGCCACGAGGTGGAGGGCTGAGCCGCCCGTTATTGCCGCCGTACCTGGGTGGTCGTCGGTCGTAGGGGCCGGACCGAGGATTGTTGTAGCGTGCGCCACCTCGCCTCATGGGACCAGCTTGGTGCATTCCTCCTTCGTCGCCGGTGCTCATGGGTCCAGGCCAGCCACCGGGAGCTTGGACGGTGTGGTGGCCGAAATTGAATGGTGGGAAGCCGGCAGGAGGAGCCGCGAACCCGGGTGGAAGCGTGCCGAAGTTGAAGGGCAGGAGGGCGAGGTTGAAGCCGCGCGGCGTACCGGCTGGCATATGAGCGTTATTGATGGGGAAGTGGCCGTTGGAATTCGCATCGGAGCGAGACGGCGCAATATGTGCGGGATCGAGGACGTAGTTGTTCACGAGATTCACCTAAAGGAAAAGGATCAGTATAGCAAAGGAAGACTGGCGGATCCCAGTGCGCGTGGGCCTTTTGAGGTACATACGTCTTTCTTGATGCTCTCAAACCAATCAGGATGGCGCTTCTCGACGTGCTTCCGCCAGAAGTTTTCAGCTTTGAAGAGCTTCGTACAATCAGGCACCTTGCATCTGAACTTGGCCTCATCTTCCTGCTTCACGAATTTGACAAGTTCTTCCTCAAGGGCTTCTTCCATAGGCTTGCCGCCAAGCTTTTTCAGGTCTACGTGTTCTGGTTCGAGGATTTGCAGAATCTTTTCTTCGAATGTCTTCACCCAATTGAATGCACGTAGAAGCTGCTGATCGTTCTTGGATCCGTTTCGGTGGAACTTCTTCTCCTCGACTGGCGACCCATTCTCCCCTTCATCGCCAGTCTCTTTTCTTTTCAGGGGAAAAGGTAGGCCGGAAGCACTAGCTTTGGAGGCGGCTTTGGCAGCACTGCTTAAGCTAGCACGTGGACGCCGCAGATGACCACCGGGACATTTGCGTATGAGTTCGTGGACCGAATCGCTTTCGAAGACGCAGAAGAAGCAGAAATTGAAGACCCGGCGAAGATACTCAACCAGAAGGTCAAGTTGTTTCTTCTTCACAAGCAATTCTTCGTCATCCACCTCCTCGTCATAAGCACCTTCCTCATCCTCGTCCTCATCTTCGCCGTCCTCCATCTCGTCATCTTCCATTCCTAGTACCCCACGACTCTTCTTGTCTTTCTTGACACTGACAGCTCCCGTGGCTGGAGGCTGCAACCAGCCTTTCTCTCTGAGATCGTTGACGCGTTGCTCGATCTTTGCTAAGCCACTAACTTCAGAGCCAAATTCTTGATCGAATCTAGACACAAGACGTTTGGCTAATCCGAGATCTCGCTCAATGCGTTCCGGAGTAGAGAACAGATCCCAAAGAGCCTTCTTTCTTGGCTCCCTAGGTGGTACATGAACGCCGACGTGGCACGTGAAATCACCGCGAACTTCATCGTAAATAGTCTTGCCATTGATCGCTTCCAATGCTTTCTCGGCCGTACCAGTTGTGATCTGTCCGTCTGTGGCTGTGGCATTCTCGCCTTCATCCTCTTCGTCCCTACCATCACTCCTGTCGACGGGGGCTGGAGCCGACTCCGCTTCAGGGTGTAGCATGATCCAGCCTATACGGTGGCACTTCTTCAGTGGGTTTGGGTCGCTCAAGCTCAGCCATTTGAAGCCTCCTTCATGCTCTCCTAGATGCTCGTTACAGAAAGCTTCAATCTTCTCCCGACTAACGGTAGGCGCAAGTGTCTTGATCAAGAGCGCCGGCTGCAACGCCGACTCGTCTCTCAGATCTCCACCCCTACTGGGTAACAGATCACCAACTCCCAGAACTTCTGCGACAGCCGTCGTTTCGCCCTCTTCTTTTTCAACAAGACCTCCGACGCCATTACTTTCACTTTTGTAGATGCCTTCAAGAGTATACTCGTCAAAAGTACCCGCTTCAAGATCTCTGTCCCACTGACTCAGATTCCCACGTCTGAATTCCATGAGGCGTTGCCGAAACGGATCTCGGATTTCGGGGACGTATCGTTCTTTGAACCATTCCTCGCCTTTATGCTGCTGGACGAAAGTTCGGGCCATCTTCACCTGCAGCTCCTCTTTGTACGTGTCGTAAGCAGCTTGAATCTGTGCTCTCTCCTTCTCGCGTTCCTCACGAGAGTCTCGATCAACCCTGATACCACGTTCGGATGGTCTACGTCCGCCATTCTTCTGACGCTCTTTGTCTTCCTTTATAGATAGCTCGCTCCGCCACCACTCGGCGAACCAGTTGAACCCAACCTGAAAATCCAGTGATAGAGGATTCGGTAAAGGGTTGACGCGAATCGGTGGTTTGACACTATCTTGTCCAGGGACGTATCTATCAATGTTGCCAATGGGCGACGGCGCTCTGCGACGATCTTCACGATCACGAGATGCGTGTTCGCGAGACATACCGTAGAAGTCATCTCTCGGAAGACGTTCCACGCCTGGTTGGTAGCGATCAATCGCGACTGGGGATCTTGAGCGGCCACGGAAGCTCCCACGAGGACGTCGCTCTATCGGGACTGTCACGAAGAAGATGAGTTAATGCGCCAGGGAAAGCGTTCAAAGGCTGAAAGAGATGGAAATAGTCGGTCTCATTGATGAAAGAAAGGAGGAGGCATGTAACGATTGAGGTAAAACTGAGAGCCTTCAGAGCAGTCTTACCAGGAGACCTACGCGAACGATAGGAATCGACTAGAGGTCGGTCCATGATATCGTCACGTCCACCCCACCGAGCATCAGCCTTGACTGGAGGTGGCCTGTATTCGTAGGCGTCCATGAAAGATTTGAAGTGATGCCTCGTTGATACCGTGGCGGCCGGAAATGTCGTCTGAGGAAAGTAGAGGCGATTGGGTGGTGACGACGTCTTTAGGTGATTGGGAGTGAATAGTATTGGACAATCTTCGGGAGGGAGCTGTTTGCCGACATGATCGCGTGTTAGAGCAGTTTGCTACAAGCGATAACAACAAGACAAGTAGATGAAGGGCGCTGGAGCTGTTTGGAAGACTAGAGATAGAAGTAGTGCTTGCACAGGAGGCTTGAGGTGTGTGACCAGAGGGATTGAGGGTATTTGTTCCAACAAGGGAATCAGAGGTATCCCATGCTACAAGGTATAGGATCGAAAGGAATAAGAAGAGGTGATGTTGGCCGCAAGCTAAGACGATGATGATGTGTCGTGACTCCACAAAAAGTGCCAACTCACGATATTGTCTCCTGGAATAGTCCAGGTCATTGATGGTTGGAGAGGGAAGAAGCTCGACATGGAGGAGCAGCTGTTGGACGTCGGCTAAAGGTGGAACGATCGGCGCTTAGCAAAGGCCACACTACACCTTTTCCGGTCTAGTCCCAAACAGAAGCATTGCTTCAGGCGGATCGATACCTTACCCCAGGTATAAAGGTAAACACATCATAACTACCAGCCAGACCATTGTTGCAACTGTCAACGGACCCGAGCAGGCGTAAGTCGTCTCAGCTCTTACCAAACTTTGGGTTCCTCCAAACTGACAGTTGCTAGATCACTGCTCCTGAGCGAACAAGAGCTTTGACAGCCCAACATCGAGACCAGCACCAACAACCCGCAGTCGGAAGCACCACATCCACAGCGACGATGACCTCCTACATCCCCTCCCTGACCCTCCCAGGGCAGCTATTCGCCCAACCAGCGCTCTCAATCCTCGTTCCCATCGCCCTCGGCACCGCCGTCGGTTTCTCAGTCCGACGTAAACCCCCTCCCCCCCCCGCGCCTCCAAACCCAACCCCCCCCAAACAAACCAACTAACCAACCCCCCCTA
>JAABUJ010002245.1_pt1 | contig 24546 bp, 27 predicted proteins | sample 5559131 | NCBI WGS metagenome assembly JAABUJ01 (sample SAMN10711875, study PRJNA513366) | rock metagenome | isolation source: Antarctica rocks | place: Antarctica: Victoria Land, Mt New Zealand nord | collected 2016-01-07
TTGGACTAACGCCTGGTTGTAGTCCTTCCAATTGGTGACGCGGTAGGCGGACTTCTTGGGTGTCTGGCTCATGCCCGGATTGTACCAAAGAGAACGCCCGTCAACTACTCCACGCAACAACGCCTCGATGAGGTCGAGGACGTGATGTACGACCCCCGCAACCGGACCGGGCCGAGCAACCACGCGGGCCGGATGCTGACCTGCGGCGAGACCGAGACCGGCCGGTTCATCTGCGTGGCCTGGGAGCGGGCCGGGGACGACCCCTTGATCGTCAAGCCAGTGACCGCCTTTGACTCGAATCCGCCCGGGAGACCACGACGTGGCAAGTGAACTCGCCCCCCGCCATGCGCCCCCCGACGCCGCTTCCGAACTGGCCGCGCTGGCGGATCCGTCGGCGCTAGGAGATCATCTCGACTTCGCCGTGTTCCTGGCGGAGGCCCGCAAGGCGAGGGAGGGCCGGGGGCTCTCGCTGTCTCAGGTCGCCGACCGGATGGGGGTGGACCATGCCACCGTTTCGCGCCTGGAGTCCGGCAAGCAGCCCAACCCGACGGTCAACACGGTGATGCGGTACGTCGAGGCCATCGGCCTCCGGGTCGCCTGGGGGCTGGCCGATCGGGACGACGGGCCGATCCCCCGGGGCGAGGGGCGAACCCGTCGGCGGGTCCGCGCCGTCAAGCCCGCCGGGTAACAAAGGGTCCGAAAGGACCGCGGCGGCCTGCGGCAGGGTGGCCAGCCAGCCAGCCGGCGAAGGCGTCGCGGAACTGGGCCAGGGAGAACCCCGCGATGGCGCGGCTGATGGTGGTGGCATGGGGGCCCCTCTCGCGCGTGAAGAAGCCCAGGGGCGTCTTGAGGGTCCGCCAATGGTCGCTGGCCCATCGTTGCAGGCCGGCCATGTCGGTCTGGCGGCAGAGCAGGCCGAGGAAGACCAGGGCTAGCAGAGAGGCGTACGGGTGACATACGCCCCGGGCTTTGCGGGGTCGTCGATCCGGGCGAAGGCGTCGAGCAATGGGGAGATGGGAGCCGCCATCCGTGACCAAGCCTCATGGGTGCGAATGCCGAAGTTAGGTAATTTAGGTAGATCAGAGCAAGGAGACTTTGCAATCCTCCTGGAAGGGTCGCCGGAATGGTTGACGTCCCCCGGGGCCCGGGTTAACATTGGTTTTACCCCTCGCCCCGAGGCGTCCGCTCACTTCGCCTCGATTCCACCCCTACTCACGATTTGGCCGGTTCTGGCCCAGAGGATGGTGATGCCCCAACCCCGCGTCCGTTACATCGGGAGCCGAGAGCTGCACCGCGACCTCCCCAAGGTCCTGGAGTCGCTCGAAGACCCTTCGAACCGCTTCGTCCTGACGATCCACAGCAAGCCGAAGGCCGTGCTGATCGGCGCAGAGGCCTTCCTCGCCTTGCTCCGGGGCCACACCCCGGAAGACCGTCTGCTCGCCCTCCAGCTCGGAGCCTTGGTCCAGGGCCTGGAGGCTTCCTCTTCTTCGGACGACCTCGACGAATCCGATGAGGAGCTTCGCGAGGATCTCGTCGCCGCGAGCGTCTGAACCGGGGCCGATGGTCTCGGTTTCCCTCTCTTCACGCTCGGTTCCCCCCGGACTCGCGGAGATCGACCCGCATGGCCTCTCCCGGGGCCTCGGGTCGGTCTCGCGTCGTTTCCGGATTACGACGATCCGCCCAGGCTCGCTCTGCTGGAAAGGGCTCGCAAGGGTGCAGTCTGGCCGCGGTCGATCCGATCACCATCGGAGAGGCTCGTCGCGCCGCTTGGAAGCCGGGTCGTGTCCTGCTAAACTGGACGGGACGTCCGTTCACCATCCGACGGCCCGAGCCGCCCCGCCCTCCCGCCCCTCCGAGGAATCGGACCGACCGAGGTGACTGATGTCGAGCCGGCCGTTCGTCCACCTGCATTGCCACAGCCACTACAGCCTGCTGGACGGGGCGAGCAAGATCCCAGCCCTGGTCAAGCGGGCCAAGGCGCTGGGGATGCCCGCCCTGGCCGTGACCGATCACGGCAACCTCCACGGGGCCGTGGAGTTCCTCCGCGAGGCCAAGGCGGCCGACTTCAAGCCGATCCTGGGGATGGAGGCGTACGTCGCCCCGTTCCGGCGGACCGAGCGATCCGGCGGCGGGTTCTCGGGTAACGAGCACAACTTCCACCTGACCCTGTTGGCCCGGAACGGCGAGGGGTTCCGGAACCTGATGCGGCTCTCCTCGATGGCCTTCCTGGAAGGGTTCTATTACAAGCCCCGGATTGACAAGGAGATCCTGGAACGCCATTCCGAAGGGCTGATCTGCCTCTCGGGCTGCGTCTCCTCGGAGTTCTCCGACCACATCCTCCACGGCAAGTCGGCCGAGGCCGAGAAGCTCTGCGCCTGGTATCAGAAGATTTTCGGCGAGGAGAACTTCTACGTCGAGGTCCAGTGCAACGGGATCCAGATCCAGAAGGACCACGAGCAGGCGGCCACTGACCTCGCCCGGAAGATGGGCCTGCCGATGGTCGGGACCAGCGACGCCCACTACCTCTTGCAGGAGGACGCGCCGGTCCACGACATCCTGCTCTGCATCAACACCGGCCGGACGTTCGACGACCCCAATCGGATGCGGTTCGAGAACGACCAGTTCCACGTCCGGAGCCCCGAGGAGATGTACGCGGCGCTCCCCGGCCACGAGGAGGCCCTGGCCAACTCGGTCCGGATCGCCGACCTGGTCGAGGACAATTACAAGAGCCTGAACCTCGGCAAGCGCCAGTTCCCCTCGTTCCAGCCCCCGGGCGAGAAGACGCCCGAGGGCTACCTCCGCGAGCTCTGCGAGCAGGGCCTCCGCGAGCGCTACCCCGAGGGGGCGTCGCAGGTCGCGCTCGACCGGATGGAGCACGAGCTGGGGATCATCAACCGGATGGGGTTCGCCTCGTACTTCTTGATCGTCTGGGACTTCGTCCGCTACGCCCGGGAGCAGGGGATCCCCAACAGCGCCAGGGGCTCGGCCTGCGGGGCGCTGGTCAGTTACCTGCTTTACCTGAGCCACGTCGACCCGCTGGTCTACGACCTCCTGTTCGAGCGGTTCCTCGACCCCAACCGGTCGGAGGCGCCCGACATCGACATCGACCTCTGCAAGGACCGCCGGGTCGAGGTGATCGCCTACGTCCGCGAGAAGTATGGGGCCGCCAACGTCGCCCAGATCGGGACCTTCGGGACGATGGCGGCCAAGGCCGCGCTCAAGGACGTCGGCCGGGCCCTGAGCATCCCGCTCTCGCGCGTCGACATGGTCACCAAGCTGATCCCGACCCGGCTCAACATCACCCTCGAAGAGGCCCTGGACGAGGAGCCCGCGCTGAAGCGGCTCACCGAGGAGGACCCCGAACTGAAGAAGCTCTTCGACTTCGCCATGCGGCTCGAAGGGACCGCCCGGAACGTCGGGACCCACGCCGCCGGCGTCGTGATCGCCGACCGACCCTTGCGCGACCTTGTCCCGCTCCAGAAGCTCCCCAACAAGGACAAGGACAAGGAGGTCGTCAGCACCCAGTGGGAGATGGGCGACGTCGAGAAGGCCGGCCTGCTCAAGATGGACTTCCTCGGGCTCCGAAACCTGACCAGCCTCGACGCCGCCGTCCGGCTGATCAATTCTCGACACGACGACCTTCCGCCCGACATCAACAAGCTCCCGCTGGACGACCCGGCAACCTACGCCCTCCTCCAGCGCGGCGAGGCCAAGGGCCTCTTCCAGCTCGACGGCGCGGGGATCCGCGACCTCCTGGTCAAGATGAAGCCCGACCGCTTCGCCGACCTCATCGCCATCCTCGCCCTCTACCGGCCGGGCCCGCTCAACGGCGGGATGGTCGACATGTACGTCGACGTCAAGCACAAGCGCAGGGCCCCCGAATACCCCCACCCGGTGATGAAGGACGTCCTGGAAGAGACCTACGGAGTCATGGTCTACCAGGAACAGGTCATGCGGATTCTCAACCGCCTGGGGGGGATCGAGCTCTCGCAAGCCTACGCCTGCATCAAGGCCATCTCCAAAAAGAAGATGGAGGTCATCGCCCAGGGCCGCAAGCAGTTCGTCGACGGCGCGGCCGGGCGCGGGCTCGACCGGAAGAAGGCCGAGGACATCTTCGCCCTGATCGAATTCTTCGGCGGCTACGGTTTCAACAAGTCGCACACCACGGCTTATGCGTTGGTCGCCTATCAGACGGCCTACCTCAAGGCTCATTACCCGACCGAGTTCATGGCCGCCCTGCTCTCCTCGGAGATGGACGGGGCCGAGCGCGAGAAGTACTTCGTCGATCACATCGACGACTGCCGGCGGATGGGGATCGAGGTTCTCCAGCCCAACGTGAACGCAGGCTACCTCAGCTTCAGCGTCCCCAAGGAGGGGCAGGTCGAATTCGGCCTGGGGGCGATCAAGGGGGTCGGGTACAAGGCGGTCGAGGCGATCGTCAAGGCTCGCGAGGAGGGCGGCCCGTTCCGCGATCTCGGCGACTTCTTCGAGCGGCTCCCGACCAATGTCGTCAGCCAGGGCTGCGCCGATACGCTCATCAAGGCCGGCGCGTTCGACTGCTTCGGGGCCCGGCGGAGCCAGCTTCTGGCGATCCTCCCCCGGGCGGTCCAGGGCGGCCAGGCGCTCCAGAGAGTCCGCCAGGGCAATCAGAAGCATATGTTCGACATGTTCGACACCTCGGCCTCGACCGCCGTCCTTGAAGCCGCCACCGCGACCCTGATCTTGCCCGACGTCCCCGAGACCCCCGACGCCCAGCGGCTCGCCGACGAGAAGAAGGCGCTGGGCTTCTACATGACCAGCCACCCCCTGACCCGCCACGCCGCACTCCTCCAGGCGTTGGCGACCCACCAGGTGGCCGACCTCGGGACCGCCGCCGAGAAAGCCGAGGTGGTCCTGGGAGGAATGATCGTGGGCCTCCAGGTCAAGAACGTCCAGAAGAGCCGGGATGGCCTGACCCGGATGGGCAAGATGGTCTTTGAGGATCTCAGCGGCTCGACCCCGGCGATGATGTGGCCCTCGGAGTTCGCCAAGCACGAGGGGATCATCAAGGACGACATGATCGCCTTCGTCAGAGGCACCCTCAACCGGAGCCGCGACCCCGCCGAGCTGGTCATCAGCCGGGTCATCCCCCTGGAGCGGGGCCCGGCCGAACTCTCCCGGGGTCTGCTCGTCACCCTCCACAAGGGGAGCACCCAGCCGGTCGATATCGACCGAATTCTCCGGACCATCCGCGCCTACCCCGGGAACCTTGACCTGTACTTCGAGGTCCTCGGCCTGGCCAAGGTCCGCCGGGCCATCTACAAGGCCGGAGCCAACCTGAAGATCCGCCACGACGACCGGATGCTCGCCGACCTCGAAACCGCCCTGGGCGTCGACAACGTCCGCCTGATCGGCCATCGAGGCACCGCCGGCCGCGACGAGGCCGGGACACGGTCGGCCCCCTCCCCCGATCGGGACGACGAGATCCGTGATGCCGAGAACGATTGAGTTCAGGGAAGATCGATGCAAGGGGTTGCGACCTGGGTATCGTGCAGGCTTACAAACTCTCTTTCGGCGATCATCTCCTCTTCATAATTTCTTCAAGTATCCATGGTATAAACCTTGCCTGGTTGACACCAGGATCCATCTCATTCCGTGTTCGAAAGGTTGCCTCTCCATGATTTCGTCGAGGTTATCGTCCGGTCGGCGAGCGTTCACCCTCATCGAGCTCCTCGTGGTGATCGCGATCATCGCCGTGCTCATCGCGCTGCTGCTGCCGGCGGTCCAGGCGGCTCGCGAGGCGGCTCGGCGCACCCAGTGCGTCAACAACTTGAAGCAACTCGGCCTCGGCCTGCACAACTACGAAAGCTCCAACACCTGCTTCCCCCCCGGCGGCGAATCGACCAACCTCTCGACCCTGACGACCCAGTTCGTCGACGGCGACTACAGCACCCTGGCCCGGCTCCTCTCGTTCATGGAGGGCGGCAGCCAGAACAACGCCCTGAACTTCTCCATCGGTTACTGGGAGTCCAGCGGGGCGAACTTCACCGGTGCCTCGGCCGTGATCAACAGCTTCATCTGCCCCTCGGCGGCCCGGACGAACCAGTCCCGGGACGCGACCGATAATATCGACGTCCAATCCAAGGCCCGCGGCATCGGCTATGGCTATGGCGATTACGGCCCGACCGTCTACACCGACATCAGCCCGATCCCGGGCAACACCTCCGGTTCGGGCGGCGGTGCCGGCAGTGCCACGCCTTATCGCGACAAGAAGTTCCGAGTGAACGGCCTGCTCAAGCAGGGCAAGACGGCCATCGCCGAGGTTACCGACGGGACCAGCAACACGATCGCCATCGGAGAGGACGCCGGCCGGGACGAGCGTTATACCAGCCCTTATGTCATGCTGGACACCTCCTCCGCCGCGTCTTCGCAAGGTGACGGTCGGGGTAATGGTCCCTACTCGCCCACCGCCGCCCGCCGCTTCTGGCGTTGGATCGATCCCGATGCCGGCTTCGGCGTTTCCGGCGCGCCCAATAACAAATTTCGTCCGATGTACGAACAAATGCCTTACGGCCCGACCCCCGGCCCGCTCAACACCAGAGGCAACAACGCCGGTGCCAACGACGAGCTTTTCTCGTTCCACTCCGGCGGCGTGAACTGCCTCTTCGGCGACGGCAGCGTGAAGTTCATCAAGGACAGCATCAACGTCGTCACCCTCCGCTCGATCGTCACCGCCAGCGGTGGTGAAGTCGTCTCCGCGGACCAATTCTGACGGCCGATCAGCCAAACCTGACCCGATCGCGGAAGGCCCCCGGGATGGATGTTCCGGGGGCCTTTTCGCGTCGACATCAATCCTGGCTTCGACCGATTCAAAGCGTCTTCAAGTATTCGATCAGCTCAAGTCGCGACTCGGGCCTCAAGGCATCGCCGAAGGTGTGGCCGCCGTTGCCGAGTCCGAAGCGGGAGGAGTCGAACAGGGAACGGGACTTATCCACGGAGGCGGATGAGTCGGACGGCCCGCCGGGAAGCTCGAACTTCCAGCCGACGTTCGCGGTGTCATAGTTCGCGAAGTCGGTTGAGGGGGGCCGGTAGAACCTCGCCGGTCGATCGCCCGAGGACAGGAGGGCGGCGAGGGTCGGCACCGAGCCATTATGCAGGTAGGGCGCGGTGGCCCAGATCCCGTCCAGGGGCGGGGCCTGGTAGCCGGTCATCACCTCGTCGACGGGAGATTCCTCGCCGAACCAGGTCGAATTGTAGTGGGCGACGAACCGGGGCGCGATCCCGAGCGCCCGGGCCGGGTCGGTCCCGATCGTCTTGAGGTCGACGATCCGGCCGGGATATTCGGCGGCGGGCCCCTGGATCCCGTGGCATTTCACGCAATTCTTGGCGAAAACTTCGCGGCCACGAGTGGCCCGTCCGGCATCGATCGGGAAGGGATATCGGGGCGCTTTCATGCTCTTGAGATACGCCTGGATGTCGCGGAACTCCGGCTCCATCGCCTTGAATTCGTCGAGGGTCTTCTCGCCGAGCATGAATTGCATGTTGGTCCGGACCGCCGAGGCGTCGGTCCGCCCGTCGTAGTACATGGTCGCCTTCTTGCCGAGGAGCCACCAGGCGGGGACGTCGAGCTCGGGGAGATTTGCCCCGAGGGCCATCGGGAACATCCGGAACGAGAGGTCCGGATTCCGGAGGCTCAGGAGGATGACCGAGAACATCCCGGCGTTGACCGTCCCCCGGGACGAGTTGATGACGAAGGGGCTGGGCGGGAGCCGCTTCCCCTCGGCCTTCAGCATCTCCTGGAAGAGGAGCTTCAAGTCGAGCTGGGTGTTCCCCAGCCCCACGATACTCGTCCCACCGATCGAGCCGCCGTGGCAGACCATGCAGTCGATGGCGATCCCGACCTTGGCCCCGTCCGGCCCGTTTCCCCGGCGGATCCCCATCGGGAGGCCGTCGTTGGGATAGGGCGCCGGGCTCAGGCCGTATCGACGGTTGAAAGCCTGGGCATAAGCCTCTGGCTCAAGCTCGGGGTCGGGGCCGCCCCAGAGCTTGCCGACGTTCTTGTACGCCTCGGCCGACCAGGACGGCTTGAGGTAGCCGGTCGAGGTCAGGGCCTTTCGACCCCGCTCGGCGGCCTCGGTCGCGCCGTCATCGCCCCGGGCCGTGGTCCCGGCCAGTGCGGTCCCGAATCCAACCAGCAGGAGGCAGCGTTTGACCCGTCCCATGGAACCCTCGATCGCGACGGGAGAAATGGTGGAGGTCCAACAACATCCTTATCTTTATAGGCCCCGCGCCCCGGTTCGGGAATGGGCCGGGATCGGCCCGGCGATCAAGGCGGGTCGTAGCCGCCCGGATCCCAAGGATGGCAGCGCCCCAGCCGCATCACGCCCTTTGCGAACCCCCGGGCCACCCCATATTTCCGGATCGCCCCGATCATGTACCGGCTGCACGTCGGCTCGAACCGGCAGGCCGGGCCGATCAGGGGACTGAGCGTCGCCTGATAGAGGCGGATCAGGGCGATCAGCAGGGCCGCCGCCGCGCCCTCGGCCGCCCGAGCGAGCCGCCCGATCACGGCGAGGTCTTCGCGGCCGGGGGGCCCAGCCGTCGGGCCGCGGACCGGGCGAGCGCCGGGAGCGATCGGGACGCCTGCTCGAACGTCAGCGCCGGGCCTCGGGGGACGACGATCAGGTCGACGCCGCCGGGGATCTCGGCCTTCCCCAGCCGGAACGCCTCGCGGAGGAGCCGCTTGACGTGGTTCCGCTGGTGCGCCTTGCGGATCTTCTTGCGGGACGCGGAGATCCCGAGCCGAGGGTGGGCCAGGCCGTTTTCCAGTCCGTAGACGATCAGGAAGCCGTCGGAGGCCGACCGCCTCCGCTCGAAGGCCCGGCGGAAGACGCTGGGGTCGACGATCCGCTCGTGGGGCCGGAACCGGGCCGGGGGCATGGCATTCCGATCAATCAGGGGGGGAAGAGACCCGGGGGCTTCGAAGGAGACTCGGGCAAGGAGACGACCTTCGGGGGCGCGAGGTTCGCGCGGAGGATTCGGCCGCGGCGGACGAGATGCCAGAGGGCCAGGAGCCCGAGGACCGCGGTGGCCACCAACCCCCAGCCCAGGAGCGTGGCGGCGGCCCGGCCGATCCGTGCCCGCTCCTCGGGCTTGAGGTCGTCGCGTTCCAGGAGCGGGACCCGCCTCGGGTCTTTCCGGGTCGGCTCAGGACCCCTCATCGGGCCCGCCTCGCTCGTCCAGGGCGTCGACCAGGGCGACGGCCAGCCGGTCGAGCCGCTCGTGGGTCTGGTGCATCTGGTCGCGGAGCCGGAGGATGACCTCGATCCCGGCGAGGTTGATCCCCAGGTCCCGCTGGAAGGTTAAAATGGTCCAGAGCCTCCGGATCTCGGCCGGGCCGTAGCCCTCGGAGTCGCCCTCGCGGATCGCTCGGACCAGGCCGTGCCCCTCGATCCGGACGAGGGTCGCGGTCGAGACCGAGAATTGCCGGGCGACGTGGTCGCGGGACAGGAAGGGAGGTTCCATGGCGCGTGCCCTCGGTTCCGACTCGTCACCAGAGCCCTTCCCGCGGCCTGGATGGATTCAAGGCCGCGAACTCCTCGATCAACCGCCGGCCTTCCTCGTCGACCGCCCGGGGAACGACCACCTTGGCGACGACGTACAGGTCGCCCTCGGGATGCGACTTCGACGCCGGGACGCCCTGGCCCCGGAGCCGGAGCCGCTGGCCCGAGCTGGTCCCGGGCGGGATGGTGAGCGTCTTCGAGCCTCCGAGAGTCGGGACTTCGACCCGGGCTCCGAGGATCGCCTCGGCCACCCCGATCGGGACCTCGACCGAGAGGTCGCGCCCGGCCCGGGTGAAGTACGGGTGCGGCTCGACCTCCACGGTGATGACCAGGTCCAACTGGCCCGAGGCGTCCCCTTGGCCCCGGAGGCGGAGCTTGGCCCCCGACTCCAGGCCCGGGGGGATCCGGACGACCTTGGACTCGCGCCGGCCGGGCTCGCGTTCGAGCTCGACCGAGGTCTCGCCCCCCCGGACGGCGGTCAGGAACGGGATCGTCAGCGACGCCTCGGCGACGACCGGGTCGCGGTGCCCCCCCGCCTTCCGGCGCCCCCCTCGGTCGCCCCGCATCCGGGTGATGATCTCGTCGAAGATGCCGCCCCCGGCCTCCTCGCCGCCTCCCGGGGCGCCCCGGCCCCCCGGCCCGAAGAAGGATCCCAGGTCGATATTCTCGAACCCGCCGGGGCCGCCTCCGCCCTGGCGGGCCGCCCACTCCGAGGCCCCCGACCGGGGCCCAGAGGGGCCCGAGCCGTCGAAGGCGGCGCTGCCGAACTGGTCGAACCGGGACTTCTTCTCGGGGTCCGAGAGGATGTCGTAGGCGTTCTGGACTTCCTTGAACTTGGCCTCGGACGTCTTGTCGCCCGGGTTGGCGTCCGGGTGGAACTTCCGAGCCAGGGACCGATACGCCTTCTTGATCTGGTCGGGCGAGGCGTCGCGGGCCGCTCCCAGGACTTCGTAGTAATCTCGATCGGCCATCGCGTTCCCCGGTCTGTCGCCTTCGCCCGGTCCGGGCCCATCCGGGTCGGACTCCCGCCGGCGGACGCCTGCCACCCTATCATAGCCGGTGCCGCCCGGCCGATTCAAGGAATCGGGACCGGGGGCGGGCCGCCCCTCGCCCGGGGGGCGGCCGATGGCTAAAGTGGAAGGGATGGCGGTCCCCCAACCGGCCCGCATCCCTCGGACCCGGAATGAAGCCCGCGCTGGCATGCAGCCGCAATCGGTCATCATCCACGAACGACTGGCGCACTGGTCCCGGCAGCTCCGCCCGAGGTTCCGGGGATGGCCGATCCGCTGGTCCGAGACCCGATCGCGGGCCGAGCTGGTCCGGGCGACCGCCCGGGCCGCCTGCCCGATCCTGGTGATCGACCTCGCCGACCGGCCGATCCGGGGCCTGGAAGACCTCGGGGCCGCCCTGGCGGCCGTCCCGACCGCGCTGAGCCTGGTCCTCGGGCCCGGTTCGGATCCCGCCGTCGGGATGACGGCCCGGGAACTGGGGGCGACGCTGGTCCTCCCGGGCGTGGTCGTTCCGCCCGAGGTCGTGGGCCTCCTCCGCCGATGGCTCCCGCTGGCCCGCCAGCGGACCGAGACCGGCGGATGGTCCGCCCCGAGCGAGCCTGACCCCTCCAACCCGATCCCCTGGCAGCCGGTACGCTGAGGCCGCGGATCGCCCGGCCGAAGCCCCCCGGACCGCCCGCCCCTCTACCCAAGGACCCCGTCCGATGTTCGGCAAGAAGAGCTCCCATCTCACCGAGCAGGACGTGCTCGCCGCCCTCAAGGGCGTCAAGGACCCCGACATCCAGCGCGACCTCGTCGACCTCGGGATGATCAAGGACATCCGGATCGGCGAGGGGACGGTCGGGCTCACGGTCAACCTGACCACCCCCGCCTGCCCGCTCAAGGCCAAGATCGAGAAGGACGTCCGCGACGCCTTGACCGCCCGCCTGGGCCCCGAGCTGACCTACACCATCTCCATGACCGCCGACGTCCGGGGCAAGGGGATCGCCGAGAAGGGGGACATCCCCGGCGTCAAGAACGTGATCGCCGTCGGCTCGGGCAAGGGGGGCGTCGGCAAGTCCACCATGGCCGCCACGATCGCCTACGGGCTCCAGGCTTACGGATCCAAGGTCGGCCTGATGGACGCCGACGTTTACGGGCCCTCGATCCCCCACCTCGTCGGGGCCGTCGGCCGCCCGATGGCCGTCGGCGAGCGGATCATGCCGATCGAGGCCAACGGCCTCAAGCTGATGTCGATGGGCTTCCTGCTCGAACCCGAGCGGGCCGTCATCATGCGCGGGCCGATGCTCCACGGGATCATGCAGCAGTTCCTCCACCAGGTCGACTGGGGCCAGCTCGACTATCTGGTGATCGACCTCCCCCCCGGGACCGGCGACGTCCCGCTGACCCTGGCGCAGAGCCTCCCCCTGACCGGGGCCGTGGTGGTCTGCACGCCGCAGGAGGTGGCCCTGATCGACGCCGTCCGGGCCGTCTCGATGTTCCGGCAACTCAAGGTCCCCCTGCTCGGGATGATCGAGAACATGAGCTTCTTCGACATCCGCGCCTACCTCCGCGAGCGGGGCGGCCCGATCGCCCGCGACGCCGCGGCGACCGACAACCTGTTCGAGACCCCCGGCGACGAGCGGGTCTACCTCTTCGGCCGGGGGGGCGTCCGCCGGAAGGCCGAGTCGATGGGCGTCCCATTCCTTGGCGAGGTCCCGCTCAACATCCTCCTCCGCGAGAACGGCGACGACGGCCGGCTCCGCGACGCCCTCGGTGCCGGCTCCCCCTCGCGGCCTTACCTCCTCGGGGTCGTCGAGCAGCTCGCCGCCCAAATCAGCATCCAGAACATCAAGTCACCCAAGATGCCCAAGCTGGAGATTCTGAGTTAGAGGCTATCCGGGATCGAAAATGGTTGAGGGGCAATGAGTGATGGTCGAACAGCGGGATGGCTTACGATACCGATGCCGGGGAAATCTCCGGGGATTTCTTACCCACCAACCATCGTCCATTGGCCATCACTCATTGCCAGGTCAAAGAAATGGTTCCGGATAGCCTCTCAGTCCTCGTCCCGGTCTTGCGCCACCGCGTAGGCGACGCAGCACCGGATGTCGGCCTCGGACAGCTCGGGATGCGAGCGGAGGATGTCGGCCCAGGTCTCGCCGTCGACGATCAGGGAGACGACGTGGCCGACCGTGATCCAGGTCCCCCGGACCACGGGCGAGATGTCGGAGATGTCGAAGTCGAAGACCAGCCGATCGCGCCAGATCGGCGGCTCCTCGGGCCCCTCGGACGGGACGATCGGCCATTCGTTCGGCTCGACCTCGCAGACGAGGGCCTCGGAGAACGGCACTTCCGGGGTGAACTCCGTGCTCCTGGCCCGGCTCTCCCGGGCCAGTCCGAGGACTTCCAGGGCTTCCTTGAGCGAGCGGGCCGCGCGGTCGGCGGCGGTGATGGCCGCTTTCTTCGGACCCTGGGCCGGGCGGTCGGGGGCGTCCCGATCGGCGAGGCGGCGAGTCGCCCGATGCTCGACGGCCTCCTGGAATCTCCAGGACGCGGCGACGACGTGATCGGCCGCGAGGGATTCGAGCGGGCCGCGCGGGTTGAGGTCGCGGCGGACCCGGTCGGCGAAGGCGGCGTAGGCATCGGCCCGGTCCGATCGATTGACCCGCCGGCTCCGGGGGTTCCCCTTGTCGCCTCGGGCCTCGGCGGGTCCGGCGTCCCCGAGGCGGGAAGAAGTCGCGACGTCGAAACCGCTCGCTTTGTTTTCCATGTCCGGGCTCCCCATGATGCGACCCAAGCTGTCTCGGCCGGGCATCGGTCGCGGCGACCGTCATCCGTCGGACGACAACATGATCGTGATTTTGGGGAGTCCCTTAGCACACAATGTAGGAAATGCTGGTTGAGGGTGAGAACTCCCCGGAGGAAATTATCCGCGGCGGAGCGCCCGGCCGGGGGTTGCCCCGGTGGGCTGGCTATCTTCGAGGGCGAGCGTCCCACCGACGATCACGTGCTTGACCCCCTCGGCCAGGGCCCGGCCGTCGGCGTAGGTTGAGCGGTCGGTCACGGTCAGAGGGTCGAGCAGGGCGAGGTCGGCGACGTAGCCGGGGCGGACCATCCCCCGGTCGGTCAGTCGGTAGCGACGGGCCGCGTGCGAGGTCAGGTGGGCGACAGCCTCGGGCCAGGTGTAATCGCCGAGCGTCCGGGTGTGATAGCCGAGGTAGCGGGCGAAGGCCCCGGTCCCCCTCGGGTGCGGGAAGCCGCCCCGGAAGATCCCGTCGGAGCCAGCCATGTGCGAGGGGTGGCGGAGGATCGCCCGGAGGTCCTCCTCGGTCCGGTCGTTGGCCCGGAAGTTGACCACGCCGACGGCCAGGTCGGAGTCGACCAGGATCTCGCAGATGAAGTCGGCGGGGGTCCGGCCGGATTGCTCGGCGGCTCCGGTCACGGTGAGGCCCTCGGCCCATCGCCAGGCGGGGTCGGCGACCATGGCCAGGTGGATCTTCTCCAGGGGGTATTCGGTCGGCGCCGGGAACCACTCGGAGGCGAGCCGGGCCCGGACGGCGGGGTCGGCCAGGCGCCCGACCGTGGGCTCGATCCCACCTTCCTGGACCCAGGCGGGGAGCGCGACCATCCCGAGGATGGTGCTGCCCGCCAGATAGGGATACGTGTCGTACGTCAGGTCGATCCCCATCGCCAGGCCCCGGTCGATCAGGGGCAACAAGATGTCGGCCGGGCCGTTGTAGTGCGAGACGTGGGCCGCGACCCCGGAGCGGCGGGCGATCTCGTAGACCTCGTCCATCCCGAAGGGGGCGTTGGCCCCGTAGGCCCTCATGTGGGTGACGTAGACGCCGTCGAGCGGGGCGATCTCCTCGCAGAGGGCGGCGATCTCGCGGGCTCCGGCGTGCCGGCTGGGGAGGTAGTCGAGCCCGGTGGAGAGCCCGACGGCCCCGGCGTCCATCCCCTCGCGGACGAGCCGCCGCATGGCCCGGATCTCGCCGTCGGTGGCGGGCCTGGGGTCGTGGCCCATGACCTCGATCCGGACGTTCCCGTTGGGGATCAGGTAGGCGACGTTGATCGCCGTCCGCCGGTCAAAGCGGGCGAGGTATTGGTCGACGGTGTTCCATTGGTAGTCGATGGTCGAGGGGTTTCCGTTGAAGCCCGCCGTGTAGCGCCTCATGTAGTCGATGGTGGCGGGCGAGCCGGGGGCGAAGGAGCAGCCGTCCTGGCCGATGATGTAAGTCGTCACCCCCTGCCGGAGCGCGGGGAGGTGGATGGGGTCGGCCAGGAGCATCAGGTCGCCGTGGACGTGGGCGTCGATGAAGCCCGGGACGATGGTCAGACCGCTCGCGTCGACGACCTTGGCCGCCGTCGACTCGCCCAGGTGCCCGACGGCCGCGACGACCGAGTCCAGCACCGCGACGTCGGCCCGGAACGCCGGCCCGCCCGTGCCGTCGATCACCCAGCCGCCCCTCGCGATCAGGTCATATTCCATGGGAAATTCCGGAGGGGAGATTGAACCGTCAAGACGCCAAGTGGCCTGCCCCCCAAAAGCGGAGCGAGGAAGAAGAGAGAAGAGGTTGCTTCTTTGAAAACTCTCTCCCCCTCTCCTTCTTTCCTTGGCGATCTTGGCGTCTTGGCGGTTCAAACCTTCTTCGGATTGTCGATCCCTCGCCAGAGGTAGCACATCGCGATGGTCCGGTAGGGGCGCCAGGCTTCGGTCAGCTCCCGACATTCGCGGGGGCCGGGAAGCTGCTCCAGCCCGTAGAAGTTCTTGAGGCCGACGCGGATCCCCAGGTCGCCGACGGAGAGGATGTCTTGCCGACCGAGGGCGAAGATCAGGAACATCTCGGCCGTCCAGGGGCCAATCCCCTTGATCGAGGTCAGGGCGGCGATGACCTGCTCGTCGTCCCAGGCGTGGACCTCGCCGAGTGGGATCTCGCCGTCGTGGATGGCTCGGGCAAGGTTGAGCACGTACCGCGACTTGACGCCCGAGAGCCCGCAACTCCGGAGGCCCTCCTCGCCGATTGCCAGGAGCGGGGCGGGGGCGTGGGGCTCCCCGGCGAGCCCTCGGAGCCGCCCGTCGATCGACCGGGCGGCCTTGGACGAGATCTGCTGGCCGATGATGGCGCGGACCAGCGCCCCGAACCGGTCGGGCCTCGGCTCCAGGCGGCAGGGGCCGATTTCCTCGATGATCCGCGCCCAACGGGGGTCGAGCGCCCGGAGGTGGGCCACCCCGTCGGCCCAGGGGTCGACCGGCTCGTGGGCACCGGCCAGCTCGATGATCGTCGGCTTCGTCTTTGGGGAGCGTCTGGCGGGCGGCACCGAGGGCCTCCGGGTCCAGCGGGGGTCAGGTCGGGAACGGCTCGCCGTGCCGGAACTGGGGGCGATCGGCGAGGAATTGCGCGACCCGGCCCGTCCGGGACAGAGCCTCGGGGAGAAAGGCGAGGGCCCGGTCGATCCGGTCGTCAGCCTCAGCGCAACTGAACCGGAGGAAGCCCCGGCCGGCATCGCCGAAACACTCGCCCCCCAGGCAGGCAACCCCGAAGGCATCATCGGCCCCCTCCAGGAGGTAGAGGGCCAGCCCGTGCGAGGTGATCCCCAGCCGGTTGCAGATCGCTCGGACGTCGGGGAAGACGTAGAACGTCCCGGCCGGGATCGCGACCCGAAGCCCGTCGACCGTTTGCAAACCTTTGACCAGCCGCTCGACTTTCCGCCGGAAGCGGCCCATGTAGTCGTCGCGGGTCGAGGCGTCCCACTCCAGCGCGGCCTCGGCCGCCCGCTGGACGAATGGGGGGCTGCAAGACGCGGAGGTGTTGATGAGCTTGCCCATCGCCCCGACCACGTCGGGGTGGGCAACGGCGAACCCGATCCGCCAGCCGCTCATGCTGTACGACTTGCTGAAGGTGTACGCCGAGACGACCTGATCGCCCATCCCGGGCAGTGCCCCGATCGACTCGTGGCGGCCGTCCCAGACCATGTGGCAATACGGCTCGTCCGAGAAGACCATCAGGTCGGTCCCCCGGACGACCCCGGCGATCGCCTCCAGATCGGCCCGGGTGGCGACCCCGCCGGTCGGGTTGTGGGGCGAGTTCAAAAAGACCGCGCGGGGCCGGGGGTCGGTCGCCAGGAAATGGGCGACGGCCTCGGCCCTGGGCCGGAACCCGTCCTCGGCGCGCAGGGGGGAGAGGACCGCGCGGGCCCCCCGGCGGTCGAGGTTCGGGACGTAGGTCGGGAAGTGCGGGCTGAAGATCAGGACACCGTCGCCGGGATCGAGCAGGGCCTCGGCGAAATACTGCTCGAACGGCTTGGCCCCCGAGGCGACCACGACGTTCTCGGGCCCGACCTTGAAGCCGAACTCGGCGTTGACGGCCCGGGCGGCGGCGGCCCGGAACTCGGGGAGGCCGAGACTCGGGCCGTAGCCGGTCTGGTCCCCCTGAATCGCCCGGATACCCGCCTCCTTGGCCGCCGGGGTGCTGGGGAACGGGCTGTCGCCGATCTCCAGCTCCACGACCTCCTTGCCTTGGGCCTTGAGCGACCGGGCCAGGGCCAGGACGGTGAAGGCGGTCTCGGCGGTCAGGCCCTCCGCCAGTCGGCTGAGTCGCGGCATCAAACGTGTCCTCCGGTGGTTCCGGTCGGGATTCAGGATCGCGACGCGATCGCCCGGGCCAGCGGCCGGACGATCCTGGGAACGATCTGGTCCCGGACGATCTCCTCGCCGAGGGCGCTCTGGTTCCGGAACGAGTCCAGGAACGATCGGTCGGGGCCGTTCCCCCAGTACTGGCGGATCGTGAAGTAGACGCTGATCTGGTCGTCGCCGAACTCGCCGGTCCGGACCTGGAAGGCGTTGGTCCGGGTCTCGATGGAGAGCCGGGCCTGGAGCCGGCAGGAGTCGTCCAGGGCCAGGGTGATCGAGGGCTCGAAGTTGATCACCTTGGCCCGGGGGACCTCGATCAGCCCGTCGAACGCCGGGCCCACGCCGAGGGCCTCGGCGACGACTTCGTCGTGGTTCCCCTCGAAGTCGAAGTCGAAGCCGTACATCACGTCGAGCGCCTCGCAGTCGAGGACGCTGATGGTCAGGAGGTGCGGGGCCAGCTCCAGGACCAGCTCGTGCTGGCCGTAGGCGTCCTCCAGGTTCGGGGGGTTCACCTGGCCCGAGCAGAGCCGCCGGGGCTCGATCGCCAGCGAACGGTACGACTCCTCCTCCTTGTCGCCTTCGAGCACGAGGTCGCCGTCCTCGCGGGAATAGAAGTTCCGAAGCTCGGGGTAGCGCTTCTTCATCTGCTCGAAGAAGTGGAGCACGGTGTCGCGGCTGGTGGGCAGCTCCATCTCGGTGTTCAGGTTCACGTTGACGTAAAAATCATCGCATTCGGCCAGGTACTTGTTCATCCCGATGGTCCTGCGGGGCCCGCCCCGATCGTCCGCGTGTCCGTCACCCTGGGATTCTACGAAACCCGAACGGGCCCGGGCGGCCCGGGGTCCGAAGACCCGGCCCGCCCGGGGGGTCCGGCTCGATGGTCCGGTCGGGCCGGGTTCAGGTCTTGATGATCTGGTGGACCGTCCCGCCGGCCGGGATCATCGGCAGGACGTGCTCCTGGTAAGGGACCAGGACGTCCAGGACGTAGGGGCCGGGGTGGTCGATCATGGCCCGGAGGGCGGGAATGACGTCCTCCTTGCGGCGGATCTGCCGGGCCTCGATCCCGAAACCCTTGGAGATCGCGACGAAGTCGGGATACGTGGTCTCGGGGAGGTCGCCGGTCCCCTCCCCGGTGTACTCGGGGTGGTCGACCGGGCCGAGATACGTATGGGCCCGGTTCCCGCCGTGGAAGCGGTCCTCCCACTGAACGACCATCCCGAGGTGCTGGTTGTTCAGCACGATCACCTTGACCGGGAGGTTCTCACACTTGACCGTGGCGAGTTCCTGGATGTTCATGACGAACGAGCCGTCGCCGTCGATGTCGACCACCAGCGCGTCGGGGAAGGCGGCCTGGGCGCCCATGGCGGCGGGGAGGCCGAAGCCCATCGAGCCCAGGCCGCCGGAGGTGACCCAGGCCCGGGGCTTGTCGAACCTGGTCCACTGGGCGGCGAACATCTGGTGCTGGCCGACGCCGGTGGTCATCAGGAAATTGCCGGCGGCCATCTTGGAGAACTCGTCGACGACATACTGCGGGAGGATCGCGTCGTCGCGATCGGCGAAGGTCATCGGGTCGCTCTCGCGCCAGGCGTCGAGCTGCTGGTGCCATTCGCGGTAGTCGCCGGCCTCGACGACCGGGTTGAGCAGCTCCAGGGTCGACTTCACGTCCGAGTTGACGGCGATGTGGGCCGCCTTGTTCTTGTTGATCTCGGAGGCGTCGATATCGACGTGGACGATCCGGCCGTGCTTGGCGAACTCGCTGAGCTTGCCGGTGACCCGGTCGTCGAACCGGACGCCGAAGGCCAGGAGCAGGTCGGCCTCGTTGATCGCCATGTTCGAGTAGACCGTCCCGTGCATCCCGAGCATCCCCAGGGCCAGGTAGTGGTCGCTGGGAAGGGCGCCGAGGCCCTGCAAGGTCATGGCGACGGGGATCCCGGTCCGCTTGACGAATTCGCGGAGTGCCTCGGACGCCCCGGCGGAGACGGTCCCTCCGCCGCAGTAGATGATCGGCCGACGGGCGGCCTTGATCGCCTCGGCCACCTGGCGGATCTTTTCGGGGGTGGGCGCCGGCGGGAGCCGATAGCCGGGGAGGTCCATCGCGACGTCGTAGTCGGGGTTGGGGACCAGGGTGTTCTGGATGTCCTTGGGCATGTCGATCAGGACCGGGCCGGGCCGCCCGGTACTGGCGATGTGGAAGGCTTCCTTGACGATCCGGGCGATGTCGCGGGCGTCCTGCACCAGGTAGTGGTGCTTGGTGATCGCCCGACAAACCTCGACCATCGGGGTTTCCTGGAAGGCGTCGGTCCCGATGACCTTGGTGGGAACCTGACCGGTGATCGCGACGATTGGGAGCGAGTCGAGCTTGGCGTCGGCCAGGCCGGTGACCAGGTTGAGGGCCCCGGGCCCCGAGGTCGCCATGACCACGCCCGGCCGGCCGGTCACCCGCGCGTAGCCTTCGGCCGCGAAGATCCCGCCCTGCTCGTGGCGGGGGAGGATGGTCCGGATCCGGTCGCGGTAGTAGGTGAGCGCCTGGTGCATCGGCATGCTCGCCCCGCCGGGATAGGCGAAGACGACATCGACGCCGTGGCGGGCGAGGGACTCGACCAGCACGGTGGCGCCGGTGATCGGTTGGCGGAGGGTCGCGGTCTGGGTCGCTCGGTCGTCGATGGTGGCCACGTCAAGCACTCTCCCGGAGCCAAGGCGGTGCTGTTCCCAATGGTCGCGAGGCGACCTATCATTCTAAGCCATGCCCGACCACCAAACAACCGCAGAACCGGCCTCCGGCCGGACCTCCGTGGCCCTCGTGACCGGGGCCTCGGCCGGCCTGGGCCGCGAGATTGCCCGCCAGCTCGTCCTCGGCCGAGGGATGACCGTCCTGGCGACCGCCCGGAGGATGGACCGGCTCGAAGCTCTCCGCGACGAGCTCCCGGCCGGGTCGGTGGCGATCCTCGGGGGCGACCTCGCCGACCCCGCCTTCCGTGACCGCTCGGGTCATACCGGTTGCCGCGGCGGAAGCGCTCCCGTCGGCAACCGGGGAAACCGCAAGGTTCGAGGGGAGCTGCTCCGGCTCGAGGTCTTGAGCGGACTCCCCGTCGGATCGTTATCGACCCTGGACGGACGCCCGAGATGATCGACGAGAGCATCAAGTCATGCTCGACCAACTTGATCCGCTTCCCGGCCGCCATCGAGGCCAAGGCGGTCCTCCGCCCAACGCCGGGCGCCACCCAGCCCTTTCTAGAAAAATGACTCTCTGGCGACATCGAAATGCCGGGACGATCGAGCCCTGTCCCGTCGAATCCGAAACCTTTCCTTTGGCGGCGTGCGAGGGGAGGGCGACAATAGCCAGGGATCGCTTATCTCTTCCGGGCGGCAAGGCCTCCTCGGCAGATCTGCCGTCGTGGAGCCCGCGCACAAAGTTCGTATGGGGTTGACCCGTGAAAAACGACTATTTCCAGATCCTGGCCCGATCCACCGTAAGACGGCTCCTGCGAGCAGGTCCCAACTTCGGGGAATTCCTCGATCGCTTCGCCGTGCCGGGCGGGCCCGTGCGACGCTTCCCGAACGGAGGGGTCGAGATCGATCGGAGCCGGGTTCAGGGCGAATTGGCCGCGGCGTTCGTCGCCTGCACCACCCCCGGTTGCGAAATCGAAGGCGCATCCGTGTTCCGATCGATCGGCCCCTTCTCCCCGAAACGCCAATATTACTAGGAGTTACGCAGTTGATGGCTTATGTACAGTAGGCGTTCGGCTCGTCTTCTTGCCTCATTGACGGCAGGCTGCCTATCTTGTGCAGCGAGCAAAATGCACCTACTGGACAGAGGCCATCAACTGCGTAACTCCTAATTACATCCAATATCCCATCGAATATCAGGAGAAGATGGGGACGGAAGCCAGCTTCTCAGTCGGTCATGGCACGATGCGGCCTCCCGCTCCCGGGGAGTTCGAACTCGCAAGACTGGAAGTCACGGTCGGTTTTCGGAACCGGGTCGGTGAAGCAGCCCGCCGGGCATTCGCCGAAGCGATCTTCGACTGGGGAGCTGCGGCGGCCGATCGAGGCGCCTTCGACGACGGCCCCGTCGCCCTCTCCTCGCCGGGCGTCGAATCCTGCGGCGCGAGGTCCCGGTTCCTCGTCGACGCCAGCAGATCGGGCCAGGATACGCTCAACTGGCTCGCCCTGATCCTCCTCGATTTCGGCGAGGATGTCCAGGCGGTCACCGATGTCTTCTTCGGGTCGGAGCCCGCATACCTCGACGCGATGATCGGTCCGGCCCGCGGTGAATGGGTGCTAGTCGAGTTCTCCGGGAAGCGGCCGTCGACCACCCGGAGGCGATCCGCGAGAGCATCCCAACTAGGATACGTCCCACATGATGCGATTCCCCATGCAAATCTCAAGTCGAAGAAATTTAAGATTCTGAAATTGAATTTCTACGAATGGGAATCTTTTGCGGTGACAATCTATTTCGGCAGAGCCCTCTCGGATGAGGACCGGCGACAACTGGCCGCCTTGGTCGACTCCTGGACGTTCCTCGACTCCTACGGTGGTTTCGGTGGCGCCGGTATGCACTCTGCCGACAAGGTCGAATTCGATGAGGCGACGGATTCCGCGTCCCTCCAGGCGGACATGGGAGATGCCGAACCCAAGATCGCCCTATCCGTCCTGATCCGGGCTTTGGAGGGCTTCGAGTCGACCGGCCCCCCGATCGATGCCTTGGTGCTTGGCCGTTCCGGATGGACACAGACCGGATAAATCCGGTTTCCTTCGACATCCCGGGCATACGCCCCGACCTCCTCTGGACCTGGGCCCTGGGGCAGGCGGGCCGGGTCGACCTCCTGGTCAACAACGCGGGCCTGGGAGACTACGCCGAATTCGGCGAGCAGGATCCCGAGGCGATCCGCCGGCTCGTCGAGGTCAACCTGATGGCCCCGATCGACCTGACCCAGCGGGCAATCCGGCACATGCGGCCCCTGGGGTCGGGCCAGATCCTCCAGATCGCCTCGACGCTTGGCTACGTCGGGATGCCCTATGCCGCCACCTATGTCGCGACCAAGCATGCGATCCTGGGGCTGGTCAAGACCGTCCGCTCCGAGCTGAAGGGCTCGGGGGTCCGGGTCTGGGCCGCCTGCCCGGGGCGGATCCGGACCGATTTCCGCCGCTCGGCGCTGGGCGAAGGGCGGGACGACCACGCCTCCAAACAAGGCGAGCCGGTCGACCGGGTGGCCCGGGGGATCCTCCGGGGCCTCTCCGGTCGCGGTGGCTTCCTCGTCCCGACCGGGACGGCCCGGGCGATCGTGGGGCTCGCCCACTGGCTCCCCGGACCGTTCGAGTGGTTCATGATGCGCTGGGCCCCCGGTCATTTCGCCCGGGAGATCGGGCGTGAGGGCTCTTCGCCTTAGCCCATCATTTCCTTGATCGACCGGACGAAGTGCATCCCCTTGCCCTTGGCTTTGAGTTCGGCGGCCCGGGCCTCGGCGGCGGCCTTTTCGGCGTAATCGAAGGTCTGGAGGGTCCGGCCGCCGATGTCGCAGACGGCCCAGACCACCCGCATCCGGGCTTTGGCCTCGGGCTTGGGGCGGCTTTCCTTGGGCTCGGCCCTGGGCTTCTTCTCGGCCGGGGTGTTCAGGCCCAGGGCCTCGGCCGCCTCGTAGGCGGCCCTCATGTCGCGGAGATTGATGGTTCGACGTGCCATGGGGTCGCTTCTTCGGTCGGTCCGATGGGTGGAGGACGCCGGGATCCCTCGGGTGCCGGCCATATTTACCCTTCTTTGTAACATCCGAGGAGCGGGCCGCAAAGCCCAGCCGGACGGTCAGGACGCGCGATCGCCGGGGCGCCGGTAGAGGATCGCCGACCCGACCGGGTCGAAGCCGATCGTCCGATAGAGGCTGAGCGCGGGCGCGTTGGTGGTCCGGGTCTGGACCGAGACGACCTCGCCCCACTGCGACTTGACGTGGCGGAGGATCTCGGCGACGAGGTGCCGTCCAAAGCCCTTCCGCCGATGCTCGGGGGGAACCTCGACGTCGAAGAGACCGGTCCGGGCCCGGCCGTCGAGCCGGCCGAAGGCGGCCATGTCCCAGGTCGAGGCGCGGGCCAGTTCGATCCCGTCGGCCCGGGCGACCAGCCGGAACCGGCAGATCTGGCCGTGGCCGAGCGCCTGGGCCTCCCACCAGCCGGCCGGGTCGGCATCCTCGGCCACTTCGAGCCGAGCCTGCCGGCGGATGATCGGCGCCTTGGGGTCGCGGACCTCGACCCCGGTGAGGTCGAGGTCGAGCAGGACGGTCGTCGAGACCGCGTCGTACCCGGCATCGGTCGCGGCCCGGTGGAACGACTCGTGGGAATCGAGGATGCCCGCCCACTCGCTCCCGCCGTAGACACCCCGATAGAACGGGTCGAGCGGCATCTGGCCGCCCGCGTAGATCACCCTGGCCCCCCGGAGTTCCAGGTAGCGCTCCGCCTCGGCGAAAAGCTCCCGAGCGATCTCGGACTTCTCCCGATCGGGGTCGATCGCAAGCATGGCGATCGTGCCCAGTTCGCGGTCGAGAGCCTGCGATGGCCCGCGCGGCGACTCGGGCCCGAACCCAGCATGGACGAAGCCGATGATCCGGCCGCCATCCTCGGCGACGATCAGCCCTTGAGGGTCGAAGCCGACCCGGCAGAGGACCAGATCGTCGAACTCGTGGGGGCCCAGCGGGCGGACGACCCCCCGATCGGGCAACGCCCGATTCCAGAGGTTGGCCAGGGCGGGTGGGTCGCCGTTGCGGAACGCTCGGAGGCGGATCACCGGGCCTTCGGGGCAAGAGGGGTGTGGGTCCGAGGCGGCCCCGGCCGGCCGGGCGGGGACAGCTCTCGGGACGCGATCAATCGAGGGCGACCAGGACGTCGCGTCCCTCGACCTTGACTTCGAACGTGGGCAAATCCAGCCGGAGGTTCAGCGACGACTTGCCGGTCCGGACGTCGAATTGCCAGCCATGCCAGGGACAGCTCACGATCGTCCCGTCCATCGGCCCGTCGGCGAGGGGCCCCCCCTGGTGGGGGCAGAGGCCGTCGATTGCCGAGATCACGCCGTCGACGTTGAAGAGGGCCAGGACCAGGCCGTCGTGCTCGACCTCCTTCGAGCTGCCAACCGGGAGTTCGTCCAGGGTCGCCAGCTTCACGAAATTCGCCATTCCCGGATCCCCTCCTCGTCAGGCACGGCCCCGGGCGGTCGGCGGCTGGCCGATTCAAATCTATCACAAGCATCGAGGCCGGCGGAATCTCGAAATCCGACCTTGACTTCGAACGTGGGCAAATCCAGCCGGAGGTTCAGCGACGACTTGCCGGTCCGGACGTCGAATTGCCAGCCATGCCAGGGACAGCTCACGATCGTCCCGTCCATCGGCCCGTCGGCGAG
>JAABUJ010002246.1_pt1 | contig 24534 bp, 26 predicted proteins | sample 5559131 | NCBI WGS metagenome assembly JAABUJ01 (sample SAMN10711875, study PRJNA513366) | rock metagenome | isolation source: Antarctica rocks | place: Antarctica: Victoria Land, Mt New Zealand nord | collected 2016-01-07
GTTCTTGAATATTGCTCTGCTCGAATCGGTAAGTATGTCTATGCACAAGGTGGTCGTCATGGGCTGATGCATCGTCTCCTGCCACATATATTTCGATCAGATATATCCCAGAACATTAATCGCTCGCTAACTGTGGTGAGAATAGCACTCTGCCTTCGTTCCTTACTCATCAATCGTCGCAGAGCATTCTATCCCATGCGTGCATCCATGCTTTCCCTCCATCTGTGCCATCACAATTTCAGTCCACATACGTTGCAACGAAACATACTTCCCGGCCCTACAAGAGGAGTCACATACCTAGGCCCAAACCTTCTCATCGCCCAGATCACACTCCCACTGCACAGCGCAATCACACCCACCCCCGTAAACAGCCACCCATCGCCAATAGCACTAATAAGCGGCTGTGCAGCCACAGCACCCACAGCAGAAAAAATATTACGCACGAAATTATTGGCCGCTACGCCGGAGGAGGCGCGGCGGGGCATGAACTCCGTGAGCATGGTGGTGGCCATGGCGAAGATGAGCATGGAGCCGATGCCGAAGAAGAAGTTGGCTATCAGCTGCGAGCGGTTTTTTAGTCATATTTATCGACAAATGGATGACAGACCTACAGGCACTGGCCATATTACGCCCTTTTCCGCAGTCCAGCCATACCAGATCAGAGCTGCTGGGTAGAGGAAGGCGGCGATCCAGGCGTTTTCGCGCATGCGGTCTTCGGGGCGGTAGACGAGCTTGCCCTTGTCGTCGTAGCGCTTCGCTCGCTTGGCTTCCCTAGCCATGATTATATCCGTCCATCTACCCCCGAAAAGACTCGCGAGGATGTAGCCGATGGAGTTGGGTATGTAGGTCAAGCCGACCTCAATGGTGCTGAAGTTGTAAGGTGGTTTGGAGAAGGTGGTTTCCAGGCTGATGTTCAATAGATACAGAGAGCCGAAAGTGATGGCGGCGTAGTAGACTGTGATGGCGACGGCAGGAAAGCGGAGGTAAAGGATGATCTTGAGAGGGTCGAGAAAGGCGCGCTTGAGCCACTTAATGGTAGTCTTGGTTTTTTGGTGGATGACCTGCCGCGAAGCCGTCCGTTTCAATTCCGCTGGCGTGGCCTCTGCCTCCCCTGTTGGTTCTTCTAATGGAGGTCTCCGGTCCTTCAGCGTTTCTGGTAGCGCAAAGATAAGGATCACTAGCAAAAATCCACCATATGTGGCAAGCGCCCATTGAGTGCTTCGCCATCCAAGCTTCTGCGCCAGAACCCCTCCGAGAATAGGCGCAAATAATGGCCCCATCAACGGTCCCAGATAGAAGATACCCATCGCTTTTCCACGCTCTCTGACCTCCCATATGTCGGCTATGGTGCCTGCGCCAACTGCTTGAACACTAGCAGCAGCTCCGCCTCCGAGTAACCGAGTGATGACCAGCATTGCTATATTCGTAGAGATGGCGGCCAGTATATTCCACAGGAGGAAGAGTGCGAATGATACAATATAGATTGTCCGTCGACCCAGAGTTTCCGAAAAGGAACTCCACCAAAGGGGAAAGATCGACATGGCCAGCATGTAAAATGCTACTGATAGATTGGTCACCGTTGGATTGGTATGTAAATCATGAGAGATATCTAAAAGTGAGGCTAGGTGAAATACGTTAGCGTCCAGCTCCATCAATATCGATAATCTGATGCTCACGCAGAATGATAGCGCTTCCCAAGGGAGCTGCTACCGCTGCTAGCGCGATGATGAAGGTAATAAACCATTTAGTCCCTCGAGCGTAGTGCTTCGGTTCCTCCACCTCGGCAAGGATGGTGAACCGCGCAAAAAGCCCACGTCGCTTGACTCTTGAGACCTTGACTGGCGGTGGCTGTGCCGACTCTGCTACAGATATTGCGCGGCCTAGTTCGGCATCCTTCTCTTCTTTGTTATTGCTTTCGTCCTCGATGATCGTCGAGGGGACGGCAGAATGCAGAGACAGCGCGGACGAGAGCGCGGACGAAAGCGAGGATGGAGTAGGAGTGGCCTCCCGGTCTATGGGTGGTGGAGGGGAAGGCGCGATACTGCGCTCAACATGCGGTTCCATGTCGCATACATAGTACAGAGGAGATCGGGGCCTTCAAGCCATGGAGCAATGGAGCAAGTGAGCGATGTCGGTCAACGAACTTTATGCAGTTACTCGGATTGAGTGATGGCGATATTGGGCGGCACCCATAAGCCCTAGTGTGGGACTAGCAGAATATTGTATGGCATCTGGTCCATGATGCCGGTAATTATACAGAGATGCTGACCGAGCGGGTCCGACATGGCGAAGCACAAGCATTGCTGACAGGCAGATAACGGAGGGAGAGCTAGAGCGGAATGATCTTCAACACTTGTTGAGGGGAGCATTGAAGGCAGGGCAATAATGTGATGATGACGTCGGACATACATGTGGAAAAGCTAATCAACGAATTCACGACTTGATTGGGGATGAAGTGGGGTTCAAAGATTCCACGAATATGCCGAGATCCCGAGCCGGGCCATTGCCGGATCGGTGCTTGTTCCCGTGGCTAAGCGAGCTGCAGATTATCTAAGGACAGTGCCCGCTTCGAATTAAGGATACCAAGGTGTGTTGCACAACTCAACGGTCACGCATTCAGTGTGGTGGTACCGCAACGTCTTGTGCCCTACGAGCAGATCATCTATACGAGGCGTAACGCTATGGGCGACGCCACTGCAGATAAGCCCACAGATGCCAGGGCACGACTACTAGCTCACTTCTCAGGCGACACTGCAGCGCACAGCGATCGCTGGTCCGAGCTGTGGGACAAAGGAGACTTCCTGCCATGGGATCGTGGCACCCCAATCCTGCCCTGGAGGATGTCCTTGCGCACCGGCAAGATCTCATCGGGGATTGTTTCGTCAGGAATGGAGAAGGGGGAAAATGGCGCAAGAAGGTGTTAGTCCCTGGCTGTGGTCGAGGGTATGATGTTATGTTATTAGCAAGTTTCGGTTACGACGTCTATGGCCTTGAAGTCAGCGAGAGTGCTGTGCAGATGTGTAGGCGGGAGCAGGATACGAAAGGCCACAAATACCCCGTCCGAGACGTGACTGTGGGTGCAGGCAAGGTTACGTTCTTGACGGGAGACTTCTTCGGCGATGCTTGGTCGAGTAACATCGACGGAGGACCTGTGTTCGAACTCATCTATGACTATACGGTAGATGCCGCTGCATCGGCTGGCTACATACACGTGCAGCGAGGCCAGCACAGAATTCATGCTGACCTAAAGGTAGTTCCTCTCCGCTCTTCCACCTTCGCTGCGTCCAGCTTGGTCATTGAGGATGTCCTCCCTGCTAGCCCCGGCACCCTCTTCCCTGATCTGCGTAGAATTTCCCACATACAAGGACCCTTCCACAGGCGGTCCTCCTTATGCTTTGCCACCTGAGGTGTATCTTGCTCATCTTAGTCAACCTGGGAGGAAGGTGCCCTATAAAGAGGACGGCCGGGTAGAACACAATGCCGTCGATAGACATGATACTGCAGGCTTAAAGAGAGTGGCTTACTGGCAGCCTGAGCGGACGCACGAGATAGGCAAAGGAACGGATTGGGTTAGTGTCTGGCAGCATAAGTAGGCCCGGAAGGCAGCTTGGGAACCATACATTACGCAGGCCCTGTCTGCAGGTGATGAACTCTTGACCGGAATGAGAAAAGTATGTCGCTTACGGCTGCTTTCCGTGAGCAATAGATTCAAGGACTTGGCGGTAGTCAAGCAATCGCTGTTAAGGCCGAAGTGACTAGTCCCCCGCACTCGTGAAGACGATGCATGATGGCCAGCTTGTATTGAGCGCAAGCTTTTATTAGAAGCGCTTGCTTTACCTTAAGACGATCGATCATCTCGATGCCTGACGCAGCGAATTGTAGTGCTCTCCGAGGCCATAGCTGTGTCGATAGTAGGCCAGCCACAAAGGCTTGGTCTCGCCTCCGGAGCCACATTCGATTGTTTCGACCTTGCCGTCGGCTTGCAAAACATTGATATCTACGACGTAGGCCCTTGCCAGCGCCAACAGCTCCAGATGGCCGCCCCATTCTCCAGTTTCCCTGATTGTTTGAACGTATGTGTCCAGGGGTCCTGCTAGGAAAGGCACAAAATCATCCGGATTAGCTGCAATGTACGAAGCTGCAACGTGCCGTGTGGCTTTGTAGGCCATCTTCGGACTCAAGTCGCCCATGTCAAGGCCATTGATGGAAATTTCCGACATCAAGTCGAGGTCATTTCCAATTAGTTGGTCGGCCACGGCTGCATACAAACAGTGGCCGTCCGATCGAATTGGTTGCTCTCTGAGGCTACGTTTTTGATACTCTGATTGCATAGCTTCGCTTTCCCTGGCACGTAGGTCGGGAAGCTTTGCTGCCTCTTTGGCGGCCTGTCCAGCAGCCGCCTCTTGATCGGCCGCTCGACGAGCGAGCCTTGCCTTTTGTCGATTGGGCTTCTTAGTATGTGCACTCATGGATTCGTCTGTTTTGTCCGATACTGACAAATCTGCCATGGAAGCTTCTACGCCGTTGACGGGCTGCTGTACAGTGAGATTCTCTTCGCAATTCACTTGCAGTTCCTGATCGTCCTTCCGGCTGGGATTTGCATCTTGTGCGAGGCTCAAGATTTCACGGTCGTGCCTGTCCTTCAGCTGTCGTTCTGAATCTGTGCATTCGTCGTTAACGCCCTTGCGCGTCTTCTTAGTAGCCGACTTCTTCTTCTGCGTGATGCGAGCTTGAAGGTCTTTCTGCTCCTGGCGATGCTTCTTCTGCAATTCTTCCATGACTGAAGTGTATTGGCTTAGACGCAGCACAAAGCATCATACGATTCCTGGAGCGGAGGCTGACTGATTCGTATAAGATCGTTGCGTAAGTTCGCTAATATCAAGTAAGGAAAGAATCAAAGGTTCAGAATATGGTTTTGCGAACCAATAAGAACATCTCGTGCATGTGAAGAAGTCCGGGGAAGACGCGCTAATTTTGTAACCGAGGCTCTTGTGAACAGGTTTCCTCTCTCACGTCTACACCTCCCAAGAAATGCTGAGAGCCTCAAGAAGACGAGCCTGTAGAGACTGAATGGAAAGTCTGAATATGTACTAATGGTATTATCTGATTTTCGTAGCTGAGGTGTAGTAAAGAAATTTGAGACTGGAAGAGGCTCTCGAACTAGCGTAGCGTACCGTAGCTCCCGTACCTTACCTTACCCCTGCCCATACCCCCAGATTCGACCTCAAAGTTGAAGTTCTCCATTAACCCGACACGCTCCCGCCAAAGTGTCGTCACGGAGCTAGCTTCGTAATATGGCCATTCACTCTCAAGGCCTCGGGCCAAGCCTAGCACATGCCCGCTCTTCTAGCCTTCTGACCGGTCTCTGCCAAATGCTCATGAATTCCCCTCCTGCCCACCTCAGCCTCAGAACAGTACGAACGATACCTACGAGAGCGAATGATCCTTCCCCGAGCATCCCACGCAGTCCAAAAGCTTTTTCAGTACGCCGTCCCAATGGCTGTCGAGGACCAGGAAGAGCAGCTCTTCCAGCAAGACGTCGATGTGGTCAAGCAATGGTGGCAGAACTCAAGATGGAGACATACCAAGCGGCCTTTCACTGCCGAGCAGATCGTAGCCAAGAGAGGAAACTTGAAGATCCAATATCCCAGCAATGATCAGAGCAAGAAATTGTGGAACATTGTAGAGGGTCGTTTCAAGGCAAGCCCTGGGTTTCAGCATATTCGAACACTGCGCTGATTGAATGTAGAATGGGGATGCTAGCTTCACATATGGATGCCTTGAACCAACGATGCTTACGCAAATGGCGAAATATCTCGACACTGTTTACGTTTCTGGCTGGCAATGCTCCTCGACGGCTTCCTCCACAGATGAGCCCTCGCCCGACCTTGCTGATTATCCATACGTGAGTGTGATCTTCCATGAATCGTGTCCCTGAGTTGTGGGGAAATCTTGTTGACAATCTTAGAATACTGTCCCGAACAAGGTTCATCAGCTGTTTCTCGCCCAACTCTTCCACGACCGTAAGCAGCGTGAAGAACGGATAACCACCCCGAAGGCGAAGCGAGGTAGTGTGGCCAACACAGACTTCTTAAGGCCCATTATTGCCGATGCGGACACTGGGCACGGAGGTCTTACAGCTATAATGAAGCTGACAAAGTTATTCATTGAGAGCGGAGCAGCGGGCATTCACATTGAGGACCAGGCGCCCGGAACGAAAAAGTGCGGTCATATGGCAGGCAAGGTCCTTGTACCCATTAGTGAGCACATCAACAGGCTGGTAGCCATTCGTGCTCAAGCCGATATCATGGGTATGGGTGCAATCTTATGAGCAATGGATGTTGCTGACTGCGTCAGGCACGGACCTCCTCGCAGTTGCTAGGACCGACTCCGAAGCAGCGACGCTCATAACTTCAACGATCGATCATAGAGATCACGGGTTCATTCTGGGAGTGACGAATCCGGCTTTGCAGCCACTCAATGACCTCATGGTCGCGGCTGAGCAGGCCGGCAACAGTGGAGATGCGTTGCAGGCGATCGAGGATCAATGGATGGCTCGGTCGGGCATGAAACTCTACGATGAAGCTGTCGAAGAGATGATCCATGCTGGAGTTCACGTCGACAAACCGGGCTTGATCGAGCAATACAGATCCGCGGTCAAGGGCAAAAGCAATTCGGAGGCGAGAGCCATTGCAAAAGGACTGACTGGCGTCGACATTCATTGGGACTGGGATTCGCCACGGACGAGGGAGGGCTATTACCGCTACAAGGGAGGGTGTGGTTGTGCCATCAACAGGGCCATCGCATATGGTCCGTACGCTGACATGATCTGGATGGAAAGTAAGCTGCCAGATCACAAGCAGGCAGAGGAGTTTGCCAATGGCGTGCACGCAGTGTGGCCAGAACAGAAGTTTGTATATTCCATCTATCATATCCATGTACCTGCTGATCAGATGCCAGACTCGCATACAACCTTTCACCCTCGTTCAACTGGAAGACAGCCATGCCTCAGGAAGAACAAGTCACTTACATCAATCGACTGGGCCAACTTGGGTACTGCTGGCAATTCATCACATTGGCAGGCCTCCATACGACTGCCCTCATCTCGGACCAGTTCTCGAGAGCCTTTGCCAAAGATGGCATGCGTGCTTATGGCGAGCTGGTGCAGGAGCCTGAGATCGCGGCCAAGATCGATGTTGTGACGCACCAGAAGTGGTCAGGGGCCAACTACGTCGACAACATGCTGAAAATGTTGACGGGAGGGATTAGCTCGACGGCAGCCATGGGTGCAGGTGTGACGGAAGATCAGTTCAAGTGATTTCGGCTTATTCGAGGCTGTCTTGGGTCTGGATGGATATGTTTATGGGCAGCACGTAGTTACATGAATGTCATCATGTAACTCGTAGAATATCCGCAGCTATACCTAAGATACAGTGAGATAAAACCATTGAACTTTGAAGAGAAACCATGCCTCTGTTTGCTATGCCTCTTATTTCTAGATGACAAGATATTTGGTCCCATCCGATATGACAGGACCGTTGTTACTAGCGTTGCTTCATCTCTCGCATAAACCCCGGATGACGGATGATGCCGAAGCAAGCTTTTGTATCGTCAATTCATTCGAGTCCTCCTTCAACTTTTCTGTGCCATTCACTTCACGAGCACTGCAATTGCTGAGCCAAGGCTGCAGCCGGCAGTCTCTCTCGTTCCCTCGAAATGCTCATCCTCTAAAGCAGATTCATAGACACTGCTTGACTCGCGGCAATCAAACTGTTGATAAGGCAATCTCCTCCAAGATTTCCGCACTCCAGGACGCTTGCCGAACCACGATCCAAAGGGCTCTCGAGACCATCATGGCTTCACCCAACCACCACAAATCTATGACAGTGCTTCACTCAACATTACTCTATCTACTGCCCCTGCTCATAGCCTTCCCACATCCAACACTTGCCCAATCAATCATCAACAATGCCGCACAAGCTTCCCTACCCACAGCAACGCCCACCTTGGACGACCCTGGTATACCGAATTCTGGCACCGCAATTCCAACTGCTACGGTCCCACTCACTGGGTACGCCAGCTCCTCAGATCTCAACGGAGACTCTTCCAGCCGCGACGTTCTTAACTACTATTTCCTCCTCCTCATTATCTTCGTCGCCATTCTCTTCACCGCCTATTGCTACGTCTTACGTCGTCGCCGCAGGAAAGCCGCTCGTCTGCAAGGATCCCGGCGACTCCTTCTCGCCCAGGATTTGCAAGGCTGGACTGGGGCCAGGAGATGGGTCCATACCAGATGGAGGTCCGAGCCGAGGGTCGAAGGACTGGACGAAAGGGGAGAGGCACCGCCGCCTTACTTGCCGGAGAGGCCGGCAGAGACGCATGCAGCGAGTGGTAGTAGGGTTACAGAGAGTCCGATACCGTTGCAGGACATGCATAAGCCGCCAGATTACGAAGAGGGAGCGAGCTCTTGGCCTACAGGGCAGAGGATAGGGCCAGCCTTTCGAGACGTTTGAAGTTGATGGCAGAGGCAGGCCACCGATTCTATAACGACCGAGTCTCGCATTTCGCAGGGAGATCGAGATCTGCTAGCAGGCGACAAAAGCAGACTTAGGAGGCGTATGTCTTAGCTGCGCTAAGCTACTTGGGCTCATGAGCGGATACAGCGTCTCAGTTGAGTATTACACTCCTTAGCGAAGGCTTGGAATGGGTAGGAGCAGGGCATACATGATAGGAGCGAGGAGACGACCTGGTTGAAGGACACACCCGCGAAGGCTAAGCCGAGAATTCCACGCACGCGTATTCACTTCTCTCCAGCGATAGGGATAGCATGATTTTTGGGAACCGGGCTCCGTTGGAGCATGCAAAGCTGTTCGAGCTTACACGGCCATCCCCCAAACTACTTCAATCCCAGCACATCCCAGGAAGTCACAATATTAGGACGGTTTATTGCAATAACATTATACAAAACAAACTTCCAATCAATCGTAGGCATAATGTTCCTGATTGACATGCTTCTCTAGCCTTTATACATAAACCCTTGTCTCTCGCCTATGTACTGAGTATCCCACGGTGGTCTTCGATCAATTGCGCAGCACCTCCTGTACACTCCCTCGAATATCCCTAGCCACCCTTTGCCTTCAACACTCCAGACCCCCAGCTCCCTTCTCAACCCCCTTCTACCCTCGAATAATTATAGCAATATTGACAATTACAAAAAGTTTGGTGTTTATCAGAATTATACAGTTTATTTAACAGTACAAGGAATCATCAATTTTATTGTTGGCATTAAATATGTTACAATATGTCTACAAAAGCTCTATAATCAATAGCGATTATCTAGACAACGCGATACTTAATTGAGTAATAGTGTCGAGTCCCATTAGTCTTTCCTTCATTTTTACTTTGGCCAATTAGAATCTTTACAGCGCCTGAAGCTATCGTGTTGCCGAAATTCTCCCTCGTGCCTTGCTGGTTGGCTGAAAGCCTTCAGTCAACCACTGCGCCTTTCCACGCAATTCTTGCTTTGACCTGTCTAAAGTATGCTCTTTGCTCGGCTTCCCTAGCTGCGTACACATGCTCCCTTGCAATGCTACGACAGGCCAGGAACGAGAATCGTGTTGACCGGCCAAACCTCTAAAGGAACCTTATCTCTATGCACGACTTCAACCGTGCGATCTAATCTATGCTTAAGCAGTGTCGTGCAGCAATGGGCGTCAAAGAGTCTGCCATGTGCCTCCACGACTGGACCGGCCGAGTTGAGGAAAGACAGGAGGGAAAAAGGCCGAGAAAGGTTCACATGAGCGATGTCGCTCATCCGTGTCTCTTGGTATGGTCACAATAATGGCGCTCATTGGGATAATCTGGAAGCATATATGTCCTTCCTGTCGCTTTCATTCCGATGATCGCTACAGCAACGTCCTGCTTCGTAAGCAGTACCTTCATTCCCCTCTCACATCATGGCTCAGTGGCACTGGCATTTGAACTCATTGCTACCGACTCCCTACATCATCTTAGTATCGGCTGCTGCAGCCCTTCTTGTCGGTGGAATCATCTTTGTGGTTCTCTCGAACTCCAACGCTTCTGTCAAATCTAGTGGACTCGCAACCTATGCTCGATTCTTCTATGCTAGCTTCCTGAAACCGCATACCGGCGATGGCGAAGATACGGGTCAGCAGGCAGCTCTGGAGAGTTTCTACAGGGCCCAGGTACGTGGGGTTAATAGTTTCGACTTACATCTATCTATCATGATATACGGAGTGTCTAAGTGTAATTCTGTCACCCGGTTTTCCTGAGGGGATCGTGTACAGGCCGACGTGTATGACGCAACACGTAGAAGACTACTACGTGGTCGCGAAGACATGCTTGGGCTAGTCGCAGCACAGTTGAAGTACGAATCAAATTGTGGGATATATGTTCAGAGAAAGCCAATATGGGTAGATATCGGAGGTGGCACAGGCTACAATATCGAAGCCATGCAGGCTTACGTAGACGTGCCGACTTTCTTCGAAAAGATATTTCTCGTTGACCTTTCGCCATCTATACTTCATGTTGCCAGGAGACGGTTTTGTCGTCTAGGGTGGGACGTAGAGATTGTGTGCCAAGATGCAAGGACCTTTCGGCTCGAAGGCTACATGCGCAGATTCTACAAGGACGAGACGATGTCTAAACTCCACTATAGCTTCACACGGACTGGTGCTGATCTGGTCACTATGTCATACAGCTTGAGTATGATACCAGACTATTATTGTGTCTTGGACTCTCTACCTAGTCTGCTCGCTACTGATGGGACTAATGGCGTCGTAGATTTCTACGTGCAAAGTATTGTCGAGCTCAGTGGCCGCACATACACTGGTGGCTCGTTCAACAGGCACGTGACTTGGATTGGTCGAGTCTTTTGGCGGGCTTGGTTCGACGTAGATCGTGTAGGACTGGAGGGCGCTCGAAGGGACTATTTGGAGTACAAGTTTGGCACTCTCAAGTCGGTGGATGAAAGGAATTATCTTCTTGGCGGCATCCCATGTTACAGTGGGTCCGACGAACTCAAGGATACAGATCGGAAGACTCTGACTCTTCCACAGTCTTTCTCGGCACTCAGCGCGGCCTGGTTGGTTCAGATGCAAAGGAGTCAAACTATGCACAGAAATTCATCGAAAGCTTTGATGCGTCGTGCACCGAATCGCCCTACCTATCTCCGCAAAAGCATAGACTTGACCGGTATCAAGCGGTCGAGCATTCCATCCCAGTCGAGCTTCGTTCAAAAGCGTACCAGTGCGCCGTTGTTAATCTAAGCTCGAACCTTCCGCTTCCGTCCATGTTTTACCAGAATAGCCAACGCCGCATCTACTACGACGATCAGCTCCACAAGCACACGCAGTTCAACAACGAATACATATATGCATTCACCTGGGAGGATCCGAGAGTTGACCATCGTCTTCTCAAGATCCACGTTGACGACGTATTTCTATGCGTGACATCAGCTGGAGACAATGTCTTGGATTATCTGTACCAGGCGAGCGAAAGGCGGATACACGCGGTAGATCTCAATCCTAACCAGAATCATCTATTGGAGCTCAAAGTTGCGGCATTACAAAGCTTGCCATACCTACAGGTGTGGAAGTTGTTTGGCGAGGGCCGGTTTCAGGGTTTCCGAGAAGTACTCCTCTCCAAACTCAGCCCTCATCTAAGCTCGCAGGCTTGCCAATACTGGCTGAGTCACGCCAATACATTTGACTCCTCACACGGACTGTACGAAACCGGAGGATCTAGGTAGATAGCCAGCTACGATACGACCACGAACACCACTGACACGCATCCAGGCACACCATCAAGCTCATACGGTGGCTTTTCAGGCTGCTGGGACTAGCGTCCGCAGTAAAGGATCTCTGCAACGCAAAGACTCTGTGAGAGCAGCAAGGAATTTGGCCGAGGATCCGGCGGGTTCTTTTGAGTAAACCTCTGCACTGGGCAGTCGTGAGCACTGAATGGTGGGCGTGGAAAGCACCTCCGGCGCATAGAAAGATGATCATATCTGATCAGTCGGAAGGTGAGAATGGGGGCCTTCGTGGAGAAGCCATCTGGGAGTATCTCGTCAACACCCTTGACCCAGTGGCCAAGAATACTTTGATAAGTGATGACAACTACTTCTATCTGCTTTGCCTCCAGGGAAGATACTCTCAACGGTAAGCTCTTGCCGATTTGGAGCGAAATCTGCTGGTTTGGAGCGAGATTGGGAGTTGATTCAGTCGGTAGATGTCACCCTCAGTATCTATCGCCAAGAGCCCACCGGAAACTCTCTCAGCCCGGAGCTTTCGACGGGCTTCGCATTCGTACCGATGAGCTCCAAGAGGTCATTGCGCCCATTGCAACGGGGACGCTGAGTCACGCGGTCGTAAGCCACGGCTATACACTACGGCTTTGAAGACGAACATCCTTGACTAATAGAGCCCTTAGGTCATGGACAGCATGGACTGGTTCCATCCGAAAGACGCTCAAGCTCAGACTCAGATCCAGGCTCTATACTGTGCTCTCAAGCTCGGAGGCAAAGTCCTCTTGCGTTCCGCAGGGTTACGGCCATGGTACATTGCACTATTCGAGAAGAATGGCTTTACAGCAAACCGAGTAGGAACTAGGTTGCCTGGATCTTGTATCGACAGGTATGCAAGATCCACCCTTTAACCTTTGGAATTGCGCCCGCAAAACTCATACTCATCTAGAGTGAACATGTATGCTTCGGCTTGGATATGCACAAAGCAGGAGGACTTCGAGGCTCAAGGCATCAGGCAAGAGGGCACAAGGCTGTCAGTTACAACTTCGAGGTCGAGTATCCCGGAGGATGTTGCGATTTGAATTGCCAATTAATGCAATGGAGAAGCAGACGAAGGGAGTAATAAGTACGAGCTTAAAGGCAAAGGGGAAGTTAGAAACGCCTGACCATGTTTTACAATCCCTTATCACATATGCTAGAGTCAGAACATTGAGTAGCCAGCAATGTCTCATGCGTTGAATTTGTGGTTGACTATTACCTTCTAGGTATCCTTTTTCCTGACAACCTCGCGGCACTACCCAACAGCCATCAGAGCTCAAGTGTTTGGGGATGCTACTGCTCCGTGAATGCGTGCCAGCGAAGACTACGTTACTTGAGAGATGCTACTGGTCGCATCCTATCTATATCTCGCGCTTGTCAAGTCACCGAGCAGCCATCATAACGCTCAAGCGGCTCTTAGGAAATGTAGGCAGCTAGCCAGCCCGGTTGAGGATACTTGCATAGCTTACGAGTCCTATTGACTTGTAATACTTTCATATGATAGTCGTTGGAGGTAGTGTTTTGGAGTATGTACAAAGATTGATTCCTTCTTCCTCTTTTCGTTGTTTCTCCGATACAGCTCAATTTCTCCATCATCATGCACTCATGGCCTTCTTCACCAGGAGGTGATCGTTCGCACTCATAAAATTATTCTTCAGCCTTGGCTCTTAATACATACAGGTACTGACCATACTAAACTGCGCTCGGTTGATACGGGATCGCGTAAAGGCCGGCTCTAGCGTTGCAAGTCGGTAAAAGGGCAAAGCGGTAGACGGCAATAGGGACAAAATTAATCTTTCGAGCACAGTACAGTTGAACAATCTCATCGGACTGGATGTACGTCGCTTTTGCACCATGCTTTGTCTGCGGATCTCTCTACAACCATGGATTGCGTCAAAATCAAGCATTCCTACGTCGCTCACAATATTACCAGATTCTTTTCGAATCCGACGGGGTAACACCTCGCAGATACTATCACCAGCTCGAAAAGCCTTTCCAGTTTCCACAACATGTATTCCGTGCGGCAATGGCTCCCTGCCCTCTTCCTTACTTGGGCAACGTCAGTCTTATCAAGCCCGTTGGCTGTGAGCAACCCATCATCGTTAAGCTCTCCGAAGATCAACCTGACCGATATCACGCACACCTTCGCAAATCTTTCCGAAATAAATATACCGCAAGACTTCAAGCTCCACCTGCAATCTCAATTCCCTTCCTACCAGCCAGAAGAAGCCTACTTTTACAATACCATCATGGCATTGAGAAAAGTAGCACTTGAGGACTTCAACGGCGTCATGCCCGGGCAGCACTTTAACACTAACAAATTCCCCAACACGCCAATCAATTTAGTCGCACGATGGGGCCAGATACAGCGGAAATACGTGGTTTGGGGTTTGCTTCTGGCGCTCGCTTTCATGACCGAAGAGACCGGCCTCTGCGTCACCTCTTTTCGCTTGTTATGGCAGGAAGGTGAGATTGGCAGCGTGGGCTTCGGAATCCCAGGAACGATATCCCGGGCTCCCGAGGGTCGCTCGAATGGAACAGAGAGCACGACGCAAAACCATGTCCCATCGATCGACGGCTTCAACTTCACAAACAGTCCAGTAACCCTAGGCGAACCAGCCAGCGACGCCGACTTGACAGAGCCGTTGAATACGAACAGAGTCACTGTGGCCATTGCACGCTCAGGAGGCGATCTCAGGAAGTACGACGTTCTCATGGGCATCGCGGGCGCTCTGGCCGAGGCGGCTGAGAAGCCCGCAGAGCACCGTATCAATTACGACTGGAGCTCCCAGCTTTGGAATTTCAATTGCCGATTCGCCACCAAGCAAGTGACGCCTGTTCGCACGGCTCCTCTCGTCTACACCTTCAGGGTGCTTATCGACTCGCTGGTGCAAGTGGCCGATTACTATATCAGAGTCAATGCGTACCATGAGATTAGCATGATCACCAAGGTCGACCGCGTCAGGTCGGCATCTCGAAGCTTGTTCACAGGACGGATTGGCCGTTGCTTGGGCCTGGGAATCAGTCCACGCCTGTGGGGTCGACGGCTTAGCAGTGTGTGTCTCCAGAAGATATCTGTCGCACTGCTGTTCTGAAGCAATGAAGCTTGTTGGAAAGATTCGAAGTGTAGGATCGCTCGGTACAGGAACCCGGGCTGCTTGATGGTTTGGCTGAGCCAGGCGCGTGGGGCTCAACCATTTCTGAACTGGTCCAGCCTCTGTATTTCGATGGCCTTGCTCTATACTTGAGTCTGCGCACCTGAACATGGAAGTCGAAGAACCCGGTGATTATACACCAAAGATAATGGGTGTTCCCAGTGGGAGTATTCCTTACCGAAAGTGGGAGTGCGCGGTCTGATTATCTTGAAATAGTACCAAACCTAGACGACGATATCGGGATATTGTAGGGGCGAGCGACCACTGCGCTAGGTGAACTGGGCCAAAGTCCTCGATCCTCTCCGCTTGTGAGTGGGTGGGACGGAAGTGTTCCGCCGAAGGAAGGAAGGCTGAAGAAATCCTGCATAAAGAGAGCTGGACCGGTCAATGCGCGCTTGGCCAGTTTGATATGATCCAGACTCAATCTTCCTTTCCTCGACTTATCCGCCTTGTCTATGCTTGGACCTTGTCATCGCCCTTTTCGCGCCCAAATTATATACACATCTAACCCTGACCCCTAATCCAAATCCTAGCCCCTAATCATTGCCTTCAGCGAACCTTCCGGAAGACAACTGCGTTGTGCTCTCCCAATATAATCACTAATCGCGATGACAGCGATGTGTGATACTTTGCTGAAGGGCCTGGTTGGAGGCTTGACTCGAGGAGAAATTTCCTGTGTCTAGCGTTGCGTGCGCCCTTGTCCAAAGAGTGGCCCATGCTAGACAAACGCGCAGTAAAACTGGCCCGTGTTAAACATTTCCTCTTCATCGAATGTACTTAATGCTAAAGTAGCAAGGAATAAGCGCTGTGCGATTGGTGCCCAGCCGCCCAACACAGAGAAGCTCCATCTTAATAATCCTGCAGGAACAGAGCATCAGTTTAGTAAGTTGACTACTTTACTTCTAGGAGTTCTTTGTAAGCGCTGTGCGGTTGTTACCCCACATGGAGAGGCCCCCATTGAAGTTCATCTCTGTACTGTAAGTCACTGCACATATTGGCAAACGGATTGCGAGGATCGCCATCTAGACTGTAGATCTGGATCGATTCATCATAGTTTTTGCTTCTGCTGACCTACGCGTCGCACGACTGCACCAATTGGAACCAGGGTCTGTATGGTTGCGAGAACCCTATTGCTGGAGTGTGGTCTTTCCAATGCGTAAGTTCACCGCCCAATGTTCCCATGACCCTTGGTGTTTGCCATTACTGACGGATTCCATAGGATGTCGCTTCATCGGATGGAAGTCGATATCCTTCAGGTTATATTCAGCCTCCAAAGGAATAAACGTGCTCGACTAGCACCTTCTATGGAAGCCGACTAAAGTCGCTTTCTTCCCTGTGTTCCGACAAAGAGCGGCAGATACAATGATCGTTGGGTCCTGATCAGTTGTCCCAATGTAACAGCGCCTGTGTAGCGTGAAACCGCCTTTTTACTGTATCGGGGGAAAGCTGCATGTACACTAGTCATCAACTGTTCGATCAGCCATCTCACGTACCAGCGCCTATGGGGTGCAAACCTTCTCTCTTTTTCCTAACATCCGAACTTTCATCATCTGTCGCCCCCGGTCCAGCCCCAGTTCCTACTGGATGCATAACCTCGTCAATCATCTGCTTCAATGAACATTTCCCCCCCTTTATTCTGTGGTCTATCACATTCTAGGCCTATATCTGCTCAAGACCCAACTAAAATAAGCACGCTGCCAGCATCAGATACACTGCCAACCTGTGCTCAAGTCGAAAGACCCACCACCCGAGACCCATCGCCTCAACCACTCACAACAACAATCCCTAACCACCAGCCCCCAGAACCTCTATTCCCCCCATCGTCACACAGCACATCCGCCCCTCCACCACCAAATCCTACCTCCTCACATCCTACCTCCTCACTCAGCACAATTTCCCGTTCCAAAAAGCTGCAAAAACATCAAAGTCCCTTCGTCCAACGGCTAACGGCAGTGGTATCACGAGTCCTGCTATTATCTCTACTACGCAGATATTCGAGCCACGATTTAGCACGTCTGTGGTTCGGCGTGTCTGGTTTCACATTTCCTGCCTGATATCCAGATTTTCGTGAAGGTTTGTTGGGGATCTATGTCGGTAGAGTGTTGATTCCGAGAATTTTTATCTTGAGCTGCATGCCACCTGGGCTGTATAGTGGAGTAGGCGCGACGAATGAGGCAGGTGAGAGCACGTTGATTTGCGGCAGCATTTGTCAATCTACAAAGGGGTTACTCCATGGCCCGTTGACTTGTGAAGCTAAGACTTCATAACCTCTGATGTAGATCAAGTCACCTGCCATTGCGAGGATAGCTAGATGTATGGTGTTCATATTGTCGGGGAATACAACAAAGTTTGCCCCTTAGGTTGTCGAGCGTCTCTAATAGATATCAAGCCAAAGAAATTGGAAGCAAGAAAAGAACCAACAGTACAAAAAGCTGGAGTCGCGGGGAATCGAACCCCGGACCTCATCCATGCTAAGGATGCATTATACTGCGCGAGTCAGGATTAATCATTTGTGAATCGACGGAGATTTACTCACCCACTAAACCACGACCCCTGGCGTAATCGTCGTTGAACAATTGGTAATTATAATTCACTACCATTTATACTGTCGACAGTCTCCAATTCGTGGGTGCGTTGCGGCATCCTTGCCCGATCGGGCTAGCGCTTATTAAGCCCCATCTTGAAAACTGCCTTGATCTACAGCAAAACTACGCTTCAGCATCACGACATTTGGTCAACTTACTTTGCGGCCAAAGCGTAGGTACCTCACCCAGTCTGGTCGTTTTACATTGGCCATTGGCAGCGACTTTTGAGTGGCCCTGCTTCTAGCCTCTCTCCTCGACCTCAAGAAGGTGAATACTTCTTCACGTACGCTTTCTATGCCACGTTTGTCAAGCTTCTTGCTGCTTCTAGCACTCCCTCAGTGTTCATTGTCCTGTTATGCCCTGTCAGTTAGATGCCTGCGCTTCAACAATACACAATGATTTGAATGAGTTGAGCTGCTAAGTCTCCCTCTACGGTAATGTCACAGTCTCTGCTTTCCTGATAGCCATCTGGCTTCTTGATTCCTAGATGTTTTGAAGGCCACAGCGAAGAATGACGTTCCAAAATCCAGCATATAGTCCCTTACGGCAGTAGTCCGTGGAGACCAGCTTGGACATGTTGAATGTGCTGGTGTCCTAAGGATGTATTGCATGCTGGAAGAGCCATGGTCGGACGCGTCGTTGACAGGTCGAAGGACGTGTTGTACTTGTGTGCATTCTCATGACTCATGATAGCTACCAATTTCTTCCCCGGCGTAAACGCAATGCGAGCTACTCCTCCTGCCGAGAATGCAGATTCTCGGGCCGTTGCCTAGGTACACCGCACCCTGATCTTTCCAATATGGCTCCCCATAGTCACGACCGAGATACACTGCCGCATTGGCAGTATCACCTTCGTACAGAAGATACACACGGAGTCTTGACGTGTTTGTAATAACGTGTTAGGTAGAAAAGACTAGTCCGTGGAAAGCGTCTTAGACATAGAGAATTGGACGTCGAGGCACTAGCCGTGATGGCTGCATTATCGGCGAGCAGCTTACAAGATATTGACAGACAGACTGCTTGACAATATTTGACGGGCGTCTCAACGTGTATTACGTTTTCTACCAGTCACGCCCACCTCGCATGGTGGGATATCCTCTAGCAATTGATATCGACGGACTCAGGCGACTACGCATCTGATCGACTTCCTCAAGCATCATACCATGGAATTTGAAAATGCGCAGTGGACAGCGAGGAACTCTGAAAATCATATTCCTTACAACTACGCCCTAAGGCACATAATCCTAATGGGCTATCAAAGCCAAAACCTTATCCGAACAATCGAAGCGCTCTCCAAAATTATACCCAAAAAAACCGGCAACTCACACCACCTGCAACCTACCCACTCACCCCAAAGCTCACCTTCCCATTCACCCTTGCGCTCCAAATCCACTTCCGACTCGGATGTAGATCATCAACCCCCAGCCCGACACTCTCCTTGATCCTCTGTATCGCCGGTATCACCAGGCCCTTACTCGACCTTTTAGCCTCGCACGCCAGGCAGCGATAGCCAACCGTCTCCACATACCCGATAAAGCCCTCGCACTCTCCGCCGCGCGTTCGCACGTGAAGCGCGCAGTGAATGCGGTCGAGGACCTGTTTGGTGTGGCGGCACGAATGGAGCCAGGTTTCTTGGTAGCACATCGCTGCTTGGTCTCTGGATCTTCCGGGTTCGATAGTGGTCTGACGCTTGATCCAATCTCAATGCTGGAGATACCGCCCTGCAACAAATATGCTTCCGGGAAAATGATCAACCTGTCCCAAAACTTCCAGAGCTTTTGAGCTAGCTACCAAGGTGACGTCCCTCGTCCAGCCAGCGCAGTGGCATGCACACAAAGACCCGCCGCCCTCTATCTCGCCCACATGATGGGCACAAAGCCATTGTGAGACCTCTCCCTCGCACTGCTTTCTTTGTCCGCGAACACATACACAAAGCCATTGAAACCTACGAATAATGCCCCTGTCCCGCAACAAAGGACGACCCACAGACATAAAACCCCTATCTCTCCGCTATCTGCTTTCGAGCTCCACAGCAGCCGAGTTGCGATCGCCCAGGAACTTCGGAGAAGCACCCCTGATCGTATTCCACCTTCTCTGTCACCGTCTCTAAGAGCCTCGAGTCCAACAAAAACGGTCTCCTGCCCTTCTATACCTACCACACCCACCCATGTCTCACCCCAGCACCTACATCTTCACCTTCTCCTTCCCAGCTCCCCAGCCCCACCCCTCCCCCTCCCACCTCACCGGCGCTCTCTTCACCCTGCCCCTCTCCCCGGCCATAGGCTCAAAGCGCCACGCAGCGTCTTCCCTCCCGCGCTCCACCAAGCGCCGCAAGATCGGCGTGCTCAAACGCAGTAAATCCTCTCGCACACCATCTCCTCCTCCGAAACCGACCCTCGCCTCTACCATCATCAGTACCCCACCCGCGCACGCCACAATGGCCATCCGCCCGCGTTCGGCCGTCGCGGCGCTGCTGCAGGCTGCGATGGGGTGTTCGCTCGTAATGGCGAAGGCGGATGGGTTGGAGGATTTGCGGGAGTATGTGAATTCGTTATCGCCGGTAGGAAAGGTGTTTCAGGAGGTGAAGGGAGGGTTGCAGGATGGTGCCAAGGGGAAGCGGGTGGATGGGATGGAGGAGGTTTGGGAATGGGGCTCGAGGAGTGGGTTTAGGTGGTCGGATCGGGAGTTGAGAGGGTGTGTGAGGGCGGTGGCTATTTTGGAGACGATTTGGGAGGAGGAAGAGGAGGGGGTGTGGTGAAGAAGACGGTGAAGCCGCTGAACGTTGGTGCTAGATATAGAGGTTTTTCGGTCTAGGAAAGAGTATATGAAGCTTGCTCACGATCGCAAGAGATTTGAAGCCGATATGGTCATGGAGACTTTGAAGTATATCCCTTCAATTGACCGCTCATATTTCCAAGCATGGAGATATATTAAGAAAGGAACATTTACCACACAATTTCAAAGTAAATCCAGTCGATCCATAATCGCTCAAAGTTCTGAGCATAGAGACACGTCTAATTCTAGTCAAAAGATAGTAGCTTAGTAGCCGAGGATCATGAAAATAGGGTCAATTCGGACGAATGACTCTCAAGGCCAGCTAGATCTTCGCGTTCTCTATCCCAGTGCCACTCACACAGAAACATACTCATACCGTAAACGCCAGGAGGATAGAGCGCTGCGGGGGTTCGTGCGCATCTCGAATGTCAGAACTAGAGCATATGTTTGCGATGCATCAGTTATAGTACACGCTTGTTTACAATGCATCACCCCAATTGACCAACGAGGAGCCCTGGTCTTCGCAAATCGCGCACTCCCACTTTATTCGACTTCCTATGCTGTTGTTGATTTGTCGCCTCAGCTCAAATCTGGCAACTGCGATAGCAATACACGAACAACTTCGCGCACGCACTCTTGTTATTTTTCTGAAAAACTGCTGTATTGAATTCTTATCTTGCGCATTTGAGTCTCAAGATACACAACAAGCAAGAATCAATAGCAGAGTTCGATAGTGTTCGACAATGCTGTCCACAACAGACTACCATTAACATTGAAAAGATGGATAAAACGTAGAAGAGCGATGCGTGAGAATCGAGGCTTTCCGTCGATAAATTGTAAACAAGCGTGTACTATAACTGATGCACCGCAAACATATCCTCTCAGAACTATGCTTTTTCGCCAAGCCTTTAATCCGCCCGCCAAGTACGGGTGGCTCCGGGCCACTTGAGCAACTCGGGCAGCTCGTACTCCTTCTCACCTAGTAATGCAATCCACCTAGTAATGCAACCGCTAATGGTTTAGGTGCATAAATCTTAGGGTTAAGATCCATAAACCTGAATTTTGCACTAAATTCACTAGCGGTTGCATTACTAGGTGAGAAGGAGTACTTGGCGGGCCGATTCCCCGAATTGCCGATAGATGTTAGTTTCTTGCAATGGAAACTTATTAAACACGATGTTCGAACAATCTTTGAACAATGTTCGAGAGTGCCATGATCTTATTGTTTTATATGGACGACGGTTTGAATATCGCATATATAATAATTTTGCGACAATGCTTCAAGATAACGCGATTTCAACATGATTCCCTATGAACTACGGTAATAGAACAGTTGTAAATATAAGGTAAAATATAACGGTTCAATTGAGCGGGCTCAGACCGGTAAGGGAATCCTGCCACAATGACAGCCAATGGAGCGAGCTTCGTTGCGAAGATTGCTTGATTTGAAAAGTTTTTGCGTAGGATCCTGGACAGGAGGTGAGAAATGAATTAAGTTTTACAGAGCTGCTGCGCTCCTCCAGCAGGACTTGATTGGGTTAATTATCTCGTTGAAAACTTGGAATCCTCTGCCAATCCTTTTATCTTTCCACGTGCTCTCCCCTCCCTTTTCGCGCTATTCTTGTTGGACGATACGCACTATGATCGTAGTCCTCAGGCGCACATTTCTAGAAAGAGGTGGCCGGATTCGTGGTTCACGAACAGAATGGCGCATTTCTTCTGCGGGGAAAGGGCTATTCCAAAACTTCGGCAAGAGAGACAGTGAGTCGCCGTACCCTGATCCACATCTCCTGAAAAGGGTCTACTTCTTCAAGGACGTGGGGAAAGATGTAAGATACCGGCGTGGCTAATCCAATAATCAGGGCCAGACTTTCGCGAAGTCATTCATCATTGGCCTCAACCCTGTAACCCTTCTCTGCGGTGGTCTCACCTTGATCAACTTCGGCTTCTGCGCCTTCTTCAACATCATCCTCACCGTTTTCCTCCGAAACCCTCCCAAAGTGGGCAACTACGGCTTCACCCCAACCCGAAACGCTGAATGTACATTATCTCTTTACTATTTCACCATGCCTTCCACATATACACAACTAGATACCAAGAGTTGAAATTGCAGTCCTCTTCTCCCTCTGGTTTGGCCTCATTTCGCCCAAATCTACGGCTACCTAGCCAACGACCGCATCCCCCTCTACATCTGCAAACACCGCGGTCGGGGAATCTGGCAACCCGAATACCGCCTGCACACGCTCTGCTGCCCGGTCTATTCAGCATGCCCGTCGCTCTCGGCCTGTTCGGCGCCTCCCTTCAATACCACCTACACTACATTGTTCTCGCGCTGGCATGTTTTCTCGGCGGCTGGACCACAAATTCCATCATCCCAGTAACTTTACACTATATCATCGAATGTTTCAAAGGCCACACGAGTGAAAGTGCAGCGATCATGGTTCTGTATAGATTAGCGTTCACCCTGAAGATACCGTTTATTGTACCAGATTGGATTGTGAAGGTCGGGTCCGGGTGGTGTTTGGGTATGGCGGCGTTCTTCTCTATTTTCGCATTTGGATTCATCGTTGTTTTGATGATTTGGGGGGAGCAAGTAAGGGAAACGAGTTGGGGTGGGTAGGAGAGTAACGAGGGAGGGATTAAACTTATTGGGAAGGAAGTCGAGGAGGGGGTAGGAAGGTATGAATGAAGCTATGAATGAAGGTATAATGGACGAAATTATGTCGGTCTAAATCCATCGAGGGTACTCTTGTCAGCATAAGCAAGAGTGGTCTGTACAACAACTGGAGGATAAAAGCAAGAGTGAATCCGCCTTCAGTGGAGCCTCTCGGAAAACGATTCGCAATCAATCGATCGTCAATGCAGCCGTCCTGATTCGATTACAACCGATACTAGAGAAGCCAAATACCACAAGCGTGAGGCACAGCAGCGTGCCATCGATAGCCTCGAAGGATCGTAAGACGGTAAATTTCATCATCCTACCCCCCCTTTAATACCTTAGGTCGAGGCAAGGTTGACCATCCTACAGGAACGTCACGTACCGCTTCGACAAGGTTCTGCCGCAATATAGTCAAGAGTCCAAAAGTCGACCGCTATGGCCAAGGAGGAACTCTAGAAAGGTCACTTATCAGCTCTTGTTAATGGCAACCACTCCTGGCTTACGCGATTGCGCCGGTACTGTTTATTTCCAGTCAAGTAACCATATTCATCCATCTATATCAAGCCAAGCATTTAGAGCTAATTGTTGAGGGGCTAGAAATCATGTCTTCACAACCTTCGGACTCAAAGGACTCCAAGGATGATCCGTATATGCTGGGAAAGAAATTACGTCGCCTCCGGGAGGTCAGTCCGCCTTTTTCCCTCTCCTCCGGCCTCCGCCTAATGCAGTACCAAATCCACAAGAATCGGTCCTCTCAGCCTGATAACACCTCTTACTATCATGATACCTCAATACAACCAACATATTGCGGTTGTGTTGTCCCCGAGTAATTGAATTTAATAAGGAATGACACAGGCTAGCACTCCTCCACCTCCTCATCCACGCCCAACTCGGCTACCTAATCCACCCCGCCATCTGGGAAGGCCTCCCACACGATAAATCGCACCTTTCCATGGCAGACGTAGGTACGGGTACAGGGTAAACAACTCCTATCCATTCATCTCCGTACACACTAACCTCACATCATAACCGTAGTATCTGGATCGGCGAATTAGCAAACGAGTTGCCCGAGAGTGTGAAGCTTGATGGGTTTGGTATTACCGATGAGCAGTATCCGCCGGCGGAGTGGTATGGGAAGAATGTGAGATTGGAGAGGCTGGATATTTTCAAGCCGGTGCCGGAGGAGTTGAGGGGGAGGTAGGATGTAAGTTTACTTGTTGTTTCTTGCTGGCTTTTATTTTGTCTGCTCCTTGTCGTTGTTGATTGACGTTATGTTCCTATAGTCTTCTTCTCTTTTGCATGTCTGAATGCTTGCTTATCAAGATGATTGTACTTCCTTTCTTTGGAACGCTAAAAACCAAGACTGGAGTTGATGAATGGAGTAGACGACACTAAAAGATACTAATGGAGTGAGCGATCACAGGCTGTCCACCTCCGATTCTTCATGACCATAGCCAGCGATGACCACATACAAACCATCATCGACAACCTAACTTCAATGTTAAGTACGTCTTCCCCAACCCAGCCAAGCCACAACACCCATCATTCACCCCCCGC
>JAABUJ010002247.1_pt1 | contig 24514 bp, 24 predicted proteins | sample 5559131 | NCBI WGS metagenome assembly JAABUJ01 (sample SAMN10711875, study PRJNA513366) | rock metagenome | isolation source: Antarctica rocks | place: Antarctica: Victoria Land, Mt New Zealand nord | collected 2016-01-07
GTCCTTGCCCAGTATCGAAGCTAGTTCACGAGGTGGCCACCGTGCGTCGTCTCATCTGTCCACGACGCTCAGCTCGCGGCGACGAGAACCAAGACGTTGTGCGCCCGTCTCCGTCACCACGATGGTGTCTCCCCACGTCACGTCGTGGGTGCGGGCATAGGCGGCGGGCGCCTCTGGAACTGCGAGATACGGCTTGAGGATGAACGTCGTGTTGGCCAGGATCACATCGTCCTCGACGCCGGCCCTGGCGCTCGTGGCAGCGGTGGGAATCACAAGCGGCCCGTCGTTCCCGAGTCCCCGCCCGTGCAACAACACGAACGGTGTCCCGTCTGGACCTCCGGCTGCGGCGTCGACCGCAGCGAAGACGTCACCCCATGGCCGCCCCGGCCGCATGACGCTCAGTCCTGCGTCGAATGCAGCTGAGTTCCGCTCGAATATTTCGCGGGCCCGGGCGGAAGGCTCTCCTATCACCATGGGCTGGGCGACCTGAGCCTGGTAGCCGCGGATCTCCGGCATCAGCTCGGTCGACACGTACAGGCCCAGTGACAGCTCGCCCGGTGGCGTGCTGATGTAGCGGTGCCGCGGCGCACCCCAAGGACCGGGGCACCAGGCAACAAGCAGCTTGTCTGCGCCGGCCCGTACCTGAGCCAGCAACATCTGGCCAAAGACTTCCGACTGCGCGATGCCTTCGCCCGCCGCCGCGACCATGGCCTCCAGGGACGCCTCTCCGACCTTGACCGACGCGGCGAGTCGCTGGATTTCTTCTTCGCCCTTGACGTAGCGAGCGCGGCCGAGGATGTCGGTCCCGTCCACAACCAGCTCGGGGCCGACAGCCTCAGAGATGAGCTTGACGGTTGTATATCCTGCGTATCCCTCAGGCTGCCGCACGGAAGAGAGCCGTCCGCCCCGAAGGCCGGCGATCGCGGTCCGCCGTCCGACGAGTCCACGGCGGCGCAAGAGGTCCGCTGTGGCCCTGCCGAAGTCAGCTGCGGTGGAGCCAAATTCGGTCACGCTGAGACGGTCTGCGATCCACTGCGGGACCTTGACGGCAGCATCGCTCGATTCACCCCCGAGAATGAGAATCGGATCTCCGTCGATTGGAAAGATCGTGACGCCGGCGTTGTCGGCGATATACATGGAGTCGGAGTCGATCCAGGCCGGAAGCACGATGAGCAGCTCCACACGGTCAGCATCCATCAACTCCCGCAGTCGCTTCCACCGCCGGTCCCGTTCCGTGGTGCTGAAAGTGGGCTCGTTGATTGGCTCCGGGATCCCCAGGACACCTTGAACGCCGCGTACACCTTGCATGTGGTCTCAATCTCCTTCTCAGTCTCTTCTGTGGGGACCTGCATCTGCCGTCCCGGCATCGCCGCACTCGCGACCATTGGTGGCCACCCGCACCCCAGAGCTAGCTGCTCGGCACTGCGCCGAGGGCGACGGCGCCGTTCGGGAGACCGGCGAAACGAAGTGTGTCTCGCCTGCTCAGAGGTGTTGCTGGTCTTGTCATGCTTGCTCCCTAAATCGGTGGTCGCGGCGGGAACCTAGCGACCCGGGCACGGATCGACGCGGACGGCCGGTTGATGATCGGCTGATCTAGTCCGTGTACGAACTGTTGTGGTAAGTAGCGTAGGTCACGCGTCATCGCTCCGTCAATGGTGGAAAGTCGGTCGCCGGTTTGGGTGGGCAGGGATTACGCGCGCGCGAACATGTCAGTTCCTAGTACGTGTACGTCTTAAGAGGCCAGGGGGGTCGATGTCCTCACGGGCCGGAGATGTCGGCGCACCAGACCTCCCACGCGCGGCGTGCCTGGCCCCGCACGCTGGCCGCCGCGGTGTGGGCCTCACCCGGACTCAGGTATCGAGGCGCACCCAGGCCTACTGCGTTCAGCTGGATGCGCGCGTTGATCTCCGTGTATACGGCCCGGAACACCGCCTCGGGCAGATCCGAGCCGGTCGCGACCGACCCGTGGCCCCGCATCAGCGCCACCGAACGGTCACCCAGTGCGGCGGCGACCGATGCCCCCAGATCTGAGGAGCTCACGAGCAGATCGCTGGATGTGCCCGCGTGAGTACTGATCTCATAGACCGGCACCGGGTCGGCGCCCAGGAAAGCGGCCATGTGGAACACCGGTCGCATCGCCTCACTGGTGATCCCGAAGGGGATGACCGAGGGTGAATGACTGTGCACCACGGCCATGACATCTGGCCTCGATCGGTAGATCTCGGCGTGAATGAACCGCTCCAGGTAGGGCTTTCGATCATCGGCAACGCTGCCGTCGAGCCGGTGCACGAGCAGGTCGTCGCGGGTGACCGACCCTGGTGCGAGGTTGCGCGAGAGCCAGAAGGTGTCTGCCCCGGGCCCGGTGCGGGTGCTGACGTGCCCGAACGCGTCCAGTACGCCCTGGCCCACCAAGATGCGGTTGGCCAACACCAGGGAGGTGCGCAGATCTTCGACGCCGGCCGGATCGTTCAGGGCCATCAGGTCTCCTCTTCTGCACGTGCTGGCGCATCGCGGTGCGCATTCGCGGCGATCCGACGCACCGGCGGTGCCCGTCTAGGGGGTGGTCATGGCGACGCACGTCCCCGCTGCCGGACCGGCGTCACCACGGCGGGAGGTCTCGGACCGCGCTCGGCGCCAGTGGTGGGGCAGGCAACCGCGTGCTCCGCGCTCACCGTCACCTCGAGGCGACCCACCCGACTGATCTCCACCGCGACGGTGTCGCCGTCATGCACCTGACCGACCCCGGCCGGAGTTCCAGTTGTCACGACGTCACCCGGCCGAAGCGTCATGACCGAGGACGCGTACGCCACGAGCGTCGGCACGTCCCAGATCAGGTCGACGACGTCGGCGTCCTGCCGCAGCTCGTCGTTGACCCAGGTCCGCAGTCGCAGCGCATGGAGGTCGCCCACTTCATCGGGAGTGACCAGGTGGGGGCCAAGTGGGGTAAAGGTGTCGAAGGACTTGCGGGTGGAGCGGTCCTCCCCGCCGCGCATCGTCATGTCCAGCAGGCAGGTGAACCCGGCGACGTGGTCGGGGACGTCATCCGGCGCCACGTTGCGCGCCTCTCGCCCGATGACGAGGGCCAGCTCGCCCTCCTGGTCGAAGCGGCGGTCGGTGTAGGGCAGCCGCACCGTGCCCGACGGGGCGAGCACTGAGGTCGGCGCCTTGAGGAACACACCCAGGGCGCCGACGTGGGCGTCCTGGTTCATCTCCACCTTGTGGTCGTGGTAGTTGACCGGCGCCGCCACGACCTTGCCGGGGTCAGGCACCACGGGCAGCAGCTCAACCTCGCCCAGGGACAGCTGCGGCGCGCCCGCCAGGGAATCGGCCGTGGTCGGCAGCGAGCCGCCGTGCGCAACGAGGAGGCGCCGTAGCGGACTCGTGCCGGCCCCGGCTGGAACAGTGCCGCCGAGGTCGAGCACGGTGTCGCCGACCAGTGCTCCGACGGACTCACGGCCGTCGCCTGCGCGAAAGCTGATGAACTTCATGAAACGTCCTTAGCTGTCAGGTAGAGGGTGTCATGCGGTGCGCCGGCAGGGTCGCGAGCTGGTCGTCCATCAGCTGGCCTGCGCAACGCGCTCGGCGTAGAGCCAGTCCAGGTCTGAGTAGTCGTCGTCGCCACGGAGGCGGAACACGCGGTCGCGCAGGGCCAGCGTGGTGGGGTCGTCGGTGTGCCATAGGTCGCCCCACGGTCGGGCGACCGTCTGACAGCGGGAGGCGACCTGCAACCGGACGCTCTCGTACTCCCTGAATGCGCTGCGACAGTCGTCAGGGTGACGTGCCAGAGCGCCGCCCAGCTCCAACGCGTCCTCGAGCGCCTGACAAGCACCTTGACCCAGGTACTGAAGCATGGCGTGTGCGGCGTCGCCGATGAGCACCGAGCGTCCGGTGGTCCACGTCGGGAGCGGGTCGCGGTCCGCGACCGGCCAGCTGCGCGTGGTGTCGATGAGCTCGACCGAGCGTCGGACCTCCTCGCACGTCTCGGCGAAGATGGAATTCAGCTCCTCGGACCCCGTCACCGATCGCGCGTGCGCGCGGGCGTCGCGGGTGTGCACTGCGACCTGGTTGTACATGGTCCCGCTGCGCACGGGGTACTGCATCAGATGCAGACCGGTACCGATCCAGAGCAGGATCTCGTCGGAGGACACCGGGTGGGGCGTGTCCTCCACCGCGATCGCGCCGCGATTCGCGACATGCCCGCTGAAGGTCGGATCGCTCGTGTCGAGCAGTCGCCGAACCCGGGAGTTGATGCCATCGGCACCGACCAGCACTCGGGCCCGATAGGTCTCGCCGTCGGCGAAGGTGACGGCCGCGGCCTCGGCGTCCTCGTGCACGCCCACCACCTGGCGACCGTTTTCCAGGTGGATTTTCGGCTGCGCATGACAGGCCGCCAGCAGCGCATCGAGAACGTCGCGACGATGGGCGACGATGTAGGGGTAGCCGTACCGTTCGACGAAGGAGGAGCCGAAGTCCAACACCGTGAGCACGGACCCGTCCATCGCGTCGCGCACCACACTGCGGGAGGGAAAGACCGCGTTCTTGGCGACGGCGTCGTAGAGGCCAAGACGGTCAAAGGCCCGAACGGCGTTGGGTCCCAGCTGAAGGCCGGCCCCGATCTCGCCGAACTCGGCCGCCTGCTCGACCAGCCACACGTCACGCCCGGCCCGCGCAGCGGCGAGCGCGGTGGCCAGCCCGCCGATCCCCCCGCCGACCACGAGGACGTCGTGGGCGGGAGCCGGCTGCGCGTTCACGCGGTCACCGTGCGTCGGAACAGTCCCAGCGCTTCCAGTACCGGGGCGTCGCTCGTGGTGAAGATGTCCACGGTGGTGTGGGCCTCGAGCTGGTGTTCGCACCAGGAGGGCACCACGAACACGTCGCCCGCCGCGACGGTGAACTCATTCCCGCCCAACCGCGCAACTCCGGCACCCCTGAAGACGGCGCACACCCTGCTGCCGGTCTGACGATCCGTCGCGCTGGTCACGCCCTGAACCACTCGGCGCATCTCGCAGCGCATGGTCGGCATCACGTCGCGGTCGCGGGTGGGATCCCGATACCGCAGCTCGGCCTCTCGGCCGTCGTGGAGCTCGAGCAACGCATCGAGCGCCGCGTCGCTCTCGGCCCACCGGTAGATCATGAGCGGGGAGTGGGGTCGGTCGTGGATGGGGGCGCTGACGCCGGTGGGCACGAGCCCGGACCCCTGGCCGAAGGACCGTTCCGTCGTCGAGCGCGGGGCAATCGACCGGTCCGCCTCCTCCGAAGGGCCCTCCTCGAAGAAGACCGCGTCCAGTGCGGCTACGACGGGCAGGTCGAGCACGTCGAGCCACATCATGGGACGGTCGGTCGGGTTGTGGTGCTCGTGGTAGACCCACGATGGAGTGAGCACGAGGTCGCCTGTCCGCATCGACACGGGGTCGCCGTCGAGCAGGGTGTACACGCCCTCGCCATCAAGCACGAACCGCAGGGCTCCGGGCGTGTGCCGGTGGGACGGCGCCACCTCGCCGGCCTGCAGGTACTGCACGGCCGCCCACAATGTGCCGGACACGAACGGTGCGCCGTCGAGACCGGGGTTGCTCATGGCCAGCACCCGGCGATCCCCGCCACCATCGATGGGGACCAGCTGGCCGGCGCGGGCCGCCATCTTGTGCAGCTCACCGGCGCTCCAGCGGTAGGGGACCGTCTTGACGGCCGGAGTGGGGGTGAGGAGTCCCGTCATCTCCCACAGGGGCTGCAGGTGGGCCTGCTCGATCTCGCCGTAGAAGGCGTCGAGGTCAGGCTCGTCTGAGTGGTAGCGCACAAGATCCCCTCGTTTCACTCATGGGTGACCCTCTCCGGGGGCCTGGGGGCAGGATAGTACGTATACGTAACATATGCAAGAACTCGTCGTCGACGTCACACCCCCGGCGTGCGTAGTCCTCTGGTTGAGTGGCTACTGGAGAATCAGTGCCCGCTGAAGCGATCGCCCGCGGCCCGCACCGAACGGGTCACACCCCACACGAGCAGGTCACAGGCTGGCCAGCCGGCTGTGCCGAGGCCCGGGGTCTGCCGGTGCCGGCTCCACGCCCGCCACCAGGCGCATCCACCGGGTGAAGTGCTCCTGCTCGGGAGCCGTCAGCGGAGCAAGTACCCGCTGCTGCACCTCGGTCACCGGGGCCTTGAGCAACCGCATCGCCGTCATGGCTGGTGCGGTGACGCGGACCGGCCGACTGCGCCGGTCCCGTGAGTTGTCCACCTGCTCCAGCCAACCCCTCTCGATCAGCCGGGCTACGATGTCCCCGGTGCTGGAGGAGTCCAGCGAGGCCCCCGCCCCGATCTGGGCCTGCGTCGCCACGCCGGCGCCGATGGTTACCCCGATCACGGCGTACTGAGGCCCGGTGACGTCACGGACCACCTCACTCCAGCAGGCGGCGTGCCACTGCTGCGCGCGGCGGATCAGGTACCCCGGGGTACGCGCCATCACCAGTGCCGACGCTTTGGTGCGCTGTCGTTGCACCCCGGCGTCCTCAACCCGAGCCACCGAAGCCAGTGCATCGATGAAGACGTCATGCTCCGCGACGGGGAGCGGGCTCAGCAGCTGCTCTTGCACAACCCAAGCCGACTGCGTGACCGCCGCCAGCTCATTTCCTCCGCGCGTGCCGAGCTTCAGCAGGCGCCGTCGGCGATCCTTCGGGTCGGAGAGCCGGTCCACCCAGCCATACTCAACCAGTCGAGCGACGATGCCCGCGACCGTCGACTTGTCCAGCGACGCCAGCTGGCCGACGCGCTTCTGGTCTGCACCTGGCCACCCCTCGATCGCGACGAGAACCGCGTACTGCGGGCCGGTCACCTGCGCGACGGTGCGACTCCAGGCATCGGTGTGCACCTGTTGGGACCGACGAAGCAGGTAGCCCGCTGAATGCAGGCTGTCGACGACGTAGTCCAGAATGATCATCACCTCCGGCTTCTCCGGTCTGCAGGACACCGATAGTAGTGGGTTTCGACCGGGTGCCACGTCGTGCTCAGCCACCGGGCCGGGCCCGTGGTCAGCCTGGTGTGCGAAGTCCTGTCATAAGGATCCCGACGAGTCGGCGCGCGTTGTAGCGGTCATTGTTGGTAGGGCCCGCGCAGAGACCTCCGATGCCGCGCATGAGTTCCAACGCGTCCAAGTCCGAGCGCACATCACCAGAGCCGGCTGCGGCCGTGAGCAGGCGGGCACAGACCGGTACCAGCCGTTCGACGAAGTAGGCGTGGAGGGGGTCGAAGCAGGGGTCGTCGGATTGCAGCACGGCGGCGAGGCCGTGTTTCGTGACCAGGAAATCGATGAACAGGTCGATCCAATCCGTGAGTGCGCCGTACGGGTCGGCGCCAGCGCTCAGCAAGGTTGAACCGGCATCGGCGAGGCCCTCCACCTGGTGCCGGTAGACGGCGACGATGAGGTCCGCGCGCGTCGGGAAGTGACGGTAGATGGTGGCGGTCCCGACCCCGGCCTTCGTCGCGATGTCGCGGATCGGCGCCTCCACGCCCGACGTCACGAAGACGGCAGTGGCCGCGTCGAGCAGTGCCTCCTCGTTGCGCCGCGCATCTGCACGTCTGGGCCGAACGACGGGCCACAGGTCCCGATCGACGTCGCTCACACGCGTTCCTCCACAACGGTCCTTGCTAGACGGTACAACGTCCCGTATGTTAAACGAGACAGCGTCCCGCTGCCGGGACGACGCCAAGGATAACCCCATCCAGCACGCAGCACCCCGTGTGGACGGCTGCTGCAGCGAAAGGAAGCCACCCATGCCACGAGTCGTTGTTTTCGATCAGACGGGCGACCCGGAAGTTCTGCACGTCGTCGACGAGCCGCTCGAGGAGCCGGGCGCGGACGAGGTCCGCGTCAGGATCGAGGCCGTCGGCATCAACCGCCTCGACCAGATGATGCGCAGCGGCAGCTATCCCCGACCGTTCCGGTTGCCGCACGCCCGCCTGGGCTGCGAGGGCACCGGCGTCGTCGACGCCGTCGGGGCCGACGTCCACGAGGTCGGCCTCGGCGACGAGGTCATCATCACCGCCGTACCTGCGATGGATCTCAACGGCACCTACGCCGAATACACCACCGTGCCCGCCACGGCAGTCATTCCCCGACCTGCGGGGATGGACCCCACCAGCGCCGCAGCACTGTGGGTGTCCTACTCCACCGCGTACGGCGCTCTCCTCGAGAAAGCGGCGATGCGCCCCGGTGACCACGTTGTGATAACCGCCGCCTCCAGCGCCGTCGGACTTGCCGCGATCCAGATCGCCAACCAGATCGGCGCCATCCCGCTGGCCGTCACCCGCGGTACCTCGAAGAGGGACGCCCTCTACGCGGCCGGCGCCGCCGCCGTCATCTCCAGCGACCACGAGGACGTCGTCGAGGCCGTTCGGAAATTCACCCACGGGGCCGGAGCCGAGATCATCCTCGACTCGGTGATGGGTCCCGGCCTGACGAAACTCGCTACCGCGGCCAAGTCCAACGGCACCTTGTTGGCCATCGGATGGCTCGACCCGCGCCCCGCCCCGATGCCCATGAACGCACCACTGACGATCTACCGCTACATGAGCTTCGAACACACCCTCGACCCCGTGGTCGTACGTCGCATCGCTGCATTTCTGACCGCCGGAGTCCGGACCGGTGCCCTGCACGCAACCGTTGACAGCCAATTCAGCCTCGACGACGTTTCCGCTGCCCACCATCGCCTTGAGCAGGGTGAACAGTTCGGCAAGATCGTCGTCACCATCTGACTCGGCGAACGCGATCGAGCGGATCATCGCCTCGACGGGTGGGCTCGCCCGCCGTGACATCACATGCTCAACCGGTCCATCCGTCGGCACCTGCAGACTCATGATGGCGGGTACGCCACCGCCACGGACCTCGTCGACGAGCACACCGTCCGCCCCGGTCACTTGCCGCCGACGAACGGGACGCCCTGACCTCGCCGCCCCGATGCGCCGAAGGGGGGACGTACGGTGCCTGATTTCAGCGGGCAACTGCCGGGTCCGGCTCGGGCGCGACTACTACGTCCGAGTCGACACCAACGACTACTCACCTGGACCCCACGATGATCGGTCGTCTCGTCGACGTCCACGCCGACCTGGACCGAGTCAGGGTCCGCGCCGAAGGCCGGGTGATCGCCGAGCACGCCCGCGTCTGGGCACGCTCGATGACGATCACCGACCCCGGACACCTCGAGACCGCGGCTCAGCTCCGCAAGTCCTTCCAACAGCCACGAGCCCTCGGTTGCAGTGGTGATGATCTGGCGCGAGACCTCACCGACTACGACCGAGCCTTCGGGCTAGTCAGCGGCGAGGAGGTCGGCTGATGGTCTCGTCGAAGACGACCGTGAAGACGCCGGCAAAGACAGCCCACAACACGACTGAGTCGGTCAAGCAGCTGCACTACCTGGCTGCCGCCCTCAAGGCACCCCGGATCACCGAGGCCGCGACCAGGCTGGCTGAGCTGGCCAGGGACGCGGGCTGGTCGTTCGAGGACTACCTGGCGGCGGTCCTGGAACGCGAAGTCAGCGCCCGCAACGCCTCGGGTGCTCAGCTGCGGACCCGGGCGGCAGGGTTCCCCGCCGCCAAGACCCTCGAGGACTTCGATTGGGACACCCAACCCAGCATCAGAGGAGACGTCGCCGCCCTGGCCTCGGGTGGTTTCCTCACCGAGGCACGCAACGTCGTCCTGCTCGGCCCACCCGGCACCGGGAAGACACATCGCCACCGCATTGGGGATCGTCAGCCGGTCGAGCTTGGTGACGACGAGAGTGTCGCCTGCTCGGCAGGCGGCGAGGGCTTCACGTAGACCGGGGCGGTCTCGGTTGCGTCCGGTCAGGCCGTGGTCGACGTAGATCCGGCTGCCCTTCGGCTTGCGGGGCAGTGCTGAGGCTATAAATCAGTGGGGGTGGCTGGCCAGGATCTGCTCGCGAAGGATGTCGGCGTGCCCGGTGTGTTGAGCGAGCTCGCGCAGCATCTGCAGCTGGATGGCCCAGACCGAGCGGGGCTTGTCACCGTCGACCGTATCGTGGAATTCCAGCTCGGCAATCATGGTGCGGGATGCCTCGCACTGGCGGTGGTGTGCCTCCTGCAGGGAGGAGATGGTGTCAGCCTTGGTCAGGGTGAAGGAGCGATCTGGGGTGCTGGCGATGCCGATCTCCCTAAAGGGCCGTCCTGTGATTGCCCGGTCGAAGTAGAAGCCTTCAAGGTAGGTGGCGTGCTTGAGCAGGCCGAGCAACGTTGTCTTGGAGCTCACCAGGTTCAGGCGCGCCTGTTCGTCGGTAAGGCCGTCCACACATCCGTTCAAGGCGGCCCGGTACTGGTCGAGCAGGTCCTCGATGCGGTCTCGGACATCGTTGACGAGTTCGGCGGTAGGTGTGGCGGCCGACGCGAGCTTACGGGGTGACGGTTGATCGTGGACTTGTAGGTTCATCGAGAATCCTCTCCTCAGAGGCATGACGGTGTGGTGGTGCGATCGCGGCCGATGCTCACGTCGGCTGTCTCATTTTCGGCGTGTCGGACCGAATGTTGGTGGGATGACGTCGGGCACGAGTGGCCGCGGTGATTGCCAGTAGGGCAGCGACGAAGAATCCGGTCGCGACGGCGAACACGAGGCGGTAGCCGTGCAGGTGAGCGTCCGGTGTCAGGGTCCCGATGCTGGCCGAGCGCGTCAGCGACGAGGTGTAAAGCGTGCTCAACAACGCGACTCCGATCGCGCCGCCGATCTGCTGGGTGGCGTTGAGCAGGGCACTGGCTACTCCAGCGTCGGCAGGCTCGACGCCGGTCAGGGCGATCGAGGACAGCGGCACGAGGACGAAGCACAGCCCGACGCCCATCACCACAAGAGCGGGGAACACCCCGGGCCAGTAGCCGATGGTCTGGATCGACCACGTCAGCCACCCCATGCCGAGCGCGGCGGTGAGCATGCCGCCGACCAGCAGTGGTCGGGGCCCGTGGCGGGGCAGGAGTGTAGAGGCGGCGACCGCAGTGACGATGAAAACCGAGCTGAAGGGCAGCAGTGCGAGACCGGCCATCAGCGGACTCAGAGCGAGGTCGATCTGCAGGTAGTACGACAGGAACAGGAACATCGCGAACATGCCGACGCTGAGCAGGCCCGAAGTCGCGAAGCAGCCTCCGCGTAGCCGGTCGGTGAGCACCCGCAGCGGCAGCAGCGGGCTGGGGCTGCGGTGCTCGATAATCACGAAAGCGACCAGCAGCACGACCGCGGCGGCGAACAGCGCCATCGGGGCGGGAGTCATCCAGTCACCACGCTCACCGGCCAGGGTCACCCCGTAGACCAGGGCGACCGAACCGCCGGTGACGGTGATCGCCCCGGGCAGGTCATAGCGCCCTCGTCCCGGTTCTGGCTCGCGGGCGCGCACGGTGGGGATCGCGGTGACCGCAACCAGCAAGGCGATCGGCACGTTGACGAACAAGCACCACCGCCAGTTGAGGTACTCGGTGAGCAGCCCGCCCAGCAACAGCCCGACCGCGCCGCCGGCACCGCCCACGGCGCCGTAGACGGCGAAGGCCTTGGCCCGCTCGCGGTCATCGACGAAGGTCACGCTGAGCAGCGACAGGGCTGCCGGTGCGAGCAGTGCTGCGAAGACGCCTTGCAGACCGCGCGCGGCAAACAGCATCCCCGCGGTGGGCGCCAGCCCTCCGGTCATCGAGGCAACGGCAAAGCCGGCGAGGCCGAGCAGGAAGATCTTCTTGCGCCCGACGAGGTCACCGGTGCGCCCGCCGAGTAGCAGCAGCCCGCCGAAGGCGAGGGTGTAGGCGGTGACGACCCAGCCGCGCGAGACATCGCTCATCCCGAGTTCGGCCTGCGCGTCGGGCAGCGCCAGGTTGATCACGGAGATGTCGAGGACGACCATCAGCGTCGCGGTGGCGAACACGCCGAGCGCAACCCAGCGTCGTGGGTCCGGAGCGGCCGCCGGGTCGACAGGTTCGGCGTCACTGGGGTTCGTGGTGTATCGGTCGGTGCTCATGTGTGTCCTCCTGGGCGCCGAATCAGCGCGATGATCGTGTCGGTGACGGTGGCTCGCTGCCCACCGGGTCCCTCGGCGACGCGGTCGCGGTCCTCCGTGCGGACCGCGTCCCATTCGCGCAGGTCGAGGCCCAGACCAGTGAGGGCCTGGCGCGGGGTGGGGAACACGGTGTCGGGGTCCGCCCACGACCAGGGCGCTATCGAGGCGTGGTCAACGACCAGCAGCATCCCGTCCTCGTCCACCGCGGCCGCGGCGCGCGCGAGGACCGCGGGGCGGTCCATCGCGACGGGCGAATGGAAGTACTGCGCGCAGACCAGGTCGAAGCGGCCCTGCGGAACGCTCGCCGTCAGGTCGTGCCTGACCGCGTGCACCCGCTCGGCCAGCCCGGCCTCGGCCGCGCGCTGGGCAACCTGGTCCAGCACGGTCGCCGAGACATCCACGGCGGTCACGTCCCAGCCGCGGCCGGCGAGCCAAAAGGCGTCACCACCGTGCCCACACCCGAGGTCGAGGGCACGCCCGGCAGCCAGTCGGCCGGCGACGTCGACCAGAACGGCGTTGGGCCCGACAGATCCCGGACGCATCGCAGCGTAGTGCGGTTCCCAGAACGACCAGGCATCCTTCGCACCCGCCCCGTCCCGCATCGTCGCGGCCCCTTCCCTCATCGTCGCGTCCCCGCAGTGCTCTGGGCCCTGTGGACAGCGACGGCCACCTCGACGTCCTCGTCCAGCAGGTCCAGGTGGATCGCCGAGCCTGCGCCGGCGCCCGCGGCGGCAGCGTCGATCACCTGCACCATCGGGGCGCTGAGATTGCCCGCCGCCCACACCCCAGCGGTGGCGGTGGCCCCGCTGGGCCCCGTCTGCAGGTAGGTGCCGACCGACCCGCCCATCGTCTGCTCACTCACCGACAGCCCCAGGTCGCCCAGCAGGTCCTCCCGCGCTCGCAATGTCGTGGCGACCACCACCGCCTGGCGGGCGATCACCCGGCCGTCTGCCATCTGCAGGCCCGACAGGATCCCGTCGTCGGTCTCGACACCGGTCACCTGCCCGGTCACGTGGTCGACGCCCAGGGCCGCGAACTCCTCACGCTGTTCCTGCGAGGGATCCGGGGCGGTGTGCTGGAAGTAGACGACGTCCTCGCTCAACTGTCGGAACAGCCGCACCTGAACCGGGCCCATCGTCGTGGTGCCCACCACCCCGATCGCCTGGTCACGCACTTCCCAGCCATGGCAGTACGGACAATGCAGGACGTCCTTGCCCCATCGCTCGGTCATCCCGGGCACCTGAGGCAGACCGTCAACCAGCCCGGTCGCGAGCAGTAGCCGCCGCGCCGAGACAAGGCGTTGGCCGCCTCCGGGGGTGCTCACCGCGAGGCGGAAGCGCGCAGCACCGGGCGCCGGGTCGGCAAGCAACGCCGCGGCGCTGGCCGAGCCCTCGATGACATCGACGCCGTAGCCGCGCGCCTCCGCCAGACCGACCTCCCGGAGCCGCTCCGGCGCGGTGCCCTCGGCGTAGAGGTAGTTGTGAACCCCCTCGGCGGGTGCGTTGCGTGGCGCCCCGGCATCGATGACCAGTACCGAGCGGCGCGACCGCGCCAAGATCTTCGCTCCCGACAGGCCGGCCGCACCGCCGCCCACCACCACCACGTCGTAGCGATCCTTCGTGCCACTCACGGTGGATCGTGTGGCTTCACTCATTCACTCGTTCCCTTCTTCGGACCGGCGAGCAAAGCGGACCTTCCGCGTGCTCGTGGTCACCATGGTGCAAAGGAGACGACACAGTTGCCAAGAATTCTTGCGGTTCCTGCATGATGGCGGGATGAGCGATGACCCAGCATCGGTGGCCGCTGACGACCCGGTTCTCGACAGTCTGAGCGAGCGCCTGCGGCAGCGCCGCCGCGCCCGGGCCATGACCTTGGCCGATCTCGCATCGGCCACCGGCATCTCGACCAGCCTGCTCTCGCGACTGGAGTCTGGGCTTCGCCGGCCCACCCTCGACGTGCTGCTCGCCCTGGCCAGGGTCTACCGGCTCACCCTCGACGAACTCGTCGGCGCCCATGCCACCGGTGATCCCCGCCTGCACCCGCGCCCCACCACGCGCTACGGGATGACCTGGCTGCCGTTGGGACGTCACCCCGGCGGCATCCAAGCCCACAAAGTGATCCTGCCCGCCGGCCCCGGCACCCCGCCCAAACAACGCAGCCACCAGGGATACGAATGGCTCTACGTGCTCGACGGCCGACTGCGGCTGATGCTCGGTGAGCACGACCTCGTCCTCACCCCCGGCGAGGTCGCCGAGTTCGACACCCACACCCCCCACTGCTTCGCGAACGCCGTCGACAGGCCCACAGAACTTCTGATGCTCACGGGACCACAAGGACAACGAGCCCACGTACGCGCCCGACCCAAGCGCAATACCTGACCTCACAGCGATGCGCGAAATGAACGCCCCCCACCAGACTTGACCAGGGGACCCGTTTGTCAAGGGCCATTGGTTTCTGCCCAGGGGCGGTCGTGAAACCTGCCCGGTGACGGTCACGAGAACTGGCTCTGGCACACATTTCGTGGTGCTGATGTTGCGCGTGTTGCCAGTGGGATTGGCGTCATCTGGGTGATCATCACCGTCAACAGGATCAAATAGATCAAGCGCCAGATGTACGGGCGGACCAAATTCGATCTACTACGTACGCGAATCCTCAACCCGGCATGACCACCCGCGCGAGCCACCGACCACGAAATGTGTGCCAGAGCCAGGTTTCATGACCGCCCCTGGGCAGATTCCAATGGCCCTTGACAGTGGCGGCCGGCAATGCACGGCACCCTCGTCGCGCTGGTCCGTGCCGGCGCGGTATGCAAGAACGGCAGGGCTCATCGAACGACCGGACGAATCAGAGGGTGGTGACCAGCAAGTCGCGTGACACGCCGAGCCTCTAGCAGCACCACCGAGGCCATCTGCACCGGGCCGCCGCCCTCGCCCAGCACGATCGCGCGCTGGGTAATGACCGAGACGGCAAGGTCGAGGGCGGGGCGATAGTGGCCGCGGGGGGCGGGGAGCGCCTGGGCGCCGGTGACAAGCGGGTCGCTGAGGAAGCGTTGGTCCCCTCCCGGCATGGCGAGCCTGCGGGCGCGCGAGCCTGCAGGCTCGTCCGCGGCACGCAAGGTCGTTCGTCCTCGCTTCGCTCCCGGCGCTCCATCTTGCCCTCCGGGGGCTCCAGCGCCCGCTGTTCTCCTCTTGCCGGGGAAGAGCAGGAAATGGTCGTGCCTGTGGGGTGGGTGGCTGATCGAGGGCAGCCGACCGCATAGCGGCGGGAAGCGGCCTTGGCCTCTCAGTGCCCCCCTCAGGCAGCGGGCTGGTCACCGGACCGCGGCGTGCAGACGTGATCCTGTTAGCCTCAGTTCTGTTCACCAGAATCGGAGATGCCACGTGAATGCACCCGCCAGCTACCCCATTGAGTCGGTCGACAATGCAGCCACCATCCTCCTGATGTTGCGGGCCGGGTCCGGCGTGCGTGTCGGACAGGTGGCAACCGAACTGTCCGTCGCCCGCTCGACAGCTCATCGGCTGCTGACAACACTGCAAGCGCGCGGCCTTCTGCGCCAGAACCCGGCGACGAAGGTCTACAAGCACGGCCCGGCTCTGGTCGAGCTCGGCCTGGCCGTCATGGCCTCCGCGGACCTACGGCTTGATGCGCGCCCACTCTTGGAGTCGATCGCTGAGCACACCGGTGAGACGACCCATCTTCTCATCCTCGAAGGCACGGAAACGGTGTTCATCGACGGGGTGGAGGGTCGCCATGTCATCCGGTCGGCGCTGCGCATCGGACACCGCGGTCCCGCCCAGGCATCAGCGGCCGGAAAGGTGCTGCTGGCCGATCTTTCGCCGGAGGAATTGGCCCGGCGTTTCCCTGCCAACCGGATCAGCGGCGGAACGACCTCCGCCGTCCAGTCCCGGCAAGCCCTACGGACAGCCCTTGAGCGCACTCGTGAAGACGGGTACGGCGTCAATGACGGCGAGAGCGAGCCAGACCTGTACGCGGTGTCGGTGGGCCTGCGTGACCGCGGGGGTGCGTTGCACGGGGCGATCAGCGTCTCCGGCCCCCGAGGCCGAGGAAGCCTGCAAGCCGCAACACTAGGACCCTGGCTGGTCGAGCTGGTGGCGGCCCGGGCGACGTGATCGAAGTTGTTCAACCCGCCATCGCGTGCTCTCCGCCGCGCCTCAGCGCAGCGGCAGCACGGGTGCGGCCGCCACAACGGTGTTGCGCAGCTCGCCCAACCCCTCGACGGCGGCGACGACCTCGTCGCCGGCCACCAGCCACGGGTACTGGTCGGCACCGTGGGTGCGGGACAGCTCTAAGATGCAGCCGGTTCCGCACGTGCCCGACCCGATCACGTCCCCGGGTCGAACTTCGGTGCCACGGCTGGCATAAGAGACCATCTCACCGAACGACCAGTGGACATCCGACCAGCGAGCCCGGGAGTACGGCAGCCCGTTGACCTCGCAGGTCATGGCGAGGTCATAGCCCTGGCCCAAGCGACGGTCGCGGAGCTCGTCCTTGGTCACCAGGTAGGGCCCCAGCGCGGTCGAGGTGTCCTTGCCCTTGACCGGCCCCATCGACAGCTTCATCTCGCGCTGCTGCACGTCCCGGCCGCTAAGGTCATTGAGCACGCAGTAGCCGATCACCGCGTCCTCACCCTCGTCCGGGGTGAGGTCGCGCCCCGCCTTCCCGACCACGGCGGCCACCTCCAGCTCGAAGTCGAAGTGCTTGGCTCCAGGGGTCATCGCGACATCGCCGCAGCCGACCGTGGCGTAGGGGTTGGAGAAGTAGAAGACGGGCAATTGGTACCAGTCCGGGTCCATCTCCAGCCCCCGCCACGACCGGCCGGCCTTGACGTGCCGCTCGAAGGCGTAGAAATCGCGCACCGTCGGCGGGGTGGCGATCGGGGCCAGCGCCTGCACGTCGGACACCGCCAGCCCGCCGCCGTGCCGCAGCGCGCTCTCCCCCGCCTCTCGCAGCTGCTCCTCCCCTGCCTCCAGTAGCGGCAGGAGGTCCACGGCGCCGTCGATGACGTGCACGGTCTCGGCCGCGTCGTCTAGGACGCCCACCTGCACACCGGACCCACCGCGGAACCGCATGAACTTCACGACGCGCCGGCGGAGGTCGCGACGGCGTCGCCGTGCCGCCGGGTCCAGTCCCGATAGCTGGCCTGGGTGAACCCCTGCTCGCCGTGTTCGGCCACGGATCGCCGGACGGCGTCCATGAGGTCGTCGGGCTCGGTCTCGATGTCGATGTGCTGGACGAAGGGCTGCCGGGCCTGCAGCCCGGTCTGCCAGTACACCTCGCAACGATTGCCCTCGGGGTCGAAAAAGTAGACGCCGATCGCGTTGCCGTGAGACACGATCATGTCCAGGCTGACATCAGCCTGCTTGAAGCGACGGTAGAAGGCCAAGACATCGGCGAACTCCGCGCACCGGAACGACACCTGCTGGATCAGCTTGGCACCGATCGGCACGTCGCGGCCCGCGGCCAGGAGCAGCTCGTGGTGCTCGGTGTCCGGGCGGGCGGACAGGAACCAGATCCCCAGTGCCTCGTCGTGATCGGTCACCGTCAGGCCCAGGACGTCGGTGTAGAAGGCCAGCTGCTTGGCCACGTCGTGGCACCGCACTCCGACGTGCCCGAGTTCAGCGATGGCTGGTTGGTTCGACATGAGGTCTCCCAGTTCTGTTGCGCAGATACTGTTCTGCAAAGTAGACCTCTGGGCACTCATAGTCAACGGACCGCACAGGCCTCACCGAGAGCAGCTTTCGTCCGAACGACGACGCTTGCGTTATTCTGCCAAGTAGATCATAGTCTGTCTTACAGAACGCCGGGGCCTCATTGAATGACGGTCACCGCCTACCCCAATGACGAGGAGGCACCGTGGGACCCACGGGAAGCAGATCGGACCACCCGACGGAGACGGACCCGCGCGGCGCGAGCTTCGCGTCCGGTGACGAGCTGTTCGACCAGCTCATCGCCCGGCGCCGGCAGCAGGACGCAGCAGAGTACTGGTCCGCCGGCGGCGGTATCAGCCCGCGGCAGAACGCGTTAGCCACCGTGGGCGACTTCCTGTCGGGCTCGTCCCTTCTCGGCGGAGTCGGGCTGCTGTTCCTCTTCGGGCTGGACGGCGGCTTCTACCTGCTCCTGCCCGTCTTGGCCTGGATTCCAGTGATGCTCCTTATCGCCGAGCGCATGCGGAACCTGGGGCGCTTCACCATGAGTGACGTCATGGCCCGCCGCTTCGCCGCCCGCGGCGTCCGGACCTCGCTGGCGGTGTCCACCCTGGTGATCAGCGGTGTGTACCTGCTGGCCCAGATGGTCGTGATGGGCAACCTGTTCACGCTGCTGTCCGGCCTGCCGTACAACGCGGCGGTCGTCATCATCGGCGTGGTCATGATTTTCTACGTGGCTGTGGGTGGCATGCGGGCCACCACGCTCATTCAGGCTGCCAAGGCCGTGCTGCTGCTGGGCGTGCTAGTCCTGCTGAGCGTGCTACTGGTCGTACGCTTCGGCGGCGACGTCGGGGCCGTCATCTCAGCGGCCACCAAGCCGGCTGGGGGCGTCAACCCCCTAGCGCCGGGAAACCTTCTGAAGAACAAGTGGGACCTGGTGACGGTCGGCCTCGCCCTCACTTTTGGAGTGGCCGGGCTGCCGCACGTGATGATGCGCTTCTTCACCGTGCCCAGCGCCAAGGAGGCCCGCCGATCGGTGTCCCTCACCGTTTGGATCATTGCGGTGTCCACCGTACTCATCGCCTTCGTCGGACTGGGGGCCGGCGCACTACTTCGCCAGCAGACCACGAAGCTGGCCGCTACTGGCGGCAACTTGGTCACCCCGCGGCTCGGCGAGGTGCTGGGCGGGGGCGAGGGCACCTTCGGGGGTGCTGTCGTGCTCGGAATCGTCTCAGCGATCTCCTTCGCCACCGTCGTCGCCGTCGTCTCGGGGCTGCTGCTCAACGCAGCGAGCACCATCGTCCGCGACCTTATCACCCGTCGGCCGGGTCCGGCCGGCGCGGACACCTCCTCGGAGGTCTCGCGCGGGCGGCTGGCCTCGGTAGGCGTGGGTGTCGTCGTGGTCCTCCTCGCGATCGTCCTGGGGCGCGGGTCCAACGCCACCCAGCTGGTGACCCTGGCCTTCGGCGTGGCCGCCAGTGCGAACTTCCCGGTACTCCTCCTGACCCTGACCTGGCGTCGGCTCACTGACCTGGGCGCCGTAGTAGGCATCCTCCTAGGCGTCGTGACCTCGGTGGTCGTCATGGCCCTGGGCCCGCTATGGCCGGGGCACGTGCCGGTGATCAGCCTGGCTGGCCCGGTTGTAGTCGCCATGCCGCTCGCACTCCTCGGCGCCGTGGTCGGCAGCCTGCTCTCAGCCCGCCGGACCGAGACCGAATCCTTCGACCACCTGCTGGTTGAGTCCGAGCTCGGTCGCAAGGCACCGACCGCTGGTCTTTAGGCCCAGAAAGCGTGTACGCCATCATCGATCTTCGAAGGGATGCGTCATGACCACGAGTACCTCGACCACCCACGGGTCGGCGGGCACCACCACACGGTGCGACGTGGCTGTCGTGGGCTACGGGCCCGTTGGCAAGGTGGCCGCCGGCTTCCTCTCTCGCGCGGGGCACTCGGTCACTGTCGTGGAGAAACACCCGTCGGTGTTCCCGCTTCCTCGCGCCGGGCACCTCGACCACGAGGTCATGCGAATCATGCAGGACCTCGGGTGCGCCGCCGAGGTGTCGGCGGTGACCACGGTCGCCCGCCGGTACGAGCTGCTGGACGCCGATCACCACGTGCTGGCGCGCCTGCCGCGCACCTGGGTCGCACCGTCGGGGTGGGATGCCTCCTACCACTTCTACCAACCCGACCTGGAGACGGCGTTGGATGCGCACGTCCAGACCCTGGACATCGACGTCCGCTCCTCTTACGAGGCCGTCGACGTCACCCAAGACGACGAGGGCGTGCACCTCACCGTGCGGGATTCGGCCGGCGAGCAGCACACGGTGCACGCCCGCTACCTGGTCGGGGCCGACGGGGCGAACAGCTTTGTCCGCGAGAGTGTGATGCCCGGATGGGAGGACCTGGGCTTCCGGGCCGAGTGGTTGGTCATCGACGTCGAGTTGCCGACGGCAGCTCAGCGGCCCGACATCCCGGACACCGCCCAGGTCCTGGACCCCCGGCGACCGCACCACATGGCGCTGCTCAACCACCGGGTCGTGCGGTGGGAGTTCATGCTCCTTCCGGACGACGACCCGGCTGCCATCCAGACACCCGAGTCGGTCTGGGAGCTCCTGTCCTCCTGGGTCACCCCCGACTCCGCCACGCTGCTGCGCCACGTCGTTTACTCCTTCCGCTCTGGCATGGCGCAGCGGTGGCGCGCCGGGCGAGTATTGCTAGCCGGTGATGCCGCCCACCTCATGCCCCCATTTCTGGGGCAGGGTATGTGCTCCGGCATCCGCGACGCAGCCACCGTCGCCTGGATGCTGGACCGGGTGCTGCGCGGCTCATCCCGCGAGGATGTGCTGAACGCTTACCAGGCCTCGCGTGCCCCCCACGTCCGCGAGTACATCACGGAGTCCATGCGGATTGGGCAAGTCGTCTGCGAGACCGATCCGGCGCGGTCGGCCGAGCAGGGACGACGTCTGGCCGCCGCCCCCGAAGACGCGCCCTTTGAGCCACGCATCGGGCCTGGGGTGCTCGGCGGCGAGTCACCGGATGCCGGGCACCTCTCGGTGCAACCCCTCTTCCGAGGCAGCAGCGGTGCCTCGGTCAGGCTTGACGACGTCACCGGTGGTGGTTTCACCCTGGTGACCCAGGCCGGCGCGGGCACCGGGCTCGGATCGGGGGCCCGCCGTTCTTTGGCCGAACTCGGCGTGCAGGTCGTCGACCCGGAAGCGTTCGCCGCGCAGCACGACCTAATCATGGTCGACAACTCGGTCGGGGCCTGGCTCGATCGTCACGACGCAGTCGCCGCACTCGTCCGGCCGGACTTCTACGTGTTCGACTTCGCGCACGGCTGGGACGACCTCAACGGGCTGCTGGATGACCTGGGGGCGCAGCTGTGCACGTGAGCAGGATCGCGTCGATCGCCCCCCGTCCTGTCCCGGCCAAGGCACTCGATCCAGCCGTCGCCGCTGCTCTGCGCGCCCTGCCGATCGCCCGGCTGCAGGACTACGGTCTCGACCACGCCGATGCGCTGCTCGTCCATGAACATGCGGCTGCGGGTCTCGCGTGGCCAGATATCGCCCAGTCGCTGTCCCGCAACCACCGCGCGGCCGCCGCAGCCTTCGACCGGGCCGGACTGCCCACGGCTGCCCGCGCCGACGACTTGTACAGCGCCGTGGCCATCAACGCGTGCCAGATCCCGGTGTCCGACCCCGACGTCAAGGCCGAGCTCTACACAACGCTGGCGGCCGAAGTCAGCCGGGTCGGCGCGCGACCCGGCGCGCCGTGGCGGGTGTTGCGCGACGGTTCCGACGGGTTATACGCCCTAATCGGACGGCCGCCCGGTTCGGACCCCACCCCCACAGTGCTCGTTTGGGGCGGCCTCAGCGGCTGGGGCGTCGCGTACCTGCGCCTGGCCCGCCGCCTCGTCCAGCACGGCATCACGGCCGTGTTGGTGGAGCTGCCCGGTCAGGGACTGCCCCGCTTCCGTAGCGACCGTCGGCTCACCCCCTCGTTCGTCGAGGATGTGGCCGAGCTCTGTACGGCCCTGCGCGACGATGGCACAGCTTCCACCATCGGATTGTTGGGCAACAGTGCCGGTGGGCTGTTCGCCGCACACGCAGCAGCGGCGCTCGGAGACGTGGACGCCGTGTGCCTGAACAGCGGGACCCCCAACCCCACGTGGCTGGTCGAGCGCTTCCCCCGCCTACGAGACCAATGGTCAACGGTCGTCGGGGTTCTCGACGAAGACCTGGATCCCGTGCTGGCGAGCTGGGCCTTCCCCGGCCTTGGGCAACGGCTCAGGAACTGCGACTTACTGGTCCTGCACGGCGGGCAGGATGTGTTGGTCACCGAGGAGCACCAACACGCGTTCCTTGACGTCGCGGACCCAGACCGATCCTCACTCGTGATCTGGACGGACTGCGGACACTGCTCGTACGAGCGGTACCAGCAGCGGGATGAGGTGATCTGGGCCTGGTTCAACCGGGCGCTGCGGTAGTCCTCAGGCATCCGTTTCCCCCACACCGCGAGCACAGGACGGCGCCCATGCATCCCCGACTGGTCCCGCGCCCACCCGGCGAGCTCATCGCCGCCCAGGCGTCGCTGTACGAGAAGATCACCGGCGGGCAACGCGCGAGCGGCCCGCAAGTCTTTCCGTTGACCGACGAACAGGGTGCCCTCAACGGCCCCTTCGGCCCGATGCTGCTCGCACCGGCGGTAGGCGAGGCGCTCCAGGAGCTCGGAGTCGCCCTGCGCTACCGCACCTCGCTAACGCCGCGCACGCGGGAGATGGTCATCCTCACGGTAGCTACCCACCACGACAGTGCGTTCGAGCGGTTCGCCCATGAGCCGGTCGGCCGCCAAGCCGGCCTCACCGACGAGGAGATCGACCGGCTGCGGGAGCCGCTGGCCTTGCACCCGGCCGACGCCCCAGAGGCGGCGACGGTCGCGGTGACCCGGCTGCTGCTCACCACCGGTGACTTGCCCGACGACGAGTACGACCCCGCCCGCCGGGTCCTCGGCGATGCAGCCATCGTGGAGGTCATTAGCCTAGTCGGCTACTACTCCCTGCTCGCCATGCTCATGCGCGTATACCGCATCGGCGTGCCAGGGGCTGGCACTGAGGAGCTCAGGTGAGCGCCCCGGACGCCAACAGCGCGACCGACCAACGCGCCTCGTCCCGCACTCTGTGGAAGGGCGCGCTTGTCCTGAGCCAGGACGAGGACCACGGTGAGCTGCGGGGCGACGTCCTGGTCGACGGCGACACGATCGTTTCGGTCGCCACGCACATCGATGCCGCCGACGCTGCAGTCGTCGATGTGCGTGACTTCGCTATGCTCCCCGGGTTCGTGGACACCCACCGGCACACGTGGCAGACCGCGCTGCGCGGGGTGACGGCGGGCAAAGAACTGGCCGACTACCAAGCGCTGGTGCAACGCCGGTTCGGTCCTGCCTTCACCCCGGCGGACGTTTACGCGGGCAATGCCTTGGGTGCCCTTGGAGCACTGGACGCAGGCATCACCACGCTCTGCGACGAGTCGCATATCCAGAACAGCCCCCGGCACACGGACGCAGCGGTCGCTGCCCTCCGCGACACCGGCATCAGAGCGGTCTTCGACTACGGCTGGCCGTCGACCGAGTCTGCCGCGTGGATGACCAACAGCTCCCGCCTGCACCCGGACTACATCCGCGAACTGCACCGGGACCAGTTCGCCGGCCGACGCACGCACGGCTTGCTGAGCCTTCAGCTGATGGCTCGAGGACCGGCCTTCACGACGCTGGACGTTACCCAGCGCGACCTCGAGCTGGCGCGGGAACTCGACATCCGGGTGACCATGCACGTCAAGCGCGGTTCGATCGACGCCCTGGACTCGCTGGGCTTCCTAGACGACCGGCTGACTCTCATCCACTGTTCGAACAACGACGAGGACGAGCTGCGCAAGATCGTCGATGCCGGCGCCTTCGCCTCCGTCGCGGCCAACATCGAGTTGAACATGGTCGGCCTGGGTGCTCCTCCAGTGCGAACCTTCCACCGGCTGGGCATGCGCCCGAGCTTAAGCGTCGACGTCGAGACGACCGTCGGCACGGACATGTTCTCCGTAATGCGGGCAGCCTTGATTTCGCAGACGGCGGAAGAGGTGTATGGAGGACCAGTTGGTGGCCCGCGGGTGACGTCTCGGGACGTCCTGGCCATGGCGACGATCGAGGGTGCCCGTGCCGCCGGCCTGGGCCATGCGGTGGGCAGCATTACGCCGGGTAAGCAAGCGGACATGGTGCTGATCAAGCTGACGGATTTAAATCTGGTCGCAGCTCCGGACCCCGTGGGCGCCATCGTGGCGGCCGGGCACGCGGGCAACGTCGACACCGTGGTGGTCGCCGGACGGGTGGTGAAGCGGCGCGGTGGACTGCTGGACACCGATTTGGTCTCCCGCATCAGTGGGATGGCGGTGCGTTCGCAGGAACGGTTGACGCAGGAGACGGGCTGGTGATGCACCGGCCGCGAAAGACAGACCGCGCCAACTATCGCTGCGGAGTCCGCTCCACTGCCGGCGCGGATCGCCTCGAACAGCTGCACCCTCGACCTCACCCTCGCGGCCTCCCCGTCGTCGTAATGACCACGACAACGATCCACCCGCAACGGGTGGGGCCAACTCAAGCCGCCACACCGGAGTGTCGGCACCCCCGGTGGGGCCAAAACAGACCGGGCGAATCCCAGTGAACGTCGCAACACCTGAGCAGAACCAGGAGTTGTCAGATGGCTGGCAGGGGACATCGAGGACCGGAGCCGCTGACCGCGCAGCGTGAGCTGTTCGGCAGGCTGATCGCGTCAGGGGCGAG
>JAABUJ010002248.1_pt1 | contig 24513 bp, 26 predicted proteins | sample 5559131 | NCBI WGS metagenome assembly JAABUJ01 (sample SAMN10711875, study PRJNA513366) | rock metagenome | isolation source: Antarctica rocks | place: Antarctica: Victoria Land, Mt New Zealand nord | collected 2016-01-07
GGGGCGGGGACTTCACTGCTGGGCGTAAGTGAGGGTGGGAGGGGTGCGACCGGCGGGGGCGTCAAAGTAGCCGGTGCAGCCGGCGCAGACGGGGGAGCGAGCGAGGGCGCAGTCGACAGCGCGGCTGGCGGTGGGGCGGGTGAGGTGGGCGCAGAAGGATCAACAGATGGAACAGGTGGTGGAGCCGCGGACCTGGCTGCGCTATTGGCGGATACCGCTTTCGGACGAGTTGCCGGTGCGCTGACAACCGCAACGACAAGGAAAACGGTGATCGCGGCTGCTGTCACGCCACCGCTGACGCCACGGCCGTGAAGGCGTGCCCATGCCACCCGCCCCCTGATCAGGCCGGTAACGCCTACCCCTGCCACACCAAGGGCGATCAAACCGAGCACTGAGGCCATGCGGCTCTCTTCTCGAGGACAAGCGCCTCTACGCGCCTGGGAAACAGTATCGCCGTGGTATCGCCGTGGGGATCTTCCACTCGTCACAGAAAGGGCAGGAGATGGTCCGCCGCGCCGAGCGTGGTGTCGGCCTCGCGATACGCAAGCGCCGGGGGCTAGAGGACGAAGCCCTGACGCTGCAGCTCGTCAGCGAGCCGCCGCGTACCGGCCATCGCCGCCGCCTGCTCCCTCATTGGCTCCTCAAGGTCTGACCACGGGACCGGCCGATCGGTGGGGAGCGCGCCGAACAGGTCGGCCAGTCGTCTCGACGTCTTGATCGTTCGCTCGAGGCCCTCTCGGTACTGGCGCAACAGGTCCGGGTCGGGCCGAGGGCTCGTCACGGGCAACAGCATCGCATCCAGGCTCCCGAGCGGATCACCTCCGGCATCACGCCAGGGGTGTCTAGGAAGCCCCGCGCTCGGGGTCGGCCCCGTCACCGAATCGCTGCGCCGTTGGCGCCGCATCTGAGAGCAGCCTCCGGCGTTCGATCTCGGCGAGGACCATCTCGATCTCATACACCTTCCGGCCGCCTCGCTTGCCGACCGGCTGCCAGCCCTTCCGGGATGCCCACGAGCGCAACGTGCCCCACGGGGTGCCAGTGGCCACGGCCAACGCTTGCAGGTCGCACGCCTGCCCCGCCATCGCTAGTCCTCGCTCTCCTCGGTTGGCGCCGCAGCTTTGCGGGCGTTGCGTCGGGCGTCCCACTGCTGCGCGTGCGGCAGTAGGTCCCTCACTCGGTATAACGTCCTGCCGCCTAGCCTGCGCCGCTGGACCGACTGTGACGCAGCCCAGCGGCGCAGGGTGCCTTCCGGGATGGATATCCCGTCGGCATGCAGCGCATGGATCAGGGTGGACATGTCGACGAAGCCCAGCAAGGGGTCGACCGCCCGCCTGTCGTCCATACTCAGTGACGCTGCCCCTCGAGCTGGTCGGCCAGTGCGACCGCTGCCAGCAGCCCCGCCGCAAGCCGCCGGCCCTGCTCCGGGGTGAGGTTGCCGTCGGCGACGTAGATCCTCGCCTCCCCGTCCTTGGCCTGCCACACGTAGCAGCCGAGGGCAGCGGTGATCTCGGTCTGCGCCCCCGTGTGCAGGTGCTCCTCGCCGATGTCCTCCGCGAGCGCCCTCGGCTCCTCACACCAGTCCGGGCATGCCGTCGCCACGTTCCCGGTCGTGGTCATGCGCCTGCCCCGATCCGCTCGGCCAGCTCCGCAGCCCGCAGCACCGCGGCCGCGTACTCCCGCGCCCCCGCGGGCGTCAGGTCCTGGTCCCCGGCGTAGACGAGGCCCTGGCCCCCATCGACGTAGGCGTAAGTCAAGGCCGACTTGAGGTTCGCCGGGGTGCTGAATACCCCCTTGACGTTCGCGCTGGCCCCGCTGTGGTCGATGCCCGCACGCTCCGGCAGGTGGGCACCATCGTCGCACCACGCCGGGCACGGCGACGGCTCCGGGTCGCCCGGCAGCGCGTCGTGCTCACCGGCCGCGATCCGCTCCCACTCGGCCTGCCGCTCCGGCGGCATCGCCGCGTACCGGGCCTCCCACCGCAGCTCGCTCAACCGGTCGGACGCGGCCCGCGCCTGGCGCGATGCACCCTCGAGGTCCTCGACGTGCTCGCCGCGGATGAACCGCTCGAGGATGTCGTACAACGGGATATCAGAGATGGACTGAGTGTCGTCCTGACGTGCTGCAACTCCCGGCATAACCTGCTCGCTTTCGCTCAGCGGTGACCTGCGTTTTCGCAGGTCAGCACAGCGCACTCGCGGGCGGCTCCCCCAAGATGCCGGGGGAGCCGATGCGGGTGCAGCCCAGCCGTGCCCGCCGGGTGACCTGAACCGGCGGCCAGTGCGCTGCGGACCTTGAGACGAGCCTCGCTGCCCGGTTCGTCCTGGTTAGTCACTTTCTTGGGTGAGAGAAGGTTCGAACCAGTCCACAAATTCACTCTTTCGGGGTGTTCGAGGCCCGAGAAAGGGCAATCAGGGCGTGTCCCGACCCCTGCCCTGGAGGCCATCGTGTCCGCGAGCTCGACTCCTCACCTCGTGCTTCGTGGGGCTGGTGTCGTCGCCGGCACTGCCGTCGCACTGCTGAGCGTCGCTGGCCCCGCGGCCGCCCTCCCTGGTATCCCGCCGCCGCCGGCTCCCTCCGTCTACTTGCCGCCTCCGCCACCCCTGCCTCCCGCCTACGTGCCGCCTGCGCCGGCCGTGCCTCCCGCCTACGTGGCACCTCTGCCGCCTCTGTACACGCCGCCCGTCAATCCCCCCCCGGTGGTTTCGGCGCCGGTGCAGCTGCCCGTCGGAGGCGGTGGCTCTGGCGGCGGCGGATCGGTGGGCGGCACGGTTGGTGGCGTCGGCGGCGGTGTCGGGGGCACGGTGGGCGCTGTCGGCGGGGCCGTCAGCGCCACGGTGGGCGGAGCCGTGGGCACGGTGGGCGGCGCGGTAGGCAGCATCGGCGGCACCGTCGGCTCGCTGCCCTCGACCATCTATGGCGCGGCAGGAAATCTCACCGGCGGATACGGGGGAGTCGGCGGCTCCGGCGGCGGTGCAGGACTTCCTGGCGCCCCTGCCACTGGCGCTCCAGCACCCGGTGGCGCCACCACAACAGCCGGCGGGACGGCCGGGGCTCCAGGGGCCCCGGCAGCGTTCGGGGTCGCCGTGACGGGGCCCGTCGCCAAGGCTGCCGGCGCGAGCCGCGACAACCTCCTCGGCGCCGCCTCTGCCTTCCTGCCGTCGACGTTGGTCACCAGCTTCGCTGACCTCGGGTCGACCCCCGGCTCGCTGAAGGCAGTTCCGGCCCCCGACCTCGCCCTGCTGCCGCAGTCACGGCTGCAGGACGTTCAGGCACCGCTGCTGGCCGCAGCCCAGCGCAGCGCCAACGGCTCGGTGCTGCAGGCCATCCGCGCTCAGGTGGTTCGCGGGATGCTGATCGTGCTCGCGACAATCGCCGTTTCCCTCGTTGGCGCAGCCAACGTCCGGGTGCGGCAGTTGAACCCTCGAAGCCGGGGGACCGGCGTCGCCGGCTGGCGCGCGCAGGTGGGCGCCGCAACCGCGATGCTGCACGCGGAGCCTGCCCTCGCCCTCGGCGTAGCCCGCGACCGGCTCGCCGACATGTTTCCGATGCGCAGCATGGGCGAGCGGGCCGCACGGTTGCTCAGCACCCGCATCCGGGTCGGGGCGTCCTAGCACCCCCAGGCTTAGGCCCGCGCGGATGCCGCTAGCCGGTCCAACCGGCGGCGTGCAGGTGCGCAAGCACCGGCTGCAACGCCTCCTCGGGTGTCAGCCCGCTCGTGTCAACGACGACCTCGGCGTCGGTCGGCGCCTCGTACGGGTCGCTCACGCCGGTGAACTCCGCGATGATCCCGGCGCGCGCCTTGGCGTACAGCCCCTTGCGGTCCCGTCGCTCACACTCGGCCAGTGGGGTGGCCACATGAACAAGGACCAGGCCGCCCCCGGCGTCCTCGACCATCGCCCGAACCTCACGGCGCGTGACGTCATACGGCGCGATCGGCGCGCAGACCACCGCCCCACCGGCGCCGGCGACCTGCGCCGCCACCCAGCCGATCCGGTGGACGTTGGTGTCGCGGTCGACGCGGGAGAAGCCGAGGCCGGCGGTGAGGTGGCGACGTACCCGGTCGCCGTCGAGCACGGTCACGGAGCGCGCGTCGGTCTCGAGCAGGCGGGTCGCGAGCAGCGTCGCCAGCGTCGACTTGCCTGACCCCGACAGTCCAGTGAACAGCACGACCAGTCCGCGGCTGCGGCGCGGGCGATGCCGGCGCGCGAGCGCGCGGATGACGGCCGGCGGGCTCACCGCGGGGTCGGGGTCGGTACCGGCATCGAGCGCGTGACCGAGGGCGAGCCCGACCCCCAGCGTCAGGGGCGGTGCGATCCACGCATGACCGAGCCCGTAGGCCTGGGCGACGAGCCGGGCGCTGTCGTCGTCGTCGGGGACAGCGACCAGGACCACCGCAGCCGGCACCGTCAGCTCGTCAACAGCTGCCAGCAGCGCCGCGACCCGGTCATGGTGGCGCGGGTCGGTCGGCTCTGACTCTCCCGCCAGCAGGAGCACCAGCACCCCGTCCAGAGCGCTGTGCTCGGCGAGCCGCTCCTGCACTGCGGAAATATCCGGGGCGTGCAGTGCTCGACCGGTCAGCACTCCCATCGGCAGCTGCACGCCGCGTTGGCGCAGCAGCGCCCGTGCGTCCTCGGGCACCAGCCACTGGCCGGGGTGGTCCGGACGATGCGGCGGCCGGACTTCGAGCGCCGTGCCGCTCACCGATCCCTCGCGTACCGCTGTGACGAGGAGGGTGCCGAGCTCGACGCCCTCCTCGTCGTGCAGCGTCAGCGACATCCCCGGCTGGGGCGCCGGGCGCCCAGCGGGTAGCGGCAGGACCAGCTCGCCCGCAGCCGGCGCGACCGCCCGCAGTGTCAGAGCCGCGATGCCGGAACGGTCCAGGACGAGTGGCGGCGCGTTCTCCGGACCGCCGCCATCCGGCGATCCCGCGCCCGCCTGTGGGCCGCCTGGTGGCGTCGTCCCCGGCTCTGTCATGGAGGCCTTTCTACCCGGGTCGCCGTCCTTGCGGCAGGGCCGTGGCAAGGTCGTCGTATGCCTGCCAGCCACGGCCACTCCAGCCACGCCAGTCACGGACAGCACGCCCACACCCCTGCGGGCCAGCCGCAGTCGGCGCATCCCGATCCCGCTCTGGCCGCACGCCTCGCCCACGAGACGGGGGAGGTGCTCCTGGGCCTGCGGCGCGACTGGGCGCCGGAGGCCGGAACCGACCAGCTGCGGGCAGCCGGCGACAGCACAGCCCACGAGCAGCTGATGACGGCTCTCAGCCGTGCCCATCCAGGCGATGCTGTCCTGTCAGAGGAGGGCGCCGACACCCCCGAGCGCCTCGACGCCGACCGGGTCTGGATCGTCGACCCGCTCGACGGCACCCGTGAGTACGGCGAGGGCCGCGGGGACTGGGCGGTCCACGTGGCGCTCTGGGTCCGGGACAGCAGTGCCGACACCGGGGGGCACATCGCGGCCGCTGCGGTGGCCCTGCCCGTGCTCGGCGTGACCCTAACCAGCGACCCGCAGGTGGTCGTGCCTGCCCTCGAGGACCGCCCCCCCATCCTGGTGGTCAGCCGCAGCCGGCCACCCCACGAAGCGGCGGCCCTGGTCGACGCCCTCGGCGGGGAGCAGCGGGCGATGGGCTCGGCCGGCGCCAAGGTCGCCGCGGTCCTGCGGGGCGAGGCCGACGTCTACCTGCACAGCGGTGGCCAGCACGAATGGGACTCCGCGGCCCCGGTGGCCGTGGCGCTCGCTGCGGGGATGCACGCCAGCCGGCTCGACGGCTCGCCGCTGGTCTACAACCAGCCCGACCCGCTGCTGCCCGACCTGCTCGTCTGCCGCCAGGAGCTGGCCGATCGGGTCCTGACGGCACTTGCCAAGGCACACTGACCGGCTCGGCCGCCGCTGGAAGCCGCCGTGGCCGACCGTAGGGTGACGCTGTGCGCCTGCCGGTGATGCCCCCCGTCAAGCCAATGCTGGCGCGCTCGGTCCCGGAGGTTCCCGAGCAGCCCGGGATGCTGTACGAGCCCAAGTGGGACGGCTTTCGCAGCATCGTGTTCCGCGACGGCGACGAGGTCGAGATCGGCAGCCGTAACGAGCGCCCGCTCACGCGCTACTTCCCGGAGGTGGTGCAGGCAGTCCTCGCCGAGCTGCCCGAGCGCTGCGTCGTCGACGGCGAGATCGTGGTCGTCGCCGGGCCCGGGCTCGACTTCGAGGCGCTGCTGCAGCGCATCCACCCCGCTGCCAGCCGCGTCGACCTGCTGGCCGGGCAGACGCCCGCTCGGCTGGTCGTTTTCGACCTGCTGGCGCTCGGCGACGAGGACTGGACGGGCCGCCCGCTGGCTCAGCGTCGGGGGGCGCTGGAGAAGATGTTCGCGGGCCGGGACCAGGCCGGCCAGGTGCACCTCACCCCCTCCACGGCTGACCCGGCAGTCGCCCGGGAGTGGTTCGCGACTTTTGAGGGGGCCGGCCTCGACGGCGTCGTCGCCAAGCCGGGCGAGCTCGGCTACCTGCCCGACAAGCGTGTCATGTTCAAGATCAAACACGCTCGCACGGCCGACTGCGTCGTCGCCGGGTTCCGGTGGCACAAGAGCGGCGAGCCCGCGGTCGGCAGCCTGATGCTGGGGCTGTACGACGATGCCGGCGTGCTGCACCACGTCGGGGTGGCAGCTTCGTTCTCGATGGCGCGGCGGCGGACACTCGCCGACGAGCTGGCGCCCTACCGCACCGCGCTCGACGGCCACCCCTGGGCATGGGGGAGCGAGGACGCGCCAGTGCCGGCAGGCGCAGCCGAGCCGGGGGCGGTTGGGCGCACCCCCCGCGAGGCGGAGTCCTCCCGGTGGAACCGGGGAAAGGACCTGTCATTCCAGCCGCTGCGCCCCGAGCTCGTCGTCGAGGTCGGGTACGACCACCTCGAGGGCGCCCGCTTCCGGCACACCGCCCAGTTCGTCCGCTGGCGCCCCGACCGCGAGCCGCGCTCGTGCACCTACGCCCAGCTCGACCGGCCGGTCGCCTACGACCTGGCCGCCGTCCTCGGCTGACCGGTGCGGATCCGCTGACCTGTGCGCATCAGCATCGTCTGCGGCCGCTACCAACCCGCCCGGGACGGCGTCGCGGCCTACGTGGAGCGGCTCGTCGCGGCGCTGCCTGAGACCGGGGCCGCGGCCGGTATGCCGGTGCAGGCCGACGTCGTCGAGTGGGCCGGCCTGCTGCGCTTCCGGGCCGGCGACACCGACGTGGTGCACGTTCAGTTCGCCCCCGCTGCCTACGGCTACCGCCCCGAGATCGGGCTGCTGCCGCTGCGCACCCGTCGGCCCGTCGTGACGACGCTGCACGAGTACGCCTGGTGGCAGTGGCCCGCGCGAGTGCCAGGGGCGGCATGGCGCCCGCTGGAGCGCCGACGGCTGTGGGACCGCGAGACGCTGCGCCTGGTCCCCGGCAGCGCCGCCCTGGTCTGCACCAGCTCGCCGGCCGCGGATGCGGTGCAGGCACGGACGGGCCGGACGGCTGAGGTCATCCCCATCGGCGCGAACGTCGGCCTCAGCTGGCCGGGGGACCGGGCGCTCGCCCGCGCTGAGCTCGGCCTCGACCCGGATGCTCCGGTGCTCGCCTTCTTCGGCTTCGTCCATCCGGTCAAGGGGCTGCGCTACCTGCTCGAGGCGCTGCCCGGGCTCCGGGTGCGGCATCCCGGTACGCGGCTGCTCGTCATCGGTGGGTGGCGCTCGCTGGCCTGGCCCGACGGCGAGGCCGACGCGTTCGTCGGCGACCTGCGAAGGCTGGCCCGAGAGCTCGGCGTCACGCCGGCTGTCGACTTTCTCGGGTTCCAGGAGCCGGCCGCCGTGTCTCGTGCCCTGACCGCAGCCGACCTCGCCGTGCTGCCGTTCACCGCCGGACTGACCGCCAAGAGCGGCTCGCTGCTGACCTGCTGGGCCCACGGGCTGCCGGTGGCCGGCCCTGAGCCCCTCGCCGGTCGGGACCCAAACCTCGGGGATGCGGTCGCGCCGTTCACCCGGCGCGATGCCGCCAGCACGGAGGCTGTGGTCGGCGACCTGCTCGCTGACCCGTCCCGGCGGGCGCGCCTCGCCGCTGCGGGGCGGGCCCAGCTGGCCGACCGGTCGTGGCCGCAGATCGCCGCCCGGCACCTGGCGGTCTACCAGCGCGTACTGGCCGGGCGGGGGAGCGGCCGGTGAGCCCGAGCCCACGGCTGCCCCAGCGGCCCCAGCGGCCCCAGCGGCTGCTCGTGGTCGAGCTGCTCGGCGGCTTCGGTGACCTGCTGATTGCCCTGCCCGCGATCCACGCCCTCGCCGCGGCCCAGCCGCAGGCGCAGCTGCGCGTGGCGACGGTCCCGGCCGCCGCCGAGCTGCTGGTCGCCGACCCGGCCGTCGACTCGGTTGTCGGCGGCGACCTCTCCCGCCCCCACGACTGGCTCGACGGCGAGCTCCAGCGCCATCCTCCTGACCTGGTGGTGTCGACAACGATGCACAGCGGGCTCGACCAGCTGATCGAGCAGCGCGTCCCCGGCAGCATCACCAACCTGTGGCGCAACCCCCCGCCGAACGAGCTGATCGACCGGCGGTTCCTGCGCCTGCTCGCCGATGACGGGCTGATCCAGGACGCGCACCGCAGCACGCCGCTGCAGGTCGCCCTGACCAGTGCCGAGCGGGACGAGGGACGCCGGCTGCTAGCGAGCCTGCTCGGGCCAGGCGCGCGTCGCCCGCTGCTGGTGCTGCCCGGCAGCGGGATGGCGGTCAAGCGCTGGCCGGCCGAGCGCTGGCAACAGCTGGTCGAACAGCACGCCGGTCGCGCGCTTGTCCCGGTGGCCGAGCACCGGGTGGTGCCAGCGGCCACCCCGCTACCGGCCGGGCTCGACCTGCGCGGGCTCGCGGCGCTTGCCGGGGCCGTCGGCGAGGCCGGCGGTCGAGCCGTGGGCGGTGACACCGGCCCGGTCCGGCTGGCGGCCGCAGCCCGCTGCCCGGCCGTCGGGCTGTACGGGCCGACCCTGGCGGCCCGCTACGGGCTGTCCGCACCGTGGACGCAGAATCTGCAGGGGCTTCCAGGCTGCGAGGTCCGGCGGCCCACGGCCATCACCGAGCAGGAATGCTGGTGGTCGGCCCGGTGCCCGCTGGACACCGGCCCGCTGGGCACCAAGCCTGCCGGCAGCCGCGCGCAGTGCATGGCCGACGTGTCCGTCGCGGACGTGCTCGCTGCCCTGGAGCGGGTAGGGGAGGCGACATGACCAGCCCCCAGAGCGGCCCCGACACAACCGGCGAGCCGCAGACCGACGACCCGCACGCGGGCCTGTCGGCCACCGGTCGGACGGCCGACCAGATGCACGTCGACGACGCCAAGCCCGGGACCGACTACGGCGCCCCCGCTGCCATCGGTGAGGACGACGAGGAGTCCGCTGGCGGCTGAGCAGCGCTCTGCCCATCGTGGGCATCCTTGTCCCGGCGGTAGCGCAGCAGCAGCGTCGAGTCCTGCTCCAGCACGCCCGCCAGCTCGAGGTCCGCCGGGTGCTGCCAGGGCGTCCCAGCGAGCAGCTGCAGGTGGCCCGGGCCAGCCAGCAGCGGTGACACCGTCACGCACAGCTCGTCAAGGTGCCCGGCGGCGGCCATGGCCCCAAGCAGTGATGGTCCGCCCTCGCACAGCACGCGCCGCAGGCTGCGGGCGGCGAGGGCGTCGAGCACGCGCCGTGGCTCGGCCGTGTCCTGCCCGCACACGACGACCTCGGCCACGTCAGCCAGGGCGGCCACGGCCGTCGCGTCGGCGTGCGCCGTCGTCAGGACGAGGGGCAGCTCGCCCCCGCCGGCCTCGGCAAAGAGCCGGGCGGCAGGGTCCAGCGCAGCCGACCGGCTGACCACGGCGAGGCGGGGCACTGCGCGCATCCCACGCTCCCGGCGCCACTGCTGGCGCTGGTCCGGCACCCGGACCGGCCCGTAGTCCTCCGCCCGGGCCGTCCCGGCACCCACGAGTACGACGTCGCAGCACCACCGCAGCATCCGGAACACGGCCTTGTCGGCGGGGCTGCCGAGCCCGTGGGAGCGGCCGTCGAGCTCGGCGGCGCCGTCGACGCTGACGACGAAGTTGGCACGCACGTGGCACTGGCCGAGGCCGGGATCGGGGACCGCGTAGACCGCACCGAGGTCGACCTCGCCCGTTTGCGGAGGCAGCAGCGAGCGCACCACGGGACGATATGCCGCCACAATGGGCGGGATGCCTCCCGAAGCGCCGCGAACCCCCAGCGCCCCCACAGCCCCCAACGCCCCCACAGCCCCCACCTCCCGCACCACACCTGGCACACCCGCCCGCCTGGCGGACCGGCGGCCGGAGGTCGGCGCGGACGCCCTGGTCGCCGAGCTGACCCCGCCACCCCGCTTCGGGGAGGTCAGCCTGCAGACCTACCGGCCGGAGCCCGACCAGCCGACGCAGGCCCGGGCGGTCCAGGCTGTTGCGGCATTCGGCGAGCGGCTGGCGCCCGAGCCGCCACGCCGGCGCGGCCTGCTGGGGCTCGGGCGGCGGCGCGACATCGAGCCGGAGGCTCGGGCGGGGCTCTATCTGGACGGCGGGTTCGGCGTCGGCAAGACGCACCTGCTGGCATCGCTCTGGCATGCCGCTCCCGCCCCCAAGGCGTACGGGACCTTCGTCGAGATCACGAGCCTGGTCGGCGCGCTCGGGTTCGAGCCGACCGTCCGGGCGCTGGCCGGGCACCGCTTGCTGGCCATCGACGAGTTCGAGCTCGACGACCCGGGCGACACCGTCCTCATCTCCACCCTGCTGACCCGCCTTGCCGACGCTGGCGTCCGCGTCGCTGCCACCAGCAACACGCAGCCCGAGGACCTGGGGGAGGACCGCTTCGCCAGCGAGGACTTCCTGCGGGAGATCCAGGGCCTGGCCGCGCGCTTCGAGACCGTTCGCGTCGACGGCGAGGACTACCGGCACCGCGGCGGCACGCACGCCCCCGAGCCGCTCCATGACGACGAGGTGCTGCACCGCACGGCGGCGGTCGGGAACGCCACCTGCGACGACTTCGACGCGCTGTGCGGCCACCTGGCGACGGTGCACCCCTCCCGCTACCGCCACCTGGTCGACGCCGTGCCCCTGGTCGGGCTCACTGGCGTGCACCGCCTCGAGGACCAGGCGGTGGCGCTGCGGGTCGTGGTCCTCATCGACCGGCTCTATGACCGGAACGTGCCAGTCCTCACCTCCGGGAGCCGGCTCGACGCGCTGTTCGACAAGGAGCTGCTGCGGGGGCCGCACCGCAAGAAGTACCAGCGGGCGCTGTCCCGGCTCACCTCGCTGGCCTGTGCCGGCCTGCACGCAAGCGGCGCAAGCGGCGCAGCCGGTGCCCCCTAGCATCTAGCTGTGGACTGGAACCTGCGCGGCTGCGCCCGGCACGGGCACGTGACCTACCGTCCGGACGAGACCGACCTCGCTGAACGCCTCACCGCCACCACCCCGGCGGGCGAGTCGTGGCGGTGCCTGCGGTGCGGCGCGTTCGTCCCGGGGGAACCGCACAGCCGTGGCCCGGCTGACGAGGCGCCCATTGTGCTGCGGGGCAAGGCGCTGCGGCAGGCGACGATCCTGCGGCTGCTGGCGGCCGAGCGCCTGCTGAGGGCGCTGCTGCTCATCGGCATCGGGTACGCCATCCTGCGCTTCCGCAAGTCCGAGGCCAACGTGCAGGGGGTCTTCAACCGCGCCGTCCCGGCCGCCAAGCCGCTCGCGCGGGTGCTCAACATCGACCTCAACCACAGCCCGACGCTCGGCAAGCTGCAGCACCTGATCCACACCAAGCCCTCGACGCTGCTGCTCGTCGCCGTGCTCATCCTCGGCTACGCCGCGACGCAGATCGTCGAGGGTGTCGGCCTGTGGCTGCTCAAGCGCTGGGGCGAGTACTTCGCCGTCGTGGCGACGAGCGCGTTCCTGCCGCTGGAGATCTACGAGCTCACCGAGCGGGTGACGGTGCTGCGGGTGCTCACTCTCATCGTCAACATCGCCGCGGTCGTGTACCTGCTGCTGAGCAAGCGGCTGTTCGGGCTGCGGGGTGGCCGCGCCGCATACGAGAAGGAGCGCGAGAGCGCCTCGCTGCTCGAGGTGGAGGACTCAGCCGGCGGAGCTCGTCGGCGCGAGCCCGCTCAGGCCGCAGCCGGCTGACCGGTGGCCACCAGTGGCCACGTCCCGCGATGCCGGGACGTCAGGGCGCCCGATCAGCCCACGGGCGGCTGCAGCAGCCGGACGAGCGCCACGGACTCGCCGGGCAGCTCGATGTGCCCGTCGGCGAACGAGAAGCCCTGCTTGGATGCGAGCACGACAGCGACGGGAGTGCCCTCGAGCGGGACCGCGGTGCGTTCCGGTGAGAACGCGGCCACGACAGCGAGCGAACCGCGGTGCAGCACGAGCCAGCGCCCGCCGGGGTCGACGCTGCAGCGGACCCGTTCCCGCGGGCCGGCGAGGTCGGGCTCGGTTCGGCGCAGGGCAATCAGCCGGCGGTGCCAGTCCAGCAGCATCGCGCCGCGCTCGCTGGCCGGCTCGTCCCAGTCGAGCGTGGAGCGCTCGAAGGTGGCCAGGGCCTGCGGGTCGGGGACATCCTCGGTCGCCCAGCCGTGCTCGGCGAACTCGGCGCGGCGCCCGACGCGGACAGCCTCGCCCAGCTCACCGGAGTGGTCGGAGAAGAACTGCCACGGCGTCCTCGCGCCCCACTCCTCGCCCATGAACAGCATCGGCGTGAACGGTGAGAGCAGCAGCAGGGCCGCGCCGACCTTGAGCAGCCCGTCGGAGAGCACAGCAGCCGCGCGGTCACCCTGCGCGCGATTGCCGATCTGGTCGTGGTCCTGCAGGAACGTGACGAACCGCCAGCCCGGCACGCCGGTGGCCGGACGGCCGTGCGAGCGGCCGCGGAAGCTCGAGTAGCCGCCGTCGTGGACGAAGGCCGACCTCATCGCCTTGGCCAGGACGTCGAGCCCTCCGAAGTCGACGTAGTAGCCCTGCCGCTCACCCGACAGCGTGGCCCACAGGGCATGGTGCACGTCGTCGCACCACTGCGCGTCGAGGCCGTAGCCGCCGGCCTCGACGGGCCGCACGAGCCGCGGGTCGTTCAGGTCGGACTCGGCGACGAGGAACAGCTCGCGGCCGGTCGAGACGCGCAGCTGCTCCACCGCACGGCTGAGCTCCTCGAGCAGGTGCATCGCGCGGTCGTCACGCAGGGCGTGGACGGCGTCGAGCCGCAGCCCGTCGCAGTGGTAGTCCTGCAGCCACATCAGGGCGTTGCCGAGCAGGAAGCGCCGCACGTCGTCCGAACCGGGGGCGTCGAGGTTGACGGCGGCACCCCATGGCGTGCTGTGCGCGTCGGTGAAGTACGGCCCGAAGCGGGCGAGGTAGTTGCCGGCGGGCCCGAGGTGGTTGTAGACGACGTCCATCACCACGGCGAGGCCACGGGCGTGGCAGGCGTCGACGAAGCGCTTGAGCCCGTCGGGGCCGCCGTAGGGCTCGTGGACCGCGTACAGGTCGACGCCGTCGTAGCCCCATCCGCGTGCGCCGTCGAAGGCGTTGCACGGCAGCAGCTCGACTGCGTCGATGCCGAGGCCCGCGAGGTGCTCGAGCCGCTCGATCGCCGCATCGAACGTGCCGGCGGAGGTGAATGTGCCGATGTGCAGCTCGTACAGCACCGCTCCCGGCAGGGGCAGCCCGCGCCAGGACGCGTCGGTCCAGGCGAAGGTGCTGTCGTCGACGACAGCGGAGCGGGCGTGCACGCCCTCGGGCTGCCAACGCGAGCGTGGGTCGGGCAGCTCCTCGGTAGGCCCGACATCCCCTGCATCGAGGACGAAGGCGTACCGGCAGCCGTGGCCGATGTCGGGCGCGTCGAGCGTCCACCAGCCCGGCTGCGAGCCCGGGCCGCCGCTGGATGCCTGGCGCCGCTCGTCGCCCACCGCGACAGCAACCGACCGGGCCTGCGGCGCCCACACCGCGAAGCGAGTCATGCCCGTCGCCCTCCCCGCGCGCTCGATCGGCTACGCACTCGGGGCCGCGAGCCGCGCGCCGAGGAGCATCACACCCTCGTGAGCGGCATCAAGCCAAGGTGGACACGGCGCGACGCCCGGTCGACTGCTCCACCACGGTACGAAGCCGCGCCCACAGCAGCGGCCCGAGCACGATTGCCGCCAGCAGCACCCAGCCGACTGTCACGGTCGGCACGTCGAGGGTCTTGAGCCCGCTGGCCAGCAGCACCACGGCGATGGCGCGGCGGACGAACCAGGCCGGCGCCGAGGACGACAGCCTCGCGCCGACGTACACCCCCGGCAGGCTGCCGATCAGGATGGACGTGGTGAGACCGAGCTTGAAGTCGCCGAACAGCACGTGTGCCAGCGCCGCCGACCCCACCAGCGGCACCGCCTGCACGAGGTCGGTGCCCACGAGGTCGCCGGCCTTGAGCGTCGGGTAGAGCAGCAGCAGCAGGACGATGATCAGCGAGCCGGAGCCGACCGACGTCATGCCCACGACGAGGCCGCCCAGGACGCCGACGAGCAGTGTCGGCAGCGGACGCACGACGGGGTCGGGCTCGGCCACGGCGCCGCCGTCGGTACGGACCCGCCGCCTGACGTCGAGCACGGCCTTGACGACAAGCATTACCGCGGCCACGAGCAGCGCGACGCCCAGCGCCGTCTTGACTGTCGACTGCACCACCGACCCCTTGCCCAGTACCCGCAACAGCACGACCCCGAGGAAGGCGGCGGGCACCGACCCGATCGCGAGCCAGGTGACCAGAGGGCGGTTGACCGTGCCACGGCGCCAGTGCACCGCGCCGCCCACCGGCTTCATGACGAACGCGGCGACCAGGTCGCTGGAGACCGCGGCGAGGGGCTGGATGCCGAACAGCAGCACCAGGGCGGGGGTCATGAGCGCGCCGCCGCCCATGCCGGTCAGGCCGACCACGAGGCCGACGATCAGCCCAGCCACAGCGATTGTCAGGTCGATGTGCATGGAGGCCCGTCCGTCATCTCAAGCCCTGGTCCGTCATTGTCTACCTTACCAGTAGGCAATATGGATGATGTCGATGACCTCACCGTGCCCGACTGACCCGAGGAGCCCGATCAGCGGCGCGACCAGGCCTCCGCCTGCTCGGTGAGCTCGGCGACGACAGGTGGCAGATCGCCGGCAACGAGGTCGGCGAGCGTCACCGACTCGAGCACCGCCCGCAGGCTCGCTCGCACCGCGACCCACACCTTGGTCAAGGGCTCGGCCGGCCCGGAGTAGACGACGTCCTCGGGCCGGGAGTCCTGCACGCTCGCCAGCGGCCCGTCGACGGCCCGCATCACGTCGGCCACGGACACCTCCCCGGGCGGCCGGGCGAGCACGTACCCACCGGAGGGGCCGCGCTGGCTGCGCAGCACCCCTGCCTTACGCAGGTCGCCGAGGATGCCGAGCAGGAACTTCAGCGGGATGCCCTGAGCCCGCGACACCACCTCGGCGGTGACCGGCTCACCTGGCCTCGCCGCGAGCTCGGTCAGGGCCCGGACCGCATAGTCGGAGCGGGCGGAGACACGCACGCGACGATCCTTTCATCAGGCGCACTGGAGCCAGCCGCGTGCGCACCAGCGTTGCACCCCTCAGTCGCGCACCAGCAGCGCGACGGGGAAGTCGCGCAGCAGCCGCAGCAGGTACGCCTCACCGCCGTCATGACGCCGGGCGCTGAGCACGTCGGTCCAGCTGCCCGGTGGCAGCGGGACCGCGGTGTCCTTCCACCCCCCAGTCCGCCGCAGGCCGAGCGCCAGGCGCGGGACCACCGTCACCACCTGGGACGAGCGGGCGAACGCGACGACATGCTCCGCCGCCGCCCCGCGGGCCGTCAGCGGCTCGTAGGTCGCGTCGGCCCCGAACGCATCAGGCCGGTCCCGGCGGGCGGTGAGAGCGGCGCGGACCAGGTGCAGCTTGGCTGCCCCGCTGTCGTCGACCTTCGGCGTCCCGCGGGTCGTGGCCAGCAGGCGGGCGCGCTCGGCGTAGTCGACCGGGCGCCGGTTGTCGGGGTCGACGAGCGACAGGTCCCACAGCTCGCTGCCCTGATAGACGTCCGGGACCCCTGGCATCGTCAGCTGCACCAGCTTCTGCGCCAACGAGGTGACCCGGCCCGGCTCGATGAGGGTGTCGACGTAGCGGGTCAGCTCCGCGACGAACTCGCCGTCGCCGAGCACCCGCGTGACGTAGGCCGCGAGCGCCTCGTCGTACTCGACGTCGGGCGCCGTCCAGGACGTGTGCTGCTTGGCCTCGCGCGTTGCCTTCTCCAGGTAGCGCTGGGCACGCTGCACGTCCAGCGGCCAGGCACCGACCAGGGTCTGCAGCAGCAGGTACTCGGCGTTGCGGTCCGGACCCGCCGCCCCGGCATGCCGTTCCCCGAGCCCGAGCAAGCGCCCGGCGGCGCGGGCCCAGCCGGCCGGGTCCTCGGAGAGCAGGGCGAGCCGGGCGCGGACGTCTTCGGAGCGCTTGGTGTCGTGCGTCGACAGCGTCGTCATCGCGAGCGGCCAGTCCCGCTGCGCTGCTCCGGCAGCGGTGTGGAAGTCGGCGACGGACCTGCCGAGCACCGCCGGCGCCCCGCCGACCTCGTTGAGGGCAACGAGCCTGTTGTAGCGGTAGAAGGCGGTGTCCTCCAGGCCCTTGGCCATAACCGGGCCGCACGTCTGCTGGAAGCGGATGACGAGCTCGGCCGGCCCCGCCATGACGAGCCGGCAGACGGCATCGATCTCGACGGCCCTGGTCGGCAAGCGCTCCTGCGCCCGGGCCCGGGCGCGGGCGATGGTGTCGACAGACGCCGGGCTCGGCGCCTGGCCGGGCACGACGTAGGCGCGATAGACGTCGAATGCCTCGAGCAGCGCCTCGAGTGCCTCGCGCAGCCCCCGGCGGGTGAGGTCCCGCGTCGCCCGCACGGACCACGCTGCGCGCACGACGAGCTCGGTCAGCCGGCCCAGCTCGGCAGGCAGCACATGTCGTACGGCGTGCCGCTTGGCATCGGCCTCGACGGCGTGCCAGTCGGTCGGCTCCCGCGTCAGCTCCCCGTAGAGGGTGGTCAGCGGCACCTCACCGGAGGGGTCGACGAACAGCCCGAGCAGCCGGTTGAGTGCGTCGTAGCCGGTGGTCCCCGCGCAGGCCCACGCGGCCGGCAGGTGCTCACCATCCTCGAGGATCTTCTCGACGACGACCCAGGCGCCGCCCGTCGCCACCGAGAGCCGCTCGAGGTAGGCCTCGGGGTCGGCGAGGCCGTCGGGATGGTCGATCCGCAGCCCGTCGAGCTCACCGGCGCGCACTTGGCGCAGCACCTCGCGATGGGTGGCATCGAACATGTCAGGGTCCTCCACGCGGACCCCCGCGAGCGTGGTGACGTCGAAGAATCGCCGGTAGTTGAGCTCCTCGCCGGCGACGCGCCAGTCGCACAGCCGCCAGTGCTGGTGCTCGAGCGCCTCGGGCAGCCCCAACCGCTCGGTGCCCGGCGCCAGGGGTGCCTCGTGGTCGTAGTAGCGGACGCGGTCGCCGGCCAGCTCGATCTCACCCGCATCCAGGCATTCGAACAGCGAGCGTCCGAGCACGGGCAGCAGCACCCGGCCGGGATTGTCGGGCGAGTGCCAATCGATGTCGAACCACGCCGCGAAGGGGGATGCCGGGCCCTCCCGCAGCACCGACCACCACGCGGCGTTGGCCGACTCGGGCTCGGCGACCGACATGTGGTTGGGCACGATGTCGAGCACGAGCCCGAGCCCGGCCTCCCGGCAGGCGGCGACCAGCCGCGCGTGGGCGTCCGCGCCGCCCAGCTCCTCGTTGACCCGGCTGTGGTCGACGACGTCGTAGCCGTGGGTGGAGCCGGGGGAGGCCTGCAGGTAGGGCGAGCAGTAGACGTGACTGACCCCGAGCTCGGCGAGGTAGTCGGCGATACCCGCCGCGTCGTCGAAGCCGAAGTCCGGGGTGAGCTGAAGGCGGTAGGTGCTGGCCGGCACGCGGGTCACCCGCTCAGTGAACCGGACTGCCCCACGAACCGGACTGCCAGGCGAACCGGACGCCGCTAGTACACCCGGCGCAGAACCAGCACCGAGCGCGCGGGCGTGCGCATGGCCTCGCCGAACTTGTGCGAGGCCGCGTCGATGTCCGGGGCGAGCGGCGCGGTGGTGTCGACGACGACCTCCCATGCGCTGCCGAACTCCTGGCCGGGCAGAGTGTAGTCGACGTCCTCGTGCCAGGCGTTGAAGAACAGCAGGAACGAGTCGTCGACGATGCGCTGGCCGCGCGCGTCGGGGTCGGGGATGGCGTTGCCGTTGAGGAACATGCCGACCGAGCGGGCCCAGCCGTGCTCCCAGTCCTCCTGGCTCATCGCCTCGCCCGACGTGGTCAGCCAGACGATGTCGTCCAAGCCGCCGGAGCCGACCACCGGGCGGCCCTGGAAGTAGCGGCGGCGCCTGAGTACGGGGTGGCGGCGCCGCAGCTGTGAGAGGCGCTCGGTGAAGTCCATGAGGATGGAGTGCTCGCGCGCCTCGCTCCAGTCCAGCCAGGAGATCGGGTTGTCCTGGCAGTACGCGTTGTTGTTGCCGCCCTGCGTGCGGCCGATCTCGTCGCCGGCGACGAGCATCGGCACGCCTTGCGACAGGAACAGGGTGGCCAGGAAGTTGCGCTTCTGCTGCTCCCGCAGCGCGACGATGTCGAGGTTGTCCGTCGGCCCCTCCACGCCGCAGTTCCACGACCTGTTGTGGCTCTCGCCGTCGCGGCCGTCCTCGCCGTTGGCCTCGTTGTGCTTGTCGTTGTAGCTGACCAGGTCATGCAGGGTGAAGCCGTCGTGTGCGGTGACGAAGTTGATCGACGCGAAGGGCTTGCGGCCGTTGCTCTCGTACAGGTCGCTGGAGCCGGTCAGCCTGCTGGCGAACTCGGCGACTGTCGAGCCCTCGCCGCGCCAGAAGTCCCGGACCGTGTCGCGGTACTTGCCGTTCCACTCCGTCCACAGCGGGGGGAAGTTGCCCACCTGGTAGCCGCCCTCGCCGACGTCCCACGGCTCGGCGATCAGCTTGACCTGCGAGACCACGGGGTCCTGCTGCACGAGGTCGAAGAAGGCCGACAGCCGGTCGACGTCGTAGAACTCCCGGGCCAGGGTCGAGGCGAGGTCGAAGCGGAAGCCGTCGACGTGCATGTCCGTCACCCAGTAGCGCAGCGAGTCCATGATCAGTTGCAGCGAGTGCGGGTGCCGGACGTTGAGCGAGTTACCGGTGCCCGTGTAGTCCATGTAGTACCGCTTGTCGGCGTCGACCAGCCGGTAGTAGGCCGGGTTGTCGATCCCACGCAGCGACAGGATCGGCCCCTGGTGGTTGCCCTCTGCCGTGTGGTTGTAGACGACATCGATGATCACCTCGATGCCGGCGGCGTGCAGCGCCTTGACCATCGCCTTGAACTCGTGGACCTGCTGGCCCCGCTGCCCGGAGGAGGAGTAGGCACCCTCGGGGGCGAGGAAACCGATGGTGTTGTAGCCCCAGTAGTTGCGTAGGCCGCGGCTGGTCAGGTGCTCGTCCTGGATGAACTGGTGGCAGGGCATCAGCTCGATGGCGGTGACCCCGAGCTTCTTCAGGTGCTCGATGATCTCCGGATGGGAGATGGCGGCGTAGGTGCCCCGGATCTCCTCGGGTATGCGGGGGTGCTGGTAGGTCAGTCCGCGGACGTGCGCCTCGTAGATGACACTCTCGTTGTACGGGCGGCGGGGGGGCCTGTCGTTGTCCCAGTCGAAGTAGGGGCTGACCACGACGGATTTCGGCATGGACGGGGCGGAGTCCTCGTCGTTGCGCTCCTCCGGAGCGGCGAACCGGTACTGGAAGGCGGCCTCCGACCAGTCGACCTCGCCCTCGATCGCCTTGGCGTACGGGTCCAGCAACAGCTTGGCCGGGTTGCAGCGCTGGCCCGCCGCGGGGTTGAACGGGCCGGCCACGCGATACCCATAGCGCTGCCCCGGGCCGATGTTCGGCAGGTAGCAGTGCCAGTGGAAGGCGTCGACCTCCCGCATCGGCACCTGCGTCTCGGTACCTGCGTCGTCGAACAGGCAGAGGGTCACCGCGTCGGCAATCTCGGTGAAGAGGGCGAAGTTGGTGCCGATGCCGTCGAAGCTGGCCCCGAGGGGGTAGGCGTGACCTGGCCAGACCTGCATGATCGGGCTCTGCCCGGGCCCATCGCGGCGCACACCGGCAGCCGGGCAGGGGCAGTAGCGGGTGCGGTGTCAGTCACGTCTCCTGCGTACGGCCTGGGGCCGCGGAGCTCATCCGCTACCCGGCCGGCGTGTCGGGTTGCGACAGCACGCTGCGCGGGGTAGGAGTGGTTCTGATTGCGAACGACTGACGAGGCCGCAGGGGAAGGCGTCCCTCGTCGTGGAGGTCTTCGTGATCGAAATTGTGCCCGCGGCCACCCGGACCATGATCGCTGGGCGGCTCGCGCTACTGGCGTGTCCGGCTGCCCTCAGCCCGCACGCCGAGTTTGCCGTGGCTTCCGTCCTTGCCACGCCGGTGTCCCTGCAGTGGTCCCCGCAGCCGGCCCGCCCTGGTCAGCTGTGTGCGGCGCTCGAGTGGCGGGCCCCAGCCAGCGCTGCGGGGCGCCTGACCACCCGGCTGGCCGCGCTCGGCCCCCTGCTGTTCGAGGTCACCGAGGGTGCGAGCCCGGGATGCGACCCCATGCGCTACGCCTACGTGCCGTCCCTCGGGCTGCACCGAGGCACGCTCGCAGCCAGCGGCGACGTCGCCGTGGGGGAGGGCCCGCTGCGTGAGCTGCTCGAGCTCTCGGGCAGCGGTCCCGGCCTCGCCGGCGGCCTGCGCCGGCTCCTCGGCACTGACTGGGACGAGGCGCTCGAGCCCCTGCGCGACGGCGGGTACGCCGCTCCGGTCACCTGGCTGCGCCAGACCGGCTGAGGGGCCGCCAAGCGCTCGCGGCAAACGGGCCGGGCCAAGGGCTCACGATTGCCCCGGCGTTGCCGAGAGATACACACAAGGCGCTGCTGCAGCCACTTTTCCGGCCAGCTGCAGCGCCCCGGTGCTGGGCCACAAGCGCGTGCTCGTGTGACCTCGCCAACACAGGGCACATAGCGCATCGCTCCGGCGTTGGGGCGAACGCACAGACTTGCAGACGACCCTTCAAAGGGAGCACCAGTGGCTACCGACTATGACACCCCCCGCACCACCGACACCGACGACGACCAGGAGCAGAGCCTCGAGGCCCTGAAGGCGCGCCGGGCCGAGGCCGCCGCCGACCTGGGTGACGACGCCGACCCGTTCGAGGCCGAACTCGACCTGCCCGGTGCCGACCTGTCGGCCGAGGAGCTGACCGTGCACGTTCTGCCCCGGCAGGCAGACGAGTTCACCTGCACTAGCTGCTACCTCGTGCACCACCGCAGCCAGCTGTCCGACGAGAAGCGCATGATCTGCTCGGACTGCGCCGCCTAACCAGTCGGACGGGCCGTCGAAGCCGTCCCTGGGCGCTCGGCTACGGGCGCCACGCGACCGCTCGCTCAGGTGACGGTTGCACCGGCCTCCCGAAGCTCCTCGCTCACCGCGCCCACCACGTCGGGCCCGGCGACCATCGCCGTCGTCGTCAGCGGAACCTCGACCTCGTAGCCGAGCCGCATGCCGTCCAGGGCCGTCTCCTTGACGCACACGTCGCCCGCCAGCCCCACCACCACCAGCCGCTTGATGCCCCGGGTCGACAGCTGCGAGGCAAGGCTGGTCGCCTCGCGCTCGCCGGACACCGGGTCTCGTACCGAGAAGCCCGAGTACCCGTCGCTGCCGTCGGTGCCCTTGCGCACCACCGGCCCCTCGACCCGCAGCCGAGGATGCAGCTCGGCCCCCCACGTGCCAGCGACGCAGTGCACGGGCCACACCCCGCCCTGCGCAGCAAAGTGCGGCGTCTGCGGCGGATGGCTGTCCTGCGTGTAGACGACGAACGAACCCGCTGCCGTGGCCGCGCCGATCTCGGCGTTGACGGCGTCGACGACCTGCTCCCCGCCCTCGACGTAGAGACCGCCAGCAGGATCGGCGAAGTCGTTCTGCACATCGACGACGACGAGTGCGACGTCGGGGGCATAGCTGGGCACAGTCCTGCTCCTCGGGGCGGGGAGCCCCCGCATCCCCGGCACTGGGACCGGAAGGCGACTCCATGGCCAGTGTCGCGTACGTGAAGAGCGACGAGGTGTGTCCCGCCCCTCGCTGGAGCCCGCGCTCTCGTACGGTCCTCCCGTGCGCAGCAAGAGCTACGGCTCCGACGTCCTCGGCGCCCCGCGGGCACCCCGCCGTCCACCGCCGCCCGCCGTCCCGGCTGAGCACGGCCTGGTCGTCGAGGACCGCAACACGGGCTGGTGCGGCGCTGTCGTGCTGGTGGAGAGGGATGCCGTGGTGCTCGAGGACCGCCAGAGGCGCCGGCGCACCTTCCCGCTGCTGCCCGGCGCCTTCTCCCTCGACGGTCGCCGCGTCACCCTCGTGCGTCCGGCTGCACCGCAGGTCAGCGGTCCCCGGCGCACGGCGTCCGGCTCCCTGGCCGTTGCCGGACAGCCCGCCCGGGTGGCCAGAGCGAGCCGGCTTCTCGTCGAGGGGATGCACGACGCCGCGCTCGTGGAGCGGGTGTGGGGTGACGATCTTCGCGTCGAGGGTGTCGTGGTCGAGGTGCTCGATGGCGTCGATGCGCTGCCCGGGGTCGTACAGGGCTTCGGGCCGCGTCCGGGGCACCGCCTGGGCGTGCTCGTCGACCACCTGGTCCCGCGCAGCAAGGAGGCCCGCATAGCGGCCGAGGTCAGCGGTCCGCACGTCCTCGTCACCGGCCACCCCTACGTCGACATCTGGCAGGCGGTGAAACCGGGCTCGGTGGGTATTGCCGCCTGGCCCGCCGTCCCACGCGGGGTCCCGTGGAAGGAGGGCGTGTGCGCCGTCCTCGGTGTGCGCGACCCGACCGACATGTGGCGCCGCGTGCTCGCCGGGGTGCGCAGCTACGCCGACCTTGAGGTGCCGCTGCTGCAGGCTGTCGAGCGCCTCGTCGACTTCGTCACCGACCCCGACGTCGGTGCCGGAGGTGCCGGAGGTGCCGGCGGTGCCGGCGGTGCCAGAGGGGGCGCAGGGGGCGCAGGCCGAGCCGGTGACAGCGGCGCGTAGCGCGGCCCGGCCCGGCCGGTACCGGACCGCGACAGCTGCGGCGTGCATCCGACCGGCCCGCGCTCGCTCGCACCGGCATCCTCCCGCTGCTCGACCGCCGTGGCGCGCGATGCGCTGGACCCTTCCTACGCCGCCGCTGCCCACCGCCGCCGGGGCACGGACGAGCACCCACCGGCGCCACCGGTGCGCCTGCGGCACCGGGCGGCCGGACCGCTCGCCCTCCCCGCCTGCGGACTTGTCGTGGGCGTCGTCGTCGCCGGGCAACGAGCACAGGCTCCGGCCGCCCAGCGGGCCCGAGTGGGGCTGGCCAGCGACGCCCAGGCGCGGACCCACGAGACCGACGCACTCGCGCGCCAGCTTGCCGCCGCGCAGGCCGAGGTAGCGGCCCGTCAGGCCGCAGCGCTCCGCGCCGGGGCCGACCCCGGGCTCGCGGCGCTGGCGGCGCGAACGGCGCGGCTCGCCGGCGCGACCGCACAGAGCGCCCTTGTCGGTCCGGGCGCTGTCGTGGTGCTCGCTGATGCGCCCACCGGAGCGCGGGGCGCCGGAGCGGGCTCGCGTCCCACGGGCACCGCGGCAACGGGGCAGGTGCTCGACCGCCAGGTCCAGGACGCCGTCAACGCGCTCTGGGCAGGGGGCGCCGAGGCGGTAGCGGTCGGCCCCGAGCGGCTGTCGCCGCTGTCGGCCATCCGCACCGCCGGCCAGACGCTGCTCGTGGACTACCGGCCGCTCAGCTCGCCGTACGAGATTCGCGCTATCGGTCCGCCTAACCTGCGGGCCAGCTTCGATGCGTCCCCCGCAGCCGGCCGGCTGCGCGCTGCGGCCGCCGCCGACGGCATCAGCGTGCAGACTCAGGCGGCCGCCCACCTGGAGCTGCCCGCCGCGACAGTCCCCGCGCTTCGAGAGGCCCGCCCGTGATCGCTGCCCTCGCCCTGCTCCTGGGGCTCGTCGCTGGCCTCGTGCTCCAGCCGACAGCTCCCGGGTGGCTCGAGCCCTACCTGCCGATCGCCCTCGTCGCCGCGCTCGACGCCGTCTTCGGAGCCGTGCGGGCCTGGCTCGAGCAGATCTTCGACGAGCGGGTCTTCGTCGTCTCATTCGTTTCCAACGTGCTCGTCGCCGCTCTCGTTGTGTTCCTGGGGGACAACGTCGGGGTGGGGGGGCAGCTCTCGACGGCTGTCGTCGTGGTCCTCGGCATCCGCATCTTCAGCAACGCCGCCGCCATCCGCCGCCGGGTCTTTCGCGCATGACGGGGCCGGAGTTGCGTCCGCCGCCGCACGCGCGCTCGCGTCCCACCACCAGGCTCGTCGCCCTGGGACTGCTCGCGCTGCTGGGGTTCGGGCTCGCTGTCGGTGTTCGCGCGGCCCGGCGGCCGGCGGCGCTGACATCGGCCCGCTCGGAGGAC
>JAABUJ010002250.1_pt1 | contig 24509 bp, 22 predicted proteins | sample 5559131 | NCBI WGS metagenome assembly JAABUJ01 (sample SAMN10711875, study PRJNA513366) | rock metagenome | isolation source: Antarctica rocks | place: Antarctica: Victoria Land, Mt New Zealand nord | collected 2016-01-07
GCCCATAGATCAGCGGCCCCGGACAAAGCGGCTTCCTTCAAGTCGCTGTATCCGAACCGCCCACGTGCAGAACCGTGCCTGCCGACAAATCCCAATGCGGGCGGTCCAGATACAGCACTAAGACTTCTCAGGACCTATCTTCTGTCCAATCACATTTTGCATCTCTGACCGGGGTTCACGAACGTATTATTTGGTGAGTAGCAGAATTACATTGGCCTTGGAAGAACGTGGCCGTGAACGGATGCAACCAATGACCAGCATGAGGCGTTCCAGTTACCTTTTTCTTGGCCTTTTCTTAGTTCTGTCGGTCAGCCGAGTGCTATCAGCACAGCAGACACATGCTCCTCACCAGCTAGGTCACTTCACTGGAGTTTGGGTTCGGACCGTCAATCAGCGAATCTTCCTCGTCTTGGACCTTAAACTGCACGCAGGAAAGCTGGAGGGGACTCTTTCTCGGCCAAGGCACTTCAGTGACGTAGCGGGTGAGGGAAGCACTGTCACCGATCCAGAGACGGTTCTTGTTCCAATCCTGGATGCAACTGTGATCGGTAGCGATCTGCACTTCTCAACGCCCGATCCGAGCGGTACCGGTAAGCCGAACGAAAGCACGTTGATTCTCTGGGATGGTGAAGACGCAAGCCTAGCATATGGCAACTTGCAGTCCTTGCCTCGTTGGATTCTAAAAAGGGTACCGCGAAATGAGACACCGACGGTAAGCACTACGTGGCCATCTGATCAGGAACGCACTTTCTCTCATCGGGTCTTGGCGATTCAGCAGCAGTTACACGCTATGGTGACAGAAGATCAGGCTACAGATAGGCCGCCATACACTCAATTTATTGAGGTATGCAAGAGAAATTTCCCCATCATCAAAGAGCTGTTCCAAAAGTATGGATGGCTAAAGAAGTCTGAATTCGGCAAGCAAGCCGCGAGCGACTTTTGGCTTCTGTCGGCACACCAAGCTAACGCACACCCGCAGTTTGCTAGCGAAGAACTACTGGCCATGAAGCAGGCAATGGAGGTGGGCCAAGCATCTGCCGCGAACTACGCTCTCTTCTACGACAATGTAGCTGAGGCCCAAGGAAGGCCTCAGCATTGGGGAACGAAGACCGTTTGTGAAAATGGAGAGCATCATCTGTACAAAGTGGATGATTTAGCCGGGTTGGACCGAAGAAGAGACGAAGCTCTACTACCCCCCGAAGCCTCCTTCCTAAGGGACTTACTCTCCTGTCCCAAGTGACAAAGACAAGGATCCTCGCCCAAGCACGCAGGCCAAGTCCCGAGAACGCGCATCTCGGAAGCGCCGTAGCGTTTTCTGCGTACACGCACTCCGAAGCGCCTGGAATGAGCGCGGCAACTGCGCGTTCCTCAAGTACTCTGGATAGGTCGCCTACTTCCCAGGAGTCCTGCCTTGAACGTGTTGTCCCGCGCGCTGCTCTGCGTCTGCCTCTCGGCCTCGCTGCTCCCGCTTGTCGCCCAGACCGCGCCAGGTCCGCTGGCCAAACAGTACCAATCCGCAGCCGACCAACTCGTGTCTGCCGCCTTGATGGACGACAGCGGCTACATCGATCTTGAATACCTGTGCGACCACATCGGCAAACGCATCTCCGGGTCGGAACCGCTGGCCCGCGCCGTTGCTTGGAGCGCACAACGCATGCAGGCAGAGGGCCTGGTGAACGTCCACACCCAACCCGTCACCGTTGCCCATTGGGTGCGTGGCAATGAGTGGGGCGAGATCGTTACCCCGGTCGAAAAGCCTCTACATCTGCTCGGCCTCGGCATGAGCGTAGGGACGCCGCCGGCGGGAATCACCGCCCAGGTAGTCGTCGTGCCCGACTTTGCCACACTCGAAAGCGTGGGCCGCACCGGAGTGCAGGGCAGGATTGTCGTCTTCAACGCACCCTTCGTCTCCTACGGCCAAACGGTCATGTACCGCGTGAACGGACCGTCCCGCGCCGCCGCGTTCGGTGCCGTCGGCGTCCTGGTGCGGTCGATTACACCGCTGGCCGCCCAGCTTCCGCACACCGGCGAGCTCGAATACGACCCCAAGCAGCCAAAGATTCCAGCAGCCGCCATCAGCATAGAAGACGCCACAATGCTGGCGCGGTTGCAGGCCCAGGGAGTCCCTGTCACCGTCCACTTCAACATGCAGGCGCGGCTTGAGAAGCCCGTGGCTTCGGCCAACGTCATCGGCGAACTGCGCGGGTCCGAGCACCCCGAGCAGGTAGTCGTCGTGGGCGGACACATCGACTCCTGGGACGTAGGCCAGGGCGCGCAGGACGACGGCTCCGGCATCATGGCGGCGCTGGCCGCCGTGCGGCTGATTCGCCAATCGGGGCTGAAACCCAAACGCACCATCCGGCTGGTCTTCTGGGTCAACGAAGAGAACGGCGCGGCCGGCGGTGACGCTTATTTCGCTGCGCTCAGCCCGGAAGATCTCCACCATCATGTCGCCGCAATCGAGATGGACGGCGGCGCCGAACAGCCCGTCGGCTGGGGCTACGGAGCCAGTGCCGCACCCTTCCACGCGCGTCCTGGGCAGAGCGCAAACCTGCCGCCGCCTGCGCTTTCTGCGGGCGAAGCCCACTCATTCGAAATGCTGCGCGACATCGGTTCGCTGTTGAAGCCGATCGGTGCCAGCACCATCCGCCATGGCGGCGGCGGCACCGATATCGATCCGCTGACCAAAGCCGGCGTCCCAGGCCTCGGAGAGATGACGTCTGCCGCACACTACTTCGACTGGCACCACACCGAGGCCGACACCTTCGACAAAATCAACCTGAGCGACTTTCGCAAAAATGTCGCCTCAATGGCGGTGATGACGTACATTCTCGCCGACATGCCCGAAACGCTGACCGGCCACCCGGGCGCGAGTGAAGACTAAGTGAAGCTTGCTTGATCACGACTCTCCGGTCCGCAGCCGAGATTGAGCCGGCTGTTACAGGATGTAGCGGCTGAGATCCTGGTTCTTGACGATGCCAGCCACCTGCTGCCGAACGTACTCGGGGTCGACCACTATCACCTTGTCGCTGCCGCCGTCCTCGCGTTTGCGTTCTATGACAGGCAGAGGCGCAGCGGCGGAAGCTTGTGCCTGGGCTTGTTGGCCGGCAGCCATGGGAGCGGCGGAGACGGCGATCTCGGCAATCACGCCTTCCGCAGAGGCTTCAGCTCGGTTTGCCTTGCCGATATCGGGCGCTTGAAAGCTAATCTCGTCCAGGACGCGTTCAAGGATGGTGTGCAGACGGCGCGCGCCGATATTCTCGGTCTGCTCATTCACCCGGAAGGCGATATCGGCCATCTCGGCGATGGCCTCGGGGGTGAACTCGAGCTTGAGCCCCTCGGTTTCGAGCAGCGCGGTGGACTGCTTGACCAGTGAGGACTTGGGTTCGGTCAGGATGCGGACGAAGTCACCGACGGTGAGCGATTGCAACTCGACGCGAATTGGGAAGCGGCCCTGCAGCTCGGGGATAAGGTCCGACGGCTTTGAAACATGGAATGCGCCGGCGGCGATGAAGAGGATGTGGTCGGTCGAGACCATACCGTACTTGGTGCTTACGGTGGTGCCTTCGACGATGGGCAGGATGTCACGCTGCACGCCTTCGCGACTCACGTCGGGTCCGTGCCCGCCTTCGCGTCCGGCGATTTTGTCGATCTCGTCGAGGAAGACAATCCCGGAGTCTTCGACGCGCTCGACGGCGAGGCGGGTGACCTGGTCCATGTCGATCAGGCGCTGCTCTTCTTCCTGCACAAGGTAGTCGAAGGCTTCGGCGACCTTCATTCGGCGCTTGCGGGTGCGCTGTCCGAAGAGGCCCGGAAGCACGTCTTTGAGCGACATGTTGTTGTCGGGTTCATCCTGTCCGGGTCCGGCGACGAACTCGAACTGCGGCTGGTTGCGGTCGCGCACGTCTATCTCGACGGTGCGCTCATCCAGCTTGCCCTCGCGGAACTGCTGGCGTAGCTTTTCGCGCGTGCGTTCGTGGCTGGTGGGCTCGCGTTTACTGCTGTCCTGCGCGGCGGCTGCCATGTGCTCGGGTGAGTCGACGTTCATCGAAGCGGGGAGTTGGATGACGTTCGAGCCCGGCACCTCGGTTGCACCCGCAGCTGCGGCCTGCGTGGCCGCGGGTGTAGGCGGCAGCAGCAGGTCGAGCAGTTTGTCTTCGGCGTTCAGTTCGGCCTTGTCCTCGACATCTTCGAGCTTCTCTTCGCGAACAAGGTCGATAGCGATTTCGACCAGGTCGCGGACGATCGATTCGACGTCGCGTCCGACGTAGCCGACTTCGGTAAATTTGCTGGCCTCCACCTTGAGGAAGGGAGAGTTGGTGAGCTTGGCGAGGCGGCGTGCAATCTCGGTTTTGCCCACGCCGGTTGGTCCGATCATGATGATGTTCTTGGGCATGATGTCATCAGCGAGCTCAGGCGGCAGTTTTTGACGACGCATGCGGTTGCGCAGGGCGATCGCGACCGCGCGCTTGGCAGCGTGCTGGCCGACGACGTATTTGTCCAGCTCGGCTACGATCTCGCGGGGTGTGAGTTCATCGAGCGCTACGGCCTGGTCTTCTGCGACTCCGGGCATAAAGATTGCCATTGTTTTCCATTCTTCATCTTCATCAGATGATCTACGTCGGCCAGGTCCTGCGGTCTTCCGCTGACGCGCTTGTTTGTCAGCAGGTGGTCGAGGGAAAGGAAGGGTGCCTGAACGCCATCCTCCAGGTTTACTCGTTCGATCCGTTCGGCACGCTGCTGCGGATGAGGACGTCGAGGTCCTTGGTCAGGCGCGACACTCTGTGAACGTTCACAGCATGGCCCCGACTACGAGGTATTCAACGCCGTTCGCGTTGAACGCGCACAACAGGTCCCTTTGGTCCCTGAGCATGGACATCGATTCCTCGCATCCGATAGGCGTATTCGGCTAGCTCCGTCGCAGCAGACATCTTCTCGGAGGCGGAGCCATCGTGCCAATAGCGCATGGTTTCGGCCTCCTGCTCGGCGTGGCTGGTGAACCGCCGAATTTGTTTGCCCGGGTTGATCTCGTGAGTCTTTTCCATGCTTTAGCCTTATTGCCCATTTTACCCGTTGGTGAGTCCATCGAGAGCCACCTGGTTTTCTGCAACTCAGGCCGCCCGCAGCGGTTTGATCTTTGCCTTCAGCAACGCGTCGGTCTTGGCAAGGCGCAGGTCATAGTCGTTTTGCAGGTTGAGCCAGAACTGTGCGGGAAGATTGAAAAAGATACCCAGACGAAGCGCTGTATCGGCCGAGATGGAACGCTTGCCGAGCACAATGTCATTCACTCGCGGTGCGGAGACAGCGAGTTCCTTGGCAAGTCGGTAGGACGTAAGGCCCAGCGGCTGCATGAATTCGGTGAGCAGAATTTCTCCGGGGTGAACGGCGAACGGTTTTGGCATCGCTGGCTCCTTGTTGGCTTAGTGGTAGTCGACGATTTCGACGTCATGCGCATTGCCGGACTGCCAGCGGAAGCAAACCCTGAACTGATCATTGATCCTTATGCTGTGCTGACCTCTTCGATCCTTGTTCAGAGCTTCAAGGTGGTTGCCAGGAGGGACTGCAAGATTCGTGAGTTCGACGGCCGCATTGAGAATTGCAAGCTTTTTCCAGGCACTTCTACGCAAATTTGCCGGTAGGCGTCTGCTTCTCCCGGTTTCCCAAAACAATCCAGTGTCGGCATCACGGAAGCTCAGGATCACTTCCCGATCATAACGCATCGCATTATTATCGTCCAGCGCTATGTAAGCGCTGCTTCGAGTTTTCCAGCTTGCGGTATCGGATGAATTGCAGTCAGCTCTTCAAACGTGACCTGGTCGTTGGTGTAGATGCAGATTTCTCCGGCGATCTTCATGGCGCGTTCGGTGATCTCGCGGGCGCTCATGCTGGTGTTTTCGATCAGGGCGCGCGCGGCGGCGAGGGCGAAGCTGCCGCCTGAGCCGATGGTCATGATGGAGCCTTCGCCTACAGTGTCGGGCTCAATGACGTCGCCGGTGCCGGAAAGCATCAGCGTCTGGCCAGCGTCGGCTACGATCAGCAATGCTTCGAGTTGGCGCAGCATTTTATCGGTGCGCCAGTCCTTGGCAAGCTCGACGGCGGAACGGCCGAGATTGCCGGCGTACTGCTCAAGCTTCGCTTCGAAGCGGCTGAAGAGGGAGAAAGCATCGGCAGTGGATCCGGCGAATCCGGCAAGTACCTTGTCGTTGTAGAGGCGGCGAATCTTGCGGGCCGAGCCCTTCATGACCGTGTTGCCGAGCGACACCTGGCCGTCCGCAGCCATAACGACGCGGTCGCCGCGACGAACGCAGAGGACCGTAGTCGAGCGAATCAGTCGGCCTTGGCCAAGATCGAGCGGATGGGCGGCGCGCGTGCGCGAAGGCTTTACAGAAGAGGCAAATCTGCGCATAGTTGGCACTTCTTAGTATACCGCTGCGCCCCTTAGCGAACAGTAGGGCGGGAACGATGGCATCTGATCTATGCTGTTGGAAGCGATGTTCCTTTCAGAGTCGATGACGCGCGATGCGGCGATTGTGGCGGGAACGGTGGGGGCTGCTGCGCTTGCTGCCGGCGCGGCGTTCTACGTGTTGCGGCGACGCCGGCCGTCTCATGCGGAATTGGAGCGATTGCGGCGCGTGCAGCTGGCACAGCATGGGCGAATCGTTGATGGAACGCTGCTGGATGTGTCGCCAACGGAAGGGGAGCCGGCCGCCCTGCGGTACGGATACCACATCGCAGGCGTGAGCTATGAATGCGTGCAGGATGTTTCCTCGTTGAGCGATCGTTTGGGCGAACTGCGGCTGCATTTTCCGGTGCTGGTTCGGTATGACCGCGCTAACCCTGCGGACAGCATCGTGGTCGCCGAAGAGTGGACCGGGCTGCGGTCAGGGCCGGCAAATTCGCGCTCAAGCGAACGTCAACCTGGGTAAAACGGCAATCTCCCGCTCAGCTGGTGCGTCCGCGACAGACGCCAAGCGCGCATCACACGTTAGCAGGGCGGTTGTTGCAAGGCGAACGTGCAGCCCTCTTAGGAGCCAGGATGAGCAGCCACCTGCTGGACTACGCCAAGTCGATCATCGAATACCTTGCGCGTGGCGTGGAGTTTGCGGCAGCCCTGATTATCGGGCTCGCTGCGATTGAGGCGACGGTGAAGTCGGTGATTCTGTTCTTCAGGCGAAGCGCCCCGCCCGAGGAAAAGAACGGGGTTCGGCTTACGCTGGGTCGCTGGCTTGCGGTAGCTCTGGAGCTTGAACTTGCGGCCGACATCCTCAACACTGCGGTCACTCCAAGCTGGAACGACATTGGGAAGCTGGCGGCGATTGCCACGCTGCGCACGACGCTGAACTATTTCCTCGAAAAGGAGATCCGCCAGGAGGCCAATCCGCATCAGCAGGCGGCGGAGCGAAGCCTCGCCGAGCCCGCATCGAAGGACATCCAGGGTGCACCCGGAGCGCTGCCTTGAGCAGCCACTGGATCGCGCTGGGAGGGATGTTGATTCAGTTGCTGGGCGCAGGTGTCGTTGTCTACTATGCAGTGCGCGCCATGTACTCGATTCTGCACGGAGGAGGAAGCGATCGGGCGCGTCTGCTGATTGCAGAAGGCGTGCTGGCAGCCCTCGGGTTCATGGTTGCCGGCACTCTGCTGAATATGCTGGCTTTACAGACCTGGACGCAGATTCGCGCGTTCGCACTCGTTTTTGTGCTCCGTACCCTGCTGAAACGTGTGTTTTCGTCTGAGAAAGAGGCAATGGGATTGCGTATCAATGTGCCTCACGTGGACGTGCTACAAACGGCACGCTGATAGCCGAGCGCCCAAAGCATGGTCTGGGGAATACACTGAAGTTATGCATATGGTTGCCTCAAACAATCGGGCGATGCAGCGGATTCTGAAGATTTCGCTGGCGGCTACGGCGCTGTATGTCGTGGCGACGCTCTACTTTGGTGTGCGGTCGCATTCCCTGGCTTTGATCTCCGAAGCCGGACACAATGCTTCGGACATGCTGGCGATTCTTCTTTCGTTTGTCGCGGTTTATTTTCAATCGCGGCCCGCGACCGAGCACAAGACATTTGGCTATCAGCGCGCCGGCGTGCTGGCCGCGTTTGTGAATGCACTCACCCTGATGGTGCTGTCGGTATGGATCGCGGTTTCAGCGGTACACCGGTTCTATAGCCCGGTGAATGTCGAGCCGCGCCTGATGACGTACGTTGCGGCGGCGGGCGTGGTGATGAACGGCGCGATTGCGACGCTGCTATGGAAGTTCTCGGGCGACGTCAATATCCGGTCCGTGTTTGTCCACATGCTGGGCGATACGCTCTCGACGGCCGCAGTCATCGTGGGTGGATTCGCCATCCTCATGACAGGGTTGCAGTGGATCGACCCGTTGCTGTCGCTGCTGATCGCGGGGATGATTCTGTGGACATCGTGGGGCATTGTGCGAGAGACGTTGAACATCCTGCTCGAGGGTACGCCGCGCAATGTTTCGCTGGCTGCGGTGCGCACCTGCATCCAGGAAGTCCGGGGCGTTGCTGATGTGCACGATCTACATGTGTGGAGCCTGGGATCGAGCTCCCACGCGCTGGCCAGCCATGTGACGGTGGATGAGATTATGCTGGTGGATTGCTCGGTGATTTTGCAGGCAATTCAGGACAAGCTCTGGGATAAGCATCGCATTGCGCATACGACGATTCAATTTGAAACGTGCGCGTGCGAGACGACCCACGGATGCTCGGCCCCGCCCGAACTAACAACGAGGGGAGCGGGGCACGAGCATCACGGGCATGCGCATTGAGCGTCGATTAGCAAATCCCCGCTAGGTGAGTTGTGCGTCCAAGGTGATCTCTGCGGCTTTCAACAGACGCGAGATGGGGCAACCTTCCTTAGCTTTGGTGGCGAGCTCGTCAAACTTTGCTTTGTCGACTCCGGGAACACTGGCCTTCGTTGTCAGGTGAATTTTGGTGACGGTCGGGGCGGCTCCGTGCAGGTCGAGAGTGACGACGGCGGAGGTCTCGATGGACTCGGGCTTGATGCCTGCGTCGGTGAGCTGTGCGCTGAGTGCCATGCTAAAGCAGCCTGCATGCGCGGCGGCGATCAGCTCTTCAGGGTTGGTGCCCACGCCGTTCTCAAAGCGCGTCGCGAAGCTATACTGCGTTTCCTTAAGGGTGCCGCTCTGGGTGGAGATGGTGCCTTTGCCTTCTTTCAGGCTGCCGTGCCACACGGCAGATGCGCTGCGATCCATACATTCTCCTTGGGTGTTTTAAACGGGCGGCGTGACGTCCGCCACGACAGCGCTCGAGTGTCTGTTTAGATGCGCTTTCGCCGGAAGGGACTCCGCGTGAGCCAGAGCGTCGCTTAATTTTTACGCGTGCCGAGCCTGTGCTTATTTTTCGGGCTGCACGGAGTTCGACTGTGGCTTGCGGCCTGCTTTTCGACGGGTTGTAGCAATCGGCTGCGCGGGTGTTTGCGGGCTGGCAATGGCGTACAGATTCGCGCGCAGCAGGATCTTGCGGGCCAGGCCGGTGAGCGGCAAACCGGAGAGCTGGGCGTGGGCGTACCAGCCGAGAGCGCCGGAGGCAACCGGGATTGCGTTCAGCAGGCCTGCGGGCTCTGGGCCCGGCTGGTAGGGCGTGTGCTGGACGGGGTCAGGCGATTGCTCGTCGCTGCCCGGGTTGTACTCGCCTTCCTCGTTATCAAAGGACGTTATGGCAGAAGTCGGGCTCTGGTCGCCAGATTGGACGAAGACTTCTACGTAGAAGTTGGTGTGGGTTATAGAGTGGCGCAGGCGCAGGATTGGCTCCGGCGCGTTCGGCGAGGCGACCGCATCGATCGGCAGCGGAGGCAGTTCGAGCATGCCGGGCATGAGCGATGCCTCGGCGGGCCGGCGCGTAAGCAGGACGTGGGTGCGTGTGCCCTGCTTGCGTGTGGCGAGCAGAAAGGCCGCCGGGCGGCTGCGCTGTTTGCGGCGAGGTACGCCCAGGTGTTCGCCCCGGGTGGCGCAGAGATCGAAGACAGGGCAATTGAGGCAGAGCGGTGCGCGCGGCAGGCAAAGGGTGGCGCCGAGCTCCATCATGGCCTGGTTGTGGTCGCCGGCGGCGTTGCTGCTTCCGCCCATGCGCTTGTTCGGTACAAGGGCTTCGGCCTGGGCGCGGATGGCCGTGCGCGCGGCCGCAGAAGCGTCTTCAGCACGTCCTGTAACGCGCAGCAGGACGCGGTCCACGTTGCCGTCGACTACGGCGGCGCGCTCGCCGAAAGCGATGCTGGCGATGGCCGCGCATGTGTATTCGCCGATGCCAGGCAGGGTGCGGAGTTCGACGGCGGAGGTGGGGATCTGCGCGCTGCGTTCGCGTACAAGAAACTGCGCCGCCTGATGCAGGCTGCGGGCGCGGCGATAGTAGCCCAGTCCGGACCACGCTGCCAGGACCTGCGCTTCGGGCGCGAGAGCGAGCGCGACAACCGTGGGAAACAGGCGGAGGAAGCGCTCGTAATGCTCCAGGACAGCGGCTACGCGGGTCTGCTGCAGCATCACCTCCGACACCCACGTCTGGTACGGGTCCCGTGTGCCGCGCCACGGCAGCTCGCGCGCGTTGGCGCGATACCAGCTCATGAGCTTGCGGCGAAAGGCGAGCACCTGCGCGGGACTGAGGATGCGTGTAAGGGTGGAGGTCATCGTGCTGTTCAGATACTCTACGTCAGTTGCAGGTGAGGAGCGTCTCTAGGTGGTATCGCCGGGCGTGTTGTTGGGTGTGACGGCCTGCTGCTGGGTGGGGTACGGCCGGCCCTTCCAGAGAACCTGTTCGAGCTGCTTGTCGTAGCCGTAGAGATCCGGGAAAAACTGCACCTGGCCATCGTCGCCGATGTTCGCCGACATATAGAAGATGACGATCGGGATGGGCTGCTTGAGGCTGATGGTGTGACTGTCGGGGCCGGACAGCATGGCCTCCTGCACCTTCTCGAGATCCCAGTTGCCGGGCGTATTGTGCAGAACCCAGACGGCAAGCTGGTCGGGCTGCTGCACGCGGATGCAGCCATGCGAAAAATCACGGCGGCTGCGGTTGAAGAGTTCGGGCGTTGGCGTCGAGTGCAGGTAGATGTCGTACTGGTTCGGGAACATGAACTTTATCAGCCCAAGCGAGTTGGTGGAGCCTGGTTTTTCGCGCACGACGACGTTGCCGTGTTCGACTTCCTCAACGGTGGCCTTGACCGGATTGCCCTTGCGATCGACGGTTTCAAAGTTGTGCTTGTCGAGATAGCCCACGCCGCTCTTGTCCAGATGTTCGGAGAGCTCTTTTTTGATGATGCTGTCGGGCAGGTTCCAGTACGGACGGAAGATGAGGAACTTCATCATGTGGGTGAAGACGGGGGTCTGGTGTTCGCCCACGACCTTGCCAATGACCACTTTCATGGTGAAATCGCGGCTGTGGTTGGGGGCGTCGGAGTTGTAGCCGCGCAGGACGAACTCGGGCAGATTCACCATCAGGGGAGCGTTGATGTACGGGTCGGGGAGCCAGCGCCAGCGTTCCAGCGAATCGCTAAGCTGGGTGACGCGAACAGTAAGTGGGAGATTGAGCGCGGCGATGGTCGTGGCGTTCAACTTGCCATCGGGAACGATGCCGTGGTGCGTCTGGAAGTGCTGCACGGCGGTGGCGAGTTGCCGGGTGTAGACGGTATTCGGTGCGCGAGCGGGCGCAGGAAGTGGCGGCGTTGCCTGCGCCGGCAGATCGCCTTCGAGCGCAAGGTGCCAGGCCAGAGGGTCGGCGGCGGCATATTGCGCTCCGGCGGACAGGGGCTTGTTGACAGAAAGCAACGGCTGCTGGAGCGCGGGTGTCGCGGCTTGCTGCTTGGCGAGCGCGAGGTAATGGATCAGCGCGCTCTCTGTCGCGCGGTACATGGCGTTGTCCGGTTCAACCGAGTGGATCAGACCGGGGACGTTGTCAGAATCGACCGCGTTGTCCGAAACAAATTTGGGAAGGTCGTACTTCTTGCCCTGATTGTCGATGTCAAAGTTGAAGTGGGTGGGGTTGACCCGGCCTACATGCAGGTCAGACAGATACCGCATGACGCAGAGGGTCATGGCACCGTCAAACTGCGCGACATCGTCGGGGTTGCCGGCGTCCAGTTTTTTGAGGCGCGCGGGCCAGAGGTCGGCGTCGTAGTCCTGCGGGATAAGCCCCTTCTCCGGCGATTGCTGGAACGCGTGGATGAAGATCGCGGCCTGCGGGCTGGGCTGCTCGGTGCGGCCTTTAGGAATGACCCAGGCGACCTCGAAGTTGCGATCGTCGTAAAAGGTCTGGACCAGGGGCTGGTAGTCGGCGAGCGCAGGTATGTGCATGCCGGGAATTTGGCCGGAAGCAATGAGTGGGCGAAGCTGGCCGGCAAACTCCTTAGACTTGGGAGCGGAGGTAGATTTGCGGTGGCGATGGCATCCGGCTGAGGTGAGGAGAAAGATACCCACCGCGCAGGCAATGGCGGCGGAACGAAACTTTATGTAGCCCATAGTGCTCCGTGCTGATGCTGAGTGTGCTGCTGTTTTGTTCAGATGGCGAGTAGATGCAGAATTCTGGCGAGATTGTTAGGCGTGCGCCAAAGACGATAACTGCGCGATGCACGCGATAGCCTGAGTCGCAATCAGTAGGCCGGAAGTAGCAAGGTAGAGCTTGCGCTGACGCGATTCGAGCGCGTCAGCGAAGACGCCGCCGATGAAGGTGAACAGGAAAGGCAGCGCCCAGAGCCAGGGTGCCGAGAAGACCTGCGTAGTCTGGAGGAACAGGATGGCGGGCAGAAGCAGCAGCGGGGCGGTATTGCCGAAGTAGCGGCTGCGACGGCTGCCGGCCCAGACTATGAGCGCAGCTGCAGCGGCAATCAGGATGGGCCACTCGGATTGATCGCGGACAAAAGTGCGCACGCCTAACGTGGAGAACCAAAAGCGTCCCGCACCTCCTGTGAAGATGTAGCTGAAGGGCGCCAGCCGGAAGCTGAAGAAGGCAAGCTCCACCAGGAGCGCGCCGATAGCCGAGTAGGTGACGACCAGCAGCACGGCACTGCGGCGGCGCTCGGCGAGATAAAACATCAGGACCAGCGAGGCGAGGAAACCGAAAATCGCGGCCAGCAGATGGGCCGCGGCAGTAAGGCCAAGCGCGGCGGTGAGCAGCAGGATGCGCGGACGCCACTTGCTTCGCGGACCCTGCAACGCGTGCGCTACCCCAATGGCGGTGTAGACCAGCCCGTACAAGCCCCACATGGCAAGAATCTCGTTGTTGGGCCGCACAGCGGAGGCGATGACGGCGGGACAGAAGACGTACAGGGCAAGCGCGAGGAAGCCGCCTTCATTGCCGAAGATGCGGCGTGCCACCCACCACAGCCCGGCCCCAAGCCAGAGCGCAAACATTACGAACGGCATGTGCATGAGCCACGGAACGGAAGAGATCTGGTGGCGCGCTTCCCAGGTGGATCCGTTCAATGTGGAGCCCGTATAGAGGCGGTCCTGCGGCTTGCGCATCCGGTCGGCACCGAGCAGCACGAGGCGCTGCGCGGTGAGTGGAAATCCTGCGAGCCGGTAGGCAAACGTGCCGTCGCCGTTCAGGTTGCCGCAGGTGGTGAAGTAGCCTGCAAGCGGAGAGGGCCGCTCCCACATCTCGCGTCCGCAGCGGGCGTAACGGTAGTCGGCGCTTGAGAGCGTCTGGTGAGCGATCACCCAGGAGCATTCCGCTAAGAGAATGAGCAGCAACAGCGCCGCCAACCGCTGCGGACGGCCCATGCGGAAGGTAGAAAGTCTGGGGATGTGAGGGAGCTTCATCGACTGCTTGAGTGTATCGTGCGCCCGCATTGGCAGAGCGTTAGAAGTTGTATTGTGAAAGCTATGGAGTCTCTCAGCTTCCGCCCCGGACGCGCTTTCCTGTCGTCGAACTCACCTGTCGTTCCGTGGACGGTGGTGTTTGAAGATGAAGGTGTGGCGGGATATTTTTACGCCTGTGACCGGTCGCAGACGACTCAGGAAGATAGCATTCTGGATGCCATGTTGATCTATAACGTGGGCGTGCTGAAGGACGTCGAAACGGAGCGTCTGGCTGCCGTCGAGTGGTCTGCGGATGGGCAGCAGGCAGTGCTTTATCTGGACGGGACGGCGCAGGCGCTGTTCGATTTTCGCGAGCACCGAGGCTACTGCCGCATGGATTTCCCGAACTTTCTAGGTGAGCAGGGCGAGACGTGGAACAAGAGCACGCATGGCTGGTCGGACGCGGCGCTGCAACGTTTTGAAGCTGCGCTGTACGGCTGAACGAGTGTGCTCGACGGTTGGCAGCGCGTGTGGGTTGTGAGGATGCGTACACTCGAATGCGTCGGCCCGGGGGCAAACTACGGGTGGGAGAGGGCATGTTTCTGCTGACGGAAAGCTGGATGCAAAGGGTTCGCTATTTCTACATCGTGGGCGCTCTGACGCTCATGGCTCTGAGCGGCGGCGAGCGCGCGAGAGCAGATGCAGTGAAGCCGAAAGTCGGGATTTCGCACGGGCTCGCGGTTTCACGGGCGGCGCGGGTTTCTGATGTGCGCTACAGGATTGCTTTCGCGTTGGCAGAGCATGCCGATGCGATCCATGGGCGCGAAACGATTACATTTGCGCTGGCCGCAAAGGGTGCGGATGATCTCGCGCTCGACTTTCGCGAGGGCTCAATCGAGAGCGCGAAGCTGAACGGAAGTTCGGTCGTAACCGGGCTGGTCAATGGCCACCTCATGCTGCCCGCCGCAAAGTTGCGCGCAGGTGCGAACACGGTAGAGCTGGACTACACGGCGCGGATCGCAACGGCAGGTGCGGCGATTACGCGCTATGAAGACAAGGATGACGGCAGCGAATACTTTTATTCGCTGTTTGTGCCCATGGATGCGAGCATGGCGTTTCCATGCTTTGACCAGCCTGATCTGAAGGCGCGCTTCAACCTGACCGTGACTGCTCCCGCACGGTGGACGGTGGTCAGCAACACTGCGGGAAGCCGGAAAGACGATGAGGACAAATCGACCTGGACTTTCGCCGAGACCAGGCCGATCTCAACGTATCTGTTTGCGTTTGCTGCGGGGCCGTGGACCAGGTTCGCGGGCAAGGCGGGCGAGCCAAGCGTGTACGTGCGGCAGTCGCAACGCAAGCGGGCCGAACCGGAGATGGCCCAGCTGCAGTTGATTACGGGACGAGGTATGGTGTGGCTGGCGGATTATTTTCAGCAGCCCTATCCATTTCCCAAGTACGACTTGGTGCTTATTCCCGGTTTTCCGTTTGGCGGTATGGAGCACGCAGGCGCGACGTTTCTGAACGAAGACGGCGTGCTGTTTCGCACTGCGCCGACGGAAGCCGATCGCTTTCACCGCAATATCCTCACCCTGCATGAGCTGACGCATCAGTGGTTTGGCGATCAGGTGACGATGCGCTGGTTCGACGACCTGTGGCTGAAGGAAGGGTTCGCGCAGTACATGGCCTACCGGTGCCTGGATTCACTTGAACCGAAATCCGAAGCGTGGAAGCATTTCTACGAAGACATCAAGCCGCTGGCCTACGGGATCGATGAAACGCAGGGAACAACGCCAATCTTTCAGGACATTCCAAACCTGAAGGATGCGAAGAGCGCATACGGCGCAATCGTTTACCAGAAGGCTCCCGCGATTCTGCGCCAGCTGGAATTTCGGCTGGGCGCGGATCGATTTCGCGACGGGCTGCGCATTTATCTGAAGCAGCACGCGTATGCGAATGCGCAGTGGAGTGACTTGATCGGTGCGTTCCACACGGCCAGCGGGCAGAATGTGCGCAGCTGGGCTGATGCGTGGGTTCTGCGGCGCGGAATGCCGGAGATTGCAGCAACGTGGAGTTGCGGAGCAGACGGCAGACTCGACGAATTGAAGCTGACGCAGCGCGATGTGCTGCCGGATGGGTTCGTGTGGCCGGTCGCGAATGAAGTGCGTCTGGAACCTTCAGGAGAGACACTGCGGGTCGACTGGAACTCGGCCGCGAAAGTCGTTCGGGAAGCAAAGGGCAAAGCGTGTCCGCAGTATGTGTTCGCGAACGCCGGTGATTATGGGTATGGGCGTTTTCTGCTGGACCCAAAGAGTGAGCCGGCGGTGCGAAGCAGCCTGGTCGCGCAGCCCAGTGCGGATGCGCACGCGGCGATGGATCCTCTGCTACGGTCGATGCTTTGGGGTGCTCTGTGGGAGAACGTGCGGGTGGTGAAGTCGCCGCCGCGCGCGTATGTGAATCTGGTACTGCGCGATCTGCCCACGGAAGACGATGAGACGCTGGCGCGCATCCAGGGCGCCCACGCAGTTACCGCTCTTCACCGCTACTTTACGGGCGAGAGCCGCCTCCCGCTGGTCGCCCGGATGGAGCAGATTGCGTATAACCGTATGCTGCATGCGCCCACCGTAGGGCTGCGGATTGTGAGTTTCCGCACGTTGTCCGCGGTGGCCGAGACCGCTGCGGGACGCGCAATGTTGAAGCAGTTGCTGGCCGGGACAGTAACGGTTCCCGGCGTGACGCTGCGGCAGCTGGACCGCTGGAATCTGGTGGCTGCGCTAATCGCCCGCGGTGATCCTGATGCGAATGCCCTGTTTGCAGTCGAGTCCAGGCAGGACCACACGGGCGATGCGAAAAAGTTTGCGTTCGCCGCGCGTGCGGGGTCTCCCGATGCGAAGGTGAAGCAGGGATACTTCGCAGCGTATACGCAGCTTCCAGGAAGCACCGGGGCAAAGCCGGAAGACTGGCTGAGCCAGAGCCTGGATCCGTTCAACAGCTGGAACCAGACGCAGGTGACGGAGCCCTATCTGCGCGCCGCGCTCGATCAACTGCCGAAGATCAAACGCGATCGCAAGATCTTCTACCTGGGCGTGTGGCTGGGCGCGTTTGTGCGCGGACAGGTGAGTCCGCAGGCCGAGGAAATCGTGAAGCAGTGGCTTGCGAAACCTGGTACCGACGCCGACCTTCGGCGCAAGGTGCTCGAGAATTCTGATGAGCTTGCGCGTACGGTGCGGATTCGGCAGAAGTTTCCAAATGGAGGTGCGCAGTGAGTGCGGAGCGGCGCGTGCGCATCGGTGTGGATACGGGCGGCACGTTTACCGATCTGATCTGCCTCGATGAAGTGGAAGGCCACGCCCGTCTGCGTGTGTTCAAGCTGCGTTCCTCTCCGGCTGATCCTTCAGCTGCGATCCTTGCCGGAATCCGCGAACTTGCTGGTGACGCGTTCGCGAAGCTGCGGCTCGAGGTGACGCATGGATCGACGGTAGCGACCAACGCTGTGCTCGAGCGTAAGGGCGGGCGCGTGGCGCTGGTGACGACAGCGGGTTTCGAAGATGTGTTGCGACTGGGACGACAGACACGGCCTGAACTGTACAACTTCATGGTGCGCCGGGCAGAGCCGCTGGTGGGACCGGAGCTGACGTTCGGTCTGTACGAACGTCTCGCTGCAGACGGCACTTCAATTCAGCCGCTGAATCTCGCGGACGTGGAGGAGTTGCTCACGAAGCTGCACACGCTTGCGATTGAGTCTGTCGCGGTGTGCTTTCTGCATTCGTATGCAAACGCCGCGCACGAGCAGCAGGCTGCAGATGCTTTGCGTGCGGCTGGTTTTCTAGTTTCTGCCTCGGCTGAGGTGCTGCCGGAGTATCGCGAGTACGAGCGCTGGGCGACTACGGTCGTCAATGCGTATGTGGCTCCGCTGATGTCTCGCTACCTAGCGCGTTTGCAGCAGGGTCTGGGCGATTCGGTGTTGCGCATCATGCAGTCGAATGGCGGGTCGATCTCTGCCGCGCGCGCGAGCACAGAGGCAGTCCAGACAATTCTTTCCGGACCGGCGGCAGGCGTGGTGGGTGCGCAGGCGGTGGCTCAGGCCTCGGGTGTGACGCGGCTAATTACGTTCGACATGGGTGGAACTTCAACCGATGTGAGCCTGCTCGACGGCGCGATCAGTACGACGTCCGAGTCGCTGGTAGGCGATCTGCCGGTGCGTCTCCCGGTGCTCGACATCCACACAGTCGGCGCAGGCGGCGGGTCGATCGCGTGGATCGATGCAGGCGGCGGACTGCGCGTGGGGCCGCGCTCTGCAGGTGCGGAGCCTGGTCCGGTGTGCTTCGGCAAAGGCTCACAGCTAACCGTCACGGATGCGAATCTGCTGCTGGGAAGGCTTGATCCCGAGTACTTTCTAGGCGGCCGCATGCAACTGGATTTAGCCCGGACACAGCGCGTGGCTGCGGAGTTCGCTGCGCGGCTGAACCTCTCGTCCGAGGCGCTCGCTGAAGGTATCGTGCGCATTGCGAATGCGAATATGGAGCGGGCAGTACGAGTCGTAAGCGTTCAGCGCGGGTTCGATCCGCGGGAGTTTGCACTGCTGGCTTTCGGCGGCGCGGGTGGTTTGCATGGCTGCGACCTCGCCGATTCGCTTGACATGACAGAGGTCCTGATTCCCGAGCACTCGGGTGTGCTGTCGGCGTTGGGGATGCTGCTCGCAGACGTGGTGAAGTCCTATTCGGCTTCGGTGCTGCGAAGGTCTGACGAATTGCAGTGCGATGATTTGCATGCGCAGTTGGAACCTCTGCTTGCAAGAGCACGTGCTGATCTGGAAACGGAAGGATTTGGGCCTGCGCAACAGACGCTCTCGGCCACACTGGCCATGCGGTACAAGGGTCAGTCGTATGAGATCGATGTGCCGCTGTCGGACGAGTGGCTCTCCCAGGAAGAGGCAGACGTAGCGACGCTGGTGAGTGATTTCCATCAGCGGCATGCGAAGTTGTATGGCTATGCGAACGTCGCGCGCGCGACCGAGGTGGTGCAGATGCGTGTGCGCGCAGTTGGGCGGACGGAGAAGCCCGTAATCGCAGGAGAACCAATCAGCGGAAGCGTGTTGACCCCTGAGCCCTTGAAAGTGCGGAAAACAATCTTTGCCGGACGAGCAGTCACGACCCGTGTTTATCATCGCAGCAAGTTGTGTGCTGGAATGGGCGGCGAGGGTCCGGCGATGGTGATCTCCGGCGAGTCGACCAACATCATCCCTCCGGGTTGGACGTGGCGCATCGACCACGCAGGTACGCTGGTAGCGCAGTCGAACCGCACTGTGTCGGGAGGTTCGCATGCCTGATCAGGCGATGCTCGACCCAATCGAATTGGAGATCTTCAAGAACCTCTTCGTGGCAGTGGCGGAGGAGATGGGTGTGACGTTGTGCCGCACAGGCTTCTCGCCCAACATCAAGGAACGCCTGGACTATTCATGCGCGCTCTATGATCGTGCGGGGCGAACGATCGCGCAGGGCGATCACCTCCCGGTGCATCTGGGCGCAATGCCACTCTCCGTCCGCGCGGCTATCGATCACGTCCAGATGGAACCCGGCGATATTGTCATTCTGAACGATCCGTTTCGAGGGGGCACGCACCTTCCCGACATCACGCTGGTTTCACCGGTGTTTCTGCCCGGCGCAGCGGTCGCGGATGGGCCTGCGTTCTTTGTGGCAAATCGCGCACACCACTCGGATGTGGGCGGCATGAGCCCAGGGTCGATGCCGCTGGCGCGCGAAATCTTCCAGGAAGGTCTCATCCTTCCTCCCGTCAGGCTGGTGAAACGCGGTGCGATGGACCATGAGATTCTTGCACTCATCCTGTCTAACGTGCGCACGCCGGATGAGCGCGAAGGCGACCTGGCTGCGCAGATTGCGGCCAATCGCGTAGGTGAACAGCGCATTCTGCGCATGGTGGAGCGGTACGGTCTCCCTAAAGTCGAACGCTACGCCGCGGCAACCCAGGACTATGCGGAACGCATGCTGCGCGCGGTGATCCGCGGGATTCCCGATGGCCGCTATACGTTCACCGATGCGCTCGACAACGACGGCTTTTCGAACGAGCGCGTGCAGATTCGCTGCGCCATCACGATTGCAGGGGACAGCGCTACAGTAGATTTTACCGGCACCGACAAGCAGACCACCGGCGGCGTGAACGCGAACCTGGCGGTGACGCTCTCGGCTACGCTCTACTGCTTTCGCTGCCTAATTGCCGATGACGTGCTCTACAACGACGGCATCGGCCGCGCGGTACAGGTGATTGCGCCAGAGGGTTCGGTGGTGAATGCGCGCCATCCGTCGGCTGTGGCAGGGGGCAACGTGGAGTGCTCGCAACGTATTACGGACGTGGTGCTGGGCGCGCTCGCGGAGGCTCTGCCGGACGTGATTCCAGCCGCCAGCCAGGGCACGATGAACAACGTTACGCTGGGTGGCACGGATACGAACGGCCAGCCGTTTGCCTATTACGAAACCATGGGCGGAGGCATGGGCGGACGCAACGGTCTGGCGGGTCTAAGCGGCGTGCACACGCATATGTCGAACACGCGCAACACGCCGGTGGAGGCGCTCGAACAGACGCTGCCGCTGCGCATCACGACGTACGCGCTGCGGCGCGACAGCAGTGGCCAGGGCGCGTTCGCAGGCGGTGAAGGTCTTGTGCGCGAGTACGAGGCGCTGGTCAGGACCGATGTGACCGTGCTGACGGAGCGGCGGGAGAGCTGTCCCTATGGAACGCAGGGCGGCGGACCCGGAGGTGCAGGACGCAACACTGTGATTCGCGCCTCCGGTGAAGTGGAGGCGCTGCCAGCGAAGGCGCGCTTTGAACTTGCACCCGGCGACCGCCTGCGTATTGAGACGCCCGGTGGAGGCGGCTATGGTGTGGTTCGATCTGCTTCAGCAGTGGCGGGTGAGAAGCAGAAAAGCGGAGCTCGCGGGTGAACGCGAACCAAGCGCCGCAGCCTTCATGGCTTTCGCTTGCATGGGTCAGGGATGCCCCGCCGAGCGCCCGGCGGGCTTTGCTGGCGGCGTCGCTCGGCTGGATGCTGGATAGCTTCGACATTCTGCTCTACGCCCTAATCCTGCCGGCGGTGATGGAGAGTCTGCACCTGACGAAGGCGCGCGCAGGCCTGCTGGGTTCGCTCACGCTGGTCGCGGCGGCGGTAGGTGGTGTGGTGTTTGGGGTGGCGGCAGACCGCTGGGGCCGGACGCGCGCTCTGATGGCCTCAGTGCTCGTGTATGCGGTGTTCACGGCTGCATGCGGGCTGGCATGGAGCTTTCTGTCGCTCGCATGCTTCCGCATCCTGCTGGGTTTTGGGATGGGCGGCGAGTGGGCCTCCGGCGCGTCTCTGGTGGCCGAGACCTGGCCTGCTGTGCATCGCGACAAAGCGCTTGCCCTGATGCAGAGCGCATTCGCCGTGGGGTACGCGCTGGCAGCAATCGTGGCCTACGTGCTGCTTCCCCGCGTGGGCTGGCGCGGGGTTTTCTTCGTGGGCGTCGCGCCCGCGCTGCTGACACTCTGGATTCGCCGCAACGTGCGTGAGCCGGAGGTATGGCAGAAGGCGAAGGTCGAACACGGTAATGCGCCACGTCCGGCTCTTGCGGACGGCCTGCTGGCGGTCTTCCGTCCTCCGCTGGCTGCGCGCACCCTGGCGCTGACCGCGATGAACGCATGCTGCATGTTTGCGTGGTGGGGCTTCAACCTGTGGGTGCCTTCGTACCTTTCTCTCCCGCTGGCCAAAGGCGGCATCGGCCTGACGGCCCGCACGATGACAGTCATCATCGTTGCCATGCAGGTTGGTATGTGGTTTGGGTATGTCAGCTTCGGCTACCTGGCGACGACGTTTGGACGTAAGCGGGTGTATGTCAGCTTCCTGCTGGCGGCTGCGGTGCTGCTGACTATTTTCGCGCAGGTCCGTTCGTCCTGGGTGCTGGTGCTGCTTGGCCCGTGTCTCGCGTATGCGGCGACGGGCTACTTCAGTGGATTTGCGGCTGTTACCGCAGAGGCGTATCCGACGCGGATTCGCGCAACCGCACAAGGTCTGACCTACAACGCAGGGCGTCTGGCCAGCGCGGCCGCGCCGTACGCGGCGGGTGCACTGGCCGAGCGGCACGGCTTCGGGGCGGCGCTGCACCTGGATGCAGCCGCGTTCGTTGTCGCTGCGGCTCTCTGGGTGTTTTTACCGTCCCACGCGTTGCGCAACACAGATGCTTGAACGGCGACTCACCCGCCACTCGGCTGACAGATCATCATCTCCGGCAGTTCGGGCGTAGATCTACACGCTCTTCTCGGCCAGCACTGTCGCCCGGAGCACCACCATCGCCAGGCTAGTCGATAACCGAACCACCCGCACGCCAGCGCTCTGTCGAACGTCCTATAATCCAGAGGCGCAACCCTCGACTTTTATTTGACCCAAGGACTCTCATGCCGACCGAAGTAGTCATGCCCCAGATGGGCGAATCCATCACTGAAGGCACCATCACCAAGTGGCTCAAGCATCCCGGCGATCCAGTAGAGCGCGACGAGCCCCTGTTTGAAATCTCGACCGACAAGGTAGACGCCGAGATACCTTCGCCCACCGCCGGAACCATGGGCGAGATCAAGATCCAGGAAGGCACCACCGTCGGAATCAACACCGTTGTCTGCACCATAGAAGAAGAGGGAAGCGCAGCCGCAAAGCCCGCCGCAGCCCAGCAGGACCTCAAATCCGACTCTGCCACACCGGCCGCCGAAGCCACCGCTGCCGTAGAAGCCGCCATCCCTCCGCCGGAGCCCGAGGCCTCGGCCTCAGCACCCTCCCAGCAATCGGGCGGCACAGAAGTGACCATGCCCCAGATGGGCGAGTCCATTACCGAAGGGACAATCACAAAGTGGCTCAAGAACCTCGGCGACTCGGTCGAGCGCGACGAACCTATCTTCGAAGTTTCAACCGACAAGGTTGACGCCGAGATACCTTCCCCGGTGGCCGGCAAACTCACGGAAATCCGCGTCAAGGAAGGCGCGACCGTCACCATCAACACTGTCGTCGCCGTCATAGGAGGCAGCGCCCAGGCCACACCAGCAGCCGTGTCCAGCATACCCGCCGCCTCAGCTCAGCAAACCGCGCCGGCAGCGCAGGCCAGCAGCGCCTCCGCAGGCGAAACTCCGCGCTCTTCGCCGCTGGTCCGCAAGATCGCCGCCGACCACAACGTCGACCTTCACCAGGTCCCAGGCTCCGGTTCGGCAGGCCGCATCACCAAGCAGGACATCCTCGGCCACCTGGAAAATCCGCAGGCCCGCTCCGCAGGTCAACCCACGACCCCGGGCATCGCAGCCGCAGCCGCAGCGTCTCAGCAGAGCCCTTCCCAGCAGGCCTCCGCAGCTGCCGGCCACGCCGGAAGCTCAACCGCGATGCCCGCCTCGCTCTCCGCCGTCCAGTCCGCGCCTGCAACTTCGTCCCCGGCAAAGGCAGCGGGCGGCGTCCAGCAGCTGGGCGAGCTCGCCCCCTGGTCGAAGATGCGCTCCATCATCGCCAAGCGCATGGTCGAGAGCAAGCACACCAGCCCCCACGTCCACACCGTCTTCAAGGTGGATATGACCCGCGTCGTCCGGCTGCGCGAAAAAGAGAAGAGCAAGTACGAGCAGCGCAACGGCGTCAAACTGACCTACATGCCGTTCATCACCCGCGCCGTCGTGGCCACGCTGCGCAAGCATCCCGTAGTCAATGCCGCCGTCCAGGGCGAGGCCAGCTTCTACAACAAGAACATCAACATCGGCATCGCCGTCGCGCTCGAGTGGGGTCTCATCGTCCCCGTAATCAAGCAGTGCGAAGAGAAGAATTTCCTAGGCGTAGGCCGTGCCATCGTCGATCTCGCGGAACGCGCCCGTACCAAGAAGCTGCTGCCCGACGAGGTCTCCGGTGGAACCTTCACCATCACCAACGCGGGCATCTTCGGCGAGCAGTTCGGCACGCCCATCATCAACCAGCCGCAGGTAGCCATCCTCGGAGTCGGCGGCCTGAACAAGGAAGCCCTCGTCCTCACCGACAAGGACGGCCAGGACACGATTGCCATCCGCTCCGTCCAGCGCTTCACGCTAGGCTTCGACCACCGCATCGTCGACGGCGCCGACGCCGGCAAATTCATGTCCGACTTCAAGGCGTACCTCGAAAACTGGAACGAAGACATCGGCTAGGCTCGCCATAGCTGTCACCAAACTCTGCGCCCATAGCCCGGCGTGGGGATGGTCGCGGTTTGGGCGACAGTGCTTGCGGAGAACAGCGTACATCAACGCCCGAACTGTCTGAGATGATGATCTGTGTGAAGGTATCCCCATCTCATCCAGTCCACATACGACATCTGGCCGAACAAGGAATAATCGACGCGAACCTGTTCCGGTAGGCAGAAGCGCTCGAGTTCGGCCAAAACGTCAGCCCGGTCAGCCTCGAAAATGCCCACTTGCATGGCTGGCGTACCCTGCTTGAGCACCGGCACCGTGTAGAAGTCTTTGCGCCTAAACCCTCGGCAATCGAACGGAAAGACACTGAGAACAAGCCGCGCGACGAGTGGCTCATCCCGACCAAAGCAGACACAAGGCCCGCACAAGGCCATTGAGAGCCAAGAACGCGCCCGAGCGGTAGGTCGGGCCGTTTGGGGGTCAATTCGACATTCTGTAATCGACAGATTACACTTTGCCTATGTATTCGATCCGGCCTCTACCCGAGTTCACTGCCTGGATCGACGCATTG